>Ga0123352_10000523_pt1 | contig 46426 bp, 30 predicted proteins | sample TergutLab28metaG_FD_89700 | JGI IMG/M metagenome (GOLD analysis project Ga0123352, IMG submission 89700) | Labiotermes labralis P1 segment gut microbial communities from Petit-Saut dam, French Guiana - Lab288 P1 | ecosystem: Host-associated > Arthropoda: Insects > Digestive system > Gut ... | reverse complement strand
CCTACTGTTTTGGTAAGAATACCAGAAGCAGCAATACTGTGCTGCAAATTAGCCTGAATGAAAGAGATGGTACTCACCATAACTGGTTCGGCTGCCTCCTCTTCCTCTTATTTTTTCCCCTCTGGCTTAACGCTCAGAAGGGAGAATGTGGCCTGCCCCACACCACTGAAGGGCCTCCATCCCAACCCCTCCAGCACACTGACAGAGGCTTCATCAATGCTGAGCACCAGGCAGACCCCATTGGACTCCCCCCTGAGCTCATAGACTGTCCAGTGCCTGGTGTCCAGACCCTGGTTCAGCCTGCAGAGCTGCAACAGGTACCGCTCCACATTCTCCACAGGGCCTGGAAACCAGGCCACCACCCTTTTGTAAGTGGGAAGAGCATCCAGGCTCACTAACTTGAGCCTGGAGCCCTCCCAAGCTACGAGGGTAGGTACCCTGGCAGCTAACCAATCCTTGGTCGATTCATCGTGACAGACCATGATAGCCGCCCCCTTGGCCCAATAGGAATCAACCAGCCTGGGGGCGAGTCCCTCTTCAGGGAGCTCATCCACAAGCCTGCCAATCACCCGCTGGATATCTGGAGATCTGACTCTCCGGGTAGTTCTTGCAGACAACCGCCACCCAAAGGCCCACCCGAGCAACCCTGGCATAACCAAGTTGCCCAACCTGTTTGGGCCTCTTAGCCTGCCCCTCGTGAGTGCCCCCAGCCAACCGCTGTTGCTTGCCAGGGCCCAGTGGGAGCCCTCCACTCTCCGCAGATTTGCCCCGCTGGACCCCAGATGTACTGGGCCTCGGCAAAGTTTGTGGCTGACCGCCTGTAGCAGACCGAGGTTGGCCACTGCCAGAGTCCCCCAAAGGAGCCTCCGCGAGCCTATCCCTCCACTCCCGCTTTTTGGCAGCACCACAACGGTTCTTGCTAGTGGCTCGGAGACCGAGAGTGCCTACCTTCTCTGTCAGGCCCTCCAGGTTCTGCGAGCTTGGGTCGCTTGGAGGCGGGCGTTCCCCCCAGTCAGGGGAGTCTCGCCCGCCCCTTGTTCGACTGGGTCCTGCACAGTTGCCCCAATCTGCGGAGCCTCTATGCAGGAACCCTTATCGGAGTCCCCAGATGCGGAGCTGTCCATGTGCTTTGGGTTTTTATTCGTGAACTCCATTTCGGTCCCACGAGTAAAGGGGAAACATATGGTCCACCAGGTAGAAACCCCATTCTTGGTAAGGCTAGGATTACCCCTGGGAGGTCGCCCAGTATCCCAGGGGGTGCCTTTTGAGACAGATTCACCCACTGCCTTTCATCCCATAGGCACGGCACTCACACCGTAGGATTGGGGATTTTTTTTTCAGGGTTTACTCCTTTAGATTCGCTGTGTTCTGCGCAAACAGGGTCACCTCTTGTAGGATATGGCTCTTCGCCATGCACAGACGGTCTTGAGTGTTGAGAGGCTATTTAACGCATCTGTCACCCCTGGGGAATAGTTGAAGCCCCTCCCAAGGGTTACCTATGTCGCCCTATGGAAACACGGCGGCCCTGGAAATGGCCCAGCTGACTCCCCTTGACCCCTTTATGAATCTTAATGGTAGAGACAGAGAACTCTGCTGGAGCAAGTAAAGCTCAGGATTGCAGATGTTTTGAATTTGCTTAATCTTGTCCTCACAAAATGACTGTGAAGAAAGTGATAATAGTAATGCTCACAGCAACCAAAACAACAAGCTTATTTCTGTGATTGTTTGAAAAGGTTTGAAATTGCAGTTTTCTTTATCATTTCTTCTTACAGATGTGCATTCATGGATTGTATGTGATGGTGATGTGGATCCAGAATGGATTGAGTCTTTGAATTCAGTCTTAGATGACAACAGACTGTTAACTCTGCCATCTGGCTGGAGAATTCAGTTTGGACCTAATGTGAACTTCATGTTTGAGACTCATGATTTAAGTTTTGCATCACCAGCAACAATATCTCGGATGGGAATGATTTTTCTCAGGTGTGTTGTGTTATGTATTAGTAAAGTAAGCTCTCTCTGACATTACAAATTTTGATTACTTCAGTCTGTTTTATTTCAGTGATGAGGATGTCAATATTAAAGGCCTGGTGTCTGCCTGGGTCAAGAAGCAGAATGAGTCAACTGTTCGGTTTCTAGTACAATTGATTGATGATTATTTCTACAGAGGTAAGGCAATACACTTTCAGAAGGTAGATCACAAGTGCATGTTCAATGGTTTTTATTTTATCTTTCTGATACCTTATAATATAGTGTGCTGGTATAACAAACACTTGTTTGCAGGGGAACATTTTTATCAACTGTAAAAATGATGTAATAAATTCTATGAATTGCAGTAATTGTTTACACATCTAATATAGTTCATTATAAAGTATCTAATAACTCAAAACAATATAAAGCATATATAATTGTCGTAGAGCTATAAATAATATTGGAAACATTAAAATAACTCATGTAGGATGTGATAAAGGCAAGATTTGTCACATTGAAGGCACCTTTCAGGTTATTTGTTAAGATTTTTTTAAGATTCTTGTAAGTGTGTCATTGCTTCAAAGTATCTAGGCTGTATCATTTGTACAGAAATGGGGAAATTCTTTTGAACACTATCCACTGCAAACCGCAATGTGCACTTCGATTCCTTCCACAATGTTGTTTCCTCAGAACTCTTCCAGCAGTGTCTTTGATGCATGCATCATTGGTTGCTGCCTTCTATCTCAAATGCATGTGCGCGTGTAACAAATTTAAAACTTGGTGTACTGTTGTAGCCTTTTCTGTATAAGGGACAAAAATATACTACAGTGCAAGCCTTTTCAGACTCATCTGTTATGCTTTTGTAACCACTGAAAGCAGTGTTAGATTAAAATGAAGCGCTGTCTTTGTCACATGTCGAAATGAATTTCAGATGCATGTGGACTTCCACAGCTTTTGTTATCTCTTTTGTTGCTTTGTTCTTGGCCAGACTATGTTTATGTGTGTGTGCATGCACGCATGTGCACATGTACGTATGTATGAGCTTGAAAAACACTCAAGGAAATAATTTGTTCTTACAATACGTTTACTGTTTCTCCTGTGTGAGTTTTACATTCATACCTCATTTAAAGTAAAAAATCTGAGATCATGTGTATAATGTTTAAATTTAAACACCATAAGTCCTGTATGAAAGTTTGGTTGCCTGAGTAAGTGGATGACTGTGCACTCTTTCATTTTTGTTTCTGTGTCTCAACAGCCCAACTTGGGCCTAGGCTGCTTTGTTTTTGAGGTTCCTAGATCTCACACAGTTAGACACAAATGCCTAGTAGAACTCCTCGGAACAAGTGCTTAACCCACTGCAGAGGCCGCCACCTTACACTACACATAACAAACACAAGAGATGAACATCCATGCCCTCAGTGGGGCTCAAACCTGCAATCCCAGCAGTCGTGCAGCCGTAGGCTCATGCCTTAAACCACATGGCCACTGGGATTGGCCTCATTCATATTACTTTTCTTTTGTTATGGAAGAGATAAGAAGAATGCTAATGTACATTTTATGTTGTTTTATTAGGTGTCAGTTGGGTGGTACAACAAGGAGAGATGGTGGTAGGCACATCACTGGTTGCTATAGTTCAGAATGGACTGTCTCAGTTGCATGGTGTGACCAGTAGGGCTCACTTCACAGTGGCTATGATCAGAGGTCTTGGTGGAAACCTTACCCTCCCCAGCAGAGAGGCATTTGCCAAACAGGTAATTATCTAGACACATTACGTTTGCACGTTCACTTTCCAAAGTCCAGTAACACATGTATGTGCATATGTATGCTTGTATATGTGTGTGTGTGTGTGTGTGTGTGTGTGTGTGCACATGTGTGTGTATCCATATATGGCTCTGCAACCAATGTTCACAAGAGAGAGACAGACAGTGAGCACCCACACAGTACATTCCCAATCACGCATGTTGACTTGTTCAGATTAGTATAGTATTAATCATAAGGCATGTTATGTGTATTTACTCTTTGCAGTGACACTTTTCGTGTCCTGTCTTTCTTATTTACCCTTTCATCTGAAATTCTCATATTAATTGTTATAGAAGCTTAGTGTATTGTTTCAGGTAAAATTCTTATATTGCACATCAATTCCATAAATGTATAGGCTTTTTCTTCATTTCTTATTTTCTTACTCTCTTCGCCGATTCAGAAACATTTGTTTTGAGAGGATGCTGTTGTAAGAGTTTGCTGTAACATAATGTCTTTGCTTGTCATATTAGGTTTTTGAGTGGCTAGGTGAGTATGTCCCTGAACCTACCCGACTGCTGTACAGCTATTACAATGCACAGCGCGGTAGTCTGGATACATACACAATGGACCATGACCACACACAACTCCAACTTGGAGGGGTTAACAGTGCTCTTCCTCTGATCATGACTGCTGATGTCAAGCGAACACTGGACATTATTGGACCATGGCTTCATCCTGATACACTGCATCCATTTTTGTTAGTAGGGCCACAGGGATGTGGTAAAAGGTACTGTGCTACAAATAGTAGTAAAGTCTTCAGGTAATGTTAGTAAGAAGATAAGAGGTATTCTTATGTCTCCTAAAACTTACGTGTTGAATGAACTGATAAAACAAACTCCCACAAGTAGTACAAATCCCATGGTACATGTCAACATGTGTGGTAGGAAGATTTACCTTCTTCTTCTTTACCTTCTCCAGTGATAAACTTTTTTATAAAAATCTGCTTGTTAGGTTAATTAAAATTCTTTGGCATACTGAGGATTTTACTTCCAAGGAACTTTTGTTTCCAAAGCTGGCAGGAACTAAATCTTCTATCAATTAAATAATATGATATATTTTAAGGTAATTGTAGTTTATGCCAGTTGAAATGATGGAGAAAAATGCATTCATAGCAACCGAATTCATGGACAGATAGAGATTCTCAACATGTAGACTAAATTAAGTAACTGGGTTGGTCATAAAATAAGTTCATATAATGTGTAATTTTGTTACTAAACAACCTACACTCATTTTTATTATATCAGCAGAATACATCACCAAGAAGTTTTTATCTGCTTCCAATATTAAATAAAAAATCTAAAGAAAACCATGAGGTGGAAACAGTTGTGACATGATGTTTGATAATATGGGATACGGATTTCTGTTAACAGGAAATAGAGATGATCATCACCTAATATGGTAAGGTCTTCCATTGTGATGGGGATTGTGTGGAGAAGTAGTGGGATAGCAGCATAATTACATCTGAACTGTTCTTATTATAGATGAAATAAGAAACCCCAAATATGTGTGCTGAATTTTATTTTCTGGCCAGTCCTCATATCTGTGGACTACAAACTCTGTAAGCAATGGTACTCATCCACCCAAGAAATTCCCTTCTATTTTGGAAACTGAAAGTTTATGACCATTCTCACAGCCTTTGAGAGTAACTATAGCTTAATGTTGAATGGCTTACTTGTATACATTACAGGCAAAGTATGAAATCCAGACAGTCTATACAATACCTGGACATTCTGTACATTGCATTAAGTAGTAGTTAAAATGTAATCTGCAGGATTATTTTACAGCTGTATCTGGTTTATGATGAGTTCCTTAAAAAATTGCAGCTCACTAGCCAAACGTTTTATCCAAAGCAATTAAATCAAGTTAGGTTCCATCAGCCAGCTTTGTGAGCACAGAGATAAACTTTCAGTCTTCATAAAACCAAAGAATTGCTTGACCAGGTGAGTAACTATAACCTTATTGGTGAATATGCTACACCATGGTTGGTGCTCATCCCAAATTTAACCCTTCATTGTTGGCCTGGGTGCATCATATGGTCACGGATGCATTTTAAGGGTATTTAAAATTCAAGAGCCTTTTGTCCTGGGTAGTAGCTGAAATGTAAAATACCACATCACTTAAGGGTTAATTGTACAGGAAAATCTTAAGTCATTAAAACAAGTTTAGTGGGACAACAGCAGGCTGTTGAGATACACGTGTTCTTTCATTCGTTCATTCATTCAGTCAGTCATTCATTCATTAGTCCAGAGATGCAACATAGTGGATATAGAACATGTTATTAAAATAACAATAGGCACAGTAAAAAATGAGTCATTACAATAAAATATAAATAATAATTTTATTAATACAATACATAAATAAGACATCAAGTTTATATGAGGAAATGAGATATGATCATAGTGTACAATCAATGAAAATTTATACCATGTAACATAAGACAAAACCTCAAAACTAATGCCAATATAATAAGCAGTTTTTTTAATACAATACATAATTCATGTTTGATTAAAATATTCTTCCAGTGTATAAAAAGACTAAGTGTACAAAAATTGTTTTAGAGAAAGTTTAAACTTTGTTAGGCTATCGACTACATTCTGAATCATCATGGGTAAATTATTAAAGATTTTTATCCCCAAGTAATAAGCTTCCTTTTGATCCATAGGTAAGTCTACTTGGGGCAGGTATAAATAACTTCTTTGGCTAGTGTCTATATTGTAATTCTCATTGTTTGTTGAGAAAAGGTGTAGAAATATATTAAATTAGAATGAGCAAATAATATGCTAGTATCATAAACAAAGATTATAGTTGCTGAAGTTTTATTTATTTCCTTGTGTAATTCATTTATATGTAGAAGAGAAAGCAGAGGTCCCAAAACAGACCCTTGTGGGACTCCATGTCCAACTTTGGCTTATTACTATTATCACTGCTGTTCTAAAATACCTGTTTTCCAGATAAGACTGATAAAGTGCCAGATCCTTGCCATTGATTCCATTAAAATTGAATTTAGAGAATAGGATAACCATGATCAACACAATCAAACGCTTTATCCAGATTGCAGAAAATACCTCCTACTATTAGTTTATTGTTTATAGCATTTAAAATCTCAGCTGTTAATTTATAAATTGCATTAACTGTCTTCAATCTTATCCTGAAGCCATATTGTTCAGTGTGTAATATGTTATATTTGGTGAGGTGTTTTAACATCCTTGTCTGCATTACCATTTCAAATATTTTTGAGAATGATGTTAAAAGTGACATAGGTCTATAGTTAGACATATTACACCTATCACTGTTATGTAGTGGTTTTGTTACTGTGTATTTTAATCTATCTTATGTTACCATCATTTCTGTATTTTAATGCATATACACTTGCTGCTGAAGTCTGCTATATACATGATAGTGTAACTTGTCATATACTCCATGTATATTTTCTTATTGTTCCTATTTTTGCCACTGGATGATTTTAGTTTATGATTTTTAGCATGACTCAAAAGAATTTTCTGTTTTTCGTACAAACACTCAAGCAATATTTATCAAAACATGAGTGGCAACAGAATTTATTAATATTTCAGCTTGCTTCTAAATCATTGTTTTGGAAAGCTGAGAGCGACTGAGGTGGCAACCATTCACTGCAGTGCACAAATCACTCCTCAGCATGTCCTCCAGAAACTGAGTCAGGTATTAAGAATTACTCACTTGTCACTAGTAATGTTCTTTCTAAGGAGAATTTGCACTTTTATCTCAGATGTGGACGTAGGCTGCATGACTTCATTGAAAGACATCTTCGCGTACAAAATGCTGGAAACTAGTGTAATGGAAATATCAAAAACATGAATGAAGGGTAACAAACTCCACATTGAACTCAGTACTAACCCAAAATATTGATGGGAAAAGACAAATAAATTATACAGTCTGACTTGCAATACTCAGCCTTGATACTGAAAATTGAAATATAAAAATTGAAATAATCCATACTAGAATACATTCATATATATTTTCACTGGTTTATTATTTGTTACACTTGTGGTATGTCTTCCACATGTGTGATGTAACAAAATTAGGAATGTAATTTAAGAGATGGTGTGTTTGTTATAGGTGTGCATGGTGATCTCAAGTAACACTGGCCGTGTGTACCGACCAAAGAATAGTGAACGTCTTATCTTGTACTTCAAAGATTTGAACCTAGCTAGACCTGACAAATGGGGAACCAGCATGCTCATTGCATTCCTCCAGCAGGTATAGCAGAGTGCCTTCTTCATGCAGAAAATATAAATAACTCTATTTTTTGGTTCTAAGTTATTATATATGTGTGCCTACATACATACGTATGTACATGCATATATACTGGGGTGCTGATAAGTCCTTAGCCCGACCAGGAAGGAAACAAGCTGCGCCTATCAAAAGTGTGTTGGGCAGAGGAATGGATTGATTTGGCTAGGGTAGTTACAGGTGGTGGACTCTTGTGAATGTGGTAATAAACCTCAAGTTTCCGTAAAATGCGAGGAATGTAGCTTGTTTCCTTCCTGGTCATGCTAAGGACTTATCAGCACCCCTGTACACACACACACACACACTTACAAATCATGGATCCAAAGGTTGGTCACAAAGGCAGTAGGATGCGGAACAAGTCAAATTCCCAAATATACACAACTTTGACAGTGCAAAATACTATAAACATTGTACACAACAGTATTATATATCATTTTCACATATAAAAAATGCATCTACAGAGTGAAAAGGGTGTGTATTTAAGTATTTTCTTATGGTTTCTATAAATTCTGCCTTGTCATTCTTGATTTTTTACAGACTAGATTGTAAACTGTTGAAAATTTTGATGCCAGCATAAATTGTATTCTTTTTTAAAACAAGATGGGTTGGCATTTGGACTATGAAGATGGTGCTTATTCCTTGTATTAATATTGTGTATAGATGAATTTGTTTGAAAATTTTCCTGATCTTTGATGATGAAGTTTATTAATGTAAGTATATATTGGCACAGAACAGGTGGATTCATTAATTGTTTAAATAGACTTCTACATGAGGTTCTGGGTTGTGCACCAACCATAATTCTGGCGACTTTCTGTGGTAAAATTAAAATATTCCAGGTGTTGGGAGAGTTATCCCAAAAAACTATTCAATACTTTATAACAGAATTAAAGTAAGCATGATAAATTTATATGATTGTTAATGCTACTGATATGTACCATCAACCTAATGGCATAACATGCTGCACTTAACTTCGAAATCTTTTGTTCAATATGGTTCTTCCAATTTAAGTGCTTTTCAATTTGTAAATGAAGAAATTTTATATTTACCATATCTTAATATATACTTTTCTATGTAACCAATATGTAATGTAGAGTGTGATGAATTCTCTGTTACAAATTTCATTACATTTTTCTAATCCATATTTAGGACTAACTTATTAGCAGTAAACCATTTAATCATATGAGTGAGAAATAAATTTGACTCTGAACAGAAGTCCTTGGATTTTCTGCTGGAAATTATGACACTGGTGTCATCAGCAAATAATGATGGTTCCAATATAGAATTTATTCTCAGGGGAAGGTCATTTTTTTTATCTTATGAGGAATATAGCTTGTAGATTTGATCCTAGGGGCACTTCATGTTTCAGTGTACCCCATTCAGAGAAAAATTTTTAGTTGTATGAGGTGCTTTTACTTCAACTTTCTGTCTTCTATTAGTTAAATGGAACCCAAAACAATCTTCAGATGCTCCTCAAATTCCATAAAAATGTAATTTAGCTAACAAAATTTTGTGATTCATGCAATCAAAGCCTTGCCACACCACAGAAAATTCCTCAAACATGCATTTTGTGTTTAGTAGATTCACATGCCCTATCTGTTAGTCTGAAGGCAGCATTTTCAGTTTATATCCTTTTCTTAAAACAATACTGTTCTGTGACCAGTCAGTTGTTAGTATGCAGATGTTGGCTTAATCCGATGTGCACAGTTCTCTTGAATACCTTTGAATAAACAGTTAAAAATGAAATAGGCCTTGAATTTGTCATACTAGTTTTGTCTGCTTTCTTGTAAAGTGGTTTTACTACTGCAATTTTAAGATGGTTAGCAAAAATACCTATACGAGGGGTAGTCAATAAGTTTCCGGATTGATGACTTAAAAAACGGAAAGGCTTACCTTAGACATTAGTGGCCGGCGTCACCGTTTTTGAAGCATTCCTGGAAGTCATTTTCTCGTAGCGTGTTCAGGACGGTCTGCGACTCTTCTTGAATTTCCTCCAACATCTGAAATCTTCACCCCTTAAGCTTCATTTTCAGTTTTGGAAATAGGAAAAATTCGCTGGGTGCAAGGTCGGGCAAGTAGGGAGGAAGTGGCACCACAGTCATGTTGTTATCAGTCAAAAACCGTTGAGTCAGGAGGGCAGCATGGGCTGGCGCATTGTCATGGTGGAGCAGCCATGTGTTGTTCCACCACTGATCAGGTTGCTTTCTTCGCACATTCTCCCGTAGACGTTTCAAAAGTTCGACATTGAATGCAGCATTAACTGTTTGACCAGGAGGAACAAATTCTTTGTGAACATTTCCCTTGTGATCAAAGAAACAAATCAACATTGACTTGATGTTGCTTCTCACTTGCCTTTCCTTCTTCGGTCGAGGCGACCCAGGACTTTTCGATTGACTGGATTGAGTTTTGGTTTCCAGGTCGTAGGCGTAAACCCAGGTTTTGCAACCCATAATGACATTCAAAATAAAGCTGGGGTCATTAGCAGCATTTTTTTGAGGTCCTAGCAAACGTCAAGTTGTTGCTGTTTTTGGTCGACACTCAGGAGTCTGGGCACAACTTTGATGCATCTTCAAATCTTCTGTTAAATGTTGTGACAAGTTCTAAGACTAATTCCCACTAGCATACTGACTTCATCAATGGTACGACGACGATCCACGTGGATAATCTGACGCACTCTCTCATTCATTTCTGGCATTGAACTGGACACTTGTTGACCAGAGTGTTTGTCATCATCAATCGAAGTTCTGCCTGCCTTAAACCGGGAAAACCACTGAAACGTTTGGGAACGACCCATAGCTTGTTCCCCAAAAGCTGTCTTCAACATTTCATAACATTCTGTAGCAGTTTTCCCTAACTTGAAACAGAATTTGATGCAAGCACGTTGTTCACGGAAATCCGCCATCTTGATAATCGTAGAGAGAACATTGCACCTCTTGATAACAGCTAGAGTTGCGTCACACACAATGTGCACAGAAAGCTGGCTTTCAGCACACTAGCCCATGATACCTCTAGCAGCTGGTGTAGTAACTACACTCTGTATGAGCGCAAAAAATTAAGTCCAGGAACTTATTGACTACATCACGTAATTAGTGAGTGCTTATAAATGTAGCTGAATTTTCCCTATAACCCCCATAGCAGCAAAGGAAACATATTGTTGACTACATTAAAACTTTGTGGTTTTCCTTACTAATGCCATGTGATATGATAATTTAGTATTCTGTTACACTTGGGCACTCTTTTATTAATTGCATGGGTATCGGTGTGTGTTTTTTTGCATTAGTACATAGATTAAAGCTCAGAAATATTCTGTTATAATACTTTATTTTTAATCAAAATATAATATTAAAATTTTCAGTGATTTAAATCTGCCTTGCAAGTTGATGTGTAACATTGGATTTAGCTGCAGTTAAATAATTAATTTAGAATGTACATCAGCACATTAATACTTTAAAAGAAAAACATTCGTCTGTGCTGGACTTGAACTCACGATATACTCGTATAATGCTAATTCAAGTACAGTTGCTGCATACAGAATAAATGTTCTGTCTGTTGAAGGTGACAGTGTCTCAGCACAGTAGATATCACTGTGCATTCTGATATAAAAAAAAGGTAGAGTTGTTGGTGGATGGTGAGCACACAGACAACTTCCTGTGTTAAAACTTTCAATTATGATTGACAGGTGATCACGTACAATGGTTTCTATGACAAGAATTTGGAATGGGTGGGGCTGGAGCGAGTCCAGATTGTGGGCAGTATGACAGGAGGCAATGCAATGGGCCGCCACTCACTCAGTCCACGTTTTGCCTCAATTATGAGGATCTATTCAATCAGGTATATCTGTAGAGTGTAATAAGATATTTTTACAAATTAGCTGTCATTGTTAAAATAGCTATGGAGTTAAGTTTGTATTTTATTTGTGCTTACATTTCTCCACCATGGTTTTTGTCCTTCTGAAAACTGAGTCCATTGTGCCAGTCATTCATATCTATTTACCTGTCACTGATACCCTTTTAGTGTACTGGAATCTACCTGTAGAGTGATTTGGGAGCTATATGTTTGTCATTAAACAGCCTTAAGAAATGGTTTCATATGAAGATACTGTCTTGCAGCTAACACTGTTCTGCCACTAAAAATGTAACAAATGAGTACACAAGTTACCAATCATAATTACACCTTTCTTTGCACTTGGTTGATGATCAGTTTAATTTGTGGTACTTGGTAAAAAGGCATTGTAAAACTCATATACTGGTGTTTGTACAGATATTCGAAACATTTATTGAAGCTGTGATGCATGACTTCTAATGACACAGTGCTTTAAGCTGCTTGAAACTGTGTTGCATACTTAGTGACAGCCCTTCAGCCAGTTCTGTATTCATGGAAGGATGTAAATAACATGGAGTGTAAGGTTAAAGTGTACAGTGTGTAAGGAAGCTCTACAATACCATGCTTGTGAGTTACTGCTGCACAAATACTGCCAGCTGTGCCTGGTCACTGTCATTAAAGATCACTCATCCTTTAGATACTCACACTTAAGGAATTACAGATGAATTGGCCTCCAGTTGTTAGTTGTGCTCCTCCTCATACCTTCTGTTGTCGACTGTAACATCCTGTGGAATAAGTGACCTCTTGTTACTCTGCCAGTCGAAAATAATTCCAACAGCACCTTTCCTTTAAAGCCCTTCTACCAAAACTTATTGATTTGTAGTAATGTTGATGAATCTCCCATGGAAGGTTATCGTTTACTTAAGATACATATATAATACAGTCATGCGCTGCGTATCGTTTTGGTCGATGAACCACACATATGGCACACATATGACGGTGGTCCCATAAGATTATAATAATATAATATAACATAACATAACATAACATAACATAATGTAACGTAACGTAGAATAACATAACATAATGTAATATAATATAATATTTATTTATTTATTTAGCAGGTTGTTCGACGTTTCTACATCTTCCTGCGCCCATTTGACAATTATCTTATCTTTTTCTTCCATTTGTCTCTGTCATTCCAGTCTTCTATTAATCCCTTTTCCCCCAATAGTCCTGTAATCCCTTCCGCCCAGGGAGCTTTAGGTCTTCCTCTCTTCTTCCTGGTGGGCTCCATTTCATAACTTTTTTTGGTAGTCTCCCATCTTCCATTCTCTGAACATTTCCGTACCATTTTAGTTGTTTAGTCTTAATATTGTCTAAAAGAGACCTTGTTACATTCATTTTTTGTTTAACAATAGTGTTCCTAATTTTGTCCTTTCTGGAAATTTGAGCTGATCGTTGCCAAAAGTCCATTTCTGTGGAATTCAGTTTTGATACCGTTTTTGCTTTTAAACACCATGTTTCTGCTGCATATGCAATTGTACTTTTAACTATTGCGTGATAAATATGAGTCTTTGTTTTGGGGTCACATCACGGTCCCACAAAATGCTGTTTAGTTTCGTTATAGCCGCTCGTCCTGTATTAATTCTATCATTAATTTCTGGCTCGTGATTTCCATCTTTGGTTATTCTTACCCCCAAATAAGTATATTCATTTACATGACTTATTATTCCCTTCCCATCTTATAGTTGTAAATCTCTTGATGTGTCTCCTATGGCCATTGTTCGCTCTGGCTCGAACACAAGTTGGGTGAACAATCTGTTCCAATGTAAGAAGCTGGTTCAATAAGGATTTATTTACTATTAATAATCACTGTTAAACACAAAACGTAAATGCACTTAATTGTTTCCAAAAATTAATAGTTATGTACTGCGTCACTATAATGCACTTAGTTAATTTTATGGTGTTCCCATGAACTGACAAAACACACACCCCTATGGTGAAGCACTGCTAGAACCCTTTGTTCCATTAATTGAATTGTAACAACACGAGTTGCATGCTTGTTCCCCTATGGAAAGCGACTCACAGACTGACTTATGCTATGGCAAGACGCGAACTCGAACTGAAGCGAAGCTAACTGGACAAAGAAAAAAGCTATGACGTCACATAACTCGTGATGATTGCGTCATGTCACACGGTCACGAGTTGTGCAATCACTGCACCAATGTTACGCATATTATTTGCGAGAAAATTCAAATGTAAAAATTCGCCCTTAGCGTAACAGCCATATATTTAGTTTTTTTAAAATTTAATTTTAAACCCCACAATTCATACTCATCTATTAATTTCTTTGTCATGTATTCTAAATCCTCATAATCTTCTGCAATTAATAATTGATCATCTGCAAATAGCATTGTATATATTGTCGTATCCTGTATCTCCAATCCCATCTTTGCACATTTCTTCTGCCAATTTTCCAAAGCATTTTCAATATATATTTTAAATAAAGTGGGTGATAAACTGCATCCTTGTCATAGTCCTTTTGTTATATGCAATACTGAAGAAAGTTGTTTCCCAATTTCAATTTTGGAAAAAGAGTTTTCATAAAATCTCTTTATTGTCCTAATAATACTGTTACTAATATTGTAGCATTCTAATGCTTTCCACAAGTTTTTCAGGGGCACACTGTCATATGCGTTCTCTAAATCTACAAATAATAAGTGTATTTAACAGCCATCTTTTTCTCTATCAGTTACCTTAAACAAAATATATGGTCAACTGTAGATCAACGAACCCTAAATCCGGCTTGTTCTTCTTTTTCTATCTGGGAAAATTCCTGTTCCAAAAAATGTTTTATAATTTTTCCATATAATCAACTAAAATATTCATTACTGTAATTCCTCTGTAGTTTTCATATTCATCCACCTTTCCTTTTTTATGAATAACTGAAATATGTCCTATTTTGCAATCATTGGGAATTTCATCACCATTTTAGCAGCGTTCAAAAGTTTGTCTTAATAACTCATATAACCTCTTATTCCTGATTTTAGTAATTCTGCGGGTACTCCTCCAACTCCACATGATGTATTACTTTTTAAAGACTTAATTGTCATTTTGACTATTTCTATATCTAAATTAAATTTATCCATTCCTATTTCATTCAAACCGAATTCAAAGTCTTGTTTTCTCAGGTAGTGTCCCCTATTTTCTGTTAAAAGTCCTTTAAAATATGTTTCCCATTTATCAGTAGGTATGGGGTTAAAACGTTGTCCTCCATTTTCATTTTTCCTTAAATTTTTCAGTATTCTCCATGCTTCTGTGCTTTGTTTACCACCCAAGTAGCTTTCTACTGTAGAACATGTCTTTTCCCAGCTTTTGTTTTACTCTTCTGTTATCATTTTTCTAATTTTTCGTTGCACCCTTCTAAGCTCTATCCTGGTCTGTGGGTCTTTTGAACTAATCCATTTCAGGTATTTTTCTTTTTTTTCTTTTACCATTTGTCCAGTTTCTTCATTCCAGTAATAAAGTGGTTTGGTTTTACTTCTCAACATTTTCTCTCCTAATGCTTCTTTCGCTGCTTGGTGAATGCATTTAACAAGATGTCGGTAACATTCTTCTGTACTTTCAAAATTACCCTCTCCAAGTTTCTCATCCAGTCTCTTCCTATATAAAAAAACTGGTGCTTTCATCCCTTAAGCTATCTATATTATATACTGGTGATTGTGTTAATTCTACTGCACAGTCTGTTGTGTTTTCCCTTGATTCATTTGTATTGCTTTTCCCATATAAAAACAAAATTTTTGCATTTACTAAATAATGGTCACTTCCAACAGTCATTCCTCTAAATACTCTTACATCTTGAAATTTTAATCCCAGAATTTTGTCTGGCAATAATGTAATCTATTATAGATCTTAGCTCCTGTGTATCTAGGTGCTATGTGTACTGATGTATCCTTTTGTGTTTAAAATATCCGTTCAAAATTTTTAATGAATTTTATTCACATATATCTATCAATTTGTCACCGTTATCATTTATTACTTCTTCTCCAAATGGACCCACTACCAAATTATTAATTTTTTCCCCTCTTCTACTATTAAAATCTCCTGCAATTAAAATTTCCTTGGAGTTTCCTATTTCAACTATTACTTCATTTAATTTTCCAAAAAAATCTTCTTTTACTACAGCATTTTCGTCATCACTTATTGCATAAATTCCTAAAATGCATAATTTCTTCCCAAATAAATTCATATGTAACTTTATCATATTTTCATCTACTGCCTCCCAAGTCATAATATATCTCTTGTATCTCTTTTTAACTAAAATAGATACTCCTCTCTTTGCTCTTTTCTCTTTTGGAACTCCACTATAAAAGTGTAAGTAAGGTCCTAGCATTTCTACTCCATTTCCTTTTTTCTTTGTTTCTATTAATATCATAATGTCTTGTTTCAATTCTTCCAAACCCTTTATAATTTCTCCTGTTTTGTTTCTTATTCCTTATACATTCAGTGTACCTAATCATATAGTCCTGTTACATAGCTTATGTCGTCATAAGTTGCATCTATGCAGTGTGTTTCTAACGGGCTTTTTAGAAATTTCCTGTTTTTCGATGAACAGGGGGCTGGCCTGCTGCATCAACCTCCAACCTGGAGGACCAGGTGATTTTTTATCAAGGTTTTCTTCCTTTAGCCCTTGATACGCCAGTATCAAACTCCAAGGCAGCAGTGCTAGTTTTGGTCTGCCCCGGGGTATTTTATTTCCCCGGTACCTGCCATATCTGGTGAGCATTCCCCTAACCGCCACCGGGGGAGGCACCCGATAGAGGACTAGCAACTCCTCACTGGATAATATAATATAATATAATAATACATTTGCCTACAGCATTCAGTACAGTAACATGCTGTACAGGTTTGTAGCCTAGGAGCAATAGGCTATACCATATAGCCTAGGTGTGTAGTAGGCTATACTATCTAGGTTTGTGTAAGTACAATCTGTGACATTCACACAACAACAAAATCACCTAATGACGCATGTCTCAGAATGTATCCCCATCGTTAAGCAATGCGTGGCTGTATTACGTTTTGTCTTTTATGATGCTTTCTTTTTAAACATACAGAGCATTGTTTGCTGCGTTGTTGAACTCATCACTGATCCTTGTACAGTTATCACATTGTGTCAGCATCTTAGTGGGCAGATTTGATGTGTTTGTGGGTCAGAATAGTGTGGCAATTGTCAACCAAAATCCGAACTTTTTGGCTAGTTTCTAACATCTGATTATGAACACAACATACCACTTCCTGCCATCTTTCTCATATTTTCTCTGTTCTGATATGTTGTAGACCATGCACTTCAGGGGGTATTATCCTCTTATGTTCAACCATTCTTGAACCTGTGATGCATTCCCTGTGCATGGTACCACATTATCATCTGTTCACCACACATTTTCTGAAGCTCTACTACTATTCCATTCCATACTTCTCTAGTCACTTGCAAAATTTATTGATAAGTCACTTCTCAAGGTTTCCATTTTTGCACTTCATATTCTGCTATATTCTGTGCTGCCCTGTGTTGTTTAATTATGTCCACTAGTTCCTTGCAAGTGAGCAATTTGTGTTTTTGTAGGGGACATGCACAAGGAGGCTCTAGATGATTATCTGCCTCGATGTCAGTGTATTCATTTGCATACTAGAACTTTCTGAAACTACCACAGACTAGCAAAAGTATAAATTTGTCTCTGTGCGAACCACTCATTCTGAACTTTGACACCAGATAGAGGAGAGTGGTTAGCTTCACTCCTCAGACCACAGAACAGTGGATTATTATGTTGCTGACAGAATTATATAGTATCATTTTAACTGAGAGCTCCTGCTGGGTAGCAGTGGGACTATCATAGGCACACATATATAATTATATAAATTTATTTTCTGTTTGCATAGTTGTTACCTTACCAGTTTCTACAAGGTATAGTCCTAGTAATATGGTTGTTACATGCATGTTTTACTAAAGATAAAGTATGTGGTTAGTTACCATGTGTTTCTTTTGCAGCTATCCAGAACGAGATGAGCTAAAATCTATTTACAGTATTTATATGTCCAGCATCTTGGGTCTGTGTTTGCCTAAACATGAGACGTGGAAGCCCTCAACCAAAGTTGCCAACCTTACAGGATCAATGATCAAAATTTATGAGGAGGTATTAGCAAACTTTTGCATTTATGATTTGATATATGGGGTTAACTTTTTGTCTGGGACAGTATGTTTAAAGCTTGTAAAATTTGTAATTTGTGAATGAGGGCAAAGAGTATAAGTGAATGGTTGTTTTTATTTTGTAATGACAAGATGAGTGTCATGCATACTGAATGAATGTGTTTTTATGAGCCCTGTAGATGTAATTTTCATTAGCTGTTTTTCTATGTCTGCTATATACAGATACTTATAAATGGTTACCCATCATCTTGGAGTTTTAACTTATTTTATTGAGGTAGGATAGGTGATAAAGATAAAGGTAAAGCAGTCCCGTTACAGGCCTGGAGTGGCCCAGAGGGTTCCAGGAAGTTAAGGTTTCCAGATTTCATGACAACGGCACAAGATGGTGGTAAGGTTGTCAGCCTTACGAACCAGCCGCCTTTATACCTCCAGAAAATTCTCCTGGTACTCATTTCTGTTAGAGGCTGAGTCAACCCCAGGGCCATAGTGCGATTGGAAGGATTTTATATCAATGAAAAACTCCAATGACACCAGCTGGTATCAAACCAGCGACCTTCTGATTTGTAGCACAGCACCTTAACCACTGTGCCACCGCAGTCCCCAGGTGATAAAAATAGATGGTAAAATTCACCCTAGAATAGGCCATGAAGACCCAGAGAGGGAGTAGAGGTACAGCTCTATTCTTTCTCTAACCTCAGCGTGAGATGGGGGTGGGTGGTCAATGCCACGCCATGGCTGCTTTATCCCCAGGAAAGACACCTGGTACCCATTTGACTGGAGGCTGGGTGGGCCCCAGGACTGGTCTGTAGAAAATTTTGCCCCCCTCCAGATTTCGATCCCTGGACCTTCCTGCCCATAGCAAGTTGCTATACCAACTTTGCTATCACAGCCTACAGGACAGATGATATAACAGTGAAATATTATTTTAAGGAAAGTGCAATTGAAGTGCATTTAAGCTTCATTGGTGTCTGCATAGTATGTCTTGGAACATGGTAACAACATTTACTCATTTTTTGGCACATTCAAAAAACAGTTACAAATTGTGACTGTTAGCCTGTTCATATCTTTCCATCTTTGCATGCCTGGCCACATGGAACAGCATGACTCCCACTTAAGAAATTTTTATGAAATTTAATATTTGGGATTTTTACAAAAATTTGTCAACAATTCAATGTAGGTTAAGATTGGACAAAAATTGTAGATCTTTAACACAGAAACCTAACTACATTTACATTATCTCAGTGTGACTGGTCTTTATAAGGAAGACAGTTTGCTATGTGAGATACTAGCTGAGGCCAAGGAAAAAGTTGACTAAACATAACAAGGCTGGCATTGTATGAATGATGTAACATTGAGGTGTATTTGTGCAACCATTGTTGCAGTGAAAAAGCAATAAGTAATACATATTCTGTGTGTCTTTTTAGCCTTAGGTATCCAGCATGCAGTGCACACATACCATATTGTCATCTGTGGCCTGCTCAGCTGTACATTATTTTTCCACATTCTCTCAAAAATGGCACAATTTTCAAAAAGAAAGTTATTGAAAATAAAGTGCGTTCTGATTTTCTCGATAATTTTGTCTGAAAATTTTCTTACTCTAAGATGAATTGAGTGAGTTATGATCAAAAATGCTTATTGGTCTTTGTATAAAGTATGGTTATTCTTCTCAGATATTAACAAACCTTGCATTTTCAAGACAGATTTTTTGACAAATATTGAAATATAAAATTTCATGAATATCCATCCACTGGAAGCTGAGTTGTTCCATGGGGACAGACTTGACAAAGGTAATAGTCGCTTATCGCAATTTTGCAAACGTGCCTCATTATCTAGTACAAACAGGTGCGAATTTTGCTATTTATGAGATAAATACAAGGACTATGATAACTGTGTGATTTCTGTTGTATTGATTATAGTCAGTTTTAAGTCTGATTCTAAGATACAGAGAAAATTTATAGTGTGTGTATTGTAAAATGTGGAAAATCACATTTAAAATACTCACACTGTTGATGCTTTTCTGGCAAATAAAATTTAAAATATAGGGACACCAACAGAGGAAACATGCCAGAAATGTTATGCACTGTGGACTTTTCCTACCTTGTTGAATTTCCATCTTAAAAATGTTTTGTCATGCTGGACACATTCAAATGATTCTATTTGACCTGTTTTTATACACTTCAGTTGCACTTTCTGTATGTTTACTATAAATGCAATGGTCATTATTTTTCAGGTTAAGAACACATTCTCACCAGTTCATCAGAATCATTATCTTTTCACACCTCGTGATCTGACTCGATGGTGTTTAGGATTTCTTCGTTATAACCTCAAGGAAGATGAACATTCTGTCAATTTGGTACTGGAAGTAAGTAGTCTTTCTCACTCACTTTTCTGCATGAATTTTATATGTATGTACTGAATTTTTTTAAAATGTAAATTGGAATGTTTTTTCAAACATTCATGATCGAAAGGAACAATTTTTTACCCTGATGTTTCTCAGCTGATAGAAAAGAATGAACGTAAAAGACTGAAATAGCTTTAAATATATGGCTTTGCAATTTCTTAAGGGAAATAATATATGCCTGGTAATATACTGCCTTTATCTTGTGACACACTGCTGGCTGATAGACAGATTATTTTTGTTAGTGCTGCTGCAGATTTATGAGTGTCTACAAATATATTTCTAGGTCTTTGAAACTGTTCCTGGTGTGAAGTGACAGGCACATGTGTACTGTGCTGTAAACATGCCTAGGAAGCGTGGGAATGAAACACTATAAATTCTTAACCTCACATAGTCTTTGTGAAGTCAGCTTCATATCTTATTGTTCAGAGAATATATGACTACTCCTACCAGGAACCAGGACAGTAGGCATCAAGTGCATCCATGTTTATAGAAACCACATTCAGTACGTGTTCTTTTTTCTACAGTTTATGTTTTTAAGCCTACCTGCAGAAATATTTTAGTTATATTAATGTAAATCAATATTATGAAGCTCCACTACTTCTGCCTTCTTCAGACAGAAAGGTATTTAAAATACTGTAACATAAACTTTTCTTAGACCTTGTGTTCCGTACTTTCATACATATTCCTACTTGCCAGCAGTTCTGGCAGTTGGAAATAAAATAACAGATGAGCATTCTTGCATAGAAAAATCCTCCATTCTATTCACAGTAGCAAGTCATTTTTTCAGGTATTCATTTATGAAGCCATGAGACTGTTTCGTGACAAGCTGGTCTGTGATGAAGATAGGTCTCAATTTGATTCTATCATCACCAGAGTTCTGCAGTCTGAGTGGAACAGAGATTCAATACTGGAGAAGCTTTCGGGTATGCAGTTTTGCCAATATATGCAGTTTATAGTTTTTTTTTTTTTTTAAGGATTGAATGTCAATAACAAACATGTGTCTGAAACATGCTTTAATTGCTGGCAGGAATGTACTATGTGACAGTGGGTGCTGATGCAGGAACAGCAGCTGGAGCTCCAATACCACCATTTGGCAAGCCACTTGGCAAAATGAATGCTGCTGATTGGACTACCATGGTAGAAAGAGGCATTGTACAGTTTGGTGAGGTTTTCTTCATTTGTTGCATGTAGATTATGAATGTGTTGTGTAAGCTCAACACCAAGTGTGGATTACTAAGTTATTTAGGATGTTTTGTTAGTACAGTATAGCTGAAATGTTGGTTAGGCTGTTCATTTGTTATTTTTTATGTGAATTTCATATGCTTAATATTGTTTAAATTTTAGGGCGAGAAGGGCAGTCATTGGACCTTATAGTTTTTCAAGAAGTGCTTGGTGTAGTGGCATATGTAGACAGAGTACTGTCTGCTCCTCATGGATCTCTCTTATTGGTGGGAAGAGCTGGAGTGGGGAGAAAATCAGCTGTGAGAATTGTTTCAGCTCTACATGGAGCTAAATTGGTTTCCTTCAAGATGGGGAAGGCATATAACTTAAAGAATTTCAAAAATGACTTGAAATCTGTAAGTCCTTAGTATTTGTAAGTAGTGAGTTGTATGAATTGTAAAATTATACATTATTTTATACAACATATTAATAGATAACTTGAAAGACTTATGAATTGTGAGGAATGTGAACAAAGCTGAAATTCATGTGTTTGGATTTTTTATATCAATGTTACCTACAGTAACACAAATAATCACTGAACACTTCAGAATATTGACAATTTTTGTAATTGTTATACTGTTGGTAAATCACTAATGTAACTGGTGAAAGGGAATAATGATAAAACACACCGAACTTTGAAATAGAACTGGTAGTTTATAGAATTAGAACATTGACTGTTTATAGTTTGTTGTTAGACACACCCAGGAATCTCAATCCAACAATAATTTGAAGATTACCGTCTTCTGGGATGTGACACTGTATAATTTGGTAGTTTGGTACCATTGTAATGGAAGAACATGTTTCCTGTGTCATAGTGGTGTATAAGATGGAGGCAGCAGTTTGCCATCTATAAAACTGCAGGACACCACAACTCATAGTTGTGATATTCCCTGTCATTAGAACTTTGTGTATGACAATATAATTTTACCAAGTGCTGGCTTGAGGTTCAATGATTTTCTGTTTTTATCAATTTTTGACATCTGCCATTTATGCATCAATGTTTCTGCCTTATATGAATGTGTGCACAATAAAATTGGTGGCTTCTGGACCAAGAAATGCTCATTTTCTGGGGGCAGGGTTACAGTAGCATCCACACCAACAGCAGTTGTGATCTTGGGAAACATTAAATTTCCTTGTAATATATACTAGCCAATTTCCCCTACTTTATGCAGTAAGATAGGCTTATAATATGATCATGTCTGTGTTTGGTTTCTCCACTGAGGAAGTGCTTTTCCATTGAAGGACACTTCTCCTTCATAATCTGTAATTTTCTGTTATTCATTATACCAATGCCATAGCCACACACATATATATATATGTAGTATGTCTGATGGCAGTGGAATTATTACTATTTGCTGCCAGGTTCTGGGATATTGTGTAGTGATAATCTCTAAAAAGTTTGAAACTCATGTAATGGTAATTTATAGACCAACACTGTGCTGCTATGTGACTTTTGTATTCAGTTTTTATTCAGCAATAATACCAATGATTTATTGTAGATATATGTGTGAAATTTGATATGCTGATTGCTTATAGTATTAATATATTTATGAACATTTCTTCATATGTTAGAATTTACAAATGCAGCAATGGTATGAAGCTATGTATGTACGGCTTGCAGTGTTCAAGTATGGAGCTCTTTGGCTGAGGAAATGATTGACACAACTAGATGAGTGAACTATATAATGATATTAATTTATAATTCCGATAGACCATATGGGGGCCAGGTAATCAGTATGGCAACTCACCATGGGCTGGATGGTTTGTGGTAGAAACCCTAGATGGGCGCGAGTCTCTGCTGTTATCCAGACCAGCCCCAAGGCCCACCTAGCCCTCTAGACAATGGGTGCTGGGGCTCTTGCCCATGGCACGGCATTGACCAACCACCCCTGTCTAGTTCTGAGGTTAAGAAAGAACAGAGGTATACTTGTACTTCCCATCTGTGCCTTCATGGCATATTACAGGGAGAACCTATACTAGACCCTGTTTTCAGTCTTTGTCAGCTGGAATAGTGCAGGCTGTTTAGTGACTGCCTGTGAGCTGAATGATTGGGGTTCAATGCTTGGCTTGGGCAGGTATTTTTCTCTTTGCCTTCTTCTCCAAGTTGGCTGTGGGGTTGCTTATGCACTCTCTTACATTATATGTGCTGGGGGTAAATTAGTGAACTGTCTTGTTCATCTAATGCTGAGATTCAGAATGTAGGGTACTGAACTAATTATAAGGAAAGCTTTGCTCTTCAGCTTATAGAGGTTTTGGACTTTTTTTATGGTATGTGTTGAAATATAATATGCTACTATTGGGGATCAGGTGTGGGGTCCTGATCTTGGGACTTACTCCTTCAAAAACACCTTACTTTCACTTTGATTTTACTAGACTGTGCAGGTGGAAGTATTTAAAGGAAAGAAGATTTCATGTCATAAGTTATTTCCTAACATGTGTCGTTAATTTCCTGCATTAAAAGTAAATTGAATAGTATTTTCCTTGAAAGACAATACATTTTGAAACACATATAATTAGATTTTTTTATGTTGCAGGTGATGCAGTTAGCAGGTGTAGAGGGCCAGCAGGTTTATTTGCTTTTGGAGGATCATCAGATCACTGACATTGCTTTCTTGGACATGGTGAATAGCTTGCTGTCATCTGGAGAAGTAAGTAGAAGTTGGCTTCATTGCTTCCAATGAAGTGCCACAAGCTTTTGCTTGGGAATATCAAGAGATTATGCTGGTACTGTCAAATATCTGAGAAATTCAAAGCAGTGTTATAAAGTGACATGAGGCACATGTAACATTGCTGAGAGTAATGGCAGATGAACATAAAGCAGAATTTATCTCAGTCTAAAATATCTTCTGTAACTATAAGTGTGTATGTGAATGTAATATTTGTTTTGTTTCAAAGGTACCTGGACTGTATAACACAGAGGAACTGGAGCCTATCATATCGCCATTGAAAGACGTTGCTGCACAAGAAGGATTTGTAGGGAGCCCAACATCATACTTTTTTAAATGTAAGGTGATTAACAGAGTTTGTAGAACTCCTTGGATACTGTTCCCCAAATGTTGCTAAACAATGGAAACCTTTTTGCCTGTAGATACTGATGGAGCCCCAAAGGAAAAAATAACATACAGCTTACATAAAAGAGACATAAAAAAGACATAAAAATAACAGGACATTTTCTGTATGGTTTACAAAAACAGAAAGATAAGGGAAAGACCCATGGATTTATATATTCAGTAGAGTTAATCTGGTTCTGAATGTGTGTGTGTGTGTGTTTTTTGTTAATTTGTGGCACAATCTTGTGAGAGTGTAAATTGATGTCCTGGGCTGTGAGGAAACCTTAAAAAAGTGAACCTTTAAAGTAGGTTTGGGCACACCCGGTCCCCTGTACAGGGGGTACCGCGGCTCCTTCCCTTGCGTAAAGCAGCTAGGGTATGGGGTTGACCACCCACCCCAATCTGGTGTCAAGATTGTGAATATACTCCCATGCTCCTTCTGCACCTACGTGACATGTAACAAGGAGACCCTTACCTTCAATTATGTTGACTGTTGAGTGAAGTGGTCCCAGAAATTAATAAAACAAAGATCATTAAGTAACTAGTGGAAGTGAGACTTCAATAATTAGGCATTGGCATACTGTTTTGCCCACACATCCAACAAATGTCATTTGCATGTGGAAGTATACCAAAATTATAAATTACTGGACATACAAGTGCTGAGAGTATCACTGAAATTCTTCTCTTGAGTTTTTTTTTGTCTTTTTCTGCAGAAATATATACACATGCTAAAAAAAATTCTTGCTGCCAGTCCACTGAATCAAAATATTAGTTTCTGTAGTGTTTGTGTAATTTTGTTTTGGGAGTGTTAGATTTTTCCTAAACACAAAATATGTATGTCAGTCATATTTGTGAATAATCTAGTATGCCATTCTTTGCAGTTGCTTCAGTAACTTTTTCAAGTAATTACAAGAAACACTGCTGGTCTTTTGGATTGTCAAAATGCTATGAGTGCAACTTCCAGCATCAGGTCAGATATTTGCAGCGTCCAAGTTGAAATATCTCACGTATTTGATTGACTGCTTCTCTGTCATGTGCTCTTTCATTTCTGCCCAATATGTTGTAATGGTAGTATCAGAATGCTTGTTAGTTGGTCATTACGTGTGTATGTCGTTTAGCAGGATGTTCAAACATGTTCATGTGGTTTCCAATTTGAGTTTTTGTGCAGGTAATATCTTATTTCTGTCTTCGCTCTGATACACCCAAACCTGGCATTTAAAATTGTAGGTTTCAGTTATTTTTCACATTTTTTTACATTGTAGGTGTGCAGCAGAACTTGCATGTCATCCTAGTAATGGACTTCACAAATGCTCAGTTCACAGTGACATGTGAGAGTAATCCCGCCTTGTACAAAGAGTGCAGTGTTGTGTGGTTGCCAGGATGGAGCACAGCCAGTATGGGGAAAGTACCATGGCTTCTGCTGACCAGGTGGGCAAGTTAAACTACATTATCTTCGTTATTTGAAAGCATTTTACATTATGCAATTTCTCTGTGATTTATACCACAGTTGCATACATGAAAAGTACTGCATAAATTGAAAACACAAATCGAAACTGCGTTGAATATATGTTATATATGTGACTTGTATTCCTTAGTGGGTATTTTTCAGCAGTTATGAAATTGTTGGGTTAGGTACAAATAACTTGTAATAACACAAGAAGAACATTTCAATATTTAAGTATTTATTTATGTGAATTTGTAATTCAGCAGATATTTCTCATTTACTGCAATGTTGGTTCTCACCAGACATGTTTCTAAAGTTCATTTGATGAATGTAAATTTAGAAGGCTAACAATCTGGCCCCTGTTTTTGGTTTATGGTTTCATGTAAATATAGGCCATGTGGCTATTATTTTGGAGATCTCTGAACATTGCCATCATCAATCAGGGCAGTTATAATCAAATGTACTATCAATATTGGTAGGTGCCAGTGAGGAGTCACCTTGTAGTGAAAGGAGAATCAGTGAGGATCACTGAATCATTGGTAGTATGATGTACATCTACATGGTGCCTACACCCAAGAAAAGACCTAAATTAATGATTAATTGATCTGTTACACTCTCTGGTCTTCTGTCTTGTTTGTAAATTTCCAGTATTTCCTAGCCCTTCATTAAAATCACCTAATATGTTTGTTATTTTATCTAGGAAAATGAACTAACACATTTTCCTGTTCCTTATGTATTTTATTCTTTATAACGTTCAGCTTCAAGTGTATACATCGATTCTTTTTATGGTTAATTTCTTTGTAATTATAAAACTAAGTGCTGATGGTATGCAACACAAGAGTAGCAGTGGCATTAGGATCCACTTTGGTGTTGACAGAGGTAACAACAGCTGCAGCAGTAAGAGCATTCTTGTAATATTTCATGCATCATGTCATTAAGAGCCTTTACTCTTATCATGAGAACTTTGGACCCAAGATGATGACTGTGATGTTATTACTTTTGTCTGGAGAGTAGAGTAATTAAAGTATTCCATTAACTGTTTTGATATGTGAAATATTGCTTTGGATATTTAATTCCACTTATCTCTGTACACTTTACAAAATGAATATAATACCAATATGTTTCAGCAATTTTTAATACCATGTGTAATATAGAAATAAGAAATTGATGCTTCTTAGGACTGTTCAAGATAAAGAAAGTGTAGCAGGTCATGAAAGGAGTGGACAGAGAAGGTCATCTGTGAGTGACACACTTGTTGAGGGTTTCTTAAGGATCCATGAGCATGTGTCTGATAAGCTCGCCACACCTCGGCGATACATCTCATTCATCCACACTTACATGCATATCTACTCACAAAAGAAAACTGATATCCAACAGAAGCAACAGCGACTACAGGTACAGTTTGTTCCCCGCATTAACTTGCTGTTAATCTTGTTCCATTATTTTTCCATTCTATAAGAGTGCACTTCTTCATATTTTGGTGTCACCCTCACTAACAATTTTTTTGTTTCACTTTATTGCCCTATTTTTGTTACTAAAGTTAACCAAAATAAGAAACAACAGAGACAAATGAGTACAACATTAAACACAAAGGTGAGGCTGCTATAATACTTTGTAGGATGGTGGTAACCAGTTTGTGCCTGCATATGTGATGGTTCCAGGCAAGTGTACATAAACTGGCTTCTGTGGATTTGAAATTGCTAGTTACAATGCATATACTGTAAATGTACTTAGTATCAAATGATAAACTGTAATGTTAGTATGGTGTTGTAGGACAGATGTGCTATTAGCAGCCATGATAAATTTAATGGTACTGTAATAAGATTTTCTTAGGCAGGCAGAGATAAACCTTGAAATAATCTCAGTATATTGTGTTCTTCAGTTGTGACTTTCTAATGCATGCACAGTTGGGTCTTTGAGTGAAAATAATTGCTTTCATGTCTTCATCCCTCACACCCTTTCTTTCTTCACTGTATACGTTGTTCAGCTGTCATCATTTCTCTTTCTCTGTCTTTCTCTTTTGGTAAATATCACTCAAATGCCTTTATAATTATTGCAGGCATAAAACTGTGTATGTTATGAAGTGATGCACTGAGACCATTTGATGTGTATTGCCACCTGTGAGTTGCTGAGATTAATTGAACACACTATATTATATAAAAGGCTGCAGTGTTTTCCTCAAGGCCTTCGTCCTCTGTATGTGCAAACAGACATTCTTGCATGCTTCAAACTGGCTTTTATTTGTAACTTTGGCCACTTATGGAATGTTTTTTTTGTATCTGGCTAAACCCATTACATTAAATTGGCAATTTGAATGGGCAAGAACAAAGCCAGCACCCAAGGTAAATTAATAGTCTTATTCAGCTGATGCCTTTTCCTTTTTCTACCACTCTGTTTGCCCGAAGTTAATGTTGTCTTAGCCATAAAACTGTAAGCTAAATTTCCTCTTTCTCCTCTGTCATCTTCCTCTGCTTCTTTGTCTTCATTCAGCATATTGTATAGTTTTCATACAGTTTAATTGATGAAAATTACCTTGTGTCTTCTTAATTTCCTGCTTCTTAACAGTACTTATATTGTGTGTTAATTTAGGCAGGTGTATCCAAACTTACTGAGGCTCGTCATGTTGTTGACACATTGAAGTCACAGGCAGCAGAGCAAGAACACAAGTTGGCAGAGAAGCAAGCAAAAGCCAACTCAGCACTGATGATGATAACAGAAACAATGCGCAATGCCAACACTCACAAAGTGGAAATGGAAGCTCTGAAGGAGCAGACAGAAAGAGAGAATCTTCTGCTCATGGAAAGGTGTGTTATTTATAATCTTCACTGCAAAGAATTATTTAAGTTTTACTTTCTTGAGTATTTTGTACATATTCTTTGAAAGTGTATGTGCTGCACTGATAATCCTCTGAAATAAATTCCTTGCAGTACTTGAGCTGTAAAATGAAACATTTATTTTGTGAATGGATTGTGGAAGTAACAATTCTCAAAACAGAAGATGTTTTATGGTTATGTTTGCTACAGTGGTTGGTACAGTGCATTTGATAAATCTGACACATTTTGAACTCTCTTACAAGGTTTGCTGTAAATATTTGATTCATTTTCTATCATAAAAAAAAATATGCAGTTGCCTTAGGAGGATAATATAAATGCATGTTGCACATGCATAACACTGGGGATGAATGCTGTGACAGTCGTTTGTCTTGCTGTAAGACCACTGTGTTTTCAGTCATTCCTGTGTATAAAGTGTAACTGAGGAGTACCTAATCTTATATTTTATTCCTTGCTTGAACCAAGTATTCTTAGTATGTGTATGTGTGTCTGTGTGTACGTTTCTCATGCATTCGCCTTGCACGTGGTTGCTGTTTTGAGCATGGGTATGTGTTAATTCAGTAAGCCCTGTACAGTGAAATTTATAACTAATATTCCACATAGTAAAATTCATGCAAGAAACGAGTTTTAACTGTTCCACATAGAAGTCTTTTTTCTAATAATTAAAATTACAAGGATTCAGGATCTTTCACTTTAATTTGAGGTTTTTAATGCCAAGAGGTTTGTAAGGTGTACGCACTTGCGCATTTGTGTTTACATGTGCATGCGCGCACCCACACACACACACACACACACATGAGGATACACACAAACTCGAACTTTTTTGAACGTTAAATAGAGAAATAAACATTCATTATCGCCTTAAAGAATACTACTTCACACCAGACATTAACACTCCAATAAATTAATCAACTTGTTAGTTATTGACCGACCAAATACAATGGGATGATGGTACCCAAATTTAATCATATTGTATTTAATGGTCTGTTATAGGTAGATGACAAAAGTATGTAAAGTCATCAGTGCTCTGGACATCTCTCAATTCAGCCTATACACTCAAAATTATACATCTCTGTTTTTCAGGAAAAAGGCTATAGATCTGGAGTTGGCAGAGATTGAACCATTGATCCAAGAAGCTAGTGCTGCAGTTGGAAACATAAAGCCTGAATCACTGTCTGAAATTCGGTCATTGCGTGCTCCTCCAGACATTATTAGGGACATCTTGGAGGGTGTTTTGAGGTTGATGGGCATCCTAGATACTTCATGGAACAGCATGAAAACATTTCTGGCCAAGAGAGGGGTAAAAGAAGAAATCAGGTATTAAGTAAACATGTTGCCAGATTGATTTTTAAAAGAAGCTGATTTTTTAAATTTTTTTTTGTATTCAGGTGAAATATAAACATGAGTCAGTAATACTTGTCACAGAAACAGCTTTCATGAAATATTGCTTTATATTGGTGCTATAAAATTTTGTGATTTTATTCTTTTAAGGTCATTTGACGCACATAGAATAAATCCAGAAAGTCGTCAAGCGGTTGAGAAATTGTTAGTTGAAAGGAAAGAATCATTCGATCCCAAGAATGCCCGGCGAGCCTCTGTAGCAGCCGCCCCACTTGCATCGTGGGTTACCGCAAATGTGAAATACTCATATGTGTTAGAAAAGATTCGACCTCTTGAGAGAGAACAATCTAAATTGTATGAAAACATGAAACTCACTGAACAGCAGATTGGGAAACTGAGCTCAGGTCTCACAGATGTTGACAAAACGGTTTCTGAGCTGAAAAATCAACTGAACACTTACACAAAGGAGGCTGCAGAGATTGAGATCCATTTAAATAAAGCCCAGGAAACTATCAGTGCTGCAGGGGGCTTGGTTGGCAAACTGAATGATGAGTTTGAACGATGGAAAAAACAGGTACAGTACTTAAAACCACATAATTTATTATAATGCAACTTATTAGAACTACCTCAAAATAACTTCCACCAAATAAGACAAGACTGAGATTTCTGTAGAGACACTAATGAAGATTCATGTCTTCTGGGATATGATGTATTGACTGTTACTGTTTTAGAGGAGTTTCCTGTCTCAATCTTGGGCTTCCCTGAAGATGCAGGCAGCAAGCCCCCCTAAAACATAAGTAACTACTTACCAAACAATACAGAATTATGTCCCAGAAGACTTGGTTCTTCAATTACAATTTGATTCACGGGTTTGTAACAGCCAGTATCTATTCAAAGAAGTTTCCAGCTTCAGTGCCTGTGTTTTCAAGACCAGACATTACAGACAAAGTTCCGAAGAAACCATATTTTGAATGCAAGTGTATAGTGGTCATTACTTACCATTGTAAAATGTACAAACCTAATTTTACAGTTCTTAAATTTTACAGATCCTTATTTTTCAGAATGACTGAACTATTACTCAAAGTCAGAGGTACATTTATACTTTGTATGTGTATGCCAAGCATATTTTATGATAAAGTTACACTTTCATGCATTTTATTTGAAATAAGGTATTAATAAGGTATTGTTGTATTTTATGTGACATGAATGATTTCATGTACACGTTTATTACAGTAGAATCGTAATAGTTTGAGGTGAACAGGACTGCATTTGCCTTAAAATTACTACAAATTCAGGTTGCATGGATAATGACATTGAAAACATTTTCTCTTGCTATTTACTGTTAGGTATGTTGAAATGTGTTTTTAAATCAAATAATAGTACAGAAGAATACACCAAAAAAATTACTAAAATACAGCACAGTAGTGCCTGAAAGACAACCAGAAAGATACTTCAACCAATTTTTTACCCAACATAGAAGCGACCTTAAATATGGTACATCAGCTTGGACAAAATGGGACTTCCAGCAGTAAGGACTTGAGCTGTTGAGATTCTGTTGTATTCAGTTGCTTCAGTATTTCATTATATGTACTTATTATTTTAATTCAGTGTTTGAAAACATTACAAATGTTTTGTTACACTATGGATGATGCAATAAATATCCTACATATTAAGGATGAATGCGAAAAATGCAGCTTTGATTCTTGTTATTGTACGTTAGTTTTGAATAGCAGTAAGTTAATGCTGAATTTTAGAACAAATAGACAAAGATGACTTGGAAGGCCTTGGTTGAGACTAGTAGATGAGGCTGAAACATGTCTATTAAGGCCTGACTCGTGATGGATTATTATTATTATTATTATTACAAGTAAATTAGATTGTTGTAATTAAAAATGTACTTACAGCTGGCTGAGTTGTCAGAGGACTTGAAGCAGTTACCAGTAAACTCACTGTTGGCTGCGGCATTTATCACATACTTGTCTTATGCACCAGAAGATGTTCGACAGTCATTAATGGCAGAGTGGCAAGACTTGTTTGGCATGAAGAACTTCTCTTTTACCAGTTTCCTGGGTTCTGAGAAGGATCAACTGCAATGGCTGTCTGAGGGACTTCCCTCTGACCAATTGTCTGTTCAGAATGCTCTTATTATACTGCAGGTGATGGTTGTTATCATAAATATGCTTTGGTTGAATGTGTGCATTACTGTAGTGTGAGCATTTTCCAGAAAGTCATTTTCTGCATAACCAGGGACAGCAAATGAACCGAGCTGTACAAAGCAGAGAGTTAGAAATTTATCTTGATTTCCAATTAAAAAGACTCATCAATGAGTATATATATTGGCTTGAGACTGTTAAAATCTCTAATTTTTTGAATAGCTCTCAACATGAAATCCTTGGGTGTGCACCTATCATGTTTCTTATTATTCTCCAGTATTGTTTACACCCTTTCCAACTTGCTGTTTATTTCCAAAACTATCTGTACTGTAGGCATCATATCATCTTTTAGTATTTTTAATATTACACAATAGTTTTTAATTCTTGTTCCTATTTTTGACAGCTTTCATGTTTGGAGGCAGGGGTAAGACATCTACATATAAAATTCTTGTGTAGCTGTGTGGTCAGTAAACATAGCAATGAATCTTCTATCCTTAGCACATAGTAACAAGTTTTGTTGCATTGTAATATTATTGTGAATTGTTCTGAAAATATAATAGGTCACAACAAATGAAAAATCTTTTGTTCATATTTATTGTTGCTTTTCAATAAATGTTAATAATAATAATAATAATTTATCTGGAGTATGATTAGTATAATGTGTTTACATTTCTAGCTCAGGTTTTCTATTTTGTAGACATCACTTCGTCCTTTCCTCCTTGATCCAACTTCATTGGCATCAGAATGGTTGAAGAAACATCTACAGAAATACAGTGTTGAAGTTGTGTCTCAGCACAATGAACGTTTTATGACCACACTGGAACTTTCAATCAGGTACATTGTAATATGAAGCCATTCGTTTTGATCTGAAGATTCCATTTTTATGGATCGGTGAAAAACATAAAGCCTAGTGCTGTTGTAACAGTTGCTTGGTACATTCTGTTTTTATGTGAGGCTGTGGCAGCCAAGTCGTGCATTAGGCCCTAGAATAATCATTCCTCTGTATGCTGGCTAATTCTGGTAGATAAAGTTGGCACCATGTCCATTGCATCTAGTGTGGAGGGACCACCCATTACCATCTTTAGATTTATTTACTCCAAAAGTTTTAGTCTGTGAGCTGCTTAGGTTCTAAAACCTGTACGTGCTTAAACAGTGAAAGAGTAACCTGATGAAAGGATGTAAACAGAATTTCTGTAATTTAGCAGTGGTAGTTATTCCAGTTTAGTAGTTGGTTGTAGTTAAATTCAAATTGAAATAGAATTCAGAAAGATGGTGTTTTGGAGTGGACCTTAACATGCAAATAATTTTCTTCAAACAGCAGTCTAATTAGAAGAATTTAAAATGAGGAAGTATTGAAATCAAATATCTTTTAAGGCTAATTCACATATATGATGCCATGCCCATGCTACGCAATGCCACATCATGCTAATACACACATGCCGTGCTGCACCCCTGCCATGCTCATACAGTGCTGTGTCCTTCATGTAAGCCCGGGTGGCAGCCAGAAAAAGACCGAACTGCTAATCCAGTGGTTTAACAAATCCTCTTTTGAAGTCTGCTGTTACCACTATTGACAGTCGTCAGTATGGATTGTTGTGAGGAGGATGTGATAATTGCATTTGGGCTTTATCTTCTTTTGGAAGAAGAAAACTGAGAAACACAAAAATATTGGTTTTGTAATATGTTTTGAGCAAGGGAAGAGGAAGAGAATTTCACACTCTACACACCTGGAAGAATACAGGCAAAAATCTTTCAGTTATTTTTTGGGGAATTAGTATTCAAAATTTGAAAGTTGAAACAGTTGTTTCCCACAGGCAATCAAAAGAAGAATACAGAATGGAGATGTAGCATAACAACATAAGAAAGATTGTCTCCAACTTTAAGTTTAATTCATAAAAGTGTATAATTCTATATAATCTGCTGTCTCCATCATCATCAGAACAACTAAATACATCCCAAAAAAGCAGTAGCAATCTGGTTAACAACCTTTGTTATTGTCTATGTAGTAGCCAGAAGAAACCAAACCTGGGCAGGTCACCCACAGGCTATCGGGAGATAGGTGATATTAATTCACACATGCCATGCTGTGGCCTTGAGAGGTTGCTTTCAAAGTGACATGGTTGGAGCATGGCAGGGTTGTGGAATGGGCATGGCATGGCATGTATGAATCAAATACGGTTGCCATGTGTAAATTGAATTGGAATGACGCAATCAAAATCTTCAGCAACACAGCATGGCCAGGGCATGGCAGGAGCACAGCATGGTATGTGTGAATTAGCCTTGACTGGAACAAGAACTCTGAGGTTGATGCAGTGTCTCTTGTGTTCGAGTTAACAGTAAATTTTTGACATATGCTTGCATGCATAAATGCATTTGTGCCTATGTGTAACATTTTATACTGTCTCGACCAGACTCACTCAACCCGTAGCTTGCAGGCTAAACGTAGCCCCTGACACAGTGTTATGTTGCCCACAGAGATATTTGAAATAAAGAAATGTCTTTAACTCTTTCCTTGGCAATGGCAAAACCAAGATATACTGCTGAAGTAATTTCACCCATTTTCTAGCAAACTATGAAAGTCAGGTAAAAATTTGCACATCAATATACATATTTTTATGCATTGTTCATTTTGTGTCTTGCATTTCATGTGGCCCACATGCTGAGTAAATTTTGCCAAAGATATGAGCACCACATATGAGGTTGCTCATGCCTGGTCTAGGCAAAATTCAAACACATTCCTCCTCATTTTGATATTATTTATTCCATGCCTTTAATTGAATTAAATTGTTATTCATGGCACAAACAAATGCACCTTTTACCTATACAAATACAGTCTCATATTGCTCCCACATGCTTCAGCAATACTTATGCCATCTATAGGGAACTTTACTGAAGGATTTTATTCTAATATTAGTTAAGTTAGACTAATACTGCACGCATTTAAATTGTGATCTCAAGCATTATGACACACTCAATTTGCTGCCTGACCAGTGGGCTTTATAAAACACTGGTAACCACCTGCTGAACTACACAGTGTCATAACCCAGAAGACCACTATCTTGCCTTCCACTGCCAAGAAAGCATAATTCACTTTTATGACACTACCAAATACAAAAATTATTCACATTAAGGAATGTGATGTTTATGATACCAACATATTTATTGTTTGACATACATATGTGTCTTTTAGGTTTGGAAAAGTTTTAATCATTCAAGAGGTAGATAATATTGATCCTGTACTGTTTCCCATTCTTCGAGGAGATTTCATAAATCAAGGTAAGAAAATGAGGAATGGTTTACGATTGTTTACAAGATTTTTAAATGTAATTTATTATGTAAGTTTCCATAATTAAAATTCTTCCACCAATGTGATTTCTGTCAGCACATCTGTATTTAAATTCATGCAATGGTTGGCCAACATCAGACTTAGTTCCACCATATGTTTTTTTGCTTGGTGTGTACAGAATGGAGATAAATGAACGTGGACTTTTTTCTTTCTACAGGTCCAAGGAAGGTGGTTCAAGTGGGAGATAAACTGATTGACTATAATGACAGCTTCCAGTTGTTCTTAACAACACGTAATGCTGAACCAGACATTTCACCTGATGTTGCTGCTACAGTTACATATGTGAACTTTGCTACTACAGCAGCTGGTCTCACAGGACAGGTAACATATTCAGAACTGTAATGCTGTATAATGAAGATTTCAAGTCTTTTAGGATGGTGTGGTTCATTGATTGTTAAATATTTAGTGATGTCGCAAAGGATTATAGTGCTTTTGAACTGCCTGATCCAGAAGATCAAAGCATTAATAGTAGTCAAATTTTGGTAACTGTTAATCAGTAAACATTGCATAACATCACAGAAGACAAGAATCTTCAGCCACAACACTTTGAGGACCTCAAATCTCACAGTATTTGATATTCATGGAGATTGAGGGTATGACCATCAAGATTGCATATGATAATGCCTCTTTTCACACGATGCAGTCAGTGTGCCTGTAATTTGAAGGACCAGTTAGATAACACAAATGCAAGAGTTTGAAATGATATTTTCTCAAATATTAGAGAGGAAGTTGATCTGTCGTGACGGCAAACAATGATGCAGGGAATACCATGTACTGGGAAGTGAGGTGGCACACTGCACTGGCAAGTGACATGGTACAATACAAATATATAAGCACACACACACAAACACAAATAGCTTGCTTATCTCAGATGGTTCACTGTAGTTAGACATTCTTCTGAGCAGTGGTAGTTGTTAATGCAGTAATGTGTTAAAACAAATTTTCCATATAATCTTGTGGAAACGGGACTCTGAAATCAACCAAATGAATTGTTACTGAATGGTAAGGATGAAGTTTTTTCTTAATGCATCATAAAGGTACATGGGAGGGGTGTTGGTGGCAGTGTGGACATGCTCTTTCTTAACTTCAGTAGTAAATGGAGGTGAATGGCCAGTTTCACACCCTGACCACTTTGTCCACTAGGAACAACCCTGTGAATAGGAGACTGCATGTGCCCAAGAGCTGTTTTGTATGCTTTGGAGAAGTGAAAATTATTTACTTTTGACAGGTAACAAACCATGATTCATGTGCCATCCAACCTGTTGCATAATTACAATGCTGCCTATAGATGGCAAAAATTTCAAAATGTGTTTGGAAGGACTACATGTTGTTCATTATATTATTTCATTTCCTGAAAGTGTATTGCATTAAATGCATGTTTTTAAGCCTGTATCGTAATTTGAGGGCTGTTTGACCATGCATCTTCCTCATGAAATAAAGTGAAATGCCAACTTGATGCAACTAGATAATTTTATTGATGTATTCTTAGCTCAACATGTTTCAGGTACATAGCCAATCATCAGGAGCATTAGATGTTTAGTTGCAGCATATGGTTTTCTACACCGAGTTTTTGGATGGTTGGTGGTCTTGAGAGCCGCTGCATAGGTTGTGTGTACGGTGTGGATGATGCTGCACACGGCACCATCCACACCATACACACGACCTACACGGTGGCTCTCAAGACCACCAACCATCCAAAAACTCGGTGCAGAAAACCATATGTTGCAACTCAACATCTAATGCTCCTGATGATGGGCGTATGTACCTGAAACATGTCGAGCTAAGAATACATCAATAAAATTACCTAGTTGCATCAAGTTGCCATTTCACTTTATTTCATATATCATAATGTTATCACAGTTGCTTGCATGTGCACTTCGTCAAGAGCGGCCAGAGCTGGAACAGCGTCAGAGTGAGCTATTGCGACAAGAAGAAGAACTCAAGCTAAAACTTGACCAGCTGCAAGAGATCCTCTTACAAGAATTAGCCAGTGCTCAAGGAGACATACTGCAGAACAAAGTAAGAGAGCAGAACCTAGAGCAAGTAATAATCTGTCCTTGTTGAGTATGTGGGGAACACAACACACATTTTAAATTGTGATAATCTAGTGTGGAAGTAGAAACTAGAGAGAAAACTATAAGCCTACCTACTGCAGATGAGAATCAAATATGGTAAATCATTGATGCAGTGAAAGTATGTTACAACTTCACGATTTAATACTGAAACATGACTTAGCCTTACAGGTTTCAGTGGATTGTTATGTATTTGCCTGTGTGTATTTATTCTTTGCATGAACATTACCGTTCATACATTTGCCATATCGAATAGTTTTGTTTTGGCTTCAAAGTATGAAGCTATGTTTCTGAATGTATTCTTCATAAGCATCTGTGTGTTTAATAACTAAACAGGAGTATAAGAGATAACATGTTGTGAAGCTTCTTCTCCTTTATATGCTGGACCTTGTTATCAGAAATGAGGCATAACCAACTGGTTCATGTTCTGATGTGCATCATCCCCGTTGTGTTAGTACAATAGTAAGGAGTTTGGTGTATTACTACTTACAGTCGAAACACAACTATAGTTGTGTTTGACTGTAAGTATTAATACACCAAGCTCCTGACTATGGTTCATGTTCGTTTAACATTGACATCTGGTATGTAGAAATCCACTACTACAAATATGTTTCTGTTACGTTTGATTATAATTTTAAATACTGAATTTGGTGTGTGATTTTATGTGCAAAAACTCACATGAAATGTAAAACTGCATTGAAAATGTTTACTTCTGCATAGTTGTCAGTTGTATGTGAACAGTTTCAATGGTGACATATCTTTAAGTATTCTTCCGTTGTCACGCCATCAAAGCCCCTCAAAAGTTTTGCATTTGTTGCCTATTGTTCATCTTTGTACTTTCCAGTTAACGTCTGTGTTCTGCTGCATGTAGTTAGTTTCAAGTCTAATTCATTTATTGTAATTTTCTTAAATGTGTCTGTCAGTAAAAAGGGTTTTACCATTTGATATAATTTTTAGTTATTGAATGCTTGATAACTTCATTTTGAACTTTGCGTTAATGTTTATTTCACTGCATAAGTATTAAAAAATTCTGTACAACTGTGATTACTTTATTGTATAAATGTTTGAACCTGTATTTTGATTTCTGGTTAATATTAATTTAGTTCGTGAAACTAGATGGGTTCAGAATTTAAAGTGATTTTGAAAAGCCACCTGGGATGCATGAAGAATACTGATGTATCCATGCTTTGTGCTTAATTTCTACAGGACCTCCTTGCCTCACTGAATGAAACAAAAGCAAGTAGTGCTGCTATCTGTGAATCCCTGTCTGAGTCATCTCATCTCCAGGCAGATTTGAACAAGGAATGTGCTGTTTACCAACCCCTTGCTGAATTTGGCAGCACTCTGTATTTTGTTATCTTGGACTTGGGAAAAGTGAATAATATGCACCAGTTTTCAGTATCAGCTTTCATGAGGCTATTCCAAAGAGCATTAAGTGATCCTCAGGTAATTCATTATGTGTGTTTGCCATTTTGAACATGAAGTAAGTGGGAGATCAGAGTTTCTCATGGTGTTGACTATGCAGTTTACTGTTCTTTGGATGTGGCACCATGCAGTCTGGTGCAGGTGTCTATTCTAGTGATGGAAGCAACAGGTTCTTCTGAAATGCTGGTATGCTTGTACCATTGTACTTGGAGTGTACATGCATTTTCTATTAATCTGTACAAACTGCAGTATCTTCAGTACAGACCTTCTATTACAACTACAGAAAATTGTTATCCATTTTAATATGAACAGCCATTTCCAAACCACATGTGACTGTTTATGCATCTCTGCAGATTTGCTGCCATATAGTTCATAATAATAATCATAATATTATCATCTGTAGACAGAACAGCACATGCAACTATTGTATGTAGGCTTTGTGCAAATAACATACTGCAAATCTTAACTGTTTTTATTTTGATGTAAAGAGACATGAGCTTAATGTTATTGCACTTTATTTGTAGGAAGAACTAGATGACATGAGAATAAAGGGCCACCAGAAGAGACTTCTGTATATTATTTATCAGTATATCAGTCGATCACTCTTCAAGGCTGACAGACTCATGTTTGCTTTACATCTTGTCAATAAAATGTATTCTCAGACAATTAATGAAAAGGTGAGAACAACTCATATTTTAGTTATTTGTTGGTTATGTGCAAATCATACCTGTACAGTTGATGAAAGTGAGTTATAGAAAACAAAGTGATAAATTATTTACACTTTCAGACAAAACTTAACCAAATACAAGCTTATTTTCTACTATTTCTGTAGTGTAGAGTCATGCCTACATGGTATTTCCAAATTTTAAAATCTCGGACAACTACTTTATTTTTTGCCAATTACCATGTGGTAAGAAAGCCACAATTTTGTGCACAAAAAGTTTATTTGAATTTTACACGATAGTAAAGAAATGTTATATGAGAATATCCTAGCATTCCAAGGAATGTTATAAATAAGAGCTAACATAGCATTAAAACATAAACCAAGTTAGCTGTTTAATGCTTTCAAATATCTTTTCTGTAAATACAAATTTGAACCATTTCTAAGAGTAGTAAGTATAATTTTAAAATTCTTTTGGTATATTTTGAACACAATAAAAATATGCTGTTGGCTAAGGCAGGGACAGACCCTCTTTAAGCTTTTCTTGTATTAGAATGACTGTACTTGTAATATGTTGTTCTAATATACTGGCTGTACATATAGTACATTGTTACATGGAGTGGAATCTTAGATAAGGGAGCAGGAATGAAGCATTTGAAGTTTGGTGTAGAACAATTCAACATACAAGATATCTAGTGAAGAAGAAGACTTAAAACATATGGGACATTAAAGTAAATTTGTTGCTTACCAAGAAGATTTGTTTCATTATATGGAGAGAATAGAAGATAGTAGATTTGCTAGGAGAGTGGGTTATTATGTATGTAAAACAGAAGGGAAAGTGTGTGACCATATAAGATGGAAAGTTGAATTCTGAAGACACCTCTGAACATGTTGTGCTTTCTCCCACTGACATCAAGAATATAAATTGTATGAACTTATCTGTCAGAAAATAATGGTAGCAAGACATGATAAATGCTGTATAGAATTTTTCATTACACACACTTTTGTATCATTTTGTTGGAATTTTAATTGATCAATATTTCTCTAGGAATGGGAAGTGTTCACAGGTCAGGCTATATCTGACCTGAAGAATGATGCATCAAAAGTGAATGATAGTCTGCCAAATTGGATTGAAGAAGAGAGAGCATTTGATGTTTTTGTTCTGAAGGTTAGTCTTGAAATACTCTTACTTTAAAAACAAGATTTTTAATTTAATTAGTGACATCAATTCTTATATAAGGGACCAGATTTAAATGAATTTAGGTTTTTAATGTAAATATTAACATCACTTAATACATTATAGACCAGATATAAATAAAAATTAGATCATCAGTATAATTAGTGACATCACTTAATGTATTATGGACCCAATTCAAATATACCATGTTGCTTTCAGTTCCCAGGCATTTAATTATGTATAGATATACAGTGTTTTGTAATTAATTATGCAGAACTTAACATAATGAACTATTTATTGCATATTTAGAATGAAAAAGAAATTATGAGTATTGACAAACTGTTGAGTTCTGTGTGGTCTTCTGCTTTTCCACCTTGTATGCATTGTAGGCAGTGGAGGATGGTCTGCTCTTCATAATCATACACTCTTTGTTTAAAAGGAAAGACTGCCTTTTGTCCATGCATCCATATGTCTGCCACACCACATTTTTATTTCTTACAATTATAATGCAAATATGGCGCCCAGAGGAACTTCATGTAACAGATTTCAGAAAGTTGATGTGGTAATAGATTTCTTGAAAATCTTGAACTGTTGTTGAACTGGTATTTATGTAGAATGCAAATTAAAGTGGTATCTGCTGTGTACCATTTGATAGCAGTTCATGATCAGCAGTTACAACTATGGCTGTGAAACATTGTATGGCACTAGAATGATGACATAGTCCTGACCTTCAGAACTTCAGTAGCTCTATGACCACACACCATGTTAAAGTGGTTATCATTTCTGCTTTATGTTTGGGAAGTGTCAGCTTCAAATGTCAGCCTAGAGATGGACTATTCTAATGCAGAGATTTTTTTTTATAGTTTTCATCATCCCCTCCAGACAGATGCCATTGTAATAATTACCTCACATTAGGTCTTGAACACTTCCTTCTGCATCATTTCCAACCCATTATTCACTGATAATCCCTTTATTCAATGTCATATGTTTTAACATAATTATATGTTTATGAAAGAAACCTTAATGATAAGCAGTAATTGTATGGATGATGTGTATTTAATAGTTTCAGATGTCCTTTGACATGTTTGAGCATATGTGAGTTGATGATTATACCTAACCTTTAAAAGACCTGCATTTGTATTCATGAATGCATGTAGGAAAGCAGATCTACAAATTAATTTTTTATATTTAGATGACAAGGAAATTTACTGCATTTTTGAGACATGTTGCATAATGTCTGTCTTATTTTCCACAAATGTTGTTCGTTTCATAATTTTATCTTTTTCTGTTCAAATAACATCTAAGTTTCCACAAACTGTTCACTAAAATTTAAATATGCATGCCAGTTGACTAAAGTCTAATGGACCATTCCATTAAACTGAGGTGTATACACATTGTGGAATATCATATTATGATTAGTATGCAGATCTTATATGGTCTATTGCGTATTTGTAAAAGTAAACTTTGGTAATAAAGTGAATGATTTTTTTTCCACATTTATGTGATAGCTTGTTGGAAGTCTGTTAAGGCAACAGACTGTAAAATTGCCAATATGTTTAAGATTGCAGAAAACCAATGTTTCAGATAGTATAATTTCTTTGCAGTGTGGTATATATGATTGTAGGTGTTTTATTTGTTTCTTGACTTGTATTACAGAGTGCATTACCAGACCTGTATTCGCAGCTGCAGTTAGATGACAAGGGTTCCTGGTCAGGTTTCACACACAGTGCAGAATGTGAAAATAACTTGCCAGTGCAGTTAGCTCGCAAATTATCCCCATTCCAGAAGGTTCTTGTGGTGCAGGCCTTGAGACCTGACCGACTTCATTCCACGCTTATTAAGTTTGCTCTACAAACTCTAGGTAAATATTATTCACAGGAGGTTATTATAGTTCAAGGCCATTTATCATCCATCTTCATAATATAATTTACTATTAAATTATGAACTTTGAGTTTCATGTAGAGAAATCTTTCAGCTTTGCAATAGAATCTTGTCATTGACACTTGCCCCAGTAACAAAAATAATGTGGGTTAAGATTGATTTCCTGCATGAAGATGTTTCAGTATTCTTATGGTTACTGTAATATATACAGCATTAAAAATCAGAATATTTTCCACAATTTTGTACCATCTTGCAGAATATGTATCTTTAAGAGAGAGGTTATGTCAAAGTCTAATAAAAGATTTTCACTACTTTTTATGTTTCTACATCTGTGGGAGATTATTCCTCTTTTCTTGCTCTGCTTTATGGTTCTTGGATTTTTCTTTTGGTTTGGTTAATTGAAGAATTGTATGTAAATTACATACATAATTAAAAATACAAAATACAATAAAACTGTAGCGTATCCTCCTAATGGTAGAATTTGTAGGACCTGAATTTTCAGGCTTTAGCTTATAGGATTCCTTTGTTTGTCTACTATGTGTGTTACATTACTATATCTCATTTGGGGGTTCTTTGTTATGGGCAGGTTTGTAAGGTAGAGTTTTCCATGCATCTGCTAGCTACACATCTGTTTATCTTCTATCAATGCTGTTAGATCACAAAATTGCTTACACTGTTGATTTGTTTATGCACCTGTTTTTGAATTATTGTAACAATTTATTAGGTGAACACAACATATATTAATCAGCAACTTTTGAAAGTTAAAATATTGGCAACATGTTTCAGCTACAGTGAGCCATCATCAGGCCAAAAACAGACCATAGTTCTGGTACATTCAGTGATTGTGCACTCTATGGGATCCCATATCGTTTACATTTTATATTATAGGTCATATGTAGGCTGAAAGTTAAAATAGAGAATAAAATCTAAAATACCAAAATATTAACCTTCCATAACTGTTTTTGAATTATTTTATGTTTGTTACCCTACCTGTTAACATTGTTGAGTAACATGTTATAAACATAGTACAGTCTTTATGAAAAATGTCTGTGTGCACATGGTACTAAACCTTAAGGTTCTATAAACTGTGGAAATTTCATGGCAAGCTGAGCAGCTGGCAACTTTTCAAATATACTCAGGTCTAAAACATTAGTTAGTTAGTTAGCCTTCATAAATATAAATTAAGAACCAAACTGAAAGTAGGCTTTAATGTTGTATAATCTCAATGAACTGTACATGCATAAACGTTTGTTCCTGGTGTTGAGTATCGCTGAACTGTAGTCGCCATTCATGTGTCAATGAATGTGGCAATGATGAAAAAGTTCTAATTTTTCAATGAACTGACATTATGTATTATTTTTCTACACAGTTTTTGTTTTCTGTTTCATCTGTCACTAACAGTATCTTTTCAGCCATGTTTATAGTAGCTGTTGGTTTCAAACATTCAGAATAAGTGCAGAAAAAAAGTGTTGGTACACATATTTTGTTGATTTTGTAGGTTTGCAAGACCTTTCTCCACCAGCACTGAGTCTGAAGCAGCTGTTATCGGAGACTGTCGCAACAGAGCCCATTCTTCTAGTCATTTCTCCTGGAGCTGATCCATCAGAGGAGCTGCGTGCTCTTGCTGTCTCCACAGTAGGGGATCAACATTATTATGAGGTGCATATGTATTCTAAATGATGAGTAGAATTGATTTGGTAATGTGAAAAGTTTTTAAAAGTGTCTGTATTCCTGTAATCTATATTTTGTTTAAAGTTAGTGACATTTCATTTTAATTTCAGATTTTACAGAGCATGTTTTGCTTACTCTACAGAACAGAGGGAGCTTCTGTCTTCAGTTTCTCTGACAGTCACGATTGTTATGATAAACTGTTTGCCTTTTGTGTCACAATGATTGTTTTGTATTTAGTTCTCGGACATTATTGGTAAAATGGAGACAACCAGAATTCCTCCTTACTGCCACTGGTTATATTACTTTTTTTTTTTTTCAGCATGTATATTTGTGTGTTCCTGAACCTTATAAACTTTGCATAATCTGGACACTTGTCCATGATAAGGGATTATGCCTCTACAGCCTGTCTGTGCTAGGCCCATCATTTTTCAGGTCTACCAACATATTTCCTTTGCATCTGTATTGAAACACATTCTTTTGGCACTTCAGTCACACACTATCTTTAATACAGTGTCCATTTAACGGTATCATCAACCACAATGGGACTGTTAAATTCTGTAGTGTCTTTATTACTTTTACATAAACTGTATTTTAAAAAGAAACTTACGAGTTTGATGAAAAATCTATTCAGTTTCCCTTCTAATCATTTTTGTAATTTGTCTTGTAATCCACATTTTCAAATTATAGAAGAGTCAGTTCTGATATTACTTTATGAAGTGTTAGATAGACAGCTAGTGCATCTTACTGGTTCCACTGCTTCATCATTTCTGTACCATTTCTACCAGCATACTCAAATTTTGGTTGATTTCATTTACATTATACTAGTAAGACTTTTGTGAACAAATACGGTAAAAGGCAAGTGGGTTTTGAGAGTCCACCCCTGTATAATTCAGATTTGAAGCTTTCAGAGCAGTGATGTGCAATGAAGTGTTCTTAGTTGGTCAGCTGTGTGAAAATGAAACGACTATCTGGTGTTTTGAAAACTGCCTCTATCTCCATCATCAGAGGATATTGTGATGAGTGATATAGCTAATAGCTATCCATTGCACTTACACTTGTGCAGCCCACTTCACTGTCTTGACATATATTGCGCAGGAAGCAGAGAACAGAGCCTGGCAGACAGGCTTCACACCCAATTTTTTTTTTTTGCTCCCTTCTTGAGGTGCTGCATTTCCACACTTTGAAACTCCATGTACTGCATTGTTCCTCTTGGATCATGCCCATTAGTGTAACGGCAACTGAATACGCCCAGTAACTGTGTACAGGCATGCATGTCTTGAGAGAAGTGTGAAGATATCAATCTTTCTGCCTCAGTGTTGCTGTATGTGCTTCTGTCCCAAAACTTACTGTAGTAGTGATATATTTAAAAAAAAAATATTTTGTTTTACTCTCTGATTGTTTGCTGTTGTATAGATAGCAATGGGCCAGGGCCAGGTTACTGTGGCATTGGATCACCTGCATGCTGCTGCTCGACAAGGAGACTGGCTGTGCCTTAAAAACCTGCACCTGATGACCTACTGGCTACCTGCTCTTGAGAAAGAATTGAAGTCCCTCTGCCCACATGAAAACTTCCGCTTATGGTTCACTGCTGAGGCTCATCCAAGATTTTCAGCTATCCTTGCCCAGTCATGTCTCAAAGTAACTTATGAGGTATTGTACTGAACTTATTTTTTGTGTGTGTGTGTGTGTGT
>Ga0123352_10000521_pt1 | contig 46530 bp, 46 predicted proteins | sample TergutLab28metaG_FD_89700 | JGI IMG/M metagenome (GOLD analysis project Ga0123352, IMG submission 89700) | Labiotermes labralis P1 segment gut microbial communities from Petit-Saut dam, French Guiana - Lab288 P1 | ecosystem: Host-associated > Arthropoda: Insects > Digestive system > Gut ... | reverse complement strand
TACAACATCAGGCTACATAGTAAACCTAGGCGGACATGGAAAACAGACCGTACAACAATGAGTCCCCGGTAAACCGCGGGCGATTGAAAATCGCCCCTACAATGAGCGTGTGCGGAGTTAGGCGGGTCGATATGGGAATCGTACCCAACAACTCTAGACCCGCGATAAGCAATCGAGACAAGTGAGCGCAGATACTATAGCAAAACCTTCATATATATTTGACTATCTACCAAAATAAGGGTACAATATAAGTACATGCCACAAAAAGCAGAGCCCGCAATCAGGCGGGCAGAAAGCGGAGAAGTAACGAATGGGACTTATGACAAAACTTTTCGGCACATACTCGCACCGTGAGCTCAAGCGAGTACACCCCATAGCCCAAAGGGTAGAATCCCTTGCAGATGAATTTAAAGCCATGAGCAATACCCAGCTACGCGAAACCACAGACAAACTAAGAGCCCGGCTGGCCGCGGGCGAAACTACAGACGACATTCTGCCAGAGGCCTTTGCGGTCTGCCGGGAAGCCGGCGAACGCGTGCTTGGTATGCGCCACTTCCCGGTGCAGATTATCGGCGGAATTGTCCTCCACCAGGGCCGCATCGCTGAGATGAAAACCGGTGAAGGTAAAACCCTGGTTGCTACCCTGCCGGCCTACCTACACGGACTGACCGGCAGAGGCGTGCACATCGTTACTGTCAACGACTATCTCGCAAAGCGCGACTCCGAATGGATGGGCAAGCTCTACCGCTTTTTGGGGCTGAGTGTGGGGCTGGTTGTGCACGGGCTGAGCGGAGAACAACGCCGAGCTGCCTACAACTGCGATATTACCTACGGCACCAACAACGAGCTGGGCTTCGACTACCTGCGCGACAACATGGTCATATACAAGCAGGAGAAAGTCCAGCGCAGCTTTAACTACGCCATTGTGGACGAAGTCGACTCAATTTTGGTGGACGAAGCGCGAACACCGCTGATTATTTCGGGCCCCGGCGAAAAATCCACTGACCTCTACGAAAAAGCCGACCGCTTTGCGGCGATACTGCGCTACACCAAAGTCCGGGAAGATGACCTGGACACCAAAGCCGACGTAGATGACCAGACCGAAGGTGACGTCATAGTAGACGAAAAGGCCAAGTCCGCCACCTTAAGCAAAGATGGCGTACGCAAGGCCGAGCAACACTTCGGGTTAGAGAATCTCTCCGACGCCGAAAATATGACGCTCTCTCACCACATTAACCAGGCGATAAAGGCTCGCAGTCTAATGCACCGGGACGTTGACTACGTGGTCAGCGACGAGGGCAAGGTCGTAATCGTCGACGAGTTCACCGGGCGGCTGATGATCGGTCGGCGGTACAATGAGGGACTTCACCAAGCCATCGAAGCCAAAGAGAAGGTGACCGTGGAGAAGGAGAGCAAAACCCTCGCGACCATCACCTTCCAGAACTACTTTAGGATGTACGACCGCCTTTCCGGGATGACCGGCACCGCCCTAACCGAAGAAGCCGAGTTCCAGGAGATATACAAGCTGGACGTAATCGAGATACCCACCAACAAGCCAGCTATCCGCGACGATAAATCCGACGTGGTCTACAAAAATGTACCGGCCAAGTTCACCGCGGTAATAGACGAAATCGTCATCGCCCACGAGAAGGGGCAGCCGGTGCTGGTAGGCACTGTCTCAATCGAGCGCAGTGAGCTGCTGGGCCGTATGCTCAAGGCACGCGGGGTGCCTCACGAGGTCCTCAATGCCAAATACCACGACAAAGAGGCCGAAATTGTCGCACAAGCCGGCAAGTACGGCGCGGTCACAATTGCCACCAACATGGCCGGCCGCGGTACCGACATTGTGCTGGGCGGCAACGCCGAATACCTCAGTAAGGCAAAGCTACGTGGCGAAGGTTACCCCGAAGAGATTATCGCCGAGGCCACCGGATACGCCGAGACCGATGTTGAGGAAATTCTGCAAGCGCGGGAATCTTTCGCTAAATATATGGCCGCCTTCAAGAAGGAGATCGACGTGGAGGCCGACCGAGTGCGCCAAGCTGGCGGTCTCATGATTATCGGCACCGAGCGCCACGAGTCCCGACGGATAGACAACCAGCTGCGCGGGCGGGCAGGCCGCCAGGGTGACCCCGGCACAACTCGGTTCTTCCTCTCACTGGAGGACGATCTTATGCGGCTGTTCGGCGGCGAACGTATACAAAACCTAATGGAATCCTTCAAGCTGGAGGATGATGTGCCAATCGAGAACAAAATTCTCACTGGCACCATAGAGAACGCACAGCGCAAGGTGGAATCGCGCAACTTTGGCATACGCAAGAGCGTGCTCCAGTTCGATGACGTCATGAACCGCCAGCGTGAGATCGTCTACTCCCAGCGCTCCAAGGTGCTGGACGGCGAGGACATGAGCACGTATATCCAAAAGATGATAACCGAGGTAATCGACGGAGCCGTTGCTCGCTATATCGGTGACGATGACATCCGCGACAACTGGAACCTTGAGGCCCTGCGCGAGCAATTTATCGGCTGGTTAACCACCCAGGACGACTACAACTACAACATCGATCAGCTAGCCGTAGCCGAAAAAGAAGTCATCGCCCAAGAACTCAAAGAGCGGGCCGCGAAGAAATACGCCGAGCGCGAAGAGGAATTCACATCGCAGGTTATGCGTGAGATGGAGCGGGTAATACTGCTGCGCAACGTGGACACCAAGTGGATGGACCACATCGATGCCATGAGCGAACTCAAGCAGGGCATCTACCTGCGCTCCTATGCCCAGCGCGACCCGGCGGTAGAGTACCGCTTCGAGGGCTTCCAGATGTTCGACGCGATGATCGAGTCCATCCGCGAAGATACCGTAAAGCTGCTCTACCTCTTCCAAATCCGCAAAAACGACGAGGGCAGCGAGCAGCAGCCCCAGCGTGTGCGGGTACTCAACCCCACCGAGGCTACCCACGGTGGCGGCGACGGCACCGTAAAGAAGCAGCCGGTTCGCAAAACCGCCGCCGAAAAAGCGGGACGCAATGACCCCTGCCCCTGCGGCAGCGGGAAAAAGTTCAAGAAGTGTTGCGGGTAGAATCCACCTAAAAACCGGCGGGAGCGAACGTTGATTCGCTCCCGCCGTATGTATTTGTAGAGTAACTGCATCAGCCTTCTTCGCCGTACTCTGCTTCTGCCTGTTCTGCCTCTTCCGCACCTGCTTCATCTATCTCTTCTTCGACCTCCCACCCTTGGAGCGAATCAAACATCGCCAGAATCTCTTCCAGCGTCTCGGACCTGTCGTGGTAGGTTATGTAGATTACCGCCCCAAAGCCGTCTCGCACGCTGAAAAAGCTGCGGCTATGGGCCACGGTATCGAGTATATGCGTTACCGTGTCAAAACTGTGCCAGTCGTGCTCGCCTATTCTTGTGGTGTCCGGGTTGTCGAGGTTTACCTCCATGCCAACCTCCCGCATAGAATCCGCAAAGAGTTCCATAAGCTCGAAGACAGAGATTCCGCCTGCGGTGCTTCCCAGCCACTTGTGGATAACCTGGATATTCGCACCGGTCGTGGTGTTCGAGACAATCAGATCGCAGGTTACCGCGGGGTTCTCGCTCTCCCAGCAACTTTCCAAGAACTCTTCAGGTATATCCTGACCTTCCTGGATAGCGAGGGCTAGGCCCTCTTGGTCGAGGCGCACCCACCCCTGTGGCGGGTCTACACGCAGACCCAAGTGCTCGTTTATAAAGGTACCGTCCACCCAGTGGCCTAGCACGGCAGCCCAGTCGACTTCCTCGGGAGTTTCTTGTTCCGGCAGCTCTTCTTGCCCAGGCGAGGGCAACATAGGGTGCGCTATTGAATGTGGCGGAGCGGGCCGCTCGGCGTGAACCCAACTTGGGGCCGTATCCGACTCAAGGCCCTGACGCGGAACCGGAATCAAATCGCAGCCGGACAAAACTATAGCCATGATAAGTATTAGCACACAAAGTCTCTTTTTCACTGTGGCATCAGTCCTCTCGGGTTAAATAATTATGTATATTGAGTTTCTTCTGTTTGGGGTATTGTATCATAAATCCACAAGCTTCGCAAAATGGCAAGGGCGCTACTCCTCGCCCGACAAAAAGCCATCGCCGAATATCTGGTGGCCTTCGGTCACAATTAAAAACGCGTGTGGGTCAAGGTCACCAACCACTCCACGTAGGGCGGTCAGCTGCCCGCGCTTGATAGCACAGAGCACCACCCGCTTGCTCCCGCCTTTGTAGCCGCCCTCGGCCTCTAAGTAGGTGACACCGCGTCCCAGCCGGGTCTGTATGGCCGCGCCGATTTCCTGGTGCTGCTCGGAGATGATATACGTCACTGTCGCAAAGTCGAGGCCATAGAGCACACTATCCAAAATTTTAGCGGCGATGTACAGTGCGATAAATGCGTAAACTGCCAGCGAAAAATCCCGGAATACAAAGGCTGTCAGGCCGATTATAAAGCCGTCTATACCCAACACGATTTTGCCCATTCGCAGGTGGGGGCGCACACTCAGCAGCAGCTTGCTGGCAATATCCGAGCCGCCGGTGGTAGCCCCTCCCCGGAAAACCAGCCCCAGCCCAACCCCTATAAGCACCCCTCCGCAGAGCGAAGCCAGCAGCAAGTCGTCTACCGGCGGGGAAACCCAGGCCGTGAGATCGATGAGCACCGAAGAGAGCGCGGTCGCAACTGCGGTGGAGAGAATGAATATCTTGCCCAGGCGCATGTAGGCCATTATCACCAGCGGAATATTCATAAGTATTATACCAGTGCCTACGCTCAGACCGGTAAAGTAGCTGAGTATCATCGAAAGCCCCGAAACGCCGCCGGGCGAGATTCTAAACGGGTCGAAGAACAAGTTAAACGCAAACGCGTACAAAACACACCCTACTATAATAAGTGCCGCGTTTGTGAGCTTTTGGCGCATTGCTGGTACCTCCACGTTATTGCCTGTGTCTATCTTTCCCCGAATGGGGCGAAAATTCTTGCCAGCTCAGCGCGGGGGCGCTATACTATAATTGTGTGCAATTGTTGCTCAAAAGCTGCATATTCAACACCGGCCCGCCCTAGAATTTTCCTAGCCTGCAATACGATAGTTACAGAGGAGGCCGCACAGATGAAATCTTACCGCAAAGAACTCACAGTAAACTACCCCGGGCGGCGGGGCTATTTGAACATTACCGGACAGGTGCAGCAAGCTCTCATCGAGAGCGGAGTACAGGAGGGGCTGCTGCTCTGCAACGCCATGCATATAACCGCCAGCATCTTTATTAATGACGATGAGGGCGGGCTCCACCACGACTTCGAAGTCTGGCTGGAAAAGCTCGCGCCCGAAAAGCCGCACAGCCAGTACCGCCACAACGGCTACGAAGACAACGCCGACGCCCACCTAAAGCGCAGTGTGATGGGCCGAGAGGTGGTGGTTGCTGTCACCGGCGGCAAGCTCGACTTCGGCCCCTGGGAGCAGATTTTCTACGGCGAGTTTGACGGCGGGCGGCCCAAGCGCTTACTTATCAAGATTATTGGAGAATAAACTAGTGAACAATAACCGCGAGACCGACATAAATTTCATGCGCCTTGCACTCGCCCAGGCAAGGCTAGCCGCCGAGATGGGCGAGACCCCGGTGGGGGCGGTTATTGTCCGTGAGGGCCAGGTTATCGCCACCGGGCGCAACCGCCGAGAAAGCGCCCCCTGCGCCCTTGCCCACGCCGAGCTGCTGGCTATTGGGGCAGCCTGCAAAGAGCTGGGCAGCTGGCGGCTGCTGGACTGCACTCTATACGTCACACTGGAGCCTTGCCCAATGTGTGCCGGTGCAATTATCAACGCGCGGATTCCTCGGGTGGTGTTTGGGGCGTCTGACCCCAAAGCCGGCTGCATGGGCTCAGTCAGCGATTTTAACGATCTGCCATTCAATCACAAGCCGGAGGTTTTGGCCGGTCTGCTGGAGGATGAGTGTTCGGAGTTGTTGAGGAATTTTTTTAGGGGGTTGCGGGGAAGGTAAGTTAAAGTTGTGGACTTTGCCATTTGAGTTATATGGGCCGCACTTGCAAATCTAGCACCGGTCCCGCCTAATCACCACAAATCTGCCATTGTATGGGACGCACACCAAGCATCTCGCTGTTCCGCACTTATAGTGTTACACAACGCTTGGCAATCACGGAGCAGGGGCTTTGAACCGGTAGGTTGAATTTAGGCCAGTTGGCCGCCCGCAAGCTTACCCAGCCGCTATGCGAGCCCGGGTTTAGAGTAAGGAGTTTTTGTGGTGAGGTGTTCACTGTTAACTACACCTCTGTTGACAAGCCGGGAGCTCGCAAGAATAATACACCAACAAACTTTCTAGTTTTCGCTCACCTGCCCGTATAGTGGGGGGATGAGGCGGTCTTTGCCACTGCCACATGCCTTTGGCGTGGCAGTTGGGAGTTGTCTGCGGAGCACGCCCTTTGTGCGTAGTCAGACCCGGTCCTCCCCCAGTCGCCTTTTTTGCTTACTTCTTCTTGGCGAGACAAGAAAAGTAAGTGTCTCCGCGGCATGAGCGGCACATTATTCTCGCCCATAGGCGAATTAAAATCAAGTCCTTGACCTTGAACTTGACCCTGGCGGTCGAGGATGGAACCCCGACCCTACAGCGCCAGGCTGGGGTAAACCAGGGGGCCCGACGTAAACCTACGGGCGAAAAAATCCAGGCCTCTACAGCGTTAGGTTTGTGGGGATTGGCGGGACGGCCCGGGTGTGCGTCCCCCTGCAACGACAGGTTCGCGGAAATCCACGGACGGCCAATGGCCGCCCCCCTACAGCGATGGGTTCATGGGGAGAGGTAGGGCACACAGGGGAGGGGTGGTGAACCGACAACGATGGGTTCGTGAGGAGAGGCGGGCCCCGCAGGGGCACGACCCCTACAGCGAACAAGTTTGCGGTAAACCGAGGGCGATTGAAAATCGCCCCTACAACTACAGGTTTAGGGCCAAGTCTCAAGGCCAAGCCCTGCCATTTTCAGCCACCACATTGACAACCCCCACCTTTACCTCTATTATATAGAGGCTACGCTTTACTTTTGCAGGCTGCCGAAAAGGAGGTCTAGGACGTTGCCCATACAGCTTTCCAGATTGTACGACAGCACCAAAGATGCTCACCGGGTTGCGCTCTGCGGCGGCACCGGCGGGCTTGATAACATGGTCAACTGGGTGCATATTCTGGAGAATATCAACACTGTTGACTTTATCCGGGGCAGCGAGCTTATACTAACCACCGGCATGGTCAGCCGCCAAACAGGCATCGAAAACTGGCTGGCAGAGTTTGTGCGCGCGCTCTCAAAAAAGGGCGCTTGCGGTTTAGTTGTCAACGTGGGCAAACATATATTAGAGCTGCCAGAGAGCGTTATCGCCCTCTGCGACGAGCTGCGCTTCCCAATATTCACTATCCCTTGGGAGATTCATCTCGTAGACATTGTCCGCGATTTCTGCAACCATATCTTTGAGTCAGACCAAAATGAAGAGAGCGTGACCAAGGCCTTCATGCGGGCAATCTTCACACCGGACGACCGGAACTCTTATGTCGAGTTCTTAAAGGCTCGCGGATACCGACCGGACGGGCTTTACCGTGTAATTGTCATCCGCGAGAAAATCCCCACACCTCAGAGCAAAGAGTGGACCGAGCGGTTCGACACCATCTTACGCAACAGGCTTAACCGCGAGAGCAAGAGCTACCATCTCTTCCGGCATGAAGAAAAGCTGGTCGGCATCTTCCCAAATGTCGCCGACATGGACGAGGCCGGCGCCATCGCCGAAATGCTTTGCAGTCTATTTGACCAACACTTCCCCGGCAAGGACTTGCGCATTGGTATCGGCCCTGCCGTACACGACATCAGCAAGCTACAAAAAACCTACCGGCGGGCAGCCTTGGCCCTGCGCTTTGCCGGGCGGCCCGGCAGGCGAAGCGACCTCTTCGAGACTATGGGGCTCTACCGAATGCTGCTCTCCACCGACGACACCGACCTTCTAAGGGAAATGCTCGACGAAAATCTGGGCCGGCTTATCAGCTACGACGAAAAAAATAAAAGCGACAATATGGAAATACTGCGCCTTTATATCCAGAACAACTTTAGCGTGCAGCAGGTGGGGCAGCAGACCTTTATGCATCGCAACACCATAAACTATCGGGTGCGCAAAATCAAGGAAATACTGGGCACCGACCTTGAAAGCATGGACGAAAAGCTCAAGTGCCTGCTGGCGTTTTATATTTATGATATTATGCAGGACTAGGACTGAATTGCGATACGCCATATCGCAATTAGAGGTGATCTATGGGAAGAGCCAAAAGGAAACCTCGCGTTTCGGAGCTTGATGCCGCAATCGACAAATACTATCGGTTGATGCAGGAAGTTAAGGGACGATTGATTTATGCAAGAGCTATATATGATAAGATATGCATGGATACCATCTTCACAAAAATGGATGTTGAAGCTTGCTGCTTGCAAATTAGAAAGATACTAGAACTGCTTGCGATGGGTTCTTTAGTTGTCAACGAGCGCTTATTTCGTGAAACATCTCGCAATATAAATTCTATGCACAAGGCAAAGTATATACTCAATGAAATACAAGAGCTAAATCCTCGTTTCTTCCCACGCCCAATCTCTCCCGAATTGGATGAAAGCGATACCATTGTTGATATTACAGAAAATGTCTTGACAAAGAAACTATTTGAGAAAATATTTGATAAATGCGGCGCTATGCTTCACTCCCCCAACCCATTCGGGAAAACGATTGACTACAAATTCTACTGCAACCAAATTCCACTTTGGCTAGATTTGATACTCAACACGATTGCCACCCACATGGTTCTCTTTCCGGGACACGAGGACGGTTTTATTATACATATGAACAACCCTCAAAAGCAAATATCTTGGACTGTGATTAAGTCTGAAGAAGGTTACAACCGCGAACAAGCCGACCAATAACCTGGCCTCATCACAAAGCCCCGGCTATCACCACAGCCGGGGCCATTTCATATTCACGCTTCGTCCCTAAACTCGCTCAGCTCAATGCGCACCAGCGCCTGATTTAGCAGCTCTTTGTCCCGCTGGGTGTGGGCGTGGTCGCGCTCCTCCCGAAGCCGCACAAGGCACTCGTCCCGCTCGGCCTGGGCAAGTTCGGGCTCGACTTCGCTTGGCCACTGAGCAAGGCCGGTCAGCACAGTGAGAGTATCACCCTCAACTTTCGCCAGTCCGCCAAAAACACCCAGCCTGCGCTGGCGTCCACCGGCGGCAGTTATCCTCAAAATGCCCTGGTCAAGGGCTGCGCTGCATGGCTCGTGGCCGGGCAGCACACCCATATCCCCGGTGGTGGCGCGCATTATGACCATTTCGGCGCGCTCCTCTACCTTAACCCCGCCGGGAGTGATAACTTTTAGGTTAAACGCCTTTTTCTCCGCCATTAGCCCGCCGCCTCTTGGGTCTGCTTAAAGCGCTCGGTGACTTCGTCGATGGTGCCCGCGTTGAGGAACAGGTTCTCGGGGACATTGTCGTGCTGCCCCGCGATAATCTCACTAAACCCACGCACAGTCTCGGTTACCGGCACATACTGACCTGGAATCGAGGTGAACTTCTCTGCCACAAAGAATGGCTGCGAAAGGAACCGTTGGATCTTGCGCGCCCGGCTAACGGTCAGCTTATCCTGCTCGGAGAGCTCTTCCATACCAAGGATCGCAATTATATCCTGCAAATCTTTATAGCGCTGCAATGTCGCCTGGACGGCCCGTGCGGTTTCGTAGTGGCTATCACCCAGAATCCGCCTATCAAGTATCCGTGACGAGGATTCCAGCGGGTCAACCGCCGGGTAGATACCCATCTCAACTATGGCGCGGGAGAGCACAGTAGTGGCGTCCAAGTGGGCGAATGTTGTCGCGGCCGACGGGTCGGTGAAGTCATCAGCCGGCACATAAATCGCCTGTACCGAGGTTATCGACCCCGCCTTTGTGGAGGTTATCCGCTCCTGAAGCGCACCTACCTCGGTGGCCAAGGTGGGCTGGTAGCCAACCGCACTGGGCATACGTCCCAGAAGCGCCGAAACCTCGGCACCCGCCTGCACATATCGGAAGATATTATCAATGAATAGCAGCACGTCCTGCTTGGAGATGTCTCTGAAGTATTCTGCCATAGTCAGCCCGGTAAAAGCTGCCCGCATACGCGCTCCGGGCGGCTCGTTCATCTGCCCAAAAACCAGCGAAGCCTTGCTGAGCACCCCGCTCGCCTCCATCTCGTAGTAGAGGTCGTTGCCCTCGCGGGTGCGCTCCCCTACCCCAGCAAAGACTGAGAAGCCGCCGTGCTCGGTGGCAATATTGCGGATAAGCTCCATGATTATAACCGTCTTGCCAACGCCTGCGCCGCCAAACAACCCTATCTTTCCGCCCTTGGAGTACGGGCAGAGCAAGTCGATAGATTTTATCCCGGTCTCAAGCAACTCGGTCTCGCCCGACTGCTCTGCAAAACCAGGAGCCGTGCGGTGAATAGGCCAGTGTTCACGGGCGGGTGGCTCGGGCTTGTCATCAATCGCTTTGCCCAGGACATTGAGCATCCGGCCCAAAGTCTCGGGCCCAACCGGCACCGAAATAGGTGCACCGGTATCAACAACCTCCATCCCGCGCGTAAGGCCATCGGTTGATGACATTGAGATGCAGCGGACAATGTTATCACCCAAATGCTGCGCAACCTCAAGCACCACGACTCCATCACCGTGTTCGATCTCCAGCGCGTTGTAAAGGGCAGGCAGCCCAGCCTCAAAGCGCACGTCAAGCACCGCGCCTATTACCTGCAATATCTTGCCTGTGTTCTTCATAGTTTGCTCCTTTGTTGCAATTGACAGCTGACGATTCTCAGCTTTGTGTGGAAACCCTCCCCCTCTGCGGCTTCACCGCGTTCCACCTCGGGGATGGGGTGGCGCGCAACGCCAGAGGGAGTGCCCTTAACCTCTAGTTAAGCGCATTCGCCCCACTGACAATCTCATTTATCTCTTGGGTAATCATACTCTGTCGGCTGCGGTTGTAGCTCAAGGTTAGCGTCTCAATAATCTCCTGGGCGTTTTTGGTAGCCGAGCTCATGCTCATCATCCGGGCGGCGTGTTCGCAGACTGCTGCCTCGACTACACAGCCGTATATCATCATCTCAAGGTAAGCGGGCACGGCACTGTCAAGGAAATCAGCCGGGCTCGGCTCGTAGCGAACCTCACCTACCGGGCTGCGCAATGGAGCATTGTCTGGGGCGGTCTCTATAGGGAGCAGCTTCACCACTTCAGGCTGGTGAGTAACAGTGGTAAGAAACCGGGTAAACACCACATACACCTCGCCGAACTCACCGGCCATGTAACCTTCGAGCACCCGGCGAGCAACTGCCTGCGCCTGCTCGTAGCTGGGGGCGCTGGACGTACTGTGACTACTGCACACATTTTTGCCCCGTCGGTCAAGAAAACTTGCCGCGCGTGCACCCAAGGCAATCACCTGCTCCTGGGCCCTATGCTCCTGCATGTGAGCCATCGCCAACTTGCCGACACTGGAGTTGTATCCACCACAGAGCCCGCGATCGCTAGCAATCACGATATAGGCGATCTTGTCTGACGGACGGCTTGCCGCGTAAACGCTGCCACACGCCTGCGGAAAACTGGCCGCATCGGTTATCATGGCATCCGCGCCTTTATAAAGCCCCCGGGCACTGGAAAGCAAAGCCTTCATACGGGCCAGCTTTGAGGCCGCAACCAGATCCATCGCCTTTGTTATTTGCTTGGTTGAGCGCACGCTGGTTATTCTGCGCTTAACGTGTTTTAGCGAGGGCACGTACTCACCTCCAGCTGCTCAAAAATGCCTTTATTGCGGCAACCAACCGCTCTTCTACCTCTTTGGAAATCTCTCCGGAAGTGCGGATTTCGTTTACTATGTCGGCGTGCTCTTTATCCATATACTCAAGAAACTCGCGCTGTGTGCGCTGGATATCCTCGACTTCGACCTCGGCCAGGTACCGCTTGGTCAAAATATAGAGCACGAGCGCCTGCTTTTCGACCGGCATAGGCTGGTACTGTGGCTGCTTGAGCATCTCAACGATCCGCTCGCCGTGGCGTAGCCGCTCGAGTGTCTCTTTGCTCAAGTCGGAACCGAACTGGGCGAATGACGCAAGTTCGCGGTACTGTGCCAGCTCAACGCGCAATGGCCCCGAAAGCTTCTTCATCGCCTTAACCTGGGCAGCGCCACCAACGCGGGAAACCGAAAGCCCCGGGTTGATCGCCGGGCGCACGCCGTTGTTGAACAGCTCGGCCTCGAGATAGATCTGCCCGTCGGTGATCGAAATTACGTTGGTCGGTATATACGCCGAAATATCGCCGGCCTGGGTCTCGATTATAGGCAGCGCAGTGATTGAGCCTCCGCCGTATTTTTTGTCCAGGCGGGCCGAGCGCTCAAGCAAACGGGAATGCAGGTAAAATACGTCCCCAGGGAAAGCCTCGCGCCCTGGCGGCCTGCGAAGCAAAAGACTAAGCGCGCGGTAAGCTACCGCGTGCTTGGAAAGATCGTCGTAAACTATCAGCACGTCTTTGCCGTTTTCCATCCACTCCTCGCCGATAGCACAGCCCGAGTAAGGCGCAATGTACTGCAGTGGAGCGGGGTCTGAAGCCGCTGCTACCACCAGCGTTGTATAACTCATGGCGTCCATGTCTTCAAGGGTCTTGACAATCCGCGCAACGGTGGAGGCCTTCTGCCCAATGGCAACGTAGATGCAGCGCACCCCAGTGTCCTTTTGGTTGAGTATGGTGTCCAGGCATATAGCGGTTTTGCCGGTTTGCCTATCGCCTATTATAAGCTCGCGCTGGCCACGGCCAATCGGAACCATAGAATCAATCGCTTTGATACCAGTCTGCAACGGAACGTTGACCTCTTGCCGGGTGATTACTCCGGGGGCCACACGCTCAATGTTGCGCACACCGGTAGATATTACCGGACCTTTGCCGTCAAGTGGCACACCAAGCGCGTCAACCACACGGCCGAGCAAGCCCTCGCCCACAGGCACTTGGGCCATCCGCTCGGTCCGCCTAACCGGCGAGCCCTCGCGGATTCCCGAATCGGGGCCCATGAGCACGGCGCCCACACTGTCTTCGTCCAAGTTGAGAGCTATACCGGAAACACCGCCCTCAAACTCCAAAAACTCGCCGCTCATCACGCCGTCCAGGCCGTGTACGCGTGCAATGCCATCGCCAACCTGTATAACGCTACCCGCTTGGGAAACATCCAGGGTGGCGGTGTAAGACTGAATCTGCTTTTTTATTATCGAGCCAACTTCGTCTGGGCGTAAAGTCATTAGCCTACTACTCCTTTTGCAAGCTGTACTTTCATTTGTGCAAGCTGCTTGCGGACAGTAAAGTCAAATAAGTGGCTGCTTGTCTGGATGTAAAAACCGCCTATTAGTGCCGAGTCTACCTCTATCGAGAGCTCAACTTTCTCCCCCAGCTTATCCCGTGCGAGCTTATTTATGGTCGCGAGCTGGGTCTCGTTTGGCTGGCGGGCACAAACCGCAGTTGCCTTTATCTTCCCGGCGATCTCGTCCAGCCGCTCTATTAGATTTTGCAGCCCCTCGGCCAGGAACTCCTCGCGGTTTTTGTCGATTACAAGGTAGAGGAAACCAAGCATGTCCGCCCCAATGTGTGGCGCGAATACATCGTCGACAAACTCCCTCTTCCCTTGAGATGAGATTTTCGGGTGCTCGATTATCTTGCGGCAGTCCTCGTCTTTGAGTGCTTCAAGAATAATCGCGGCCTCAGCCCGATAAGCTTCCGGAGCGCCGCTCTCGAGGGCAAGCGCAGCAAGAGCCGCACCGTACCGTACCGCTAGCGCAGCCATTTTGCGTTCTCCATCTCGCTCACAGTTGCGTCAAACATACGCTCGTAGACCGCGTCGTCCACACTTGCCACCAGAATCTTCTCGGTCATTGCCGTGGACACCTCGATAATTACCTGCTTCATCTCGGCGCGGACACGCTCGCGCTCGTGCTCGATTTCATCCGCGGCGCGCTCACGCACACCATCGGCCTCGGCTTTTGCCGCAGCCAGGGTTTGCTTTGCATTTTCCGCAGCCATCTTGCGAGCGCCCTCGAGAATTTCTTCCCGCTCTACCGCAATTTCTGCAATCTTCTGCTCGTACTCGACACGCAGCTGCTCGGCGTCCTGGGCCTGGCGGGCCGCTCCCTCGATCTGAGAGGCTATCCGCGCGGTCCTGGCCGCCATAAACTTGCGCACGGGGTTGTAGAGCAGCCAAGAGAGCAGAACCGCAAGTATAATAACATTGAACAGGTTGATGCCTATTGAGATAAGCGTCTGCTGATCCAGCCCAAAGACGCGGCCATCGGGCACGGTTGACAGCAAAAACATTGAAGCGTCAAACAACAAGAGTACATTCCCCCTGGTTAGTTACAGGATGTGGTAATGGCGCTTCTATGCATTACATTTGCGCGATAAAAAGTCCGACCAGCGGGTTGGCAAACAACAGAATGATTGCAATAACCATGCCGTAGATACCCGAGGTCTCTGCCATGGCAAGACCGACGAACATTGTACCGGTGATCGAGCCGCGAGCTTCGGGCTGGCGGGCGATTGACTCAATAGACGTCGAGATTATACGCCCCTGAGCAAGACCGGTAACGATACCGTTGAGCAGCGCGATGGCCGCCGCAATCTGACCTGCCGCAATAACTAATGCCAAGTGTTCCATCAATGATTCCCCCAATTATTTTTCTAGTTGGCAGTGCCAACAGAATAACCTTTACTTATTCCTGCTCCAGCCCGGACGCACCTTGAATAAACGCGAGGCTGAGCGCGCAGAAGATGTATGTTTGCAAGAACCCTATCGCAAGGTCAAAGTAACCGTGCAGCGCCGCCGGAAACACAAATTGCATCCAGATCGGGGCCACGTTATAAACCATCGCCATAAGAATAAGTCCGGCCAGTATATTGCCAAAGAGACGGAAGCTCAACGAGACCGGACGCGCAAGCTCACCTATCAGGTTGAGCGGATTAAGGAAGCCCACAAAGTACTTCCACCCACGATACTTGCCGCCCACAATCTGTATAATCAAAAATGTAGCAAGGGCGAGGGCAAAGGTCATCGACCAGTCTGCGGTGGGCGGACGAATGCCAAATACTCCGCTAAAGTTCGAGACCAGCACAAACATAAATACGCAGAAAAACCAGTTACCCAAAAACTGCAGCTTAGGGCCGGCCATACTGCGCACAAAACCGTCTAGCGTCTCCACCATTGTCTCGACGACATTTTGGAAGCCGGTCGGCTGCTCTGTGAATTTTTTCAGCTTTACTCGCACCACAACCGCAAACAGTACAAGAACCGCCATGATAGCCCAGGTCACTAACATGGTCTCTGTCAGCCAGATCTGTGTCCCACCGACTTCAAAAACCGCAAAATTGCGAATGTCAAAGGTCACGCGTCGGCCTCCTTTTCCAGTTTTGCGTTGTCACGCTCTATAAAGTATCTAAGCATATGGGTAGCCGGGTGCCAAGTCACGATACCTGCGACAGCCCCAAAAAAATTGATGTGCACACTGCGCGCCGCCAGCACAAGCACCAGACCGGTCAGCGCAACTCGAATAAAAAACTGCCCGCTGTAAGCGCCGGGCCCACACTGCCCCGCCTCCATTTTTTCGGCAGTTCTGCCCACCAGGTAGGCCTTTACGCAGTTGGCGGCCAAGGCAATCAGCACCCCGTAAGCAAATGGCAAAAGCCCGGCCCCGCGAAAATATATCGCTCCGGCCACCAAAATTACCAGGGATTGTCCGGCTACAAGTGCCATCATACGCCTTGCGTGTATGGATAGGGATAGTTTCATTGTTCCTACCTATGTTAGTGTTTGTAAGCGGCGCGCCCTCGTAAAGAAAATCTCTATCTAGCAGAACCTCTCGCAGAGTGGAGACCTAGCGCTTATCCTTGTTTGCCAGTTGAAAAATTGCGCGGAATCCCGCACCGGCACCTATTAGAGAAAAGGCTATTAGCAGGAATGGCGAGGTGCCCAAAAGTCCGTCCAAGAATCGCCCTAGCAGCACCCCTATAATCACGCAGGCTGCAATGGTAACGCCCATCTGCGAAATCATGTAAAGGCTGCGCAGAAGCTCGCGGTTGTGTTTTTTATCCTCGCTTTTTGACATAAACCACCACAATCTGTGCACCGGCGGCGCATTGCTACAAGCTTTTACGGCGCTTAAAACTTGTCCGGCACATTTTGTAGATAGATTATACTGCTAGACGACAGAAAAAGCAAGCATAAAAATAGGGAATTTTGTATGCACAGTGTACATTATTTAACAATTGACAGCCACAAACGCGGCTAGGGGCGGCGCCCCTTTGCAGGTAATAGCACCGCCCCTAGATTTTATATTAATTCGTTGAGCATATCCATTAGCTTTTGCCTGCGGTCTTTGCTCTCTTCCGAGGCGTTGCGCAAACTGTCAAGCTTGAGCTTAAAGTCTTCCGAGCTTTCCTGCACTCGGCGCAGCTCGCCTTCCCCTGTGGTTGGGGCGGTCGCTGTACGCGGTGTTACAGTGGGGTGAGTTCTTCCGCCTTCCTCCGGCGGGGCCTCAAAAAAACTCGCCGGCAGAGGATAGTTCTTGATGTGGGTCGCTGCTGATTTGTGGGGCCAACACTATGTGGTTGCCGGCCGGGCGTGGGCCTGTGCTTTTCATCTGGCTCTCGCTTTTGTCAAGAGCTCTGCTAATAGCTGCAAACTTGTCGCGCATGACGTCGAAAGCATCTTCCATCAGATCTTTGAGCCTGTCGATCTCACTGCGGAAGCTGCTTAGGTGAGCGACTACTTCGCTGGAGGAGCGGTTGGCCGCTTGGGTTATCTGCTCAGCCTTGACGCTCGCTTCAGCGATTACTTCCTGGGCCTGCTCATTTGCCTCGTCGTGGATCCGCTCGGCCTTGTAGCTTGCCTCGGCAATTACTTCCTGGGCGCGCTCGTTTGCCTGGTCGAGAATCCGCTCAGCCTCCAGGTGAGACTTTACAACCAGCTCGCCAATCTGAACTTTGGTCTTTTCGATATCGCCGTGGCCCTTCATCAGCTCGGTGGCCTGCAGTTCCAGCTGGGCGTTTTTCTGCTCAAGCTCGGCGATGTGCGCCTTGGTCTCCTCGGAATCCCCCTGGTCTCTTGCCTGCAGTTCCAGCTGAGCGTTTTTCTGTTCCAGCTCATTGTTTGTTCTGGTCAGCCGGCTTATTTGCTCGTCCTTTTCTTTGACTATCAGCTTTTGCCGGTCAATTTCCTCGTTGAGGCTGGTCAGCATTGCGGTGAGCTCTGTGTTTTTTACCTTTACGCCATGGAGCTCTTCACCCATGCGGTCGCGCGCGGCGTCGTTCTCGGAAAGGCGACGCTCTAAATCGCCGACCGACTGCTCTAGCCGCTCACGGGTAACAGCCATCTCTTCGATTTGGGCGGTCAGCCTGTCCTGTGCCTCTTGGGTGCTGTTGAAAGTTTCGTAGATGTAGTTGAGCACCGACTGCCGCTCGAACCCACCAAACATTGTAGACTTGAAAATTGATTTGTTATCCACGAGTAAATCCCCCTTAATTGTTGCAAAAGCAGATTGCCGCTACGGTTTAAGCGGCCTAATTTTCGTAATAGAGTACCCCGCGCATGGCGCCGACTGCGCCCGGTATTTGGGTGTACCTTTTAGAGCCTGTTCCCATAGACAAAACGCCATATGCTATAAGTTTACCCCGGGTCAGGCAAATTCTTGCGGGAATGCTCGCTCTTGCACTCCGGTAAAAATTTGCGCACAGCTGCGGGGAAAAAACAGCCAAATATGCGTTTTGGGCAAGAATTCAGGTTCTCGTATTATTAGTGGCCCTTTTTCCGCGTTTTATTGCGACAATTTTAATTTTATTTCTTTGCCTTGCCTCGCATGGCGTGGCGGGCGGACTTTACCTCGGTGAGCGCCTTTGTCAGGGATTCTTCTGTGGTGCGCAAAATGTCGTCGGTGAATGTCTGTGCACCGGCGCGCATTTCTCTGGCCTGCATCTGCGTTTGTGAGAGTATCTCGCTGGCCTTGCCCTGTGAGATTTTGATAATCTCCTCCTTGGCGACAAGGGCCTTGGCTCTCTCTTCGGCTTTGCGTACAATGCCCTCGGCTTCCCGCTTGGCGCCCTCAATTATCTCGGCTCTGTCCTTGACTATCTCGGTGGCCATGGTAATCTCGCCAGGCATGTTGATGCGGATGTCGTCGATGAGATCGCGCACTTTTTCGGCGTCCACCACGCACCGCCCCCCCGACAGGGGCAGCGACCAGCTCTGGTCAAGGAGCTCATCGAGCATGTCCAGCACTTCTTCAATTTTCATAGCTGCTCTCCCCTTTCTTTTTGGTTTGGCGCGCAGAGCCTGGCGCTTATGTCGCCGAGCACTTCGGGGGGCACAAACTCTGAAATATCCCCGCCGAATAGGGCTATTTGCTTTACCAGGCTGGAGTTTAGGTACATATTCTCGCTGCGGGTGGTGAGGAAGATCGTGTCCGCCTCCGGCACCAGCTTTTTATTGGTCAGCGCCATCTGGAATTCGTACTCAAAGTCGGACATCGCCCGCAGGCCTTTGCATATAACCGCAGCGCCGCTTTCGCGCACGTAGTCGGCCAGCAGACCGTAGTAGCTGTCCACTTTTACGTTGGGCAGATCGGCTGTCACTTTGCGCAGCATATCCACCCGCTCCTCGTGGGTAAAGGCCGGCGTCTTCGAGACGTTTATTACCACCAGGGCTATCACGTTCTCGAACATCCCGCTGGCCCGGGTGATAATATCCCGGTGGCCATTGGTGACAGGGTCAAAGCTACCGGGGCAGATAACCGTAGCCATTAAACTTCGCCCTCCCCTGCCACTCGATACTGATAGACCCTAGTCTTACCGTATTTGTAACCTTTTTTTAGCCGCAGTGGAAAAATTTCTTCCGGCATTGCGGCTGTGTCGTCCGCCTCGCAGATTACTACACCGCTCTCGCTCATGTGCTCAGCCAGCAGACGCAGGCATTTGGCTGCCAGCGAATCCGACTCGTAGGGCGGGTCCATAAACACAATATCGAATGCTTGTCCTTTGTACCCGCGCAGAAACTCGACAGCTCCGCTTGGCACAACTTTGGCGCTCTTCCACGGGCCGGTGGAGGCAATGTTTTTGCGCAAGGCTTCCAGACTTTCCCTGGTGCTGTCCACAAAAACGCACTCCCTCGCTCCCCGGGAAAGGGCCTCGATGCCAATCTGGCCGCTGCCGGCAAACAGGTCTAGCACCCGCGCGCCCTCCACTTCAAATTGCACCATGCTGAAGATTGCTTCCTTCACCATGGCGGAGGTTGGCCGCACAGCCCGTCCAGCCGGCGCAAGAAGAGCCCGACCCCGCGCCGTTCCCGTTATTACCCGCATTTTTCGCACCCCTTATAAATATGACGTCAAAACTTGCAGTATTGCAATATCGTCCCATTATTATGCGCAAAAAAATGTACAATGTCAAGTGCGACAACTACGGGTTGAGGGTTTGGAACCGGTGGGCAAATGACCCATAGGGGCGGGGCCATGTCGCCCTTAAGCATCACATTTCAAAAACTCGAATACAGCCTGCGCCGTCTTAGCGCTCATCCCCGGTGCAGCCGCGAGCTCCTCCACACTTGCAGAGTTTAGGGCCTTTTGCGTCTTGAAGTGTTTTAGCAGCGCTGCCGCCCGCTTCTCGCCTATTCCCTCGACCTGCGTTAACCGCAACGCGAACCCCGACTTTTTGTGCCGGGTCTGCATAGAGGCCAGCGAAAACCGGTGCACTTCCTCCTGGATTTTTGTGACCAGGGCAAAGGCGCTCCGACTAGAGGCAATCGCGATCTCACCGCCGCTGGAGGCAATCGCCCGGGTCTTGTGTTTTCCGTCCTTGACCATGCCGAACATAGGGACTTCCAAGCCTAGCTCGTCAAACACGCTCCGCGCGGCGCTCAGTTGCCCGACCCCGCCGTCCAATAGAATCAAGTCTGGCAGGCGTCCAAAACCAACATCAGTAATTTTTTCCTGATTATAGCGCCCTAAGCGACGACTCAGCATCTCTTTGAGTGCACCGTAGTCGTCGGGACCTTCCAGGGTCTTGATATTGAACTTTTTGTACGCCGCCTTGAGTGGCCGCCCGTTTTCGAAGACGACCATGCCGCCCACGATTGTCTGACCGCCATAGTTCGAGATGTCATAGGCCTCAATATACCCGGGCGGGCTGCTAAGCCCCAGCAGGCGGGCAAGCTCGTCCAGGGCGGCGATTTCACGGCCGGTGCGCTCGATCTTGTGCGCTAGCTCCTGAGCGGCGTTGGCCGACGCCATCTTGACCAGGCGAAGCCCCTCACCGCGAGATGGCTGGTGCAGGGTGACCTTGCGGCCCTTGTGCTCGCGCAGGTAGCGCTCGATCAGCTCTGTGTCCTCGCACTCGCCGTCCAGCAATATGGTACCGGGAATCTCCGCCCCCGACTGCCCGTAATAGGACAAGATAAACTCAGCGCGGGTGGCGGGCAGGCTTTCGATTTCGCGCAGCTGGAAGGTCTGCTTGTCCACCAGCCGCTGCCTCCGGATCTTCAGCAGGGCCGCGCAGCTTTCCTTCTCATTTTGGATGATTCCCAGCACGTCTTGATCCTCGGCTTTGGCAAAGACTACGTTCTGGTGCTCTGCTAGCTTTTTGATAGCCTTGATGCGATCACGGTAGAACGCGGCTCGCTCGAAATCAAGGTTTTCGCTGGCGGCCTCCATCCGCTCGGTCAACAGCTCGATTGAGCCGGATGCCCCCTGAGTGATAAACCGCTCGGCCTGCTCGATTATCTCGCCGTACCGCTGTCGGGTGATTTTGCCCCTGCACAGCCCAATACACTGCTCGATATGGAAGTTCAGGCAGGCCCTGGCTTTGCCAATGTCCTCGGGGAACTTGCGTTTGCAGGTGGGCAGCATAAAGGCCTTGTTGACTTCGTCCACTGTCTGTCTGACCACGAATGACGAAGTGTAGGGGCCGATCCATTTTGCTCCGTCGTCGCTGCGCAGCTGCATTTCGGCAGTTATCCTCGGGTAGGGCTCCTGCGACAGGCGGATGTAATGGTAGCCCTTGTCGTCCTTTAGCAGAATGTTGTACTTGGGCTGGTACTGCTTTATCATGCTGCACTCGAGCACCAGGGCCTCGAACTCCGATGCGGTTACGATGGTCTCAAAGTCGCGCATGGCGTGCATCAGCCGCTGGGTCTTGTCCTCGTGCCCCTCCAGCGCACGGAAGTAACTGCCCACCCGGTTGCGCAGAGCCTTGGCCTTGCCTATGTAGATAATCTCGCCGCCTGCGTCCCGCATAAGGTAGACGCCGGGCTCGGCCGGAAGCTGCCGGACTTTTTCCCGCAGTTTGGTCAAGTGCTCGAAGCTCATTGTTTGAACGCCTCCCATCGCCCAAGATACCGCTTGCGTAGTGGCAGCTGTGTTCGCCCGGCTTTTCAGGGTTTGCTTACGCTATTGGAACGAAGCTGTATTCTGACGGGCGAACACAGTTCGCCCCTACAGCTTGTACCCGCACTCGGCATCTCAGAATAGCATAAAACGCCGACAAAGGCGGAAGTTGGCCGCTTTTGTCAACGCTTTATAATTTTTTATCGGGTCTTGTCTTGATTTATCCGGATACTCGTGCTCGATCTTATTCTGTAAAGCCGGACTCAACCAGCTTTACAAGGCCTTCTACCGCCTGTTGCTCATCCGGGCCATCAGCGATAATCTTAATGCCCGTGCCGCCGACAATACCCAGAGAGAGCACGCCCAGCAGACTCTTGGCGTTTACCCGGCGCTCTTCTTTTTCCACCCAGATGGAGGACTTGTACTCATTGGCCTTTTGAATAAAAAACGTGGCGGGCCTGGCGTGCAGTCCCACTTGATTTTGTACAGAAACTTCTTTATCAAACATTTACAGTTCTCCTCCGATAGGTTAACCCGGCGGTGCGGGCTCGGTCATCATATGCTTACTATGTAATGGTCATTATATCATATTAAGCTGCTGCGTCAACGCAGTTTGGGTCCCGCCGGAAAAAAAAGCCGGAATTTTCGCGATACCCCCAACTTACCCACAAAAGCCAGCCTCTTGATTGTACAGAGTATATAGAATTATTTTTTGTTTGTAGGTACTTTCACCGGTAGATTGGGTGGGTGGAACAAGTCGGGCGCTGATGGACGGTTTGGGATGCAATGGTGGCGGGGTGGTTACCACCAACCCCGCCTAAAACACAAAGTAATATACAATCGGCACAGCCAGCGCCGGCAGGAAATTAGCTACCTTCATGTTGGAACCAGCCACAAAGTTCACCCCTATGCAGAGGACAATCGTGTAGCCCACCATACTGAAAAGATCGAGCAGCTCAGCGCTTACAAATGGGTAAAGCGCCCCGGCAAGCAGCGTTACCGAACCCTGGAAGAGCACTAGCGGTACAAACGAGAAGAGCACGCCGATCCCCAGGGTGGAGGCAAGGATTATTGAAGTGGTGAAGTCAAGTCCTGTCTTTATCAGCAGCACGCTTATGTCCCCGCGCAGGCCGTCCTGTAGCGAACCCAAGATCGCCATGGCGCCTACCGGGAATATCACCGAGGCCGCCACAAAACCACGGGCAAACCCCGATGCGCCAAAGCGGTTCTCTACCCGCTTACCAAAGGCGTTCAAGTGGTCGTCTATACGGATAAGCTCGCCGACAACGCAGCCGATCACCAGGCTGACCAACAACAAAAACCCGCCGGAGGCCTGCAGCGTACCGGTGCCGGTATCCACTGCAAACATGGCGCTTACAATGCCCGTTACACCGAGTATGCCGCACGCAATGCCCAAAACTTTAAGTACCTGGTCGGCCAGCCCACTGGGAATTCGCCGCTTTAGCGCCACCCCCAAAAGAGAACCGACGATGATTCCCGCAGCGTTTAGCAAGGTGCCCGACATAAAAAATGGGCCCGCTATCATGTTGCCTCTCCCCCTCCACTATCTTTAAGTCCGGCCAGGAAAAGCTTGTCCCTGGCACTCAGCGTCGCTTTTTCAAGGAGCTCCGGGCGCTTTTGCAGGGTACATAGCAGAGACTCTTCCCTGCGCCAGCGCTCGATTTCGGCATGGTTGCCGCCGGTCAGCACCTCGGGCACCTTACGCCCTCGCCACTCGAATGGCTTGGTGTAGTGCGGCGATTCGAGAAGCCCGTCCCTCGAGAAGCTCTCCTCCTGCCAACAGCTCTCGTCGTGGAGCACGCCCTCGCAGAGGCGGGCTATGCTGTCGGCCAGCACCAGGCCTGGGAGCTCACCGCCGGTCAGTACATAATCGCCTATACTTATTTCTTCGTCGACTATCTCATCTATTACCCGCTGGTCGACCCCTTCGTAGTGGCCGCAGAGTATGCCTATATGCGGTAGCTTCGATAACTCAAGCACCCGCTCCTGAGTGAGAGTGCGGCCTTTGGGGCTCATGTAAATCATATGGGGCCGCGAGACGGAAGCCTGCACAACGTCCTCCCAGCAGCGGTAGATTGGCTCTGCCTGCATCAGCATTCCCCTGCCGTGGCCGTAGGTAGTGTCGTCGGTGGTGCGGTGCTTGCTTGGGCTGTAGTCACGTATCTGGTGGCAATGCACCTCCAGCTTACCGGCCGTGCGCGCCCTACCGACAATGCTTGTGCCCATCACACCCTCGCACATATCGGGAAATAGGGTCAGAAAATCGATTCTCACTATTCAAACAATCCTTCCAGCGGGCGAATGCGCATAGCGCCGCCCTCTATGTCGATCTCGATTATCACATCCGGTATTGCGGGCACCAGCTTTTTTTCGCCCTGCTCTCCGGTCAGCTCGTAGACATCGTTGGCGCCGGTGTGCAGCACATCGGTCAACTTGCCGTATTCCTGGCCGGTGTCGGCGTCCAACACCCGCAGGCCCATCAGGTCTTGGATAAAGTGCTCGCCCTCTTCCATTGGCGCGTCTTTTCTATCGATGTAGAGCACCTTGCCGCGCAGGGCAGCGGCTGCGTCAATGTCATCCACCCCCGCTATCTTGAGGATTAACAGATTTTTATGCACCCGCGCACCCTCGACTTCTACCGAGGTCTTACCGCCGTCCATATAGAAAGTCTCAAACTCCAGCAGAAAACCGGGGCCGTCGCACCAAGGCTGGACACGCACTTCGCCGCGCAGACCGTGGGTGGAGACTATCTTGCCGGATTCTAGGTATTGTTTTTGCATTGTTGCCAGCCTTTCCTTGGACTTGATTGTAATAATAAATACGTGGGACAGCTACTTATCATCATAGTGCCCCTTGCACGACAGCACCTCTATTATTTTGCGATTGCCAGTGCTTGCTATCTTAAAAATCAATCTATTCTTGCTATCAATTTCGGCACTCCACCAGCCACTTAGCTGATGTTTTAGAGGCTCTGGTTTGCCTATGCATTTATATTCGTTTCTCTCAATGTCTTTTATTAAACTATTGATTTTCTTCAGCGCTTTCTTGTCTTGCCTTTGCCAGTACACATATTCTTCCCAGGCTCTTTCGTGCCACGCTTTAATCATTATCCGATTCCTCTATCAGCTCGCTTATTACGACATTTGTACCCCTTTCCATCTCATCGGCCCTAAGTACCAGCTCCGCTTTAGTTAGCTGGTAGTCACCGCTGGGGTAAGCGCTCCTCAGGTCAATGTCAAATGGTATTCGCCTTTCTCTAAGCGATTGCCTTACAAAGATGTTAAACGCACTTGAGAACGTAAAACCCAGCTCGTCAAAGAATATCTCGGCCTTTTCTTTCAGCTCATCATCTATTCTGATGTTGATTTGTGCCATAGTATCCCTCCTAGCATTGTGTATCAATTTATATTATTATATCGCAATTGATATACAAAGGCAACATTGCAACTAAAAAAGTACGCAGCCTGCGGCAATTTGCCATAGGCTGCGATGTATAAGTGTGGCTAGTCGATCTCCACCTGAACTTTTTCGCCGGTGCGGCTGGCCACCGAGCGCACGACCGTGCGGATAGCCTTGGCGATTCTGCCTTGCTTGCCTATCACGCGGCCCATGTCGTCCGGCGCTACGCGGATGTGGTAGACCACAACGCCTTCTTCGTCCGGCTCGTCTTTGGTTACGCTGATGTTGTCCTTGTCTTCCACAAGGCCCTTGACTATCTCGGTAATTAGATGTTCCATCTGTTGCTCCTCATATTAGGGGGGATCTAAACGACATTGTGCTTTTTAAGCAGGTTGCGTACGGTGTCGGTGGGTTGGGCGCCGTTCGCCAGCCACTTTTTCACCTTTTCTCCGTCAATCTTCACCACGGAAGGCTCCTTGGTGGGGTCGTAGTAGCCTACTTCCTCAATAAAGCGGCCATCCCTCGGGTATCTGGAATCCGCCACCACAACGCGGTAAAAGGGTGCTTTTTTCGCGCCCATCCTGCGTAGTCTGATTTTAACAGCCATTTCTGTTTCACCTCCATTGCTCAAGTATAGTGTTAGTTGTTATCTAAACGGAAACCCCATTCCCGGCATGCCGGGCATGGTTCCACGTTTTTTGCGTCCGCCACCTTTGCCGGTCATCATCTTCATCATCTTCTGCATATCCTTGAACTGCTTGAGCAGCCGGTTAACGTCCTCTACCCGTGTGCCGCTGCCGGCGGCTACCCGCTTTTTGCGGCTTGGGTTAAGCAGGTCAGGCTTGCGGCGCTCGGTAGGCGTCATTGAGCTTATGATAACCTCCATCATCTTGAGGTTGCGCTCGCCTTCGGCCTTTTCTTCCTCGCCGAGCTTTACGTTCACCCCCGGCAACATCCCGAGAATGGATTCCAGCGAGCCCATCTTGCGCACCTGGCGCATCTGCTCGACCAAATCCTCCAGGTCGAATTTATTCTTCTCGATCTTTTTCTGGAGCTGCTGGGCCTGCTTCTCATCGATATTTGCCTGGGCTTTATCGATTAGTGTGAGCACGTCGCCCATACCTAGAATTCGGGATGACATTCTGTCTGGGTGGAAGGGCTCGAGTGCGTCCAGCCGCTCGCCCATACCTACGAATTTTATAGGCTTGCCGGTCACGGCTTTTATCGAGAGCGCCGCACCACCGCGAGTGTCACCGTCCAGCTTGGTCATGATTACCCCGGTGATACCCAAGGTCTCATCAAAAGACTGGGAGACATTTACGGCATCCTGGCCGGTCATGGCGTCAACCACCAGCAAAATCTCGTGGGGTGCGACAGTACCTTTGATGTTTTCAAGCTCAGTCATAAGCTCGGTGTCTATATGCAGGCGGCCGGCGGTGTCGAGAATTACTATGTCGTTTCCGTAGTCACGCGCGTGCATAACCGCTTTCTTAGCGATGGTTACTGGGTTTTCCTTGCCCATCTCAAAGACTGGGGCGTTTACTTTTTCGCCCACAACTTTTAGCTGATCAATAGCCGCCGGACGGTAAATATCACAGGCTACGAGCAGCGGGCGACGTCCCTGGCCCCTGTAGTAGCCGGCCAGCTTGGCGCAGTGTGTGGTCTTGCCCGCACCCTGTAGCCCGCACATCATGATGATTGTGGGCGGCTTGTTTTGCAGCTTTATGCCCTGGTGTTCGCTGCCCATAAGGGCGGTTAGCTCTTCGTCGATTATCTTGATGATATGCTGTGCGGGGGTGAGGCTGTCCATTACCTGCGCGCCAACAGCCCGCTCGGTCACCGTGGTGATGAACTCCTTGGCCACTTTGTAGTTGACGTCCGACTCCAGCAGGGCCAGGCGAACTTCCCGCATAACCTCTTTGATGTCGGATTCCTTAACCTTGCCGCGCCCGCGCAGCTTCTTAAACGTTACCTGCAGTTTTTCGCTCAGTCCGTCAAAGGCCATTTGGTCACCTCCTTTTCGGTTTGCCTCAGCAAAGATTGACAGGCGAACACAGTTCGCCCCTACGACGCAATCCGTTTTTTGTACAGGCGAACTATGTTCGCCTGTAGATTTTTTGTCCCACACAAGCAGGCATCGCGGTTTTTGATATTACCACGCAATCTGATCCGTCAGTTCAATAATCCTCTGCGCCCGATTGTATACCGACCCGCCGCCAGGCACCTTGCTGACTTCGTCCTGAACCATAGCAGCTTGGTCGGTTATCTCATCCAGGTATTTTTGTATGCACTCAAAGCGGGTGCGCAGGCCCATCCGGCTCTCACAGTCAATCAGCTGAGCCTCTGCCCGCTTGATAGAATCGCGCACGCCCTGCCGGGTGATCCCGGTGTGCTCGGCAATCTCGGCCAGGGATAGGTCATCGTTGTAGTACCACTCCACTACCTCGCGCTGCTTTTCGGTGAGCATCCCGCCGTAGTAGTCAAGAAGTATGGAGATTTCCAGGTTTTTTGTTACCACGCGCTCACTTCCTTATAAGTTACCTGGCAAATTATACACAAGAACGCCGCATCTGTCAAGCACTATTGCTTTACACAGCGGAGAAATTTTTCATGGTAATGGCAAAGCCCATATACGGCAGGTCTCTATCCCCCGTCCAACTGTGACGATTATGCACGTGGTGAATTGCAGAGCAGTGTGGCATGTCCGCTACAAGGCAAATCGACAACTTTCCCCCCGGCCTGGCAAGTATAGTATAATTTAATATATGTCAAAAAATTCCATTTGCCGATCGGGAGGGGACAAGCTATGCGCAGGGGTACCGATTTAGCCTTGGTTTCGCCGTCGGTGGTTCGACAGTTTGTGGGGAGCTATGGGCACTGGCTGCTTTTGCTTGGCGCTGGTGCGGCCGGGCTTGTGATGTCCCGCGCTGTATTGTTTGGCGGCGTGGCACCTTTTGGAGTGGCGCTGGTTGCGGCCGCAGGTGGGCGCAGTTCTTTGGGGGCTGCCCTTGGCGCTATGGCCGGGTACCTGTTGTTTGGTCAGGGGGTGGTATGGGGGTCACAGTATCTGGCGGCGATCGTGCTGGTCATCGCGTTCAAATGGCTGTTTTCCGGGCGGATAGGTGACACTAACGTGCATCTTGCGGCCGCAGGCAGCTGTCTTCTCGGCCTGGGAATCAGCGGGATTGCCATGCTTGCACTGAGCGGCGCCACCGCTTTTGATTCCATTCGCACGCTGTCCGAGGTGTTTTTGGGGTGCGGGGCGGCGTACTTTCTCAGCCGGGCCCGCTATACGGTTGCCAGCGGGCTGATTGGAGCCGGCAAGGCAGAGCAGTCCTGCGTTGTAATCGCCGGCTGTGTCGCGCTTATGGCATTCTCTTCGATTAACATCGGTGTGCTGAGCGCCGGACGGGTTTTGGCCGTGGTGATGGTTCTGCTCAGCGCCCGCGTTGCCCGGGAGGCCGGCGGGGCGGTTGCCGGGGTGGCCGCCGGGGTCTCGATCGCGCTTGCCGGCGGGGACTATACATACGTAATTGCCGCCTACGCCTTCGGCGGGCTGAGCGCCGGACTGTTGGGCCAGTTCGGCAAGCTTGCGGCAGCCAGCGCGTTCATTGTGGTGAACACCGGCACCGCCCTGCTGACTCTGGAGTTCGTAGGCGCAAACCTTGCAATCTTCGAGGCGTTTGTGGCCAGCGCTATCTTCGTCGCTATTCCACAGGGTGCGCTCGCGCGCTTTGCACCGCGTGGACTTAGTTCCCCGGGCGGGGAGGCCCAGATACAGGGCTCGTTGCGGGAACGACTGGAGGACTACTCCGCCGCCCTTGAGGATATCGGCTCGACTACACGCGAGGTCTCCAGGCGCCTTAGCAAGCTTGAGGGCCCCGGCCCCGAAGTGATTATCGAGAGGACAGCCGGGCGGGTCTGCGTCGGTTGCGGAATGAAGACCTCCTGCTGGCAGCTTCGCCATAGCTTGACCATGGAGGCACTGACCGACGCCACCTCCCTGCTGCGAGGCCAGGGGGCAATCCCCCGTGAGAGCATACCGCTCCATCTGCTGCAAACCTGCTGCAGGCTGGACGAGCTGCTTGGCGAGCTGGCTGTGCAGTTTTCCGCTTACACTGCCCGGGAGGGCGCCGCCCGCAAAGTGGGCAAGGTTCGCTCGGTTCTGACAGACCAGTTTGACGGCATGGCCATGATGCTCGGCGAGGTCGCCGCCGAGCTCTCCGCCGCCAGCCCCTTCGAGCAGGAAAAAACCGAGCGGGTCAGCCAGTATTTTACCGGCCAGGGGCTAACCGTCCAGCGGCTTAGCTGCATGATCGACGGCTCCGGGCGGATAAGTATTGAGTTAGTCATCCCCGGCTACCAGGTGGCTCGGATTTCGCGCACCAAAATGACCCTCGACCTCTGCGCCCTGCTCGAGACCGACTTCGACCTACCCGCGCTCACCCCCCGTGAGAAGAGCACAACCCTGCTTTTCAGCGAAAAGGCAACATTCAGCGTTGAGCTTGGGGCCTACCAGCTGCCCAGCGGCAAAAACCGCCTCTGCGGAGACGCCTACGACTTTATCCGCAATAAGAGCGGGCGGGCACACTTTATCCTATCCGATGGAATGGGCAGCGGCGGCGCGGCGGCCGTGGATTCGGCCATGGCCTGCGACCTGCTTATAAAACTTGTAGGTGTGGGCGTAGGCTACGATGCCGCTCTCAAGATGGTCAACTCAGCCCTGCTGGTAAAGTCAGGGGATGAGTCCCTAGCAACCATAGACGTCTGCTCGGTCGACCTGTTCACCGGCAGGGCGAGCTTTTACAAAGCCGGGGCCGCGCCCACGTTCATCATAAAGAGCGGCAAGGCCGGCTGCCTGGAGAGTACTTCCCTACCTGCCGGCATCCTGCACGGCGTCTCGTTTGAGAAGAGCAGCGTCACCCTCCACGAGGGCGACATTGTCGTGATGGTCAGCGACGGCGTAACCAACACCGGCGCCGACTGGATAAAGGCCGAGCTTGGCGGGCTGCGGTCCGTGGACATGCAGCGGCTCTGCGAAAAGCTGGCCACAACCGCAAAAATGCGCCGCCACGATGGTCATGACGACGACATTACAGTGCTGGCGGCTGCGCTTAGGCGGGGTGGGTAACAAATCTAACAGACAGTTTTTTGCATTGTGCTGTACCTAAGGTTGTGGTATACTTATAGCGTTACTGAATGAATTGAGGCGACCCGGCATGATTGCTAAAATCACTAGATGGGGGAACAGCGATGGCGTCCAGATTCCCAGAGCTTTATTGGAGGTCGTTGGTCTATCAGACAGTGAAGATGTCGAGATTGTCGCGAAAGATAAAATGCTTATCATCAGGCCGGCACGGGAACGCCTGTCCATAGAAAAACTTTTTGAAGATTGGGATGGAGAACCTCCAGAACCATATAGCTGGGGAGAACAAGTCGACCTGGCAGGGAGGGAGCTAATTTGAACTTTGAGCAAGGAGACATAGTTGCTCTCGACTTCTCGCCAACACACGGACATGAACAATCCGGTTATCGTCCGGCTCTTGTGGTCAGCAGAAATTATATAATATCAAAACAGGGTTTGTTGTTGTTTGCCCTATAACAAACACGCTCAAACCCTTCCCCACTAGGATCGCACTAAATGAACGGACAAAAACAACCGGATTTGTAATATGCGAACAAATTAGAACCATTGACGTCGAAGCAAGAACCCCAAGATTTATCGAAAAGATTCCGAAGGATTTGCTCCGGCAGGTGATTGATATTATATCATCCATTTTTGATGGTGAACGCTAAAAACGGGCGAATACATCGCCCGTTTTTCTATTCTCTGTTACAACGCCGCTGGAATATCCACATCCGGCACATCGATCCGCCTTATATCCGCGCCCAGCGACCGGAACTTATCCACCACGTCCTCGTACCCGCGCTCTATGTGGTATATATCCTCAATCTCGGTTTCGCCCTCGGCGCAGAGGGCGGCTATCATGAGGGCGGCACCCGCACGCAAATCGCTTGCTTTTACCGGCGCAGCTTTGAGCTTCTCGACGCCTTGCACCACAGCTACCTTGCCGTCTACCTGGATATTCGCGCCCATCCTGGCGAGCTCATCTACATAGCGGAAGCGGCTGTCCCAGATGCCCTCGGTTATCATGCTCGTACCCTCGGCGCGGGTGAGCATTGCGGTGAACTGTGGCTGCATATCGGTCGGGAAGCCGGGGTGAGACATGGTCTTTATCGGTGTGGGCAAAATCGAACCTAGCCTGCGCACCCGGATGCTGTCGTCGTACTCGTCCACGGTTGCACCGGCACTTATCAGTTTATTGGAAATAGACTCCATGTGCTTAGGAATCACGTTTTTGATCAGCACGTCGCCGCCGGTGGCTGCCGCAGCGATCATATATGTGCCGGCTTCTATCTGGTCGGGGATGATAGTGTACTCGCACCCGCGCATAATGTCCACCCCGTGGATTTTTATGACATCGGTGCCGGCCCCGCGCACGTCGGCCCCCATAGTGTTGAGGAAGTTTGCAAGGTCGACTATATGCGGCTCTTTTGCCACATTTTCGAGTATGGTCAGGCCTTTTGCCCGCACGGCAGCGAGCATAACGTTTATGGTGGCCCCAACCGAGACCACGTCAAAGTAGATATGAGAACCCACCAGATTATCGGCAATCTCGGTGTTGATGACACCGTGGTCGATTGACACGCTGGCGCCCAGGCTCTCAAACCCTTTGATATGCTGATCGATCGGGCGCACACCCAAAGAACACCCGCCCGGCATGGATACACTGGCTCTGCCACACCGGCCAATAAGCGCGCCGAGGTAGTAGTACGACGCCCGCAAATGCCTGGCAAGCTCGTAGGGTACGTATGGGTTTATCGTGTCGGTGGTGTCGATCTCCACCGTGTTTTTGCTGAGAAAGTTTACGCTTGCGCCCATCTCCGAAAGGACTTTTAGGAGTATGCTCACGTCGCTTATGTTGGGCACATTGTGAATAACGCAACGCCCCTGCGCCAAAATAGCGGCTGGAATAATGGCCACAACCGCGTTCTTGGCCCCGCCGATTTCAACTTCTCCCGCCAAGCGGGTATCGCCTTTGAGAATGAATTTTTCCAAGGGGGTATCTTCCTTTGCTGTATACTTGTGGTAAACGCGCGGTGGGCGCGGTTTTTTTTACTAATGTAAAACTTCCGGTTGTGGGTGACTTTCTGCCGGCGACGTTTGGGGTTGAGCGCTCTATTGGCTTTTACCCACCAAGAATTAAAGCATATCATGTTGCGGTCACTTTAATTAGTATAACACATATTTCCTAAAATAAAAGCATATATTCACATATATTGGCCGCTTTTTTCGCTTCTATAATAGTGTATCCGGCGCATTGCAGCCAAAACCGATTAGCTATTACAATACAGTGACAAATTGGCACAGCAACGCATTTTGCGACAAAAAAAGCCGCTCGGCGAAAATCCCCTTAAAGCGGCGGTTTGATGTTGCACAAGGGCGCGCATCTGTTATATAAGTGTAGTGCTCACGGCAGTTTGCTGCAATGCCTGGAAATATTTTTGCCACCTGCGCTTTGCAGCAAAAAAATCCGCCTGATGAAAACTCATCAAAGCGGCGATTTAATCACAATAAACATGCCCTTCTGAATATATAGTGCGACATTTGCTGCGTTTTGCTGCAATAACGGTAACTTTTTTTTGCACACCGCATAGAATATATCACCAGGAGGTGCTTGCCAATGAGATGTAACTGCAATCCATGCCAAGCCGAGTTCGGACAGTGGCGGGGGGTTCGCCGCTGCGCTGTTTGCGGCAAAGTTTTCCACGCGGGGTGGAAGTGTCGCCCAAAATGTGAACCGTCCACCGAAGAAATCTGCCGGCCCGAGATTCCGCCAGACACACAAATCCCACCAGCAGAAGACCACGCTGCGGCCGCGGGCGAGGAGTGTCCGCCCGAGTGCGAGCCGCCAATCGAGCAGCAGTGCCCACCAGAGTGCTTTTCCATTATGGACGATTGCCCGCCTTTCGAAGACGAGTATCTGCCAGAGCCTGAGACACCCGCCGTGGAGGAACCTGTCGAAGAGGAGCCCACTGAAAAGGAGCCCGAGTTGGAACCCATCGCCAGGCAGGGAGAGTGGACACGGGTTCTTCCGACGGAAGGCGCACAGGAAGTTCAGGGCTGGCCACTAAGTGACCTAACCGACCAGCTGCCACCGGATCCGCATTAGGCTACATATGTAGGGTCGGGCTTCCATACCCGACCATTTGCGGTGTTTGATGCACTTTGTGGGGAAGCTGCACTCTGATGCGCCTCCTACGCAAGGTGCATCATTTTTTGTATTCATCTACATCAGCCGCGGGCGGGGGCGGAACCCCGCACCTACCGTTCGATTTTTTTGCCGGCGTCGCAGAGGTCTTTGGCACAGCAGACCGGACAGTCGGGGTTGCGCGCTTTACAGACCGCGCGGCCATGCAGCACAAGCCGGTGGCAGAAGTCGTTTGACTTTTCGGGCTCCAGTATCTCTCGGAGCTGCCGCTCAACTATCAGCGCGTTTTTGGAGGTCGAAAGACCCATCAAGTTTGTAATGCGAATACAGTGGGTGTCGCAGACCACGGACGGCTTGCCATACACGTCCCCGAGAATCAGGTTGGCGGTTTTGCGGCCTACCCCGGGCAGCTTCAGCAGCTCTTCCATCTCGTCTGGCACCACGCCGCCGTGGCGAGTGATCAGCAGCGCGCACATTTCCACTATATCCCGGGCCTTTGTGTTGCCCAATCCGCATGGCCGGACAATTTCGGTCACGTCAGCAACGTCGGCACCGGCTAACGCTTCCAGAGTTGGGTACTTCCCGAAGAGTATCGGCGTCACCTTATTTACCCGGGCGTCAGTACACTGGGCAGCCAACCTTACAGCGATAAGCAGCCGGTAAGGCTCTACATGCTCGAGGGAGCAGATGGCCTCGGGATACTCTATTTCAAGGGCGCGCACAATAGCGGCGGCACGTTGTTTTTTTGTCATGGCGACGACCCCTCTCATTGTTTACATACAGCCAGATTTCTCCGGCAGGACCATATTGTACCATGAATCGATAGGGTTCGCAATAATATTACTCACCCCAGCCCTCATTTGCTTTGCGGCCCGCTATATGGTATTCTCTGTAAAAGCCAGACTACCCCCGCAAAGGAGCAAAATCATGAATTCACATGGCATTCGCCACAGCATAATATCCTGGACATTGGCGGCAGCCTTCCTCTTTGCGGGGTGGGCGCTTGCCTCTCGGGGGCTTGACCTCACCATCTACCAAGACGACTTCGCGGCAACCGATGCTGTCTTACAAGCACGCGTGGTCGAGATTATAGAGCGGGACGAATGGCAACACGAGATAGCCGAAGGCTTTACCATAACCGGCGTCGATGTAATATTCAGCGCGCAGGTAACCCGCGGCGAGCGCCGTGGCGAAATCCTGTTGGCCGAGCACCCCCTGGACGACCTCATGGCCGTCAGAGAGCGGGAGGTCGCGGCCGGGGATCGCATACTGATTACTTACAACCATGGGCTGGGCCTCTACACTTTTGTGGACTACATGCGGATAAACTATGTTATAACCTTAGGTGCGGTGCTGCTGGCACTGATAGTGCTATTGGGCCGGCTTAAGGGGCTTAACTCAATCATTGCCCTTGGCTTTACCTGCCTCGCAGTTTTCTGGGTTTTGGTACCCGCTATTCTTAACGGGCATAGCATCCACCTAGTAGCGATTCTTGTAAGCATTTACATAGTAATCTCAAGCTTGGTTATTGTCATCGGTCCCAACCACAAAGCACTCTCAGCTATTCTGGGCTGCCTTGGCGGGGTGTTCGTCGCCGCTTTGTTGATGCTACTTATGGACATTATACTTAACCTTACCGGCGTGATCGACCACGATTCGCAGTTTTTGCACTCGCTACCCCTCGCGGAACCGCTTAGCCTGAGCGCTATTGTCTTTGCCGGCGTGATTATCGGGGCGGTGGGCGCTATCATGGACGTGTCCACCTCTATCGCCTCTTCCCTGTGGGAGGTAAAACTTGCTGGCGGCGAGAGCGGCGGATTCGGACAGATCTTCAAGTCCGGGCTTAATATCGGCAAAGATATTCTGGGCACCATGCTCAACACCTTGATTCTTGCGTATATCGGCAGCTCGCTCTCGCTGATACTGCTAATTACCTTTTACTCTCATGGCACCTCGCTTTTACAGATATTCAATCAAGAGATAATAAGCGTGGAGATTTTGCGCGCACTTGTGGGCAGTTTTGGGATTTTCTCGGCCGTGCCGTTGACTTCAGCTATCTGCGGCTGGCTCTACTCGGGTGGCAACAAAACTTCCCGCAACAACTACGACAGCAGCTGGTAGGCAGCTTACAGCAGCACAAAGCGGCAGATTGGGACGCTTCCCAACTGCCGCTAATTTTTCTCGCTATATGTTGTTACTCGCCTTCGGCCTCTATCAACTCAAGTGCCGGGAGGCTTTTGCCTGCATGGGCATAGCCTGCGCCACCGCTCAGCTGCTCGCCGACGTCCACCGCTAAAACGCGGTAAACTATAACCTTGCGCCGGGCGTCATCAACTTTGTAGATGAGCTCGTGGTCCTCTAAGTCCATCCGCCAGAATTCCGGTTTTGCGTGCAGTGGCGGCCACATGCGCGGCATAAATTCAAGGAGCTTGAGCTTGCTTTCAATCTCCCCGAGCAGTCGCCTTGCCTTACCGGAATGGCCAGGCAGTGTATCGCATATTCCCAGAATATCCCGTCCGGCTATGGGGAGGTACAAAACTTCATATTTCATAGGCGTGTCGCTCTCGTATCTTGTAGAATACGTCCTCGTGGCGGAGCAGCTCTGTGTCGGGGTCGGCGGCTTCTATTTCTGCCTGGGCCAGTTTTTCAAGTGTCGCATGATCGGTTGTATATTGTTGCTTGGTGACCATCAGGGTCGGGTAAGCGGCTTCCCGCTGGGACTGTATCGGCTCTTCCGGCACCGCGTCGTCGGCTGTGTCCTGCACATGTTCCGTCTGGGCAGGGTACGCAAAAGTAAGCGCTCTCCCCCCGGTTTCTGCCGGCTTTTTATATGTAGCTTGGTCGGCTATATACTGAGCGGTTGCCATCTCGAACGGTACTTTTCTCTCCCTTACCAGCGCCTTCACGCTTGCGGTCAGGTAAGTGTTGAGGTCCATGCCTATTTCTTCAAGCATCTCCTCAGCCTGTTTTCGCACCGCGAGCTCTATGCGCACAGTAGTTGCTTTTATCGCCAAAGCACTCAACTCCCTTGTACCATATGCACATCATTATACTGCTAGTCAAGATATTTTGCAAGTAATAATACATAAATTTCCCAGCTAGTGAGGGGCGGCCCAAACTTATTTCAGTTCGGCAATGGTAACCCCTGCCTCGCCTTCTCCGTACGCCCCCTGCCGGAAGCTGCGCACGCTTTTGTGCGCCCTTAGACACTTTCGAACCGCATCGCGCAGGGTACCCGTGCCCTTGCCGTGTATGACAGTCACGCTGGGCAGCCCAGACAACACCGCATTGTCCAAAAATCGTTCAAGCTCGAGCATTGCCTCTTCAAAGCGCATCCCCCGCAGGCTGACCGAAGATGATGCCTGGGCCTTTACGCTGCCTACCACCTGCTTTATGCTGACCGATCCCCCGCTCAAGGTGGCTTTGGGCGCCTCGACCAGGCGCAAGTTGTCCTGGTGCACTTTGGTCTTGAGCGCCCCCGCCTGTACCTGCACGAAGCCGCCCACGTCCGCCGGAGTAATTACGATGCCCTGGCTGCCAAACTCCACCAGCGTGACCACATCCCCGGATTTGAGTGGACGTGGCAGACGGTAGTTTTCATCCCGTGGTTTTTCGCGCACAGGATCGGCGCTATTTTCAAGATCAGTGAGATAGCTCTTAAACGTAGTGCGTATATCTGCCACATTTGCTGCAAAGTCAGCCTTATCTTTCTGTTTTTTTAGTGCGTCGAGCTCATCGAGCAGCCGGCCGGAATCAAATCGCACCTGCTCTACCAGGGACTTAGCTTGCTCTCTGGCGCTGTTCAGAGCGGATTCCTTCTGCTTTTCGGTCTCTTCCAGAGCTTTCTCTGCCCTTTGGCGGGCTTGCTCGGCTTGTCGGCGGATCTGCTCTGCCTGCTCACGCTCGGATTCAAGCGCATTGCGGGTGCTCTCAAGGCTCTGCACCAGCTCCTCGAACCGGGTGTTTTCGCGAGAGACCCCGGCTTTCGCAGCCTCGATTATATGCTCGGGTAGCCCCAGCCGCCCGCTAATCGCGAACGCGTTTGAGCGCCCCGGGGTACCGATCAGCAGTCGGTAGGTCGGCCGCAAGGTGTTGACGTCGAACTCGCAGCTGGCGTTCTCGACGCCAGGGGTCTGCAGGGCGTACATTTTTATCTCGGCGTAGTGGGTGGTGGCGGCTGTCTTTGCGCCCACCCCGCGCAGATGGTCTATTATGGCAACCGCCAGCGCCGCGCCCTCAACGGGGTCGGTACCTGCGCCCAGCTCGTCCATCAACACAAGGCTGTCGCGGCCCGCCTGGCCCAAGATAGAGACGATATTGGTCATATGCCCCGAAAATGTGCTCAGGCTTTGCTCTATACTTTGCTCGTCCCCAATGTCGGCCAGCACACTCTCGTAATAGCGCACCCGGCTCTCTTCGGTCACCGGCAGCAGCAGACCACAGCCGGCCATCAGGGTCAGCAGCCCCAGGGTCTTGAGTGCAACTGTCTTACCACCGGTATTGGGCCCGGTTATAACCAGGGTGTCGAACTCATCGCCCAGCCATATATCGATAGGCACAATTTTATCAGCCGGAATAAGCGGGTGTCGCGCCTTCTTTAAGTGCGTCCCGCCTTCGCTCACCAGAATCGGCTCGCTTGCCTTCATACTGTCGGCCAAGCGGGTTTTGGCAAAGATGAGGTCGAGCTCAATCAGCGCGTCGTAGCTGCCCTCGAGCTCTCGGCTGACTGCGCCAACCCGCTGCGAAAACTCCAAAAGTATCCGGGCAATTTCCCGGCGTTCGGCGGCCTCAAGATCGCGGATTAAGTTGTTTTGCTCGACCACGCTCATCGGTTCGACGAAGACAGTTGCCCCGCTGGCCGAGGTGTCGTGGGTCAGTCCTTTAATCTCCCCACGGAACTCAGCGCGCACCGGTACCACAAACCGCCCGCTCCGCATAGTCACCAGCTGCTCCTGCAAATGCTTCTGGTGGGTGCTCGAGCGGATAATTTTGTCGAGTATATCCCGTGCCTTAGAGTGCGCTGTGCGTATCTTCCGGCGAATATCGTAGAGCTCGCCGCTGGCCCGGTCGTGCACTTCCTCCTCCGAGAGAATGGCCCCGGTCAGGTCTTCCTCTAGGCCTTTGTCGGCGTATAACAGCTTGAACAGGGAATCAAGCGGATTGGCGCAGTCCTTAGCCTCCCCACCCGAGCGCTTTTTCCAGGTTTGCAGCCCCCGCCCTGTGGAGAGCAGGCGTGCTATATCCAGCAACTCCCGCAGGCTAAGTGCCGCACCCAGCTCCACCCGCTTAAGCGGGTCCCTCATATCTGGCAGCACGATAGACGGCGTACCCTGCCGCCCGCAGAGTCGGTGGGCCTCCACCGTAAGGGCAAGCAGCGCCCCCGCCTGCCGCACAGACTGCGCCGGGCGCAGCTCGAGCGCAATGGTACGGGTTGCGGCGCTGCCGGCGTGGTCTGCCAGCAGCGCTAAGACTTTGTCTAGTTCTAGGGTTTTGTGGTGCTTGGTCATTCGTTGTCCTTTCGGTTGTTGTGCGGCGCATCTGGCCGCACACTACATGGTGTGAGTTTATATCGTCGGGATGGCAAACAGGCAATCGACCCACAAATTCCCGCTGGGCCGGCGTTGTAGGGGTCGCGCACTGAGCGACCCGCTCCAATTACACCGGCGCTGCATCAAATGCCCAGAATGATTGCCATCGGCCCCTAACCCACCCATAAGCTACATCAATTGGCCGGGACGCCCGGGTATGCGTCACCTACAAGTCGGTTTGTGCGGAACCTCCTCCTACAACCCCGCCAAACTCTCCTCAATCTTGCCCAGCAGCTGCTTCACACTCTCCAGCTTCTCCCGCTGGGCCGCGACAACTTCGGGCTTTGCCTTCTCGACAAACCCGGGGCTGCCAAGCTTTTTCTCAAGCGCCTCTATATCTTTTTGCGCGGCTGCCTTCTCTTTGGTGAGGCGGGCACGCTCTTTTTCTGGGTCAATGAGCTCGGCGAGCGGGATAAGTATCCGCGCATCACTGGTGAGCACCTGAACCGCGCCCTGTGTCGGGAAAGCGTTGCCGATCTCAATCTCACTCGCGCTACCTAGGCGTTCTATGAACGGCACACCCTGCGCGAATACCGCGGCTTGCTGGGTCTCGATCTGCAGCCGAGCCTTCTTGGATGGCGGCACGTTCATCTCTGCACGGCGTGCACGGATAGCACCGATTGCCGCTACTATCATGCTGAACTCGCGCTCCTCTTGCGGGAAGGAGAGCGCCTGGTCGTGCACCGGCCAGGGTGCGCGCATTAGGGTCTCGCCGGTATGTGGCAGCGCCTGCCAAACCTCTTCGGTGATGAAAGGCATGAACGGGTGCATAAGCCTCAGCGCGCCCTCCATGACATAGAGCAGCACTTGCCCCGCCCGCTCACCGGCCTCGCCGCCCTCCTGGAACCGGGACTTGGAGAGCTCGATATACCAGTCGCAGAGCACGTCCCAAAAGAAGTCATAGAGCTTGCCTGCGGCCACCCCAGGCTCGAACTTGTCAAGATTTGCGGTAACTTCGCCCACAAGGTCGTTATACTTGCTGAGCAGCCACTTATCCTCCATGGCCAGCTGATCCGGCAGCTCACCGGGTTTAGCGTCAGGGGTTAAGTTCATCAGCAGATAGCGTGCCGCGTTCCAGATTTTGTTGCAAAAGTTGCGGTTAGCCTTGCACTTCTCGTCCGAAAAGCGCAGGTCGTTCCCCGGCGAAACGCCGGTAGCCAGGGTAAACCGCAGAGCGTCCGCACCGTACTCGGCGATTATATCCAGCGGGTCAACCCCGTTGCCCAGCGACTTTGACATCTTGCGCCCTTGCGCGTCCCGCACCAACCCATGGATAAATACGGTGTCAAACGGTGGCTCGCCCATCTCGTCTACGCCGGAGAAAATCATCCGCGCTACCCAAAAGAATATAATATCGTACCCCGTCACCAGCACATTGGTCGGGTAAAAGTAGCTAAGATCATCGGTTTTTTCCGGCCAGCCCAAGGTCGAAAACGGCCATAGCGCAGAGGAGAACCAGGTGTCAAGCGTATCTTCGTCCTGGGCAAAGTTTTTGCCGGCGCACTTAGGGCAGGTGGTTGGTGCCTGCCGCGCTACAATACTCTCGCCGCAGCCTTGGCAGTACCAGGCCGGGATACGGTGGCCCCACCAAATCTGGCGAGAGATACACCAATCCCGTATGTTTTCCATCCAATTGAAGTATATTTTCTCAAACCGCTCAGGGACAAATTTTATCTCGCCGCTACGTACAGCCTCAATTGCCGGCTCGGCCAGCGGAGACATTTTGACAAACCATTGCATACTTACCCAGGGCTCGACGGTCTCGCCGCAGCGGTAGCAACCACCGACATTGTGGGCGTGCTCGCGCACGCTGACCAGCAGCCCGGCGGCCTCCAGGTCGGCGACGATTGTTTTGCGAGCCTCGTACCGCTTCATGCCCTGGTACTTGCCGCCGTTCTCGTTTATCACTGCGCTCTCAGTCATCACGTTGAGTAGGGGCAGGTCGTGGCGCAACCCGACCTCAAAGTCGTTAGGGTCGTGTGCGGGGGTAATCTTAACTGCACCCGTACCGAATTCCGGGTCGACATATTCATCGGCTATGATCGGAATTTCGCGCTCCAATAGCGGCAGAATCAGCGTCTTGCCAATCAGGTGCTTATACCGCTCGTCCTCCGGGTGGACAGCCACAGCGGTATCGCCCAGCATGGTCTCCGGGCGGGTGGTGGCAACCTCGATGTAGCCGCTGCCATCGCTGAGCGGATAGCGTATCTGCCAGAAATGGCCGACCCGCTCCTCATGCTCAACCTCAATGTCCGAGAGTGAAGTCAGGCAGCTGGGGCACCAGTTGATAATCCGCTCACCGCGGTAAATCAGCCCACGCTCGTACAGGCGGTTGAAGACCTCAACCACCGCTTTGCTGCACCCCTCGTCCATGGTGAACCGCTCGCGGCCCCAATCGCAGGACGAGCCGATTTTGCGCAGCTGGCCGACAATCCGGCCGCCGTACTCGCTCTTCCACTCCCAGGCACGCTTTAAGTAACCTTCCCGACCCAGCGAATCTTTGCTCAGCCCCTCGGCTTTGAGGGCGTCAACAATCTTGGCTTCAGTCGCGATAGACGCGTGGTCGGTGCCCGGCAGCCAGAGAGCTTCCCGGCCCTGCATACGACGGTAGCGGATTAGCAGGTCCTGGAGCGTGTTGTCCAGCGCGTGGCCCATGTGCAGCTGCCCGGTGATGTTGGGCGGAGGCATGACGATTGTATACGGCTCCTTGCCGCTGCCGGCCTGGGCCGCGAAAAAGCCGCCGTCCTCCCAAAATGCATAGATTCTGTCCTCAACCCCGGAAGGGTCGTACTTGCTGCTGAGTTCTCTTCTCATTATGTGATTGCCCCCTATGTGTTGCTGCTTGCCGGTAAAAATGAATTCGCGCCACTACAGCTGCTCAAAGACATCGTGCAGATTAATTTCGCAGCCGGGCAAGGCACTGACCGACACTGTATCAATCTCCGCATATACCGTAACTATATATTGCTGCTCGTGTAGCGTACACACTTGCAGCGTGTTTGTGTCCGGATCCGCAATCCAGTATTCGCGCACTCCGCAACGTCTGTAAAGGTTCAACTTCTCCCATCTGTCACGCCGGGAGGTGGAAGGAGAGAGAACCTCAACCACCAGATCAGGTGCGCCTTTGCAGCCTTTGTCGTCAATTTTGGCGCGGTCGCAAATCACCACAACGTCAGGCTGCACAACCGTGTCATCTTCGCCGTCGGCATTCAACCGCACGTCAAGCGGCGAAATCAAAGCCTTGCATGGCTTTCCTTTTAAAAAGCCGCGCAACTGCCCATAAATCTCTCCAGCAATATTCTGGTGTCTTGGCCTAGGTGCCGGAGACATTGCATATGGTACGCCGTCAATCAACTCCCAGCGCTCGTTGTCATCCCACGTGCAATAATCCGCATAAGTGTACCGGCGCTCTTCCCGCAACTGTTCCACGTGTCGCTCTCCTTTCCTACTTTACTCCTCACCATGATACCAAAAAATCAAAGAAAGAACAAGACTTACGCCGCGCCCCCAAACTCCCGAGTAACCGGCGAAAGTTCAGCACGATTCTTCTCGACAAGGTACCGGGCAAACACGGTCTCTCCGGCCATGTGATAAGTCAGCACAAAAACCAGCGCAACCAATAGCGTGGCCGGCACAAGCAGATACCACCCCGCAAACGAAAGCGTAAACAAAAACTTAACCCCCCGGTACCCCTTGGTGTAGCGTATAGATGTGCGTAGCGCCTGGCGAACGCTAATCCTGTCGCTCTCGCAGAGCAGGTAGCCGCTCAAAGCGTACTTGCCCAGGTAAATCGCGTAGAGAACAGCTGCCATCACCAGCAGGGCAAAAGCCACTACTATTCCAACGCTGGCGATCATCCGGGTGGTGCGGGTCAGCCCGTCTATCAGTAGAAAACGCACACAGATGCTCAGCAAACCGGACGGCAACGCCAAAAAAACTATCCCCCACCCCAGGCAGCGCAGCGTTAACTGTACGTTGTGCCAGACCGCCCTGCCGTACCTGCGCCCGCCCCTAAAAAAATGCAGCAGCTCACCAGTGTTGGGCCGATCCCCCTGTATGAGGACGTAATGCCAGCGCGCCATACCTAAAAACAGCGGGGCGAGCAGCATAAGGTACGTGGCCAGCGCCAGCCCGGCGATAATCAACTCTTGGGGGCTTTGGCCGAAAAACACCCGCAGAAAGTAAGTTGGCTCGACCGCGCCGCTGCGCCAGTAATCGCTCGGCGGTGGCGCGAACATCCGCAGCGCAAAAAAGTCCATGGCACCCAGCGTGGCCAAAGCACCCAGCACAAGCAGGGTCGCGACCGCCCCGGCTCCCCGCCTGCCTGCCAGGGCCGTTTTTGCGCTCTTCTTTATAGCGGCGTAAAATGACATGCATCTTCCTCCCCGTTAGTGTACATGGCGCACATATATACTCGCCTGTCCACATATCCATATTATGGGAGGAAGTTTTCCCTTTCATTCAGTGGCTTCGGGCCGCTCCGGAAGTAGGGCAAATGCCTCGGCGCAGCCGCCCTGCATCCAAAGTTGCGCGCTGGTCAGCAAAGTGTACCCCTGCCCGTGCGCCACCGCCCATTGGTGGATCGGCAGCCGTGGCAACGCCACCGCCGCCATCAGCGTCATAATTACCCCGCCGTGTGTGATTACCCCAGCGCTTGTTATCCGCTCGCGCATCATACCCCGTACTACGCCGTCGAGGGCGGCGCTCACTCGGGCCATAAAGTCCTCAACATTCTCGCCGCCGGGCGGCGGGCTTGCTTGTGAGTTGTGCAGCCAGGCGGTAAAGGCCGGCAAATCTTTCAACTGCTCAAAGCTCTTACCCTCAAACTCGCCCAGGCAGGTGTCCTTTAGCCCCTCCACCTGGTGCGTGGAGTAGCCCGGGTAAAGGATTTCCGCGGTTTGTAAGCAACGCGCAAGCGGGCTCGCGTACAGCCGGTCGACTTGCGGGTAGCCGCCAGCCTGTTGCAAGCGTTCGAGCTTCTCCTGCCCGCTCCGCGACAATGGCAAGTCCTCCTGCCCGATAAGCAGTTGACCGTGCCCCTCAGAAGCGCTGCCCGAGCGAATCAGATGAATTTTGTAAGATATCATAAAAAATCCCTCGCTAAGCTGTTAAAGTCGAAAAAATGTGAAATATCGCGAACTGCTCCTTTACAAATTGTTGTGCTACCTATATAATATACATACCGTAACTTTGGAGGGCTGACGTATGAATTCGGATTTCCCGCGTATTCTCACTCTACTGCGCAAAGAGAAGGGGTTCAGCCAGAAGAACGCTGCGGCTGATCTGGGCATCTCTCAGGCGCTGCTTTCTCACTACGAAAAGGGAATTCGCGAGTGCGGCCTGAGCTTTTTGGTGCGCTGCGCCGACTACTACGGCGTCTCCTGCGACTACCTGCTAGGGCGCTCGCCTGAGCGGCAGGGCGCTACCCTGGCCGTTGACGACCTCCCCGAGGCCGAGGGCGGTGAGCGTGAAAACCGCGGCCTTGTGCTGCCTGTGCTCAGCAAAAAGCTGCTGGCAAACTCCCAGCACGTGCTGTTTGACCTTCTAGCAAAAACCGGCTCGAGGGCGCTTATCGGCGAGGCCTCTGCCTATATGATGCTTGCGCTCTACAAGATGCTACGCCTTACATACGCGGCAAACCCCAAAAACCAGGAGGCTATGTTTATCTTGCCTCTGCAGACGGCCCTTGACTACACCGGCGCCGCCATGGATATCTGCCAGGCAAACGCCCTTTCGGTTGCGCGCGGCACTCCCCTGCCCGGCCTTGAGCCGGTAGAAAAACCCGAGCGCCTAGCGCTCTCCACCGAGATACTCACCGATACATACCCAATGTGGGCGTCCAGCCTGTTTAACCTTATACAAAGCTGCGAAAAGCGGATTGATTTTCGGCAGAGGACAAAGTAGGGGACGACCACCCGGCGCATACGCGCCACCCCTCCAGGGAGGGGAATAGCAACTTTTTAGCATAGTGAAAATTCCCCTCCTTGGAGGGGTGCCACAAAGTGGCGGGATGGTTGCACATCCCGCCACTTTTTTATTATAAATTAGCCGAGTAGTTCGGTGCCTCTTTTGTTAGATAAACATCGTGGGGGTGGCTCTCGACCAGGCTGGCGTTAGTTATGCGTATAAACCTGGCCTTCTGGTGCAGCTCCTCGATACTGCGGCAACCGCAATAGCCCATACCGCTGCGCAGACCGCCCAACATCTGGAATACAGTCTCGGAAACTGTGCCCTTGTACGGCACCCGGCCCTCGACACCCTCTGGCACCAGCTTTTTGTTGTCCTCCTGGAAGTAGCGGTCTTTGGAGCCCTCAGCCATAGCAGCCATGCTGCCCATCCCACGATAGGTCTTAAATCGGCGACCCTGGTAAAGCTCGACCTCGCCGGGGGATTCCTCGCAACCGGCCAGCAGCGAGCCCATCATCACAGCGCTCGCCCCGGCGGCCAGTGCCTTTACGATGTCGCCGGAATACTTTATCCCACCATCGGCTATCACCGGAATGTTCTTTTTCGCGGCCACACAGGCCACCTCGTAGATAGCGGAAATCTGCGGCACACCAATACCGGCCACCACCCGCGTGGTGCAGATAGACCCCGGCCCCATTCCGACTTTAAGGCAGTCGGCACCGGCTTCGATCAGGTGTTCGGCCGCCTCGGCTGTCGCAATGTTGCCGGCTACCAGCGGAACGTCCGGGTACTTATTCTTAATTGCGCCTACCGCGTCAATAATGTTCTTGCTGTCCCCGTGGGCGCTGTCCAGGCTGAGCAGGTCGACTTCGGCTTTAACCAAGGTATCGATGCGATCTATCATATCTTTGGTCACGCCTATAGCCGCGCCGCAGAGCAGCCGCCCACCACTATCCCGCGCCGAGTGCGGGTACCGCGACATTTTCTCGATATCCTTTATAGTTATGAGCCCCTTTAGGTAGCCCTTGTCGTCCACAATGGGCAGCTTCTCGATTTTGTGGCGGCGTAGCACTTCCTGGGCCTCTACAAGGGTGGTACCCTCGGGGGCGGTGACCAGGTTTTCGCTGGTCATCACCGTCTTAATCTGCAAGTTCATATCGGAGATAAAGCGCATGTCACGGTTGGTGATGATTCCCACCAGCTTGCCGTTCTGGCAAATAGGCACCCCGGAGATACGGTATTTGCCCATCAGCGCTTCGGCGTCGTAAACATGGTCTTCGGGTGTGAGCGAGAATGGATTTACGATAACCCCGTTCTCGCTGCGCTTTACTTTGTCGACCTCGTCAGCCTGGCGCTCAACACTCATGTTCTTGTGGATAATCCCAACGCCACCCTCCCGGGCCATGGCGATGGCCATCGAGGACTCGGTTATGGTGTCCATGGCGGCGGTTAAGAGCGGCGCGCTCAGCCGGATATCGCGGCAGAGCCGGACAGAAATATCCGCCTGTGCCGGCATAAAGTCGGTGTACGACGGCACGAGCAGCACATCGTCAAAAGTAAGGCCCTCGCTGCCAAACTTCGAGCCAAAGTCCGTATTAAGCATACGTCTATCCCCTTTTCGCTTTCCGGGTATTGTACCACCTTTTGGCTCCGGTGGCAAGTCGGCTACGCTAGAAGCAGCCAAACCCCACCATCCCAATAATAATGGATGGTGGGGTTTCTTCGTTTGTTCGCTCTGCCCTGCTGTCTCCTACGACGGGAACGGATTTATACCAGGTATCAACGTCCAGATAAGATCCGTCTGGTGGTGACCAACTACCGGTGGTGCCAATGGCTCCGTGCGTACCTCCGCTCCGTAGAACCCGGCGTATGTCCAGTCAAACGTCGTGATCGGAGCC
>Ga0123352_10000520_pt1 | contig 46575 bp, 59 predicted proteins | sample TergutLab28metaG_FD_89700 | JGI IMG/M metagenome (GOLD analysis project Ga0123352, IMG submission 89700) | Labiotermes labralis P1 segment gut microbial communities from Petit-Saut dam, French Guiana - Lab288 P1 | ecosystem: Host-associated > Arthropoda: Insects > Digestive system > Gut ... | reverse complement strand
TACTTCCGGCTCCGGTTCTACTTCCGGCTCCGGTTCTACTTCCGGCTCCGGTTCTACTTCCGGCTCCGGTTCTACTTCCGGCTCCGGTTCTATCTCCGGTTCTGGTTCGACCTCTGGTTCTGGCTCAATTTCTGGTTCTGGTTCTATCTCCGGTTCTGGCTCACTTTCCGGGGTTTCCTCAACCAAAACAGGAATAGCTTCTTCTTCCGGCAAAGCCCCTACCGTAACCTTATTTTCGTTATTGGTAATACTCGCAATCACACCATCCCGCATGTGAATAACCTGGTCGGCATAGCACGATATCTCTGTATCGTGGGTTACAATAATCAAAGTCTGCTGATGCTTGCGGGCAATGCCAGTAATCATATCCATCATTTCAAACGTGGTTTTGGTGTCTAGGTTACCTGTAGGCTCGTCTGCAAATATAACCTGCGGGTCATTTACAAATGCACGCGCAATACTCACGCGCTGCTGCTGCCCACCAGAAAGCTCGCTGGGTTTATGCCGCCAGCGTTTACCAAGCCCAACGGCTTTTAACATTTGGTATGCCGCGTCTTCACGCTTACGCTTAGACACTTTGCGGAATATCAGTGGCAGCGTTACATTTTCCAACGCGGTTAGGGTAGACAATAAATTATACGACTGGAAAACAAAGCCTACATACTGCTGGCGATACAACGCCAACTGGGACTCATTTAACGATTCCAATGGCCTACCTTCAAAAAGGATGCTGCCGCTGGTTGGCTTTTCTAACCCAGCCAACAAATTTAAAAGCGTCGATTTCCCCGAACCGGAAGTACCCAGCAAGCAGTAAATCTTCCCCTTTTCAAAGGTCAAATTGATATTATCTAAAGCGACAATACGCGATTCACCCATAGGAAATACTTTACATACATTGCGTAAATCAAATAAGGTTTTCAGACAAATTCCACCCTTTTTTACTATGCTTTTCATACGAAGTCGTTTATTATAATTATATCAGACTTTTTGAGAAAAAGAAAATTCAATCTTTATAGAAAGTTGAGATTTATATGGCAAATAGGCTTATTGGCGGAATTGAGGTTATTGTTAGCGATGACGACCGATATCTGCAAATAAACGACATTAGTGGTTCAGATTTAATGGAAATATGGGAACAAATTAAAACCGACTATGCGCTATACGAAAAATGGATTTGTTATCACAATTATACAAAAATTCCATTTGCATTATTAGACGACATAGGCGCGGTTCTTTTAGATGACTGTATCGAAACGCACTTGATTGCCGATAGCCTTATATGTTCAGATATGTCCGGTGTTGTGCGTATTACAGAGGATAATTTTGACGAATTTGCGGCTTATCATCGCAAGTGCAACCCAGACTGCGGTGCCCAACCCGAACGAATCCGGCGCAACCTTTCCCATTGGGGTATTTTTGCATTGCTAACAAATAACCGGATTACAGACTACATAATACTTGCCATGGGAAACCCAGAACAAGCAGAGGTTTTTTGCATACAATCGGCCGATAGTGCAAAATGCAAGGCATTAATTACATGTGCCGCCAAGTATGCCTTTGGCACTGGGAAAAAAGATATTTTGTACATGGCAGATGACAATACAATTGCATACCAAGCGGCCATATCGGTGGGGTTTACCAACACCGGGTTTTATAAAGGATACGCCATCACAAATTCCAGATAAGCCTGAAGTTTTTTTATTGGTGAAATTGCACTAATAAGCGAGTGGTTGTAGTGCCAAAGATGTACATAATAAGACTGATATCAGGTGTTTTTAATGATGGGTGAGACGTGATATTAGACAAAAAGACGCAATGAAAGAATCCCGAAATGGCGAATTTGTCAAAACGGGTTATTCTTTTTGGGAACAAATAAGGTTTTGGGCAGAATTGTGTTGCAATATGTACGTGGCCATGTATAATACAGCTAATGGGAAGTCGTTTTAATTATTTTGTTTATCTGAATGAGAAAATGCGTGGCGATTGCATATCATTGCGAGGAACGCAACAAACGCTTCCCACGCTAACCCGGAATCTAGCCGTATAATAAATCTTTTGCTTAGGAGGGAGGATATGAGATGGCGCAGGTGTGTATAGGCGATATATTACGCCAGTATCATCTGCGAAGTAAGCAAGATACATGTTTCTAAAAATCGTATAATACAAAAATTTTAGGAGGCAATTATGAAATCGCGAAAATTATTGGCAATGTTAATGGTAGTTGTATTAGTGATTGTGTCCGCTATGCCTGTAGTGATGGCAGAAAATGAACAACACGAAATAGGCAATATAGTTGAGTATATAAATTTTTATGACTTGGGCATAGTTGATGTTTTTTGCGAACACACAGGCTTGAACATGGAAATTTTGAATTGCCCAGAGCAGTTGGAATGGTTTTTGTACAGTCGCGAAAGAATGTATCTGCAACAGCCTGCGATAGAAGCTTATAATCTTTTAATGCGTGAGTTTATAAGTGATAGCAATGGTTGGAGAGAGTTTGTCTACAGAGATGATTATGCTGGTGCTTTTATAGATGAAAACAACAATCTGGTGATTCAACTGACTAGCACAGATGCATACATAGTTGCATTCTACAACGCCCTTGTTGAGTATAGTGATGTTGTAAATTTTGCAGAAGCGGCTTTTTCGTTCAATGAGTTAAACGAGTTTGGCAGGTTTTTTGTAGATGTACTATATGAGAGTAATCTGCAAGTGATATCACACGGCATTGATACTATTAATAATGCGTTTAGCATATCGCTGTACTATGCAGACGTGGACAGTGTGGCTTTTGCTAATAGTTTTAGCATGATGGCAAGGGCGTTGCCAGTGCCGATTTCCATTGAATTACGCGGACATTTGGATATAGGGCAACAAGAAGAGCGAGCGGTCAATGTTGAGACGGAAATGTTAAATGGCATTGCACCCACAAGCGTATTTAATAATTTACTTGCGGGCGGAACTGGCATTGGATCAGGACATGCAAATACTTTTTCTGTAGGTGCAACCGGAATTAGCCCGGGTGGAAACGCACTTGTCACAACAGGACATTTTAATGGCATCAGCGTAGGATTGCCAGTGCGTAGAAATGGTGTTGAGATAGGAACAGTGATGGTATTTAGACACGGATCTTTTAGTGGTGGGAACCCAGGAACGTGGCATGGCGATTGGGCTATTGTTAGGTTGAATGATAGAGGATCTGAACTAATGACCAGCTTTTTGCGAACTGGTGAGCGTCTAGGCTCTATATCAAATTCTTGGATATCGCCAGTTGGAACCTTTGTAGCAGGAACAGGCATGACAACGCTCTCATGGGGTGGTGTAGTTGCACGTATTAATCAAGAGTTTTACCCTGGACGTATTAATATCACTACGGGCATTTCATTTGTAACCCCTAGTGGTTCTAATAGACCTAGTAGTGGGGACAGTGGAGGAACGATTGTGAGTGGATTCTCAGCCGCAGGCGGTGGATTGATTTTCGATGGTGTGTACACAGGCAGGTTATTACATCAAAATACAGGTGAAATCGCCTATTGGGTATATACCCCTTATCATTGGTTTGCACATTGGTTTGGTCCTCGTTAAGTGTTGTCACCAGAAAATTCGAGAGCAAAATATTTTTTGCTGCTTTTAGTTATAATGCCACTTATCGTTGTAATAATTTTTTGGTTTCATAATGAGTACCATTTAGATTCAGGCACAAATATGCTCGAAAATCATGAATCGGCTGATATCAAAATTTCATACGCCACAACAGATTCAGAAAATACGAGTTGGTCAAGGGGAAGCACTTGGTACTTTCTACCCCTTGACCTAGAGTTTACCTCTAATTTATACCTGCGCTTTATTGAGCGTGAGCAATTTTATGTTGCAGAAGATGTGCAAACCATCGTCAATGATAATGTTTACGTAGATGATCATATCTGGTTTACTGACAAAATCCATTTCAAAATTGTAAATATCTCAAATTATCATTATTATTTTGCTCAATCAAGAAGGGTTGCAAAACTAATTGATGGTGAATGGTTTGGCTTGCATGGGCATGCAATAGCCGTTAATGACTGGCTTGGCGTGCTACATGCCAATGAAAGTATAGAGTGGTACCTTTGGCCTACGGGACTCTTCCCCGAAGGCTACATCTTTGACGGCGGCACATACAAACTCATAAAACCTGTATGGCGCGAATATCTTAGCCGCGAGTATACCACCTGGGCATACCTTATAGTCCAGCTCGATTAAAAACTAACAACCTCAAAAGTAGAACCTAGCTAGGTTCTACTTTTTTTGTGCTTATATTTACACTATGGGTAAAACTAATGATATTATAAAGACATACAAATCCTACAAAAAATCTTACCCGCAAAGGAAGTGCGTTAAATATGCGCAAAATACATAGAAAAGGTTTTTCACTTTTGTCGATATTATTGCTATCTATTGCCACTATCATTTTAATATTTAATATCGGACAGTATTTTGATGCCGAAATGAATACCGGTGGAAACGATGAGTCCCAAATAAGCTGCAAACCAGCTGAGGACGGCACCCTATGCCTGGCAGCAGAGCCAGAAGACAATAACTACTCACACGATATCACTTGGTACCTACTGCCTCTTGACCTAGAGTTTACGCCCAATGTATACATGCATTTCATAAAGCGCGAGCCATTTTACTTTATTCATAGAGTGCATACTGTCGTTGACGGAAACGATTATATACGTGAATATACTTTGTCTATGGATAAACTCCACTATGAAATCGGGAACACTTCGGATTATTATTATACCTTTGGTCAATTGCAAATGGTTGCAAAGTTAGTTGATGGCGAATGGTTTGGCTTGCACGGCTATGGAGTGGCCGTTTTGGGCTGGGCGGTCGAAATGGCGCCTCACGCGTATGGCGGTCAGCGGAGCTTTGAGCATATACCAGCTCTTTTCCCCGAAGGCTATGCCTTTGACGGTGCCACGTATAAACTCATCAAACCAGCGACACGCTACGATGCGCCGCGTAACCATACCACCTGGGCATACCTTATAGTCCAGCTCGATTAAGAACCAACAACCTTAAAAGTAGAACCTAGCTAGGTTCTACTTTTTTTGTGCTTATGTTCACACTGTGGATAAAATACAAGACATTAATTACATTTGCCGCAAAGCATGCCTTTAGCACCGGGTTTTATAAAGGATACGCCATCACAAACTCCAGATAAGTTTAGAATTTTTTTATTAGTAAAATTGCACTAACAAGTGGGTGGTTGTGGCGCAGAAGATGTACATAATAAGACTGATATCAGGTGTTTTTAATGATGGGTGAGACGTGATATTAGACAAAAAGACGCAATGAAAGAATCCCGAAATGGCGAATTTGTCAAAATGGGTTATTCTTTTTGGGAACAAATAAGGTTTTGGGCAGAATTGTGTTGCAATATGTACGTGGCCATGTATAATACGGCTAATGGGAAGTCATTGTGATTGTTTTGTTTAGCTGAATGGGAAAATGACATTACAAGGTGGGACTATGTATGTATGATTGTAACTATGATTCTACACCTTTTGTTGGTTGGGTAGGGATTATGCCGTTAGGTGGTGTCATCGGCAGCGGAGATTGTGAAGGCTTGTTTCCGCCTATCGACCCTTGATTAGCTTCGCCTGCCTACTCGGGCAGGATTTTTTGACTAGAGAGGAGTAGCCAGCATGAATATGGCTGAAACAAAAAGTGGGATAGTTGACGAGTTTTTGCGATTTAAAGGTTTAAGAGATGTGGTTCAGCTAGATAAGTTTATTAATCGTATAGAGGTTGCTATGGGAAATGGAACAAGCCCAGACCCAGACCTTCTGTATATAGTTACAACCTTACGTGCTGTCTATGAAGAATGTACAACAAGTGATTTTTTAAAGTGCAAAACTGTTGCTGAACCAATATTTATTTGGTTAAATAACAAGGCAGACTGGTCTTTTGCGAACATTGCTATTTTAAAAATAGTCATTTGCTATACTAACACCTACAAGCTAGCCCATACTCTCGCGCAAAAGGCTCTTGAAGCGTTAAAGTACAATTATGCTACTGAAAAATACCAGCGAGATATCATCTATACAATTTACTTTAACATGACATTCCGCCTACTACGCGCAAAATACTACGACATCGAAAACCCCGAAGAGCAAAAAGTAGAAATTGACAAAATTCAAGATTTGTTTGGCCAATATTTGGGATTAAGCAGAGAAATGGTTCCATCAACCACTCAGCATATCGCGCCCATGATGCTCAACATCCGCGAAGCCCTTTTCAACAACGACTGCGATGGCATCGTAAAACACTTGGAAGCTTTGCGCCGCTTTGCCGACAAACCAACCTACCTTGCTATGCGCCTAGAGGTGATTGAACACTTAGGTTCAAAAATTCAAAACTTGACAAACCCTTTGTACAACTTATTGGTTGGTAGCAGAATACAGTACTATCGTAGGCAAAAACTAAAAAGCACCAAAGAACTTGCCCAGTACTTGGGTACCAGTGTTACGGTAGTCAATAATATCGAATCTGGCTGGCGCGGGGCAAGCCCAGAGCGGCTTTTTAGTATTGCTAAATTTTTAGATGTGGAAATAGAAAACCTAAATGGCCATAGCCGTACAACAAAATTTGTAGATGCAGCAGACCCATATCTGGAAGACATGAAGAAAATCTTTGATAAACTAACGGATAAATCCAAAGAATTTATCGTGGATGTTGCTAAAAAACATTCAAAATTTGTGGGCGTATCACAAAACAGCGACGATGACAGCACCGACAATGAAGAATAAACCCCAAAATGTAACGTTCATTTCCGCACTAAAACTACAATGATAAATACCATCAAAAAATATATCCAACAAGCCAAATCATTTTTAATGGTTTGGCTTGTTGAGTCTATTGACGGAGTAAAGCGTAGCACGATATTAAAAGTTATCTGCGTAATCTTACTTATTTATTTCTGTTATGTCGGTGTACGAAGCATAATATTCAACAATTACAACCCTTATGAAGTGTTTGTCTGCGGGCTGCCACCTAACGATTACACCGCCCAAAACGGCCACAGTTTCGCAGAATATGAGCAAGACATATACAATGAGCCGAGCTATAGCGATATCCGAGATTTGCCCGAAACCATCAATCCCTGGTATTCTTGGCCAGAAGCATTTTGGGATTTGCCCCATACTTGGGGCAAGCGTCCGTTTAGTATAGATTTGGAACTTAGCGCAAATGTCTATATGCGCTTTATTGAGCAAGAACAGTATACCGGTCGCATTCGTTATGAAATGGTAAATACTTCAGATTATTACTACAATTATGGCTCGTTTCGCGGCGTTGCAAGGCTAATTGACGACGAGTGGTATGTGTACTATGGATATCTTTTATTTCGGACACTCATATTGTACATCTTGTATCCACATGCAAGCATTGAGAGGTTCGTTCACCCGTCAACGGAGTTCCCAGAGGGCTATATTTTTGATGGGGGTAGTTACAAGTTTATAAAAGAAATATCTCGGGGGCAGAATCCTCGCGAAAACCGATTTTGGACATACTTCATAGTCCAGCTCGATTAAAAACCAGTAATCTTAAAAGTAGAGCCTAGCTAGGTTCTACTTTTTTTGTGCTTATCACTGGGCAAAAAGATATTTTGTACATGGCAGACGACAATACAATTGCATGCCAAGCGGCCATATCGGTGGGGTTTACCAACACCGGGTTTTATAAAGGATACGCCATCACAAATTCCAGATAAGCCTGGAGTTTTTTTATTGGTGAAATTGCACTAATAAGCGAGTGGTTGTAGTGCCAAAGATGTACATAATAAGACTGATATCAGGTGTTTTTAATGATGGGTGAGACGTGATATTAGACAAAAAGGCGTAATGAAAGAATCCCGAAATGGCGAATTTGTCAGAACGGGTTATTCTTTTTGGGAACAAATAAGGTTTTGGGTAGAATTGTGTTGTCAATGCATTACAGCAAATCGACGCGCATTTCGACTGGATCGGTATCCATCTTAAATGTTTTATATACAATGATAAACGAGCCTGTTGTTGAGCAAATGGCACGGGCTTACAGGGACTTTTTTTGAGAATCGCAATAAGATTATCTTGAAAATCGTCCGCAAATGTGATACCGTTGTACTACGTAATTATGTTCGGAGGGGGAGCATTTATGAAAAACAATAAATTGGTTGCCCCTGTGCTTAAATGGGTTGGCGGCAAACGGCAATTACTCGATACACTCACTCCATTACTTCCTAAGAGGATTAATGCATATTGCGAGCCGTTTGTAGGCGGTGGTGCGTTGCTATTTAAGATGCAACCAAAATCTGCATACATAAACGATATTAACGAAGATTTAATTCGTGTTTACAATGTTATAAAAAATGATGTTGAAGCACTCATTATCGCTTTAGAAGATTTCAGAAACGAAGCCGACTATTTCTATAACATTAGGGATTGGGATAGGGATAAGGAAAGATACTGTTTGCTGTCTGACATTGAAAAAGCTGCTCGTGTGATTTACCTAAACAAAACTTGTTATAATGGTTTGTTTAGAGTCAACAATGCTGGCGAGTTTAATTCTCCGTTTGGTAATTACAAAAATCCGAATATTGTAAATGCTCCAACACTTCGGGCAGTTAGTTCATACTTCAACAATGCAACAATTAATTTGACATCTTCTGATTATGCCGAGGTATTAAATGCATTACCGAGAAATGCTTTTGTTTATCTCGATCCGCCATACGATCCTGTTTCTGATACGTCCAGTTTTACTGGCTACTCAAGAGGCGGATTTTCTCGTGATGAGCAAATTAGACTACGTGAATGTTGCGATGAATTAAATGAAAGAGGCGTAAAGTTTATGCTTTCAAATTCTGCAACAGATTTTATTAAAGAACAATATGAAGAATATAATATAACCATAGTACAAGCAAAGAGAGCAATCAACTCAGACGGAGCTAAACGAGGCGAAGTCGATGAAGTGGTGGTGAGAAATTATGAGTAGTTCTCCCAAAAGCCTTAATGAGATTGCATGGGAAAAATTGTTTGCTCAATACAACATACTTGATCAAGTTTCCTCGCAAGGCAGATTTGAAATTTCCGCTACTCAAATAAAAGAATTTAGAGAACCACGCCTAATGGCGAAGTTTGATCACGTAATAAATTTGCCTAAAATTTTTTCAGATAACAAGTTAGCGATACTCCCTATATCAAGAGGTGACTACGTTATCTCAAATTTTAATGCGTATCATAAATTCGAGTCCGATAACTCACCGATAACCAGAGTATCCCTACCGACTTATATACAAAGTTTGGATTCCAACAAAATCCCAAGCGAAGCGATCGCCTTGAATTGTGCTGTAGCTACTGGAATCATTGCCGAATTTTTGCAAGATGAAGATATTATACCCACAGTTTCGGGTCGTATGGGTTCGGGTTCGTTTTCCTTCAATATCATTAACTCGAATAGCGGCTCGCCTTGTTCTGTTCAAGTCAATAATGCCCAAATTGAAATTGATGCTGCCTATGAAGGTGTGGGCAGTTTAGCATTATTTGAAGCCAAACGTGACTTATCTGACGATTTTCTCGTTCGTCAACTTTATTATCCATTTAGACTATGGCAAAATCGTGTCACTAAGCCTGTTAGACCGCTCTTTCTCGTATATTCAAATGGCATTTATCGATTATATGAATACACGTTTCAAGATGTGAATAACTACAATTCGTTGGTCTTGGTTAATCAAAAGAATTATTCAATAGAAGATACCGCGATCGAAATTACAGATATTCAAAATGTGTTGCGCCAAGTAAGGAATGTTCAAGAGCCACATACACCATTCCCACAAGCTGACAGTTTTGAGCGTGTTATTAATATTTGTGAACTTCTAAACGAGCAAGAATTAAGCCGTAATGATGTAACAGAGCAATACGCATTTGATGCAAGGCAAACGAGTTACTATACTGATGCGGCAAGGTATCTTGGATTGCTTGAAAAGAAAAAGGACGGAATAATGCCTATATATACACTTAGCGAAACAGGTAGGCGTATTCTGAATTTGAATTTCAAGCAAAGGCAATTAGCGTACTGTGATTGCATATTATCACATAAGGCATTTAGAGATACCTTGCAAAAATATTTTGAAAGTGGAAATATGCCGCAAACGGAAGAAATAGTCCAAATCATGAAATGCTCAAACCTTTACAATGTAGGAAGCGAAAGCACTTTCAAAAGGCGTTCTTCCACTATAAAAGGCTGGATCAACTGGATCATTGAACTAATTAATGAATAGGGAAATTGCTATGGAAAGGGGCATAAAATATGTTTGGTAAAAAGGAAAATACCGAAAAGCCTATTATTCAATCAAGTGGTTATAACGGGAGCGAACCTATTCGCATTTGTCCTAACTGTGAAGAAGAAAAACCACTTAGCGATTTTGGGTTTAGAAATATGAGAAATGGTGAAATACGGAATCAATCATGGTGTAAAGATTGTAGATAAGTCGCAAAATTTTTTCATTTAAGCAAAGGGGGCATGCAATAGCATAATAAATTTTTGCTCACCAAATTTTTAGCCAAAACCTTACAAAAATATCACACCACTTCCTGTTGCAAATTAGCCGCTACTGTGGTTTAATTACATAAAAAGGAGTTGATTTTAGCTATGCAAAAAGACAGAGTAGACATGTACTTAGTTTCAAATGCACCCAACTTGCCGCAAGATAAAATGCATATCGTTCAAGAGAAGTTGCTTCTCCTGCCAGACGATAAATTCGCATTGCTACACGCAGTAGAAATGAAAAACCCAACAACATTGCTGTTAATCTCCATTTTCCTGGGCGAATTTGGTGTTGACAGGTTTATGTTGGGTGACGTTGGCTTGGGTATTGGTAAATTGCTTACACTGGGTGGTTGCCTTGTTTGGTGGTTTATTGATATGTTCCTAATCATGGGTCGCACCAGAGAAGTTAACTTCGAGAATTTGATGAAAGCCATCATGCCACTTATCCCAATAGATGCCGGGTACAGCAGCGACCACAATAGTGGATATCCGCAGCAATAATGGCAAAAAAATAATAGCAGCATATAGCATAGGCGTATTGGTGTTTGCAATCCTACACAATACGCCTATTTACATACCTTGTTTTTTTAGAGCCATCACCGGGATACCATGCCCGGGGTGTGGGTTTACCCGCGCGGTAACTTTGTTTGTGCAATTCGATTTTGTTGCCGCCGCCCGCATGAACCTTATGTTTGTGCCGCTGCTTATAGGCAGCTTGGTTTACATTGGTTTTGCCATAGCAGAAATGAAAACAAAAAAGGAATATGTACAGCAGCTAAACTTCGCGCTAAAAAAATGGTGGGTCATTGCGTTTGCGGTGGTTATGGCTTGCGCGTCGTGGGTTTATAATATTGTGCGGTGGATTGGCAATTAGCGTTCGCATTCCTGCGCAACAATTCCGCCCCCTGCCATAACATGGCGGTATGCGCGTATTTTTGTGTAAATTCCTGGTCGCTCATGTTAAGCCATTGCTGCGGGTCTACAGTCGTTGCCGCGCGCGGCGCATTAAATGGGCAAACATCTTGACAAATATCGCAGCCATAAAGCTGGTTGCCAATAAGACTGTCTTCTTGTGGGGTGCGGTCTTTTTTTTGTGTGATGTATGAAATACAACGCACGGCGTCCAGTGGCGCGGCGTCTTTTAGCGCACCCGCGGGGCAGGCGTTTATGCATTTGTGGCAGGAGGGCGGGCAACCAGCAAAAGACACATCGTGATTGAAAGCGGGGGGCGCAAGCGTCGTAAGCAGTAGCCCAATATTAAACCGCGAACCAAATTTTTGCGAAATAAGCAACCCATTGCGCCCCAAAAAACCAATGCCCGCGCGCTGCGCAAAAGAACGCTCGCACAAAGTTGGGCTGTCTACTAATATCTTGTGTTTAAAATTGTACTGCGGGGCAAGCTCTGCCACCAGTTGCCGCAGCAGTGCTTTTACCCTTGGGTGGTAGTCGTCATTTGTCCCCAGGCTAGAAAGCTGCGCCGTTCCGGGGGCGTGGCTTATAAGCGAACTGCAATACCCCACGCCAATGGCGACGATGCTTTGTACACCCGGCAAAGTAGCTTCCGGGTTTACGCGTTTGTTTATATCGCGGCTTACAAATGGAACAAACCCGCTGCCTAGGCGTGTGGGGCAAAGCGGCGATGCGTCACATACGCCAATAATGCATTCGTGTTCGGCAGCAAACGCTTGCAAAATGTCAGTCATTTTTAATCAAAACCCCGTCCTTAGCTCCCAATCAAAGTGGCATTTCCACAACATGTGCGCTGCGCGGCTAAGCTCTATACAAGCAGCTTCCGGCGCAGTAAAGCGAAACGCCAGTGCCAGATCATTGTCTAAAATATGCTGCAACATGGTTATCGCAGTGCGTGAAATAGGGCTGCTTGCGGCGGGCTTATGCACATCACACACCAGCCCTTCTTCGCACAACACCATTTTTTTTGTTTCTACAGCCGTATTGCACACAACACAAGCGTCTGTCTGCGGGCGCAGCCCAAACGCGTTAAAAAAGCGGAACAAAAAGATGCATGACACCTGCCGCGGCGGTACTTCTCCTTTGGCTAGCACAGACAGGCTTTTTAGTGCTAAACGCAGCAATTCGTCACTCTCCAGGTTGTCCCACAATGTTTTTTCGCAGGCTTCGGTCACTTGGTGCGCCGCCATTAGGCGGTCGTAGTCTGTACGCAAATTGTAAAAGTTTTCGATCATATCCACTTGCGTAAGCGAATAAAAGCCAGCCCCCTGTGCCAGCACAAAATCCGCATATGTAAAAGGTTGCGCAGCAGCCATAAACCGGCTAGATGGCTTACTTGCCCCGCGCGCATACGCCATTAAACGGCCATGCCCTTTGCAAAATATCAAAAGTCGCTTGTCGCTTTCGCCCGCGTCAAATACGCGTAGCACCAGCCCTCTTACTTTGATAGTTTTCACTTGCATTATCCTTTTTGAGGCTTTGCGCCACTTTAAATTCCAAATAATCCGTTGGGTCGCCTGTGCTGGCAAACATTTTCCATTCTTGATCCATTTTTTTGCCCCCTTGTTGGTGTTAAAATTATTATTTACACAAGGGCAAAATGTATGCTGTATAAAATTTGGAAAAGATTAAACTTCCTTCTCGTTATACCCAAAATTCTTTAACAGGAAATCGCTATCGCGCCAGTTTTTCTTTACCTTAACCCACAATTCCAAATAAATGGGCGAACCCAGTAGGTTTTGTATGTCGCGTCGCGCAGCAGAGCCAATTTTCTTTAGCATGTCGCCTTTTTTGCCAATGATTATTGCCTTGTGCGAGTCCCTTTCGCAATAAATAGTCGCGCCCACATCTACCAGGGCGTCAGGTTCGTTGTCCGGGTCTTGCGCGCGGGACTTCATGCCTGTAATTTCCACTGCCAGGCCATGGGGGATTTCCTCCTGCAAAAACATCAGTGCTTTTTCCCGGATAATTTCTGCGGTAATTTGCCGCTCTGGCTGGTCGGTAATTTGGTCTTCTGGGAAGTACATTGGCCCAGGCTCCAGCGTGTTGCGTAATGCCTGCAACAAAGCTTGCGTATTCTCACCTGTCAGTGCCGAAAGCGGGATAATTTCCTTAAACGCGAACACCTTGTTGTAGCCTTCCATCACTTTCAAAAGCCCCGGCTTGTCCACAGTATCCACTTTGTTTATGCAAAGGAAAACCGGAGTTGTCACATTTGCAAGGCTTTCCAAAATGGCGCGGTCGCCCTCGTGTATTTTCTCCCGCGGCTCTACCAGGTACACAATGGCATCGGCCTCGTTAAGCGCGGTGTACGCGCTTTTTACCATGTAATTACCAAGCTTGGTGGTTGGGTTATGGATGCCCGGGGTGTCTATAAAAACAATTTGATAATCGTCACCGGTTAAGATGCTGCGTATTTTGTTGCGCGTGGTTTGCGGCTTGTTGGTAACAATGGATATCTTTTCGCCAATAAACAGGTTCATCAGCGTAGATTTGCCTACGTTTGGGCGGCCAATTAGCGTTACAAAACCGGAGTAGAATTTTTGTTTTGGCATGGGAGTGCTCCTTCCTTGGTTACAGCAATGTTAGATAATTTCTTTTGCTATGAATTATACGCATGACATAAATGCTCTCATTACGCATGGTATAAAACAGCAGATAGTCACCAATTACCGCCATTCTGTACCCCTTACTGCGCAGCTTTTTATCTTTAACCAAAGCTGTTGCCCCCGGAAAATTTGATAACTGTTCTTCCAATTTTTCCAACTCGTCAATAAATGCATTGGCAGCATTGATACTATACTCTAGCAAATAATCCACGACTTCATTTAAATCGTCTTCTGCTATCGGTAAATAGCGAATACTATATTCTCGCATCTACGCGCCCTCGCAAGCTACTAATTATTTCTTTGTGGCTTTTTGTAGGCGCTTTTGACGCGAGCTGTTCCTCTGCTTCGTCCAGTTTGTTATAAATATCTAACATGGCCATATTTCGCTCATATGTGTCCACGCTCATTATAACCAAATCGCTATATCCGTTTTTGGTTATAAAAATAGGAGTCTTTAACTCGTGACATAAATTTGAAATACTTGTGGTGTTTTTCAATTCGCTAATCGGCCTAATTGTTGGTACCGCTGTCATATAACATCGCTCCTTTAATCAAGGTTTTATTCTGTGATTATTATCCCAAAAAAAAGGTTGCAATGTCAAGTGTACATTACAACCCGTCAAGAATACCGCCAATAAACTCACCAATAGCACACAGAATGGTTCCACCTGCTTCCGCTACACATTCACCCACAGCTTCGCCCGCGGCTTCACCTAAGGAGTCAATGCCCTGTATATGTGGCGTTTCCATAAATGCTCCGGTGCCAATTGTGTCGGCACTTATTTCCGCAATCAACATCGTATGGTGCAGGGCACGCGATTCTTTTTTATCTCTATCCACGGTATCACCCCCCTATCACTTTACACAATACCTATAAAACGTAGAAAACGTCAATGATATACCCAAGTCGCGGCACAAATCCGCCAGCGTGCTTTCATCATTTGCGTTGTTCCAGTCGTCGCAATGGATTGTTTCCACTTGGGAGAAACCTAGCTCGTCAAATACGCCCAGCGTGTCCCAAAAAAGATACGGATATTTTGTCTTTATAATATCCCGCGCATCACGCGGCATTTGGTTATAAAATGCTTCCGTTATAAAATTAAAATCGAACACAAACAGCCCGCCCGGTTTTAATACGCGGTAGATTTCTTTCAATGCTTTGTCTCTACTGCCTTCTACATTAATAATTGCCGCCTTGCCGCTTACCACGTCCAGGCAATTGTCCGCTAGGGGAATGTCGCACACATTAAACGCGGCGTACTCTACATTGGGCGGGGGGCTGTCTAGCCTTTGCAATAAGCTATGCCACTCCATAACCACAGTAGGGCATAAGTCGTTTATCATAATGTTGGCGTTATAATCCACCATCAATGTCGCGGGGAAATGACCACCGTCTGGGCCAACGCAAATCTCCAAAATGTTGCCACCGTGCGCAGCAATGCGTTCTGCCTGCGGTTTATTGCGTGTCCAATGCCCACGGGTAATATCTTCGCGCCAGCGGCTCCATATCCATTTTTCTTCAACCATACTTTTTGCGTAGTCTATATTGTACTCTAACTCTTCTTTTGGTACAAAGTATGGGAACTCATGCATTTCGTATTCGCGGTTAAAATGTTGGCTAATGATATGCGTGTCACCTCTTAAATTGCAATGTTTTATCTTGCGATTATTATCTAAAATAAAGGGTGAAGTGTCAACTGCACACCTCACCCATAAAAAAAAGCGTTTAAGGGTTGGGGTTAAAAACCCAGCATCCTAAACGCTTTTTATAACTACTGTCTAATATAGCGGAGTACCAAATCAGATTCTTGACGGCTTTCAATTGTAAGCACGTTGTTTTCGATTGTGTAATCCCAGCGCTCGTTACGAATTTCGCCTGACGCTACTGTACCTGTGCGGTTAATTCTTAGTTGGCTGCCACTGGTAGACCATTCAAATTCTTCGGTTTCTATACCTACGATACCACGGCTTCCGGTACCATCTTCGTTAAATATATAAACGAAAGCTGGACCTAAATCCCAACCCCATGTACCAACAAGATCCTCGTCTTGGTTACCGCCAAAGCAACCTGTAAAAGCAAGTGCCAATACACAAATCGCCGCCAATGTCAAAATTGTTGCAAATTTTTTCATTACGTTTTTCTCCTTTCGTTAATTTTTTTCCCAAACCCATATATAGTACTACAAATTATACGAGTTGTCCATATATTCATCACATTTTCCTTGCTCTTCTAACAATCTGATTATTCTATCCATAATTGCCGCCGGTGCCCAACCTCTTTTTTTACTGTAATATTGCCGTACAAGCTTTATAAATTGCCATGGGTGCATAAGTGCTGCCCGGACTATTGCGTCTGCTGTCTTAGGCAGCGGCAAGACATGGTCGTAAGCTTCCAACAATTTGCCAATGGGTATTTCGCGGTTGCTTCGCCGTACATAGCGGCGCATCAAATTGGCCACATCATCAATTTGCGCACCTACAACGGCGTCATTAAAGCCGGTTATATGGCAAATATCATTATGTATTGTCAGTGTTTCTTCCTTTAATGCATTGTGGCAAATGTGACCACCCGCTACCGCATTGTCAAAAATAAAATGATAGTCTGTTTGTGCCAAAAGCTCGGCTGCTTTTTCTGTACGGGCTGTATATTCCTTTACATTTTTGACAAAAATCACATCAAAGTCCGACAGACGCGTATTTTTTCCTATCTGCCGCGAGGTTTTTGCCAAAAAGTCGGCATCTTTTGCAAAAACTACGGGAAATGCATCTGCATTCACCAGGGGGATACCCTGCACACCACGCGCAGCCTTGTGCAAACGCGCCAGGCTCTGCATTGCCAATGTCATATCTTGTAGGCAATTTAAATCTATTTCGCGCCCCGGCACATATTGCGACATTATGTATGTTTCGCGCCCCAGCTGCACAAATGGCATGTCCTGCAAACTTAGCGTTATTTTGTCTGTATACGGAAACCCAGACGCGTCCAATTGCTCTAAAAGTGCATATCGCGCATGTATTGCAGAATAGTTGTCGTATGTTTTATGTATTTTTTTTTGCCCGGTTTCCGCTTTACATAGGTAAGCTCCACGTTCTTTTACTGCTTTTATGTTCACCAGCCCATATTGGGCTAACAAAGTTGTGGCGAAGTCTCCCATGTTCATCACTCCCTTATAAACGAGTATATGAACATTGGGCAAGTTTTACTACCATGAGAGATTATTTTTGGAAAAGGTTCTTTTTTTTGTGCCTTTGTGACGAGCTCATAGATAAATAAAAAAACAGAGCCTATTTAAAGCCCTGTTTCCTGCGGCGTTACATACACCGTCTTATGGCTATCATAAATTACAAACCCGGGTTTTGCACCGTTGGGCTTTTTCACATGCTTCCTTGCCACATAATCCACCGGCACCTGGGCAGACGCCCGCGCCTTGCTGTGGTACGCTGCCAGGTTTGCGGCCTCCAAAATAGTAGAATGCGGCGGTACTTTTCCACCCGTTACTACAATTACATGCGAACCCGGTATATCCTTTGTATGCAACCAAATGTCGTGCGGGGCTGCAAAGCGCTGTGTTAAATTATCGTTTTGGGTATTATTTTTGCCTATATAAATTTCGAACCCATCTGCGGAAGTATACCGCAACGGTTTTGCCGCTTGCGGTGCTTTTTTATTTTTTGATGATGTCTGGCGTTTTGCAAACCCCTGGCTTGCAAGCTCTGCCCGTACTTCGGCAATATCGGCTTCGTCGGTGATGGTTTCCATCGCGGTTGCAACGCTTTCTAAGTACGTCAGGTCGTCTTGGTTTTTTTGCATTTGCTCTTGTAGTGCGGCAAACGCACGCTTTTGCTTGTTGTAAAGTTTAAAATAACGCTGGGCGTTTTCTGCAGGGGTAAGGTTTGGGTCTAGCGTTATTTCCACTTGGGTGTTGTCGTAGAAGTTTGTTGCAGTAAAAATTGTCGCACCCTTTTCTACCATATATAAATATGCGGTTAAAAGCTCGCCTTTTATACGTAGGGTGTCGCGACTCTTTACTTCTTCCAATGTGCGTTCGTGCGCAAAGGCTTTTTTGCGGCAGCGCTCCAGCAATGTGGATATTAACTTGCGCATGTCAACTGTTTTCTGGCTTATGCGATAAGCTTCGTCACGGCGGGCGTAGAATGCCTCCAGCATAGCCGACGGTGAGTCATATTTTTCTGCCGTGTGGTGGGCAAAAAATTGCATGGGCAATGCGGCAATATCCGCCGCGCGTCCCTGCGCGTCCCAGTATATGCATGGACAAAACTCCCCACCTGCAACCTGCGCCATTGTATGGGAAAACACCGAATATAACTGCGCTTTATCGTTGAGTGTTAAGTCATTCATAAATGTGTCACACGTTACGTTGGCGCGTACACACAATTCTGTTGCCATTACAGGGCTAATACCATTTAGCCGCTGATACAGTGCCTGCTGCACTTTTAAATTGCCGGCGCAAACAACCGCAAAAAAACCCTCTTGGGTAGTTACACCCAGTGGGTTATGCTTATCCGGCGACGGCGGGCGTGTGTACGCCATACCCGGCAGTATTGGTCGTACAGCACTTACCGACAACGAAACATGCTTGACAGAATCTAGTATTTTACGGCTTGCATCCAACAACATCATGTTACTGTGCTTGCCCATAATCTCGATGAGTAAAATTTTTGCAGACTTATCGCCCATTTCGTCCAAGGCTTCGATATGCAGCTCCACAATACGCTCAAATTCCGGTTGAACAATGTCCATAATACGTCCAGACGTTAAGTGCTTGCGCAACACCATGCAAAACATGGGTGCCTTTAATGGGCTGGTTTTGGCCTGAGTTGTTAAACCAAGCCGCGGCGCGCCAGAGTTTGCGGTTATTAGAAGCTTATGGTTTGCCCCGCCGGCGCGTATATTTATAATCACTTCGTCCGGTTCCGGCTGGGTAATTTTATCTATACGGCCGCCTTTTATTGCGGCAGAAAGTTCATGTACTACACTTGCAAGCGTTATGCCATCAAGGGGCATGGGGGTAATCCTCCTTTATTGCAATCTGGAGCGTATCACTATAACGCCGCCAACGCCAGCCACTACAAACAGCCCAATAGCAGAGATAAGAAGTACGGGGTTGTGTTCTGACTGCGGCTCGTCAATAGGTTCTTCAAGTGTTAACCCAATGGGTTCTATGCCAATACGCGCATCAATTGGCATAGGTGCTATATATCCATTTAATTCGCCGGCCTCGTATGGGTCAACTTGCAGAAAAGTGGGTGGGTTAACCCACATAAACATGAGTACAATCGCCGCCGCCACTGCCGCTAAAGAAATAAATTGACTTACAACATGCGATTTGCGCCGTATTTGCCGTGGCATAGCAACAGCAGCCCCTGGCTCATGGTTTTGTACATAGTCCACCATGGCTTCAAAAAAACCAGGGGGCACTTTAGGCTGAGGAAGATTACGAACATCGGTTATAAGCTGCGCATATGCATTGTATTCTGTACGACAAGCAGCACATTCTGATAAATGCGCTTTAATATCCCCTAGAGGGACTGTGTTTTCACCGTCATAATATTCCGAAAATAGACTTTTGATGTCGTTGCAATTCATTTTAACCACCGCCTTATCATATATAACGCATAAACTTTCGCGTTGTTCCAGGTTTTGCAGTTAAAAATCAAAATTATCTGGGTTAGGGCCTGTGCGCTCGTTTTTGTTTAACGCGTCAATCTCCTGCACTTCGGCTTGTGTAAGCGCAAAGTCAAAAATATCGATGTTAGCCTGAATGCGGCTTGGTGTTACCGACTTTGGTATCGCAACTATACCTTGGTCGATATTCCAGCGAAGAATAACTTGTGCAGCAGTTTTGCCATATTTTTCACCAATTTGAGTAAGCACGGGGTTGGTTAGCAGGTTTTCTTTAAAGTCGCTGTCTTTGTCTGCCCTGCCGCCAAGTGGACTCCATGATTGTGAGGTTATGCCCTCTGCCTTGCATATTTCAAGCAACGGCTTTTGTGTAAGGCGCGGGTGCAGTTCTATTTGGTTTATCGCGGGGGTTATGCTCCATACTTTTTTAAGTTGGGCAATATGATAATCTTGAAAGTTGCTTACGCCAATTGCTTTTGCACGCCCGCTTTTGTAAATCTTCTCCATTGCCAACCAAGAGTCTACATAACATTCTGCCACCGGCCAATGGATTAGATACAAGTCAACGTAGTCCATACCAAGGTCGGCAAGGCTTTGTGCAAACGCACCTTCGACATCACGGCTGCGTTGGGCGGGGTTGGATAGTTTTGTAGTGATAAACAACTCGCTACGGTTTATCCCACTTTTACGCACAGCTTCGCCAATCAGTTGCTCGTTGTCGTATGCGGCAGCCGTGTCTAAACTCCTGTAACCCGCGTCAAATGCCGCTTGCATCGCCGTCATATCACCAGCATTTTCGCCAATTTTGTAAACGCCCAAGCCTAGCATTGGCATTTTTGCACCTGTATTTAGAATGATATGCTGCATTAAAATCGCCCTTTCATGGAAAAATTTAGTCTACATTGACATTTTCCTAGGGATTTGTCAAGGGTTTTGCATTGCTGTATAATCACTGGCAGGAAGGGAACGATGCCAATGCAATTCCGCGTGGGGCAAGGTTACGATGTGCATAAATTACAAACGGGACGTAAGCTCATTATCGGCGGGGTGCAAATTCCATTTGATAAGGGATTACTTGGGCATTCTGATGCCGATGTTTTAACCCACGCCATAATGGACGCACTTGTTGGCGCGGCCGGCCTTGGCGACATTGGGCAAAACTTCCCCGATACAGATACAACATACAAAGATATTTGCAGCCTGGTTATGCTAAGTAAAGTTAGCCAGCTGCTGGCAAAGCACGGATGGCAAATTGCAAACATTGACGCAACACTAGTGGCGCAAGCCCCCAAAGTTGCGCCTTACCGCATGGCCATGATAAACAACATCGCCACAACGCTTGATATGCCCAATGACGCTGTAAATATAAAAGCAACAACAGAAGAAGGGCTTGGTTTTACAGGCGCAGGGCAAGGTATGGCAGCATATGCAGTATGCCTAATTAGAAAGGATTAACAGCGAATGAAAATATATAACACCATGACAAAACAAAAGGAAGAATTCGTGCCGCTGGAGGCGAACACAGTCAAAATGTACACCTGTGGGCAGACGGTTTACAACCATATACACATGGGCAATGCACGGTTTTATGTAGTTTACGATGCCATCCGCCGTTATTTAGAATACCGCGGCTACAATGTAGAGTTTGTGCAAAACTTTACCGATATAGATGACAAAACAATCCAGCGTGCAAACGAGGAGGGTATTTCTACGATAGAAATTGCAGAAAAATATATTGCCAGCACTATTGCAGATTTAGATGCACTCAACATACAACCCGCAACTTTTAACCCGCGTGTAACGCAAGAAATGCCGGAAATTATCGCAATGGTGGCAGAATTAATAGAACGCGGCTACGCATACGAAAACACTGGAACGGTTTACTATGCTGTAAACTCGTTCCTGCAATATGGCAAACTTTCTAAAAAGAATATAGACGATTTGGAGGCCGGTGCAAGAGTAGAAGTAGAAGCCGGCAAGAAAAATCCAATGGACTTTGTGCTGTGGAAGCCTGCAAAACCGGGCGAACCAAGCTGGCAAAGCCCATGGGGTGATGGCCGCCCCGGCTGGCATATAGAATGTTCGGCAATGGTACGCAAGTACCTTGGCGACGAAATTGACATTCACGGCGGCGGACAGGATTTAATTTTCCCCCATCACGAGAATGAAATTGCCCAAAGCGAAGCGTTAACAGGCAAAAATTTTGCGCGTGTATGGATGCACTGCGGCATGATAACCGTAGACCATAAAAAAATGTCTAAGTCGCGGGGCAATTTTGCAACATTGAAGGAAATTGCAGAAAAATATCCATACGACGTGTTGCGCTTCTTCTTTTTGAGCGGGCATTATCGTATGCCAATGGAGTTTACGGACGCCGCGATTACTGCAGCTCAGCAAGGGCTTGCACGTATTAAAAATTGCCATAATAGCATTACCCACGCGTTGGAAAGCGCAACAAACAGCGGTGAAACACCAAACGCAGGTGAATATTTTAACGATTTTACTCGCGCCATGGACGACGATTTTAATACCGCAGACGCAATCACTGCTATCTTTGAGCTTGTAAAGCATGTAAACACGCAATTGCAAAACCACCCGCCCAAAGCCTTTTTGACCGCAAACCTTTCAACACTGGAAAAAATGCTGGATATCCTAGGCTTATCCACACCAAAACAAGAAACTCCCGATGCAGAAATAGAATCCCTAATCACTGCCCGCCAAGCCGCTCGCAAAAACAAAGACTTTGCTGAATCCGACCGTATTCGCGACCAACTTATAAGCATGGGCATTATATTAGAAGATACGCGTGAAGGTGTACGTTGGCACAGGGCGTAGTCAGCGTAAAAGGTATGGCCGAACTCGCCTACCTTGGTGACGCTGTATTTGAACTGATGGTGCGTGACATGCTTGTAAAATCAGGCATTCCATTCCGTGATATAAGCCGACATGCAAAAGATTATGTATCCGCTGTGGCGCAGGGTGCAATGTATCACAAGATATTTGACTATTTAACCGAGGGCGAGCAAGCAATTATCAAGCGCGGGCGCAACCTACACAGCGCGTCGCGTGCAAAAAGTGCCAGAGTTTCCGAATATCGTCATGCAACAGGGCTAGAGGTGCTGTTTGGACATTTGCACTATAGCGGAGATTTCGCACGGCTTAATGAAATTTTTGAAATGTGTACAAAATAAACGAACGGAGATTTTCAAATGAAGCCTAAAAAAAACACTCGACCAGTACCAAGCAAAAATGATGACATTCAAGACCCGCAGAATCTTGTGCTAGAAGGCCGCAAGGCTGTACTGGAAGCACTTAACCATGAGAAACCAATAGACCGTATTCTTGTGCGTTGCGATAAAGACAAGCAAGTGGAAGGTACATTGCGCCTTATTGTTGCAAAAGCGCGCGAGCGTAAAATTGTTGTGCAAGAAGTAGAACGCGCAAAATTAGACGAAACTTCCGAAACTGGACATCATCAGGGTATAATTGCGCTTTGCCCGGCCGTACCATATGTAGAAATTGCAGAAATTTTACAAATCGCTAAAGATCGTGGCCAACAGCCGTTTATTTTTATTTTGGACGGTGTAACAGACCCACACAACCTAGGTGCAGTCATGCGTACAGCAGAATCTAGTGGTGCGCATGGCATTATTATCCCCAAACGCCGTGCGGTAGGGCTAACCGGTACAGTCGCCAAAACTTCTGCCGGGGCAATAAACCATATTGCCGTCGCGCGTGTTAACAACATAACCCGCGCAATACAGGAACTACAAGCCGCCGGTGTGTGGGTTACATGCGCAGATACCGGCGGCAGCAGCCATTTTGAGGCAGACTTTAACGGCCCTATCGCGCTGGTACTTGGCGCGGAAGGTGAAGGCGTTAGCCGCCTTGTTGCAGAAACCTGCGACTTTATTGTGTCTATACCTATGTTAGGGCACATCGCATCGCTTAACGTGTCTGTGGCAGCAGGCGTTTTAGCATATGAGATAGTGCGTGCACGGCTTTACCCAAAAGGCAAGTAACGTTGGCGACACATTATCTTTTGGTAGATGGGTACAATATTATCCATGCAAATAAAGAGCTCACATTACTTGCGGAAGACTCGCTGGATGCAGCCCGGAAAAAACTTAGCGATGCCCTGTGCGAGTTTAAGGCACTTAGCCGCTATCGCGTTATTTTGGTGTTTGATGCGCACATGGTAGCTGGCAGCATTGGCAGCGTAGAAGATTACCACAACATAAAAATTGTGTTTACCAAGGAAGCAGAAACCGCCGACCATTATATCGAAAGCGTTGCTTATAAGCTTGGAAAAAAAAATGACCGTATTACTGTTGCAACTTCTGATACGTTAGAACAAATAATTATACTTGGGCAGGGTGCCATGCGTATTTCTGCCGAAGACTTATGGGTAGAAATTGAAGCCGCGAAAGAGGAAGTCCGCGCCCGCTATATCAGAAATCGCCCAATTAAAAAAAACCCGATAGAAAGCTTGTTAGACCCAGAAACCGCAAAAATACTAGAGGAGATGCGTTATGGCAAATGATCACGAGCTGGTAGCATCCGCCAGGGGCGGCGATACAGCTGCCCTAGACTTGCTGATGCATAGTTTTAAGCCGCTGGTAAAGGCTAAAGCAAAAGATTATTTTCTTACGGGCGGCGATATGGAAGATCTTATCCAAGAGGGTATGATTGGGCTTTACAAGGCCGTACTCGACTTTGACCCGTCTAAAAACGTCAAATTTGCATCTTTTGCGACCCTGTGTATTGTGCGGCAAATTCAAACAGCCATAAAAGCGGCAAGCCGCAATAAACATCAGCCGCTAAATACATCCCTTCCATTAGATAGTACAGATACAACTGATTTTGATAAAATACCCGACCATCGCGCCCACAATCCAGAGACGCTAATGCTTGGACGCGAAACATATCAAGACATAGACAAACTGATACATGGCAATCTTACACAATTGGAATACAATGTCCTCGCTCTTCATATGGATGGTAAAAACCATGCAAAAATTGCGGAAACACTTGGTAAAACCACAAAATCTGTGGACAATGCATTGCAACGCATACGCCGCAAAATTGAGAAAGGACTTGAAAATATATGAAAAAATTTTTATGTATTGTCCTCTTGGCTACTATCTTGGCGTGGTTGCCAGCTACAAATGTACAGGCAACCAGCGGGTTTGGTTCGCGCAGCCTTAACGTTTTAGTAGACGGCAGGTTATTTGAGCTACCTGCATACGGCACCGACGGCGATGCGATATACATTCGCCTGGCGGATTTAGCATACATCTTGCGCGGCACGCCTGCCCAATTTGACATGCGTACGCCCATAGACGGCCGTTGGGATTTTTGGGTTATGCGCGGCGATACATACACCCCTGCAGGTACAGAATTGCAGCCAATGCAGGAATACCGCCACGGGGTTATTGGCTCATATGGTTTTGCAGGCGGATACGGTTTTGACGGTGACCCTTTCCGTACCATGTTTATAGGGGTGGATGGCACGGATCAACCGATGACCACCATTGTTATTCCTGTAATCGTTGATATAGACGATATTTTTTTTGACCTACAAACCATGGCACATTTGCTTGGGTTTTCTTACGCGGAATGGAACGTACACGGCCCCATTAGGGAGGTTGCAGACTTGGTCATATTTACTGACCCCCACCTGCCCCAGCCCATACCTGTAGAAACCCCTGAATTTGTCCGCCTTATGCACGAGCTAGGCGGCGATTGGATAGACCAAGTGCGTTTTGATAACCAAGAAATTAACGAAAGCATTGTGTGGCCGGTAGAATTCCGCCTCTCTCTGCATGGGTTACAGGATTTACAATGGGGTAGCACCCCTGTTTCTAACCAGGTAGGCGCACTGCCATGGGGTTGGTGGTATCCAATGTCTAAACGCGACCTGGGCAACGGCTTGATAGAACTTACGGTAGACCAGCCGGAAGTGGCACAACGCGCATGGAATACCGTACCATGGAATATCCCAAGTGACGAGCTAAACAACCGCGGGCGGTTTTACAACCACCGTATTATTGTAGACACTACATTAGAAAATATTGAGCAATTTACACTGTACATTGGCGACACCGCCCACACCATGGTGCGCCATAGGTGGACAGACAACATACCGCGCTACAATGTCGAGCCGCTGGAATGTGGTAGCATTAAGCTGCTGTACCTTGTCAGAAGCGGTACGTTTTCTGCGGGAGATACCATTAGCATTTACCGCGCAACGTATGACCACAGGGGGTGGCGACAACCCCCACAATTAATTTACACACACGAGAACGTAGGCTTTAACGACCGTATCCTTTTTGAGTTTATAGACCACGATGTGCAGTACGGCAACGTGTATTATTACAATGTTTGGCGCACAAGTCAGTGGGGACACACTTCCCATATATCTATCGCGCACAGTTGGAATCAAGATTCTATGCGTGTAGATACCCGTGACATCTTGGACGCGCCGCCGGAAGTGGAAGAAGTCGAGGAAATTGAAGAAATGGACGTTGAAGTATCAGAGGACGAAGTTTACGAACCCGACGAGGACGAAGAGGAATATGTCCCTACTGTTATATTGCCGCAAGAGCCGCTTCCAACACCCACACAATACACACCACCCAACCGCGGCTGGATATGGATTGCTGTAATGGCAGGCGCGGTGGCGTTGTTTGTGATTGGGGTTATGAAATGGCCAAGTTGATTTCAGTTTTTTAGTTTGGAATATGTTATGCATGAGCTAACGCGTTACAATGGAAAATGGAATTTTCAAGCGGTAAAAAAATGGTTGAGCGCGCTAATAAAGTTTCAAGAGCTTCCCATAAAAAAGTAAAATACAGCTGTTGCAGGTGACTTTCTTGATGACGAACACGAAGGGTACGGACTTAATTTGCTCGCATTGCTAGACAAAGATGAAGTTATAGCTAGGCTTGAAAAAGCAAAGGAAAACCTAAGAAATTTGAAAACGCAAAAAAGCCGCCATTGCTGGATTTTCTCACCCTGCAATGGCGGCTTTGACGTGTTATGCTAATTGGTGCTTAATGCCCAATAGAGAATATATGTCGCTGGCATTAACACCACAACTTTTTTTTGTAGTGGTCTATGTGCCGTTCAAGAGCAAACACAAAGTTTTCTTCCAAGGTGATGTTTCGTTCTCGCAGCCACTTACTTATTGCAGCTTGGTTCACAACATCACCCACCCTCCTATGAAGCCAGTAAATTTATTTAATCACGGCAACTGTGGGATAGGTATGTTTACTATAACAAAATCGTCAATAATTGGTGGCGATAACATAAGGTGTATAACCCCACTTATGTGTCCTGGGGCAGTTGTCGTTGCTGGTGTTAGGTTGAATATTAAACCTGATGTAGCCCATAATGCTTGTATATCGGGATTTGTTATAGCCCCTTCAACAGCCGCCATTATATCAACTTGTGTTGTAGCATTTGAAACAGGAAGAGCAGCTAATGCAGCTAATGCCGCCGTCAATGCTTCCGATGGCGTTTGGGGGGCTGTTACTGCGATAGAAAAATCCTGCGTAAAGTCCGTGGTAGCTGTCTGTCCATTTGTTATGGTTGCTCTAACTACAACCGTACCCGCCGCTGTGGTGTTTAACACATTACCGCTTATCGTTGCTCCTGTTCCACCTGCGTTTTCAACACTCCATATAACGGTTTGGTTATTTGCGTTATTCGGCGTAATTGTAGCGGTTAGTATAAGGGGTACATATGCTTGAACTGTATTTGCGGATGTCATTGTGATGTTTGTCACGGCAACAAATGGGTCTGCAAAAGTGATTGTAAAATTAGCTGTAAAGTCTGTAGTGGCGGTTGCTCCGTTTACAATGGTAGCTACTACATTAACAATACCTGCCCCTGCGGCACTTACTTGACCGCCAGTTACAGATGCCCCTGCGGCTGTGCTTCCGCTCCCCAAACTCCATACGATTGTTTGATTTGTAGCGGTGGTGGGTATAACTGTTCCAGCAAGAGTGATAGGCGTTCCTACTGTTCCTGTAGTGGATGAGGTCATTGTAATGCCTGTTACAGCAACAAACGGTGGCGGTGCGGCTGTTACGGTAATGGTAAAGTCTTGCGTGAAATTGGTTGTTGCCATTGCTCCGTTTGTAATTGTTGCTCTGACTGTAACTGTACCCGCTCCTGTGGTGTTAAGCACATTTCCGCTTGTGATATTTGCCTCTGTTCCACCAGCAGTTTCAATGCTCCATGTTATGGTTTGGTTTGTTGCATTATTCGGAGCAACAGTTGCAGTTAGCGTAAGTGGCGTTCCTTCTTGAACAGTATTAGCAGATGTCATTGTAATGCCTGTAACGGCAACAAATGGCGGCGGTGCGGCGGTCACAGTAATAGTAAAATCCTGCGTGAAATTGGTCGTAGCCGTTGCTCCGTTTGTAATTGTTGCCCTAATGATAGCTGTACCCGCCGCTGTGGTGTTTAGGGTGTTTCCGCTTATGGTTGCTCCTGTTGTTCCTGCGCTTTGGATACTCCATATTATATTTCTGTTCGTAGCGTTTGAGGGGTTTGCTGTGGCTGTTAATGTCAAAGGTGTACCTTCTTGGACTGTGCTTGCTGATGTCATTGTTATGCCTGTAACAGCAATAAAAGCGGGCGGTGGAGTTGTTCCATTTCCTGTGCCGTTTCCACTACCATTATCTGTATCTGATGGGGCTGTTCTAAACCTTGCAAATAAATTTGTGTCTGCGGTAATCGTGAATGTATGGCTACTGCTTCTTGATATTGCCGTTCCTGTACCTCCGACATTACCAAACCAACCATCAAAAACATAACCGCTTGCGGCTGTTGCTCTGACTGTAACACTTGTGCCAGTAGCAAAATCGTATGTTGTAGCATTGCGATTTACGATTGTGACCGTGCCGTATCTATTGCTTTGTCCTATGATGTTTGCAATGTTTAGGGTGAAATATTCCGTTGGCTCATTATCATTATCGGCTGTGTCCTCGTCATAATCGTTTTGAGTATCGTCAAGCGGCTCTATTTCATCATTTGAAATAGTTGCGAGTATTTCTAAATACCTTGCAAAGATAGTAGCTACTTCTGCTCTTGTGGCTGTGCCTTGCGGTTGGAAACTGCCATCGGGGTAGCCTGTTATAATCCCTGCTGCTTGAATTGCTGTTACACCGTCTATAGCCCATGCTGATATATCGGCTTGGTCTGTAAATAGGCTTGTTGCTCCATTTGGTAATGCAATATCACGCATTACGATATAGTTATTCAGCATTACCGCCATTTCTTGCCGTGTTATGGCTCTGCTTGGGGCGAAGTTGCCGCCGCCTATGCCATATACTAAGCCTTGACTTGCCGCCCATTCTACTGCTGCGTAATACCACGCTGTGGAGTTGGTGTCATAAAATCTTGGGTTTGTAATATTGGCTCTGTATGCGGTCAAATCCACTTGCTCCATGTTGGCAAGCACCTGCACAAACATAGCCCTTGTCATACTGCTTTGTGGGTGAAATGCTGTTGGGCTTACGCCGTTAAACAGATTGTTTTCCCATACTGTGCGAACATGGGGATAATACCAACTATCCAAAGCCACATCAGTAAATGGCAATGGTTGGGTCGTTGCTCCGCTTGTATCATTAGCAAAGACGGTTAAGCCACCTACCGCCATAACCAACGCCATGATTATTGCAAAAATCCGTTTCTTCGCTTTCATAAAATCCTCTCCTTCAAATATTGTCGATTTCCTATGTTTGGTTGCCCTTATCCGTAAAGGCAAAATTGGTCGGGTTGTAAATGCATTGACCTATCGCTGTGTATTACAATGCAAAAAAGCGGCTGTTCTCGCTAAAAAATATGCGAAAACAACCGCCTGTAATGGCTCGTATAATATTCAATTTGGGGGCGTAACAAATAGACGGAGATATCCGCCGCCTGGCTCTTTGCTCTAAAATCATTATTTGCGCCATATCCATTTTGCCAAGTCCCTTCCGTAAATTCGTTCGGGTTTCTCGGTCTGTTGCCATGGGGCTTATACCGATTAACAAAATCGTTAATTGCCCTATAAATAACTAATGCGAGTAAGGGGTCTGCCGCCCAACTCGCACACAGATATCTAAAAAACTATTTACAGAACGGATCGTACCACGTTTCGTCAATTCTTGCAAGAAAAAATTTGGCGTAAACTTAGCAAAAACCTGTACGGTGGCGATATTATTCTGCTGTAGGAAAATTAAAACTTGTGCTCGTCGTCGTATGTTCTTGCAATCCCCTCTTGACATTTATTATCACACATGATAACGTTATCATAAGCGATAATATTTTGGAGGTGGCAAACCATGCAAAACAAAGTAATAGACCACCTAACCAACCCTACACGCGCTCGGCTCTTCTTCGCAATACATGAAAACGAGCAGCTAACCGCTAAACAACTAATGGAAAAATTCCCGGACATAACGCAACCCACCTTGTACCGCCACCTAAAAGCCATGCTTAAAGACGGCATTTTGCAAATCGCAAGCGAAAAGCAGGTGCGCGGCATGGTGGAAAAAACATATGCAATACATCAAGATATGGGCGCAGATATATCGCGCATTGTAGAGGAAAACGACGGCGAAGGTTTTTTGCAACTGTTTATACAATATATAACAAACATAACCGGCGAGTTTGCGGCGTATGCTAAATGCGAAAATATTGACATTATACAAGACATGCCGGCGTTCAGCGTCGCGCCTATTTACGCCTCGCGAGAAGAACTTATCGACGCCTTGACAAAAATTAGCGAAATTATTTTGCCGCTGGTTGCAAACGAGCCCACGCCAGAGCGTCAACTGCGTAATTTTTGCATTATTACAACACCACCAAAAAAATAATGAACCGACTATAAACTTGCGACAATATATAAGCAGAGGTGGTTTTCGTGACAGTTGCAGAATTTGAACAATTTCTTGAAACTCATGAGCAAGACGTGTTCACATTTTGCAAGCACCTTGCGGCAAGCCACCATACCGCATGCGACCTGTACCAGGAAACGGCACTTGCCGCGTTCGCAATGGTGAAGCGTTTAGACACATCCCACAACCCAAAAGCGTTCTTGTTTGCCATAGCCGTTGGAAAATGGAAGAACATGCGGCGCAAGGCCGCACGACGGCAAACAATTGCACCGGAAATACCGCTGGAGCAGTGGCAAAGCACAGGTGGCAACAGCACAGAACAAGCCGCACTGGATAACCTGCAACAGGAAGCTATTCACCGCGCAGTAAACAGCCTAGACGACAAGTTCCGTATCCCGCTTATCCTGCATTACTTTGGCAACCACCCATTGGAAGCTATCGCGCAAGTGTGTGACATTCCTGCGGGTACGGTAAAAAGCCGCCTGCACAAAGCACGCGCTTTACTGGCAAAAATTCTACAAAAGGAGGGCTTCGCATGAACACGAATATAGACGGCATGCTAAAAACACATTTTTCCACACGGGCAGATGTGCCGCAGCATGTGCGTGAAGCCCTGTATGAAAAGCTACATGCCACCAGCGTTAGGGAAACGCTCCCGCTTATATGGCTGATTGCGCCATGCATGTTGCTTACGGCAATTGTTGTGTTGGTGCTGGTTAGCAGCATATTTGGGTTTGTACCTGCAATCATTTTAGGGGCAGGGTTTTATTCTGTAGCCACAATTGGTGGTTTTAGTATTTTAGCAGCGGCGGTAATCACCAACCGCAAGAAATTGGAAAAGGAGATTTTATTATGACATTGTTCATTTTATCAATGATTATTTTTACTGCGGCAATAGTTACTATGATGATATTTTTAGGCTTGTGGACTTACAATGACGCAAAAGTAAAAAGCGACCAAGAACCCGGCATATGGGTGCTGGCGGTTCTGCTTATCCCAAATATGTTGGGGCTTATCGTGTACTTGCTTGTAGGGCGCACAAAAAAAGATGTACCCGCGCCCGGCAAATATCTAAAACCGCTGATTGCGAGTGCTATTGTGTTTGCAATTACAATTGTTATGGTAGTAGCAACATCGTTAATATTTGCCCTTGGCGATTTCGACTTTGGCTCGAATGCAACCATGAACAGCGGTGTATGGTCTGTACGTTCCACCAGTTTAAGAAACGATACCTGGACAGAAACCGTACGCAGCGGCAGGGGTACCTCGCGCCGCACGCTTACTTTAAATGACGCCCAAATGCGTAACTTCCATATAGAAAGTGTTAATGAAGAAGGAGGATTGTTTTTACTGCTGGAGCAAAACGACACCCAGCACCGCATAGATATTTCCTACGATTTTTATGGCGGTATAAACCTACACCACCATGGCTTTACACCCGGCCGTATCAGAATGACACTGGAATACGAACGCGTGAGGAATAGCCATACAATAATACGCTGGCAAGTGCCATAAAGGAGAATAAAAATGGAATGGAATGTTGGTTTAAACGGTTTTAACGACATCGACCCGGAAATGCTGCGCCTGATTATTATCGTTTCGATTCCGCTGGTCATTGTAAGTCTTATACTTATGATTGCTGCACTCGTAAACCTATTTAAAAAGCAAATAACAGGCAGCGACAAGATTATTTGGGCATTGATAATCATCTTTATCGACCTTATCGGTCCTATACTTTACTTTGCAGTTGGCTCTAACTATTTGGACCAAAAAATTGCAAAACGCGAAGAAGAACAGGAGAATAGACAACAATGACATACGCTTTGGAAACGCAACAACTGACCAAGAAATACAAAACCACGCTGGCGGTAAACAATATCGACATTAAAGTGCCAGATGGCTGCTGTTGCGGCTTTTTGGGCAAAAATGGCGCGGGCAAAACCACCACAATTAAAATGGTGGTGGGGCTTATACGTGCAACCAGCGGCAACGTACAAATGATGGGGCAACCCCAGGGTTTTGGCAAGCAGCACGCGGCGTCGCTGTTTGGTTACTTGCCAGACGTGCCAAATTTCTACGGTTACATGACTGGCGAAGAATTTTTGGCACTTTGCGCAAAGCTGTGCCATATCCCAACGGGGGAAGCTAAAACGCGCATAAAGTCGCTGCTTAAAACTGTAGGGCTGGACAAAACACGCACAAAAATATCCGGCTATTCCCGCGGAATGAAACAACGCCTTGGTATTGCCCAGGCAATGATTAACAACCCTAAAATCATTTTTATGGACGAACCCATGTCTGCGCTAGACCCTATGGGCCGCCGCGACGTTTCGGAAATTATTTCGTCGCTTAAAGGCACCACCGTTATCTTTTCTACACACATTCTTGCAGACGTGGAAAACGTATGCGACTACATTCTTATCATCGAAAAGGGCAAGCTAGTTGCCCAAGACACAATGGCAAACTTGCGCCGCCGCCATTCCGAGAATACGGCAAAAATCCGCTTTTTTGCGGAAAATGATGCTACCGCGTTTTATGCCAAGGCACAAGAAGCCGGGCTTGCAGTAGAGCGGCAAGAAATCCCGCTGGAGCTTTTGCTAAATGCCGCAGACGGCCAGCTCGAAAGCCTTAGCCGCACTGCGACCGGTATTATCCACGCAAACGGTTTGGCTGTAGAAAGCTATGCCGCGCACACCCCCTCACTAGAGAGTATTTTTTACAAGGAGATTTCAAATGTCTAATTATTTTACATTCACTCGCAAAGAGATTACGGAAAACTTGCGGACAAAAAGACTCCTGGTATTGGGCTGTGTGTTCCTGTCTTTTGCAATTTTAAGCCCGCTTATGGCGCGCTTTATGGGCGAGATTTTTGCAATGCTTATACCGTCAACAGACGAAACGGGGCAAGCTCTTGTTGCCGCGCTGTCTAACCCGGTGTGGACAGAAAGTTACTTACAGTTTTACGGCAACCTAGCGCAAGTTGGTATTTTTGCAATTATATTTATGTACATGAGCATTATCCAAAGGGAAATTAAAACCGGCACGGCAAACCTCATGTTTTCTAAAGGGCTTGGGCATACCACATTTATACTTTCCAAGTTTACAGTTGCAAGCATAGTCATTTTTATTGTTACCATGGTATCTGTGCTTGTGACCTACGCGTACACTTTGCTACTGTTTGACTACGGTGGGCAAATTGGCGACGTGATTTTGGGCGGGCTGGTGTTTTCGGCTGGGGCAATTGCACTTTTGGCAGTGATAATGATGTGTTCTGCCGTTACAAAAAGCACACCTGCAAGTGCGGGGCTTAGCATTGGCGCATATTTTATCTTTGTTATACTTGGCATGTTGCCACGCATTGGCGTGATTTCGCCTACAAATTTGTTAGGCCACCCTATCGCACTTTCCACCGGCACTACACCAGACGATTTAGTTGTAAATATTTTGCTTGGTGTTGCGGTGACTATTGTTGCATTGTTTTTTACGACGTATGCGATTGCTAAGGCAGAGGGATAAACAAACTATAAGGGGGACTAACAATGTCAAGAGTAAGAATCGAAAATGACCAATTGGTTATAACCATGCAAGGGGCAAGAAAGTTTTTTGCACTAAAAAGCGAAGTTTCTATCCACTTGGACAGTGTGGTAGGTGCTACCACCGGGCTAAACTGGAAAGACCTGCCCAAGGCTTTTGATAAAATCATGGGTACTAATTCAAATATGTTTTATTACGGCGGTAAGTTTAAGCAAGACGGCGACAAGGTATTTTACGATTTGAAAAAAAGCGAAGACGCTGTTGTGGTTGAATTGAAGGACGAGGAATTTAAGCGGCTGATTATTGGTGTAGACAACCCCGCGGAAACGGTCGAGTTAATTCAACAGGCGTTGGATGAAAGAAAAATTTAAATTTGTTTTGTACAGACGCGCTGCATGCGCGTCTTTTTTTGTGTAGCGAACTAAGTATGCACCTCAGATGTATGTAACTAATTATAGAAAAAACTTAATAAAGTTGCACAGAAAAATAAATTTATAACTGTAGGAATTTACATGTCAAGCTCTCGACTATACATTTGCCAATAAACATTACACCCATTCGATAAAATTCCATAAAAAATATTGATATGTGTGCAGATATGTATTATATTTGTTGTACTGATGTAATTGTGTTTCGTAGCCGACACGCAACACGAATGTATAAAATAGAAGGAGTGGTTGAAATGCCTAGAAAAATAGGTAAGACATTATTGGCTTTAGGATTATTGATTGGGGTATTATTCGCGTCCACTATTACTTCAACACCTGCTCAAACTTCTTGCGATAGTGACACTTTGCCAGAAGTTGTGAGCTATGTTGCGCTAGCGGCATACCGCGCAATATGCGACACACAGATTTCCTGTGATAATGATGCATGGTCAGACGCTGTAAGTAATGTTATGCTGGTATCACGCCATCTAACATATGACTCTATAGATGCACGAAAAGAGGCGTTGCTTGCAATTATCGATACCCATTTAACGCCACTCGTCAAAGCAAATAGTATGGTACGCCAGCTAGCGAGTGGAGCATACTATGAAGTTGTTCCTTTTGCAGGTGACCGTGAATGGATTACACACGAAATAGCTTTTATAACTACAAATAATAATCATAACTTCCCCATGACTTACAACTATTCTATGCCAAGCTCACTACATGGTTGGACTGGGGTTTGGCAAGGAACACTACGTTTTGAGTCTAGCTTTACTTTACAGTGGAGTTCCGATGAATGGTTCCATGTCGCATGGTATTCTGGTTGGATTTTCTTTGATCGAATTTGGTAATTTAAAAACTATGTGAGCGGCCAATGGCCGCTTTTTTATTGCAAAAAAATTTTTTTAAAAAAAAGGGTTGACACCCACATCTTTATAATATATATTACTATACATAACACAGTAATCCAAGTTTCAAATAATTAAATTTTCAAATAATGTATCAAAGGAGGAACTTAATTGAGCGCAGTAAACACTTCGTCCAGTATCATAAGCGGGCACATAGACATTATCCTGCTAAAAATTATCTCTTTGGAAGACGGCTATGGCTACAGCATAAGCAAAACCATTTCGCACATCACCAGCGACGCTTGCGAAATTAAAGAAGCCACGCTATATTCCGGCCTGCGCCGTTTGGAAGCAGAAAAGCTAATCGCGTCATACTGGGGCGACGAAAGCCAAGGCGGACGTAGGAAATACTACACCCTAACCCAAGCAGGCATGGAAAGCCTTGCAGAAAACAAAATGAAATGGGAAATGACAAAAATCTTGATGGACAAAATCTTAAAATGGGAGGTAAACAGTTATGACAAACCGCGGGAGAATTGATTACTACACAGTGGCACAAGTAAGAAGCGAAGCTTTACCCGAGTGCATGATAGCATGGCGCGGCAAGCGAAAAATTGTAAAAAATCTTACAGATACATTCTACAGGTGGAGGGGCAAACATGAACGACAAACGCATATCTAAACTGGTGAATGATTTGTTTTATGATGTGGTCGAAACTAAAGAAGTCCGCGAACAAAAAGAAGAGCTTCTCATCCACCTCACCGAGCGCGTGAATGACTACATGGCCGCAGGGTTATCTTTTGACGAAGCACTGGAAGCCGCAAAAGACGGCCTGGGTGACCCAGAGGAGTTGATAAGTGGCTTCGAGCGCAAGCGTATGGTTATGGTAGACGATTTAGATGGCGATTATGGCATACATGTTCAAATGCGTTTTAAGCGCATTATGCTAAAACTTGCGCCGCTTGCACCTTTTATATATATCATTCTTGGTATAACCCAAGACCAATGGCAACCGGAATGGTGGACATGGGGCTGGTGGACATGGGGCTGGATAATTATTTGCGTTATTCCAATTCTTAGCTCTGGGTTTGGTTTCCACAAAATAACGGCACTTTCGCCTTTTATATATATTGTGCTTGGTGTTTTCCTTGGCTGGTGGGCGTGGGGTTGGATTATAATCCCCATTTCGGGCATCTTGTTTTCTGCCGCGCCAACGAAGAAAAAGAAAAAAAGGAAACATAGAATTACCGAAACCACTATCGAAATTGAGAAAAACGGTAAAAAAATAACGATTGATAAGGCGACAGGGAATGTCACAATTGAGAGGGAGAATTGAAAAAAAGAGCTGTCTTGCTCTTTTTTCTTTTGCCATTTCGCAGGCTTGTTTGACTTGCTGACACGATGCCATTATAATTGGAACAAGCACTTGCGTAAGGGCGGTTTTTTGTAGGCTTGCCTGCCTAACGGACGGGATAAAACCCAACCGAAAGGAGGTGACGCCATGACGGTATACGAAACGCTATCTATACTTTTTCATGCAGGCTTGTTTTTACTCGCTATGCTTGTATATATCGAAGCTAAAAATACAAAAAAGTAGCCAAGCCCCAACGCAAAGGTAAGCTGACTACTTTATTTTCGAAATAATTTGGCAAGCCTACCGCCTTTATAGCGGCTAAGTGCCTAAAGGAACGTGTCGAGCGTTCCTTTTTTTTATTGTATCTATATTATAGACTTTATATGCATGGTTTGTAAAGGGTTTATTAAACACTCGTTGCTGTTGCCTCTGCTTCGATTCTCTTTAAGGTCTTACCGCTTTCGGTTTTCCAATACTCGAGTCCATTGGCATTGTTCCCTGATATAAAACTAGCAGCCGAAGAGGGCGAAGGTAAAAAAATGTTGGAGGTCAAAATCCAATCCTGCCCAATGTTTTCGCTGTTCATTTCCCTAAGCCCAGTTATTCTTTTCATTTCCCTAGGCGAAGTAGAGCCAATTTGGGATTTAATTTTACTACCTTTTAATACTGTAAACCCATTATCGACCCTATAGCCATACGCTTCATACTCTTGTCCTTTACAAATTAATTTTTCGGGGATGCTAGTAGCGTTTGCAGCACTGTATGCAATAGGTTCGAATAAGTTATAACCTAAAGGCTTTAAAATTAACCTTATTTTCTCTACAAAGCCGTCTACCCTATCCTCATCCTCTTCAGACAACCCCGACCTTGTTGGCTCGTTGCTATTTGTTACTTGGAACCGCCCCGCAGATTTTGCCAAATTATACAGCTTATTTTCCATATTCTTAACATGTGCTTTGTTAAGCGGCACACCATTTGATGTAAACAGCACAATGTCATTCCAAAAGTCTAACGATATATGATCTGACAAGCGGGCATAAAGATTTTCGGCTTCGCCTATATAGACCTTGTCAGCATCACTCTCAATGTCTTTACCTAAAAGCATATAGACACCCGTTTTGGAAAACTCATCATCGTTTTTGCAATAACTCAAAAAACTGCGCGGAATTTTATATGCTACACCATCCCAATTATGTAGCTGGCACTTTAGCCGCCCACTTTCCGTTTGGTCTTTGAAAAATATTGTTATTGTTCTGCTCCCAATAAGCATTGGATTCACCTCTCAATATTTAGCATAACACATGGCTTTATGAAACGGTCAACCCTTATACCTCCCATATGCATTACCAATATTGCCCCCTTGCAAAAGGAGCTTTTTTATTTCGCGTTGCAAATGTGTATCCTCCGGCAGTTGAGTCAAGTCATCATACTTCCGCTTAAACACTTGCGTCATGATGCTTTGCGCCTGGGGCTGCAACTCTAAAATCTCGTAATCTTGCTGAAAGTTAAGAATACGCGAACCCGACGGCAGAATATTTTTTAAATCTGGATATAGCAGCCACGTCGAGCAAAACATACCCGTGTATTCCCCGCCCTGCTGCGCGAAAAACGCCTTTGCCCATGCGTAGGAAGTGTCCAATGCCTCGCGCGTCATCACCGCGTCGGACGGGATATGCACAGAAATTGTTGGTTTGTCTTTGCGCCATTCAAATTCCAAAACGCCTAGCCTAAACAACCGCATGGATAGTTGGCGATACGTCCACCATCCGCGGTCAAACCCATAGTACCCGTATGTAACAAAATGCTCACCAATAAACCGCTGGTAACTTTTCAGCGTTTCTATAAAAATGTTGTCGTTTATACCCTTTTCGGCGTATAGCTTACGGGTATGCAATGCCGCACATAGTTGCACGGCCAGCATTTTAAAGCCCTTAGGGTCGCTACCATCCATGAGGGCTTTAACGGCGGCATGAGCTTGTTCTTCCGTTTCGGGGCTTGTGAAAAGCGGGATATATTGTTGTATTTCTGCCATATTTAAGCTGAGCCATACAGCAGATATTTCGCCTACCACTTCCACAGGGATACAAATTTCTTCACTAAGGTTGGTTATTTCACTAAGATTCACTGCCAACATGCCCCTTTTCCGCAAAGCGTTTTTGGTATTTTGCAAGCGCGCCGGCAAGTGCGTCTTGGGCATCTATGTCCATGGCATCGCATAGTGCAAGCAACGAAAACATACAATCACCAAGCTCTGCCGCTGCGTTTGCGGTTTGCTGGTAAGGTGCTTTGCCATAGTTTGTGGCCTTCACAAGTTCCTTGCCAAGTTCGCCAATTTCTGAAATAAGGTCTATATAGCGGGTATGTGGGTCTGTTTGCAGGTTGTGTATTTGAATAAAATTGCGGACTGTTTGTTGCACTCGGCATTCCTCCTATTTATATATCACTTCAAATTCTTCGCCGCGGTAAGGGATATATGCTTCGTTAAACTTGTCATTAAAATATAAATGGATATAACGCACGCGCTCGTTGCTAAATTTACCGGGCGCGGCTTCCAGTAAAACGTCCTTGCCATGCCAAAAATTTTGCCCTTTTTCAAATTCCGGTATCAACTCGCCGCTATAGCTTTGCGTTTTATACAGGAAAACGATATACCGGTCGTTATTGTCACGGTTGCACCAATGCACTACACCGCAATATTCCAGGTTGGTTATGGTCAGCCCTGTTTCTTCTTTTATTTCGCGTACGGCGCAGTCGTGCAAACTTTCATTTGGGTCTACCTTGCCACCCGGGAAGCTCCAGCCCGGCCATTTGCCTGTGCGGTTTTGGACTAACACTTCGCCTGTGTCTGGGTTTTCTATCATTACCATGGTTGTAAGTTCTACTTTCATATGATCACTTTCCTCCAATATAGTTTACATCAGTGGCGCAAATAAATGCAAAATCGCGTCAATCAACTCGCTAACTATGCCCTGCTTTCTTGTCGCCAACGTAACTTCTGTCGATTCTGCCAGGGTTTGCATAAAATCATTTTTTATATCCGCGATGGCACTAGAGCGGAACAACAACGTAGCACATTCGAAATGCAAGTACAGGCTTCTGTAATCTAAGTTAATCGTGCCTACAATGGCAACCTGGTCGTCACTGATAAAACTTTTTGCGTGCAGGAACCCAGGCGTATATTCGTAAATTTTTACACCTGCTTTAAGCAGCCGTGTGTAATATGAACGCGTGAGGCGATATACTAATTTTTTGTCGGCGATGCCGGGTGTAATAAGCCTAACGTCCACACCGCGTTTTGCGGTAAGTTGCAGTGCTTTTGCCATTTTTTCGCTAATAATCAAGTACGGCGAATATATATATACATATTTGTCCGCTTGATACAGCATGTCCACATATATATTTTCTGCCAGTTCTTCATTGTCCAGCGGGCTATCGCTATATGGTAAAACAAGTCCGTCTGTTTCCATCGTGTCATTTGTCGTGCATTTGTATGCTAAATGGTTGTCTATGCGCTCGTCCGCTTTGCAGAAAGTATCCCACATTTCTATAAACATCAGCGTAAAACTCCATACGGCGTCGCCCTGCAGCCGCACACCCGTGTCTTTCCATATGCCAAACGGGCTTTTTTTATTGATGTATTCGTCGGCGATGTTTATGCCGCCGTTAAACGCGACATTACCGTCTATCACCATGATTTTCCGATGGTCGCGATAGTTCATAAACAATTGCAAAAATGGTATAAACGGGTTAAACCTCAACACTTTAATGCCCTTTTGCCTTAGTTGCAATTCATACCTGTGCGAAAAAAGCTTAAACGACCCCAAATCGTCCACAATCAGCCGCACGTCCACACCTTGGCTTGCTTTAAGCTCCAGCACTTCCAGCATTTTGTCCCACATGTGGCTTTCTTTGATAATAAAATATTCTATAAATATAAACTTCTCGGCGTTTGCAAGTGCTGCCAGCATATCCTCAAACATTAACTGCCCCATGGTGTAGTATTTGACCTGCGTATTTTTGTACGCATGAAAAGACGAGCAATTGCGGATATACTGGAAAAGGCTGTACATTCTGCCGCATTGTATTTTATCGACAAATGGCAAATTGCCGTCTGCGTCCAAGAGTTTTGCGATAAGTGCATGTTCGTTCATTTGAGCCGCTATCTTTTTTGCAGGGCGTTTGTTGCCTGCAATAAGATATAAAACCCCACCGCCCACCGGGAACAACAAGACAATAATCAACCAGCTTATTTTATAAGAAGATGCCTTGTCGCCTTTGATAATATACAAAAAAACCAGCGCACTAACACCCATAGAAACGTAAACCATAAACGGCAAAAACACTCGGATTGTAACCGCAAAAGCAATAACTGCGGCTAACTGCAAAATAATCAGCAATATAGTTAGTGTAAACCTGTTTACAACTTTTCTCATTTTTTGTACGCTCCTGCAATTAGATTGTACAAACGCTCCCGCATCACTGCAAAAGATGTTATTTCTGCATTGCAGTTCCATTCCACAATACTATGCCCCCATGCGTGTATCGGCAGCCATTTCATACACAAGTCTACGATATCTTGCACTGCATACTTACCAAAGTAGCCCTCCATGTATGGTTTCTCGAAACAAAATAGCCCGCTTGCAATATAGACATCTTCGTACGCGCGCGGGGCATACATTGCGTCTGCAAAATCTACAATGTATACGTTCAAAGTTTCATCCACCAGTATATTATTCACATGCAAGTCACCATGGCAATAAACTTTGTCGGTTTCGTTTATGCTAACTCCGGCAAGGTATGCAAGCCGCTCTTCCAAAAGTGACGGCGGAAAGCCCTCCTCTGCCCATTCAACGTTATTATATATCGCGTGTTGCAGCACGTCCGTTGGTGTAAAATTTGCGCACGGAATGTTTAGACGGGCCGTGATTTCACGCATGTTTTTGCCAATTGCTACTTTGTCCTCGTAGCTTAGACCGCCCTCTATTTCACTAAAAAGTTTGCCGCTTACGTGTTTCATTATCATATATTTAAAAAGATACTTGTCCTGCACTTCGCCCACGGCAATAAGCATTGGCGCAGGCACCATCTGTGCATTTGCCAGCCGCATACCAAAAAGTTCTACGTCTATGTTTGTTCCATAATCTTGACCTATGTTAAAAGGCGCAAAAATTTTCACTACATATCCGCCAACTTTGAAAACGGCGTTTGTTCCCGGGGTTAGGTTTTCAATTTCCGCCATTGGCAGGTTTTCTTGCAAAAAAATACGCTGCACCAGCGGCGCAAACGCATTAATAGACTGGAACACCTTGCCCCAGTCGTCGAAATTGTCAATTTGTCCGGTAAAAAGGTGCATGGTTGGAGTCCCCCGGTATCATAATTTCTTGCTTAAATACAGAACCAAGTCGTCGTCGTTTAGGCATGGCTCGTATGGCAGCAGGTTTTTGTCGTTGTACCACACGCCACTCCCATCGGGAATATATCCACGTTTTATGTACATGCGCTGTGCCGCGCCATAACTTGTATACAACCCTACACCCAGGCAAATGGTATCCGACGTTTCTTTTGCCAAATTTTCTACCGCGTCCATAAGTGCCGTGCCAACACCTTGCCGTTGGAATTTTATAAGCACATTAAAATCGCACACTACGGGGATATGCCTGTCGGTGAAAGGACCGGTAGCGCAATTGGGTAGCAATGTGACGTAGCCTGCGGGACTACCGCAAAATTCCGCAACCAAGACATGCCGTGTACCACTTACATGTTCGGCGAAATATTTTGCAAACTGTTCCTCGTCTTTGCCTTTCCAGCCTTGTTTGATGCCGAATTCTTCTGCCAAAACGGCGATATCACTCTCTTGCATGGGTCTTGTTTTAATGGTCATTTTTTGGCATCTCCTTTGTTGCTGATTAATCTTTATAATACGACCCCAAAAACACCGGCGAAGTCCCATTTAATATCGCCTGGATATTCTCCCCAACCGCTGTCGGGAAAAGCCGGGTATCATGTTCAGAGCTTATCGCACTTACATCCACCCATTCACTGCCCACTTGCATACTGTCTTTCTCGGTAGGTATGCTATTTTCATTACTAAGTAGTTCACATAAGAAAACGTGATAAACCCTGTGTGCGTGGTCTGGGTGGTTTTTCCTAAAGTCCTCGTTTGTAAATATGGTTTCGCATAAAGCAGCAAGCCGGACAGGTATTACAGAGTACCCGGTTTCTTCTAAACACTCACGGATAACCGCTTCGTGCAGTGTTTCATATTGATGCTGCCCACCACCCGGCAACGAAAAATAATCGCCAAATTTGTCATCGCGGCATCTGTTTACTAGCATTTTGCCGTCTTTTATGATAATGGCTTTCACTGTGCTTCTAATGCTCATCGTACCCCTCCGCGCTTGATGTTGTGTTTGATTATCTCGTAGATATGTCCAATGTTTCCTTCTCCGGCAAACCGGTTACTCCTGTTTCTCCACAAAGTTCCCGATATGCCGCATCCCGCCCGTTTCCCCTCGGTTCAATCTTGCCGCCAACAAGGTTGCAAAGCCCTTTATAAGGCTGTTTTTGACGCTTACACATCAATACCTTTTCGCAGTTACATTAAACACCCATACTACGTTTAGACCAACCACAACATAACCCACCAACTTGTAAAATGTGTGCTGTGAAGGGCGGAAATAACGCTATTTTGTTTGTTTTGTTCGTGAATCTAAAATATTATTAATCAGCTTCATCAGTTCAATTCTCAAATCTTCACCAAAATTGAATAGACTTAAAAATTTTTGCTCGTCTAATTTTTTGTTGCAGTCGTTACCAGCCCAATCAAAATACTTGGGGATAAGATTTTCATCAATTGATTTTATCAAAAAATAATCTGCCACGATGACAACATTTTCAGAAAGATTATGAGAGCCGTCTTTCATATTTATATTTTTGTTCAACAAGCCGTCTGTAAAGTTATGCGTGTACTCGTGCAGTAATTGTATAAACGAAAAATCAAAAGCGGCTTCGTTTTCTGGAAAGCGAATGAGTGCGGCAAAGTGTGTGTCGCTATAAAATCCTCTGCCGTTTTGTGTGATAATAAATGAAAATAAAACCTTACAAGGTTTACGGAAATAGTCAAAAACACATGCGTAGTTCTCTATTTTTTCCATAAAATAATTTTCGATTGACCGCTTTGCTGATTCATATTTTTCATTCAATGTTTCCCAATAGCCGAAGAAAAATTGTGATTCATTATCAAGCATTTCGATAAAAGGCTTAATAAATAATTCTAAATCATTTTGCGTAAAACGATCACATACAAGAAAATCATTTTTCATTTCGATATAATCATTACAGTAGTATGGTAGGAAATTTATTAACATCAAGCGTTCAAAATTTTCGTTGTAATAGTCCTGTAATGAGCTTACGACAGGTTTAATATCATAAGCGAAACCTTTCTTTTCTTCTGTCATTTTTTCAATATAGCATTCATCATATAAGTCAGAAGCATTATTGACTTTGAAATACGCCAGCACATGAAAAATTAAATCGTAATGCTTTGGATATATAAATTCTATTTGCACTTTCTATCTCCTTTTGAAAATTTAATTTGCGCACGTACTACTTTTTTGTGTACATAAGTGCGCCCTTAGGTTTTGGGTTTAAGTAATAAATTTGCCAGTCAGTTTGTGCGTTATTTCAACCCTACACAGCACACATCCTAGAACTTCATTGGTTTAATTATGCCACACGGCAGGCTTGGTTACAATAAAAAGGCGGCTTTGGTTAAATGCAAAGTCGCTAGCGTTTCATATTAATTAAAACTGGACAAGCATCAAGCATTGCCTGCTTGATGTTTAAGTCATGTGTTTCAACAGCTTTTCCATCTATCCTAATCCAATCCCGTGTGCCGGGTTTTAATGCGACAATTTGAATGTGGCTGTTGTTGATTAACTGCGAATATATGTTTTTATTTTTTGCCGTCGAGATATACAACGCGCCCTCAAATTCCATAACTGCGCCAAAAGGTCTTACCGCAGGGGCGTTTTCGTTTATAGTCGCGACAAAGAAAGTGCCGCACTCTTTTAAGAATTCGTATGTTTTAGTCATTAATACCTCCGTAAACAGGCTAGCCATTAATATCACAATTTGCATTCGCGAGTGGCAACTCTTCCAAATATTTTTTAAGCCGTTTTGCCATGGGTTTAAAAATCGCATAAGTAACGCTACCAGACGCAACGGCACCAACTACAGGAATGATTTTGCTTATACTTTTTGCAAAAACCTTCTTTGTCATTTTTATACCAATCATAGCTGCGACCTTCTTGACTATTGGATACACTGTCCCTTTTGTAAGAGCTTTTCGGGCAAATTGTCTATACACATTTTGGGCGGCTTGCTGTGCAATTTCTTTAATGGCAACATTCGCGGCGTTCACACCAAACATTACCCCCACAAATAAAGTAAGATGCATTGCTGTTTCGTCATCTAGCTCTTCTTCGTTGGTAGTTAATTTTTGCCAACCATACAAATATGCCAATTTTTGTGCAAGTCGAAAAATATGCGCAAAAAATTGTGCCGTATCCAACGGCACTGTGACAGCCATTGCAAATCCGCCTTTTACGCCCGCAACTGCAGAAATTGCAGAGACTTTCATAGTCTCGTAATTAATACACGCTTGTGCAATTCGGTCAAGGTCTTTAACTGTTATACCTGCTTGTGCAGGGTTGTTTGCAATTGCATTATCAACAACAGCAGGTTCAAAAAACTTTGATAACTCCTTCCGTAAAAATGCATCACGGTCAATTTTTACGCCAGGGATTCTAACAGCCGATTGTAAAACCATTTCAAACTTGCCACTTTCATTTTGTATCTTATTCATAAATACGTACCTTCTCTCCGTTTAAAAAACAATCGCATATTACGAGCATTACCCCAACCCTCGCAAGTTCTCAATCTCAATCCCATTACCCCCTGGGTTTTCATTCCTGTGCGCTTCCGTTAGCTCATCACAAGGAAATGCCTCACACTTCCCACAATGCGGCAATGCTTTCTCCGTCACACAGTCAAATAAGCCACATCTACCGCCCCAAACACACTCGCCTTTAGCCGCAGAAATTCTACATCCCTCGCATTTACCCTCTGCTTTAAAACTACAAGCATCGCAATCTATCCCACACACGGATAAATTCATATGTACTCACCTCCACATTTACAAAAAAGGCATATAGTTTTTCAACCATACGCCTTCTTATCACAACTCCCCGACCAGGATTCGAACCAGGGACCTACCGGTTAACAGCCGGTTGCTCTACCGCTGAGCTATCGAGGATTATTTAATATAATTATATCAAACTAGAACTGATTATTCAACTCTCTTTTAAAAACACATACAACACTTTTTATTGTACCAAGTTCGTCCACGGCAATCTTGTCAACCAATTCCCAGCCATCTCTGCCATAGGTATTAAGAATTTCATTAAACGAATGCACATTTACCGTCTTTGTCCAAAAGCCATCTGCAGGAATGTTCACTGTTAAATATTCAAACTTTTTCATTCCATACATCCTTTCAAGAAAGCAAAAAGCCACACCAAAAATGATGTAGCACACATTGAAAACTGAATATAGAGAAGGAGGCTGCAATACATATAATGGTTACCAAATTAGATAACCGTGGCGCATGAACTTGTCATATTAGGACAAGCCCTCGGACTATTAGTACGGGTCAGCTAAACAC
>Ga0123352_10000519_pt1 | contig 46581 bp, 46 predicted proteins | sample TergutLab28metaG_FD_89700 | JGI IMG/M metagenome (GOLD analysis project Ga0123352, IMG submission 89700) | Labiotermes labralis P1 segment gut microbial communities from Petit-Saut dam, French Guiana - Lab288 P1 | ecosystem: Host-associated > Arthropoda: Insects > Digestive system > Gut ... | reverse complement strand
TTGCCTAGGACTTCCTTCAGATCCCGCCTCACGACGGGCACCCTTGTCTTCGGCTAACAGTTCCCGCCGTAAAGCCTGTAGGGGACTTACACCCCCAAGTCCAATCACATGCCGGGCACACATAGGGACCGCCCATCACTGGACTGTCCCTATTCGACTATATCATCCGATAAAAATAAAAAGGTCCCTAGTATACATTTTTACATGAAGGACAAGCGGCGGTTCCGGATATTAATATCGGTGTCGCTGCTCGTTCCCATGCTCATTCTCATCTTGGGTATCGCGATGAACTTCCACATCTGGCATGTTCTCTTCGCTTTTACCGCCGCATCAGTGGTTCTGCCTATCACCGCCTACTTTCTGTATGCGCGGATCACCGGAAAAGGACAGCGGAAAGAAGATGATGCGGAAGACTATCCGGGGTCCGAAGATAACCGCATTAAACGTAATGTGTTTCTGTTTATAGGATTATCATCACTGATCCTGATCCCAATTCTGATAATAGCGTTCTTCTTAGCTGGAACCGGAAGCGTTGCAGTAACGATGGATGACGAGCGCCTGCATGTTGACGCTCCGATGGTTGATCGAACTATCAGTTACGATGATATCATCTCGGTGGAACTACGCTATGATTTCGACCCCGGGACGCGGGTCGGAGGCTTCGGAGGCAATTACATCAGTAGCGGCAACTTCAGAAACAGTGAATTCGGAACGTATACGTTGGCAATATACCACGACGTCCGGGCGTATATCGTGATCAATGACGGGCATAGGATCCTGGTGTTCAATCAAAACAGTGTTGACAGAACGGTCGAGATATTCAACGAACTCAAAGTGAGAACGGGTCAATGACGCATCGTCTGCGCATACGCAGAAAATGTTATGCAGAGATTGCGATAAGATGAACACGTGTTAGAGATCATAGCCGAAGCTGCAAGCAGTGTGTTTTAATCGTTCGCAGAACCATCGGTCAAAATAATACGATCAGATTGACGAATTCCAATCGGCAACATACTTTGTTAAGGAGATCAGTAAACAAATTGCGGTGGAGATCACAAACAGCAACACCTGTTCGCTGTACGCTTCCATTATCAGATATACTGTTCCGAATGCTAAAAATGCCGCAAACGACACGATGGCCGTTCTGTGAGCCTTTGCGATCCGTCTATGCATACCAACACCGGAAAACAGGAACATGAATCCGAAAAACATGAACAGAAACCCGATCGCCTTTGTCTTCATCTCATCATACAGTGCTTGCTGCGCTCCGAAAGCGATATAGCATACAGCGAGAGCCAACATGATCAATACAACACATGATGCAAGCATATGTCCGCGTTCTTCTTCTTTTGAAGAATAATCCGGTCGTTTAGATTTCGGCACGGATGACTGAACATGATCGTTTGTATTTAAACACATATTACAATTATATCCGGTATACGTTCAATGCTTCGAAGCATATCCCGACATGATTTGTCACAATGCCGCATCATTCATATCTTATGAAACTGCGAGCGCGGCATACAACGCAGATTTCCGCTAACAATGTGTCAGTGCAGTATGTAATAAAGAACCGCAACGCAATCGTGAAAATATGATCAGCCTGTCATCAACCGAGGGTTCACCGACATTGGGATGCCCGTGCGCCCTGTCAGTTCGGTGATGAATATCTCCCTGTTCTCCGGAGTTATCCCTATGCCATCCTTCTTTCCGTGGGTGTTCGTGAACTCTATCCACATCTGGCCGCGTGATGAAACGCCGATCACTAGACCGGTGTCGGATCTTTCGTAGAATCTTATGATGTTCGCGTAAGGTATGAATTCCTGCACTATCATTCTAATGCCTGGTGGAAATCGTATGCCGTCCGTTTCAAGGGTGCATATATGCCTCGCGATCATGATCATAACGGCGCCGAGGAAAAGAGACATCGGCCCAAACGCAAGAAAGAACACGATGTCCGTACTCGTTAGGTACAGTGCAATAGTGAATAATATCGCACAGAACAAGAGCATGGAATAATAAAGCCCTCCTTTCGAAGAGCCGAATCTTATATTACCATCACCATCCGTGCGCATAAACATTGTAACACAGCCTGCTTCTTCAAAGCTTCCGAGTAACATAACATACAGATCGTTCGAATGGATAGTGATCGAACGATCCCAAAATATGATGAGGTTGATTATTTCGAACAGGAGTTGCTCTCATAGGGATGATGAAAGAAGTTTCGGAAGACTGCACTAATTCATTAGAACAAAGTGGAGGAGGATGGAGGATAAACCAAATATGATGAGAAAAATTCCGCACAGTCTGCATATGTGTATGGATTTCTTCAATCCCATACGGTCGACCTGTTCTTGTGGGGAAAACGGAAGGACTGTTATTGTGACGGCTCCTATGAACAGCATTGTAGCCACGAAAAAGAATACATAATCAATGAAAATGAAACCGGGGATGAATAGAGAGAGTGAGCCAAATGTTCCCATTAAAAATATTTTGGCATACTTTTTTGCAGAGTATAGTGGGATTCGTATTCATTTCTGCAATCATCTCCGCAGAAATTCATTGCGCATTTTTCGTTGCAGTATTTGCATCTCATGTACGGCCATCCTCGAAAAGGTACTTGTCATCGATGATATTAAGTTTGATATCCTTCTCATACCACACATTCGGTGTGTCGGCTTTTTTTGCTTCTGTGCTACACAAGGACTTCGTGAACACCTACCTCCAAGAAAGCATCAAGATTCTTAAGGTCTCGCAGGAACACGTTTACCGGAACGTCATAATCGAGTGACTGATGAGGCCTTTCGGTGTTGTAGAACATTATCCAATCCATCAGCACTTTACGTCTCATCTCCATTCCTTTGACATCGGGTATGTGTGCCGTCTCAAGTATGGCGCTCAGATGGGAGCGTTCCACCTTCCCCTGGGTTTCAGGATGTCCGATGCGTCCCATTATGTGCTCTATGCCGTATCCTTACACCATATCTCGAACTTATGGTTCTCCTCTCCGCCTCGGTTGTTCGTGAATTGCGTCCCGTGGTCCGTGAGTATCTGCTTCGGGGTCCCGAACATATCGATGGTGCTTTCAAGGAGCCTTATCACGGTATCCGCGGCTGACATCGTGACCTCCATCCCCAATATCATCCTGGAATGGTCGTCCCATATCCATATTGACCACAATCCGTCCGGCCATTGTTTGTAGTCCAGTTGCCACAGGGACATGCTGTGTTCCCTTTCGAACCGGACATACGTCTTCCTTTTCCTCTTCTTATAAGGCCTCAGCATCCTGTTCTCTCGAAGGACACTGTCTATCGTGCCTGCGGAAGCGTTCAGTTTGCCGACGATACCGATCTTCGCGGAACCCATCCGCGGATGTTCCCTGCGTATGCGGACAACGTCATCCTTTATCCTGTTCCGAACCGTACGTCCTTTCCCGTGATACATCGGAAGCGCCAGGAAGCTCAGCTCCGAACATCCTCTCACTCCGTCGGATGTCTTTCCGATCGACGTCCATTTCACTACGGATCCTCGGGATACGCCGTATTGCTTACAGATATCGCTTACGCTCCTTCCGTGTTTCCTTGCATTGAACGCCTTGTACCTGAGATCGTGATAGCTCAGTCCTGTTCCTTCATGGATCTTCGTATCCCATTTTCCGGGTTCACGGGGTTCTCTCTGGGCATCTGATTTATCTATCTGCTTCGCTCTGACACTATCTGGGATCTTCTTCGCCATTTCGGTCTACCAACCTAGGTGAGGAAGTCCCCTCTTTTCATCCTGCCGCTCACACCCGGGCACGTTAGTGCTCGGGTGTTCACGACCTTGATGATTAACACAATACTTTTTTTGCAGAGTATGGTGGGATTCGTATTCATTTCTGCAATCATCTCCGCAGAAATTCACAGTCATTAATTACAACAGTACCAAAGAAAGAAGTATCAAAAAATAAGGGCCACGTTACATGAACAGAGCAATAAGGAGCGACATAGACATCCCCATTATGATTATAAAAAATCCAGCCAGTCTACACTGATGTATTGTTTTCTTTAATCCCGAGTAGTCGACCTGCTCTTGCGGACAAAACGGCAGAGCCATTGTTGTGATGGCAGGTATAATAAATATTACGACCACGAAAAGGAACATATACTCAAGAAAAAAGAACATCGGAACGACTAAAGCAATCGGACCCAACACTCCTAAAAAGAATACGCCTGCATACTTTTTTACAAGAGCATAGTGGGATTCGTATTTATTCATGCAATCATATCCACAGAAATCCGTTGCGCATTTTTCGTTGCAGTATTTGCATCTCATGTACGGCCATCCCCGAAAAGGTACTTGTCATTGATGATATTAGGTTTGATATCCTTCTCAAACCGCATTACTGGTTCTCTGCTTTCTTTCTTCATACCCGTCAGCTGAAATTGATCGATGAACCCCCCCACCCCTGTATTTCCGGTGGAAACGGTTTATCCGGCGTTTTCAGAAAAATGTACCGATCGCATAGATGACGCCTGCCGCCAGTGCGCAGGCGCCTATACACATTCCGATTATAATCCATCCGTTCATTCGTTTTTCCATGATTATCACCTGATATCGTCTTTGACGGAAAATAGATTACGTATATTAAACGGCACCGTTCGCCGGAAACAAAAAAGATAAGAGATTAATACTTGACAGGTGCTCCATGTGAAGCCCATGGAGCGGCATATGTTTCCGTTGGAGGTGTTCATTGGTGGGGTCGATATTCACACGTCATATTGAAAAGAGGAACACGTTGATAAAGAACAAGGATGTTCTTCAGACGTCGTATCTTCCTGAGGAGATGCCGCACCGGTCAGCGGAGATAGATTCCATTGCAACGATAATCGCGTCCGCGTTTCAAAGGGACAGACCTTCGAACATCCTGATATTCGGGAAGACCGGGACCGGAAAGACGGCGGTCATGAATTTCATCGGTAATGAATTAAGGAAGGAGGATCCTTCCGGGAATACCTGTGTTTATATATACATAAACTGTAAGATCGTTGACACACAATACGGAATATTACAGAACATAGGCAATCAGACCATGGCGGATTCCGGGAAAAGCATAACAACCGGATTAAGTATTGAGAAAGTTTCTTCCGATGTAAGGAATTCCATAGATGAACACAAAAAGGTGTTCATTGTTGTTCTTGATGAGATAGATCATCTCGTTTTCAAAAGCGGTGATGATGTTCTTTACTATTTATCAAAGATCAATGAAGATCTCAAACATTCGAAACTTTCGCTTGTCGGTATCTCGAACAGTTTGAAATTCAAGGAACATATGGATCCGAGGGTAAAGAGCAGATTATGCGAAGAACAGATGATATTTCCTCCGTATGATGCTAAACAGATAGAAGACATTCTGAGAAGCAGGGCCGTCCTTGCGTTTGATGACGGAATACTTGAAAACGATGTAATACCGTATTGTGCTGCATTATCCGCACAGGAGATGGGCGACGCGAGAAGAGCGCTTGATCTTTTGAGGGTTGCCGCAGACATAGCCGAAAGGACAGGAGAATCCGCTGTTACCGAAGCTCATGTCAGATACGCAAAGAACAAAATTGAAATGGACATTGTCAGTGAAACAGTAAAAACACTGACGCAACAATCAAAAACCGTTCTCATGAGCATAATACACAATACGAACGATGACAACAAAACGATGACGACCGGGGACGTTTACGCTGTTTACAAAAAACTCTGCGACATTCTTCAAATATCCGTGTTAACGCAAAGAAGGGTCACCGATCTGATATCCGAACTGGATATGCTTGGTATTGTGCACGCACCAGTGAAATCATTCGGAAGGGCGGGCAGGACAAAGGTCATAGAATTGAGCATCCCGATGGACGTATGCAACATGCTCACGGACGATGACAGCATGAAACCTCTGAAAACATCCAAGCTGCGTAAACAGACCACTTTGTTGTGATGCACGTTCATTGACATCTCAAACGGACAATGAACATTTCCACCGGAAATACAGGGGTGGGGGGGTTAGACTAATTGTAAAGATCTCCGTATAATATCATATGTACGGGTACTTTGTTCATGAATGATATCCTCAAAGACAAATACGTCCTGTTCTCCGTTGCATCCGTCCTCATCATAGTTTTTGTATCCATGGTTGGTTCATTCAACATCGACGGCGTCAGCGGCAACGGAATGACGGAGATCATTGGTGTGATAGACAATCCCGCACCGTCGCAGAACGGTACCGTTTTTAATGTTACGGATCTGGAAGGAAATGAGTTCAGATGTTTTTACAGGTCCCACGTACCGTCATCGCCGTCCTTGTGCAGACTCATCGGAAGTTTCTCGGCGGACGGCAACATATTCTTTGTTGACCGCATCATAATAAACAGCGCATGGTAACGTCCGCAGGTGTAAGCGTATTTATACGCACGGAAAGTTGGTCTGATGTGTACATTGCCGTTGATGATACCGACTCCCGTACCGGGAACTGCACATCATATCTTCTGACAGAGATCATGCGCGAACTTTCCGATGCGGACATCATCGGAAATCCGAGACTTGTGCGCTTAAATCCGGCCGTGCCGTGGAAGACGCGGGGCAACGGGGCGCTGACGCTCAGAATCGGAAAAGGGATCGGTGCGAGAAAACGCATAGGCGCGATCGGCGGCAAGGATGTTCTTTGTTTCACGGAATCATTGAAATGGGAACCGGATGAGAATGAACTCATCGAAAAGATCAGACCGCTGATAGAAAGGAACATGTCCGACGGATCGAATCCGGGGCTGATCGTTTCGAAGACAAAACCCTCTGTTTCCCTTTATCAGAGCGGCGTTCGCGGGATCATTGAAAAAGAGTATGTGATGTCGGAACTGAACAGGATAGGCGCGGTAACGTATGAGATCGGCAACGGCCGCGGTATAATAGGTGCGGCCTGCGGAATGGCGTGGGAGCCTGGAGACAGCACATATGAGGTGCTGGCATATCGTGAGAACGGAAGACTGGGAACAAAAAGGGAAGCGGATCCCGTGTCGGTAAGGGAAATGGATCTCGCGTTCCCGGGCACATTCAACAGTTGGGAGGAAAGGGAGCGGAAAGTAACCATGATACCGTCCACTCCCTGCCCGGTCCTTTTCGGCCTCAGGGGTGACGATGAGAACGAGACCATCGAGGCGTCAATGCACCTGCGCACCGAACCGGCAGAGAGGTGGATATCTTTCCTTACAAATCAGGGAACGGACGATCATATGATCAGGAACACGGACGAATTGATAGGAAACCGTTCCTATGAGATCGAAGGAACGGTAAGATCGTACGCGAGACGGATACGCGGAGGTCATACGTTCACGGATATTGAGACGGTATACGGAACGATAACGTGTGCTGCGTACGAACCGTCCAAAGAGTTCAGGATGCTTTTTGACAATCTCATTCCCGGTGACAGGATACGCGTACTCGGAGAACTCCGTGAAGATCCTAAAACGCTGAACATTGAAAAGGTGAACGTGCTCTCTCTTGCTGAAAAGTTCATTAAGATCTCCAATCCCGTTTGCGGATCATGCGGCAGAAGGATGCACTCGATCGGAAAGGCGCAAGGATACAGATGCACGGAATGCAGAACCCGTTCATCGGAACCGGTGATGAAAAAGGAAACCAGGTGGATAGTGCCGGGATGGTATGAACCGCCCGCATCCTCAAGACGGCACATCTCAAAACCGCTGAAGAGGATGAACACCGAACAACCGATAGAATTCGTCAATAGTCGTATGCCATGACCGACAATAATATATACAGTCCATAAAATAGGCAACGCAGTGGTCCTATGGATAAAGTTGTAATCTTAAGTGCGGTAAGAACGCCGATCGGTAAGTATGGGAAAGTTTTGGCCGACATCAAGGCAACGGATCTCGGTGCGACGGCCGTTCGCGAAGCGGTCAAGAGGTCCGGCATAAGTCCCGATATCGCGGAAGAATGCATAATGGGCAATGTGATCTCCGCCGGTCTGGGTCAGAATCCGGCGAGACAGGCAGCGCTGAACGGCGGCCTTCCCGTGGAGATCGGCGCCACGACCGTGAACGCCGTGTGCGGTTCCGGTATGAAAGCGGCGATGATCGCCTCTGATTCCATAAGGGCGAAACAGCACGAGGTCATCGTTGCCGGCGGAATGGAGAATATGAGTTCCGCTCCGTACCTGATGCCGGGCGCAAGGTGGGGTTACAAACTGAATGACCATGTTGTAAAGGATTCAATGGTGCATGACGGTCTTTGGGATATATTCAATGATATGCACATGGGCTTCACCGGTGAACTGACCGCAGAGAGATTCAAAGTCACACGCGAGGAAGCGGACCTGTTCTCATACGAAAGCCACATGAAGGCTGCGGCCGCAATGAAGGGCGGAAAATTTTCAAATGAGATCGTGCCGATAACGATCAAGCAGAAGAAGGACGACATCATTGTGAATGCGGATGAGGGCGTGAGAGACGACACGACCGCGGAGGCCCTTGCAAAACTTAAACCGGTCTTCAAAAGCGACGGTGTTGTAACCGCAGGAAACTCGTCACAGCTGAGCGACGGCGCGGCCGCGCTCGTACTGTCTTCGGAATCATTTGCGAAAAAGCACGGAATAAAGCCGCTGGCTGTTGTGGAAGCATACGGCGAGCGCGGTGTGGCGCCGGAACATATAATGGAAGCGCCGATACCAACGACGGAATACGTACTGAAGAGAGCGGGCATGAAGATCGACGACATCGATCTTTTCGAGCACAACGAAGCGTTCGCAACGGCGTCCATCGCAGTCAGGGAAGGACTGAACGTTCCGAAAGAGATATTCAACGTCAACGGCGGAGCGATCGCATTGGGACATCCGATAGGGTGCTCCGGTGCGCGTGTGATAACAACATTGGTGCACGCGATGATCGACCGCAGGAAGGACGTGGGCCTCGGGACGCTGTGCCTGGGCGGAGGCAACGCGGTGACGATGATACTTCGTCGTTACTGATTCGACGGTAACCGGGCGGCATCCGTTGCTGCCGGACCCCGAACACGGCATTTCAGCAAATATTATAACCCATCGCGGTGTGACAGTAACATGCAGCTCGCCGGCATTCTGGAAAAGATAGACGCGTCACGCGACGACATGATATCGGACATGTCCGCCGTCATCAGAATACCCGCGATCGGTCCACTCAACGGCGGGAAGGGCGAAGGGTTAAGGGCAGACAAGGTCCTGGAATTTTTGAAAGGCTTCGACAGCGTTGAACGCATAGATGTGAAAGACATACACGACGGAAGCGTCATGAGACCCAACATCCTCGCCAGGAAGAACGGTAAGGAAAAAGGAACGGTTTGGATCGTCTCGCATCTTGATACCGTTCTTCCGGGCAACATGGACGAATGGAAGACCCCTCCGTACGAAGCGGTCGTCAAAGACGGTAAGATATACGGTCTCGGAACAGAGGACAACGGACAGGCGATAATATCATCTCTGTACGCATCGAAATTCTTTGAATCGCGCAGCCTGTCAAAGAGATCCATCGGTTTGGCGATGGTGGCCGACGAGGAGACCACAAGCGTAATGGGAATTGAACATTTGATCAATGAAGGCCTCTTCGGGCAGGACGACGTGTTCATCGTTCCGGACTGGGGCGTCCCCGGCGGCACAATGGTGGAGGTCGCTGAAAAGCATCTGATATGGCTGAAATTCACAATTGAAGGGAAGCAAACACACGGATCAACACCCGAGAACGGACTGAATGCGTACAGGATAAGCACAAAGATGCTTGTGGACATCCTTGAAAAACTCGAAGACAGATACGGAGACGCCGATCCTCTCTTCAGACCGCCGGAATCGACGTTTGAGCCTACGAAGAGCAACGCGACCGTCGGCAATGTCAATACGATCCCCGGATATCACGAATTCTGGATGGACATACGCCTTTTACCGATGTACGATCCGGACGGGATGATCGATTATGCAAAAGGAATCGCCGCCGGATGGGAGAAGAGGACGGGGGCAAAGATAACCGTTGATATCGAACAGAGAACGATATCCGGAAAACCGTCGGATGCCGGCTGCCCGGAATTCAGGGCGTTGTGTGATTCCATTTCCTCCGTAACGGGAAAAGAACCGGACGTCATCGGAGTGGGCGGAGGAACATGCGCCAATTTCTTCAGACTCGCGGGTTATAACGCATATGTCTGGCAATGCGGCGGCGGCTCGCTTCACCAGCCGAATGAATATTGCGATCTTGACAACCTGATGACCGATGCAAAGGTCTTCGCCACGCTTTTCCACAAGCTTTGCGTCTAATCCTCGAACAGGCGGTCCATCATCCATTTGGAACTGAATTTGATGATCTGATCGTATTCCTGTCCGTTCGCGACGAACGCTATCGGTTTTCCTATCGTGTGCGCTATCGACAACGCGGCCCCGCCCTTTGAATCCGCATCGATCTTTGTCAGCATTATAGCGTCAATACCAACGGCCGCGTCGAATGCGCGCGCCTGCTCGACCGCATCGTTGCCTGCAAGGGAATCACCGACGAATACAACAAGGTCCGGTTTTGCCACCCTTTTGATCTTTTTCATTTCGTCCATCAGATTGTTATTGGTCTGCATCCTTCCGGCGGTGTCCACCAGGACGGCGTCCTTTCTTCTCGCGGTCGCATGCTCAACGGCGTCGAACGCGACCGCCGCCGGATCGGCGTCGGACGAGTGTTTCACTATCTTACAACCAAGTCTCTCGGAATGTATCGTAAGCTGTTCTATCGCTCCTGCCCTGAAAGTGTCCGATGCGGCCAACACAACGGTCTTTCCCTGTTTGATGATACGGTTGGCGATCTTTGCGATGGATGTTGTCTTCCCTGTTCCGTTTATACCCACGAACATGATGACGGTGGGCCTTTTTGCGGCGCTGAACCAGGAATCGAAGTCGAATTCATTTAACTTCAATATCTCGGATATTGATTCCTTCACAGATAACTCAACAACCTCGTCCAGTGTGTGGCCGCGGGCGTATTTCTTTCCTATGAGGCTTTCTCTGACGCCGTTCTTTATCTCTTCCACAACGGGGAACGCAACATCCGCTTCCATGAGAGCGACCTCCAGATCCCAGAGGATGTCGTCAAGGCTGCCTTCTTTGATCTTCTTTCCGGAATCGCCGACGAGTTCCGCGTCTCCGCGGTCCTTTACCTTTTCGGCGGCCTTTTCCTTTTTGATAAGCTTCGCCGCTTCCTTTCTGGAGAGCTTCTGTTCGCTCACGTTCTCACGCGGCGCTTCGCTCAGTGTTTCAAGTTCTTCCGTCACGACGGCATCCGCAATCTCCGGAGGCGCAATATCATCCTCCTTGACAGGCTCCGGCCGACTCTTTTTAAAAACGTTCTTAAGTTTACCCTTCAAGGAGTCGAACATCTGAGCTCACTGCTGTCTTCTCTGGTATTCATGCTGGACGGCCATGGAGAGATCCCTTGCGCGCGTCTCCGTCTCCGTGATGGACTCTCCCGCTCTTCTCAAAGCCTCGGATATCTCTTTCACAGTGTCTTCCAAGTAGGCGACCGCATCATCAAGGCTCTTTTCAACCGATATCCTGCTTCCGATACCGACGATCGCTTTGTCGCTGCCGGTGGCCTTGGCGGCCACGAACGATGACGCTCCTACCGGTATCAAAAGATCATCACCCTCTTTAGCGTTGAGGAACGCTCTCATGGTCTCTCTGGCACGCACGGACTCTTCCAGCGCCTGCTGGAATATCTGCACCTGCTGCGCCAGCGTATCCATTTGCATTTTGTAAACATCTAATGTGGAAAGCGCCTGACGGAGCTCGTCATCATTCATTTCACTTCACCGACCTCGTACTGTACGAGGTGATCCGTTATGTCTTCCCGCGCAAGCTCCGTCAGATCGTCGATGGATATCTCCCATCTTTTGAGTTTGTGCCTGCTGCCCAGGTTGGACAGGATCTTCTCCCTCGCGGCGTCTGCGCTCTCAGCCGCTACTTCAACGGTGAAATCTTGTCTTTTTCTTTTGTCCTTGAAGGAACCCTTTGCTCGGAAACCTTTCATTGCAACTACCGAGACGATGAGTTATATCTATTGAATAAAGCTTTTGGTCATTTTGTATTGAAATGAGCTATGTCGGCGACGTATTAACGATATATATGCCCGGGAGGTCGTTCCCCGCACTGTCGGTTACCGGAATAAAATGCGATCAGATGTGCGAGCACTGCAGGGGCGCGCATCTTAAAAGTATGATAAACGCCGAGAACGGACCGATGATCGATATGGTCAATGATCTGATATCATCCGGCGGAACGGGGATGCTCGTGAGCGGCGGATGCGACGTGAAAGGCAGCGTCCCTGTCATGCGTGCGATCGAAGCGATCGAATACGCTTCGAAGAACGGGCTGAGCGTCAATGTGCACACCGGTTTTTTAAATAAAGATGATGCGGAACGCTTGGCGGCCGCCGGCGCAGTGTTCTCGGCGGATGTGCACCAGGACCCGGACATAATAAAGAACATCCTTAACCTCGATGCGGCACCGTCTGCTTATTCGGATATGCTGGACACGATCATCAGCGCGGGCGGAAGACCGGCGGCGCACCTGACGGCCGGTTTTGGGATCGCTGACCTGACAATGTCGGCAGATCTGGTGAAGAGCAGAGGACTTCGGAATGTCATACTTCTTGCGCTTGTTCCCACCAAAGGGACAATGACGGAGGATACGCTGATACCCGAGGGCGCGGTCGTCGATGCGGTCCGTATGCTGAAAGAACGGGGGTTCGATGTGACGCTTGGATGCATGCGACCGCGCGTACACCGCGATCTTGAGATCAGATGCATTGAAGCCGGAGTAAGGAAGATCGCAAACCCTTCACGCAGAACAATATCATGGGCAGAGGAGAACGGCATGGAGATCATTGAGGAAAGGACATGCTGCTGCATTGATCGGCAGTATGGCCGAAGTCGGCCATCTTCCTGCCTATCAGGAAAACGGCCGCATACTCCGGAACCTCCGTCTCGCCTCTGAGGGGCATCCTTTCGCCGAGTATCGTGATCTCGGAATCGCGTTTCATGGTTATCTTCACGGGATCGTGCGAATATTCCGCGGGGACCGCATCTCTCAGCGGGTCGAATTCATCCAGTTCGTTGCGTGACAGCGGAGTCACGCGAAGCCCGCTCTTCCCGTGAACCGAGCCGGGAAGACGTATCAGTCTTTTCACATCCGCGGTGACGGGTTCATCCACCTCGCCCGCCAGTGAAATGATGACATCTTCCGTCAATATTTTCAGAATTATCTCCTGGCTCTTTTTAGTGAGTGCGGCCATGGTGTTCCTTTCGAACAGCGAATTTTTTGAAGATCCGACATCACTCCTTACGGTCAGCAAGGTCCTGTCCGCGGTCTTCTCAACACTCGGATATCTTTTCTTCAGTTCCTTGGGATCCATTGAAAGAATATCTTCAGTGACCGTCGAAAGTCCTCCTCTCATCCTGAGCCTCCATCCTCCCGAGTCCGGTCCGGGAACGAGCCGGTCTGTGGTGTAGTTAGTGAGCTTCTGTTTACCGATGTTCACGGCGGATGTCGCCGTCTCCTTTCTAGGGAAGGCCCAATCGATGCTCAATCCCTTTGACGTAACGTAATCGACGATCTCCCTGCGCTCCGGAGGTCCGAGCGTCAGCACCTTTGGTGACGATACATGCGCATGGTATCCCCTTCCTCCGGAGAACACGATGCTCACTTCCTTCTCATCGAACCCAAAGTCGCCGCATATGAACGAGTCCACGAGATTCATCATCTCTCTTTTGATACGTTCCAGCATATCAGCGTACGTCATCTTGTCCGCACCGGTCAGATGGTCCGCATCAAGGTCAAAGATCAGATCGGCGCCCAGCCATGTCTTGTCATCCATGGTCGGTGCCGAAGGGTCCCGATAGTAAGCGGTGGAGTAGTAACAATGCGCCGGAACCTGGGATATCAGGAATCTCCGTATATCGTCGGCCCTGGGGAATCCCAAATGTCTCTGAACGAACGTACGGTCGAAGAACATGAACCCGAATTCCCTTCTTCCGAACCGTTCCGGCAGGACAGGGGCGTTGCCTTTGTAATACTTCCTGAACGCCTTGATCATAAACCGTGAATTCTGGTCCATCGGATATGTAGCATCGAACAACGTATAATTACATTGTCCGCATTATTCGGGCGTGGAACGAGTACCGATATATGACAATCATATCCATCTGAGCCCGGGAGGCCGGAATGTTGATGCCTTGAAGGAATTCGAGAATTCCGGGGGAACGGGTCTTACGCTGGTAACGCTGCCGTACAGTGAAGTTAAGATATCAGGCGCGGATGATTTCATGAGATCATACGGCATAACGCTGTCAATGGCAGATCTGGCAAGGGAGAGGACCGAGCTGAAGGTGAACGTTGCCGTCGGCCCGTATCCTATACTGTTACTGCCGCTGGCAGAGCGTTTCGGACCCGAGAGGGCGGAAGAGCTCATGATGAAAGGCATGAAAATGGCCGCAGAACTCGTCGCATCCGGGAAGGCGGATGCGATAGGAGAGATCGGAAGACCGCATTTTATCGTTTCAAAGGAGATAAAGGAAGCGTCGGACCGGATACTCGTGTACGGAATGGAACTGGCGGCGGAGAACGACCGTCCGGTGATAATACACAGCGAATCCGGGTCCCCGGAGCTTATGAAAGAACTGTCCGGTATGGCGAAATCCGTATCACTGTCACCCGGTAAAGTGATAAAACATTTCTCTCCGCCGCTCGTCCGCGATGATGAGACGTATGGCGTGATGCCGTCGATACCCGCATCGAAGAAGGCGATACGCGAAGCGCTCGGGAAAGGCGACAGGTTCATGCTGGAAACGGACTACATAGACGATCCGGAAAGGCCGGGTGCGGTGATGTCCGTGAACACGGTCCCGAAAAAGGTGACGGGTCTTCTGGAATCCGGAGAGATGACGCAGGAAACTGCGTGGAAGATCGGCCGCGACATTCCGGACAGGATGTTCGAACGCTGACCGAGAGGATGGCGGTCATTCAAGATGTATGAAAATACTCAATTACAAAATTTGTAATAAATCAAAACAATTATAAATTTTGTAATTAATGTCTTCGTATGGACGGATTCATCGGAAGAAAGAAGGAACTGGAACTGATGGACCGGTTGTACGCCGGGAGCGATTTTGAATTCATAGCGATATACGGCCGCCGCAGAGTGGGAAAAACCGCACTCATAGAAAAGTTCCTGGAAGGAAAACGCGCCATATTCTTCAGCGCCAGACGCACCAAGGGAAATTCCAATGTGAGACTATTCAACGAGATCGTTAAAGACACTTTCGGTAACAAGGACGAAAAGATGCTGTATTTCGATGATCTCTTCAGGATGATCGCGGACAACGCCGACGAGAGGCTCGTGCTGGTAATAGACGAGTTCCCCTATTTCGCGGAATCCGATGAGGACATAATCAGCGCGCTGCAGGTGTTCATAGACCGTATCGCAAAGAATACAAAATTGTTTTTGATCCTGTGCGGTTCGTCCATGGGGTTCATGAAACGCCAAGTGCTCGGGTATGAAAGTCCGCTTTACGGACGAAGAACACATGAAATGCACATAAGACCCATGGACTACCGCGAATCCGCGGAATTCCTTGAAGGCCGCAGTAATTACGAAAAAGCATGCGTATACGGGGCGGTCGGAGGCATCCCTCTCTATCTGAGAAAGTTCTCCGGTAAAGAGAACATATTCAGGATAATGGAAAAGGAATTCTTCTCGGAAGGTTCCGTGATGTCATCGGAACCGGAGTCTCTGATCCTGCAGGAGCTGAAGAACCCTAAAAAGTACAATGATATAATCGAAGCCATGGCCAGGGGCCTGACGAGGATCGGCGAGATATCCGACCGCTCGGGGATCGCGGCCGCCGAAACATCGAGGTACCTTGATGATCTGATAGATCTCGGCTATGTTGAGAAAGTTATGCCATTGAATGAGAACGCTGAAAGGCGCAGCAGATACTACCTGTCGGATAATCTGTTCCGTTTCTATTATCAGATGGTGGCGGGGCGCAGACAGGTCTTATCCGGAGCCTCTCCGGAAGAGACCTCCGGAAACCTGGAGGCAGAGTTCCCGAGCTACATGGGGCGGGTGTTCGAGACCATGTGCGCACAGTATGTGAAGGAAAGGATGGGATATCCGCTGACGGGAAAATGGTGGGGATCGCCGTCAAAGGATGTGAATGCGGAAGTGGACCTGATAGGCTCCGTCGGAAAGAAGGGGAGGACGGAGGGACTTTTCGCCGAATGCAAGTTCACGAACAGACCGGCCGGCGCGGGGAATCTGGAACGATTGAAGGAGAACGCAGGCTACGTCAAAGGATTCGACGTCAAGCGCTACGCTATATTCTCCAGGTCCGGATTCGACGACGACCTCACGGACACAGCAGAAGTTGAAGGAGTTTCCCTTGTAACGCTGGACATGATGTACGGCGCATGAGATTCAATTTACGGCGGATGTCACCAGACACGCAAAACAGCCTCGAAGGCATCGGATGCGGGCACGCTTTGCGTTTTTCATTACAGTTCAGGCAGAGAAAGGATTATGCGCACGCACCCCATACGATAAACAATGAGAATAGCCATGCTGGTAGACTCGCACCATCCGATAAGGGACGGCGTTGTTGAAGCGATAGACATCCTTTGGAACGGTCTGAGGGAACGCGGACACGATGTGCTGCTGATCGCTCCCGATCCGGGGAAGGAGCAAAGGATGGACGGCGTTCACTACATACCTTCTAAGAAATTCAGGAATTTTGATTATTATCTGCCGGTGATACCGTCGGACAGCATCTTCGAACTGAAGGAATTCAATGCGGACGTGATAAACGTACACGGTTTCGCATTCATGGCGGTACGCGGAGTCGCAAGCGCAAAGATACTCGGGAAACCGGCGGTAGTGACGTTCCATACGCCGGTGTGGAACATGCTCCGGGATTATTCGCCGATAGATCCGGAACTCGCGGAGAACGTGGGATGGACGTACTTCCGGAATGTTTTCAAAAGGGCGGACGCCACGGTCGCGCAGACGCGGTCGGTCGCAAACGAACTGACGGAGAACGGTGTGAAAGCGAACATACGCGTGATACCGACAGGCGTGAACACGGAGACGTTCAAACCGGATATTGACGGATCAACGATAAGATCCAGATACGGATTGGATGAGAGGAAAGTGATAATACACGTAGGCCGTCTGTGCCCGGAAAAGCGTATAGACATACTGATCGAAGCTTTTGCGGAACTCGATGAGAACATCGTTCTTCTAGTGGTCGGAAAGGGAACGCTTGAGGAAACCCTGAAAGAAATGGCGGAAAGGAAAGGATTGAATGAAAGGGTCATCTTCACAGGATTCGTGAGCGACGAGGAACTGCCGCTGTTCTATGCGGCGGCAGACGCCGCCGCATCATCCTCCGTGTACGAAGCGCAATGTCTGACGATACTCAATGCAATGGCGTGCGGCCTCCCGGTCGCCTGTCCGAACGCAAGGGCGTTCGTCGATTACATAGAGGACGGCGTGAACGGATACATGTACGACGCAACGCCGAAAGGATGCGCCGAAGCGATAATGAAATGTCTTTCATCGGATCCGTCGGTCGGCATGAATGCAAGAAGAACGGCGGAAGAATTCTCAATACCGAGGTCGATAGATGCTTATCTATCGTTGTATGAAGAAGTGATTGAAGCTAAGCGGCGAGCATGAATAATATTTTACATGTGTTCACGCTACGATGACGCATGAAGGCAAAGGTGCTCAGCGTTTATGATGAGGGTGCAAATGTCGGAACGCCGCTGATAGGCGCCAGAGGCCTGGCAATGATCGTGGACGTCGACGGCGAGCGCACACTGTTCGATACGGGAATGCGCGGCAGATATCTGATGCACAACCTCGAGCATCTTGAGGTGGATCCGGACTCGGTCGACCGCATAGTCATATCGCATATGCACAAGGACCACACGGGCGGGCTTGAGAGATTCCTTGAGAAAAGAAGTGAGATCATAGACGTCATAACGCCGCCGCATACGGGTGCCAAGGCCGGACTCTTCCGGCCTGCAGACGGTATTCCGAAGATGTCCGATGAAGCGCGCGGGAAAATGAATATCGTCACGATCGGCGAATGGACGCAGCTGAGCGGCAGCCTCTTTATTACCGGGAATGTCTCGGATGACGATGCAGATGTGAACGAGAACTCACTTATTCTGATGACAAAGAACGCAACGGCGGCGTTATGCGGATGCTGTCATCACGGGATAAGGTCGCTGATGTCGTACACGGAGGAAAGAACGAATAGAAGGTTAACCGCGATAGTAGGCGGCCTTCACATGAAGAAAATGAAAAAAAATGATGTCTATGAGATAGCCGAGATGCTGAAGGAGAACGGAGATCCTTCGCTGTATCTGAACCATTGTACCGGGTATAATCAAAGGATGTATCTCAGGGAACGGCTCGGATTGAAAGGAGTGAATGAATTTTACGCGGGCACGGAAATACATTTTTGATACGGATGCGCACGGTCAATTCTATATACCGAGACGTAATAGCTTCGTTAAAACGATAGGAGAGGGAATAAAATGGGTTACATGGCAAGGACCGCAACGCTGTTTCTGGTGCTGACGCTTCTGTTCGTGGGTATAGGCGCAGTCCTGAGTCACTTCATGTTCGACGGTACACAAGAAAGCATGATCATGCTGATGGCCGTGTTCCTGATACTCGCTACGGCGATCAACATGTTCACGTTCTTCTTTTCAAAGAAGATCGTGCTCAGGGCTCACAAGGTCAAACTGATACAGAGGGAGGACCATCCGCGTTTGTACAACATCGTGGAGAACATAGCGATGCATGCGGGACTCCCGATGCCGCAAGTGGGCATAACGAACACACCGACGCCGAACGCGTTCGCAACGGGCAGAGGGCCGAAGAACGCCGCGGTCGTCGCAACGACCGGTCTGCTCGATCTTCTGAACGACGAAGAGCTGAGGGGAGTGATGGCGCACGAGCTTGCGCATGTGAAGAACCGTGACATATTGGTGATGTCCATTGCGGCAACGATAGCCGGTGCCATATCCATAATAGCAAGGGTGGCCTTCTGGACCTCCATCGGAAGATCGAGGGATTCCGCCTCACTGCTGATCGGCCTCCTTATTTACTTAACGCTGCCGATCGCGGCGATACTTATACAGCTTGGAATATCCAGGAGCCGCGAGTACAAAGCGGACGAGGTGGGCGCCAAGATGATAAGCAACCCGATGGCGCTCGCAAACGCCCTGAACAAACTTGAGAGAGGCAACATTGCAAGACCGATGACCGGGGAAAACCCGTCAAGCGCGCACATGTGGATCGCAAGCCCGCTCGGCGGAAGAAGAGGATCGGCAAGGCTTTTCAGCACCCACCCGCCGATGCAGGAAAGGATAAGAAGGCTCAAACAGATGGCCGGGAAAGATTATTGAGAGGTATGTGAATGATAGAAGCAGAGACGTTTGCAATAATACTGATAGTCGTAGGCGCACTGTTCATGCTCTCCGAAGTACTTTCGCCGGGCGTATTCCTGATAATACCGGGAACGGTCCTGGTAATTCTCGGTTTTATCGGGTTCATGTACCCGGACTTCCTGTACAGTCCGTGGTCCCCCGTACTTGCGCTTGTCGTAGCGGCGCCGGTGACCATAGGCACAATAAAGATGTACTCGTTCCTGGCAAAACCGGAACCTCCGACAACGACCGTTGCGGATTCCCTGGTGGGAAGGAACGGCGTCGTAACGGTAAGGACGGTCCCGGAGAACATCAGAGGAAAGGTCAGGATAGACACGGACACATGGAGCGCAACATCCAGTGAGCCGCTGGAGATCGGAACCGAAATAACGGTTGTGAGCAGCCAGGGCGTCCATGTGACGGTTGCCCGCAGATGACGCTAACCCTATTTATTAAAACATAAAAGTATAAGATAACAAAGAGGTGAAAACAAATGAGTGAATTTCTGATTTTCGGCCTTGTGGCCTTCGCCATAATCGTGGCGATCGTCATATTGGTCGACGGAGTAAAGATAGTTCAGCCTTACGAGCAGGCGATATACATGCGTCTCGGTAAGTTCGTCAAGGTTCTGAATCAAGGTCTGAATATGGTGTTCCCGCTTGTGAACAGAGTGGTAAAACTCGACCTTCGTACGCAGGTGCTTGACGTTCCCAGCCAAGAGGTCATCACAAGGGACAACTCTCCTGTGAACGTTGATGCGATAATTTACATCAAAGTTACTGATCCGAAGAATGCGTTCTTCGAGGTCACGAACTACAGGATGGCGACCGTGTATCTCGCTCAGACAACGCTGAGATCCGTTGTCGGTGAGATGGAGCTCGATGAGATCCTTTCAAACCGTGAGAAGATAAACATCCAGCTCAGGGACATCCTCGACGAGAGCACTGACAAGTGGGGCGTGAAGGTTGAGGCGGTCGAGATCAGGGAGCTTGACCCGGCAAAGAGGGTCAAGGACGCAATGGAGGAGCAGACCTCATCCGAGAGGAGAAGGCGTGCCGCGATCCTTCAGGCGGACGGTCTTAAGAGGGCCGCGATCCTTGAGGCAGAAGGTAAGAAGAAGTCGATGATCCTTGAGGCGGAAGGTCTCAGGCAGTCGATGATCCTTGAGGCGGAAGGTAAAAGGCTCGCGGTCATACTCGAAGGTCAGGGAGACGCTCAGAGGCTCCGCATAATTTCGGTGGGTGCCGCTGCGCTCGACGCAAAGGCGATGTCCGTGCTCTCAATGGAAACACTGAAGAGCGTGGGAGAGGGCGACTCTTCGAAGTTCTTCTTCCCGATCGAGCTCACGAGACTCGTGGACGGCATATCGAACTACATGGGTTCCGCGTCCACGATACCGGAGAGGCACATTGCGGACATTAAGGAAACGTCATGCATAGGCGACCCCGACGAGATACTCGGACCGATACCGAAGGTAGAGGAGATCAGGGAGCAGATGGAAAATCTCGACAAGATAATGGATGCCGAGATGAGAGAAACGAACAGCATGGCCAACCCCGGCAGACCCGCTCCCACGGAATAAAAACAATTACGGCGGGAACTCTCGCCGGTCACTTTTTTATTTTATCGATTCCCATTTTTCCAGTTCGTTCACTTTGGAAAGAGTAGAACCGCGGCGTATCTCCTCGCGCGTCCTGTTCTCACGCTCCCTGACGTCAAGCGACCTGTTGGCGATCTCCACGGCATTCTCCTTCGGAACGACCATGAGACCGTTCTCGTCACCTATGATCCAATCGCCTGTTCTGACGGTCTTGTCGCATATCGTTACTTCAATTCCGATGCCGCCGTATCCCTTCGGTTCGCCGGCGTTCGGAACAACGTGTTTTGAAAAGGACGGAAATCCCATTGCCCGTATGTCACAGATGTCACGTATCGCTCCGTCTATCACGACGCCGCGCACCCCGGCGATCTTCGCGGATTCGGTCGCAAGTTCACCCCATACAGCTACATCGCCCCCTCCGGCAGAAATGACTATTATGTCGCCGTCCTTCGCGCGGTCGATCGCTTCGACGGGTTTCGCCCAGTCGCCGTTGGCCGTCTGCACGGTGAGGGCCCGGCCGATCATCCTCTGACCGGGGCTCAGATGCGGAGTAAGGCCGTTGATGACTCCCTGCTTATGGTACGCGTCGGATACGTTCGGCGTCGACACGATCGAGAACACATCGAACAGCTCCGTTTCATTGTATTTCTTTGCAAGGCCGCTTTCTATCTTTATTCCGGACATCGCCTTTTTCATATTTGCCGCAGCACCGGTGACATCCTCCGTTTTTATGATCCCGCCGCCGACTATGATGATCGATGCGCCCGCCTTGACGTATCCGCCGACGGTCTCCGCTGTTATTCCGCCGGCAACGGCCAGGGGTACGGATGTTGATCCGGCAACCTCTTTCAGAAGATCGACCGGAGCCCCGGACCCGCGCATCTGCCGGTCTATGCCGATGTGCAGACATATGTAAGAAACTCCAAGCGGTTCGACCTCCTTCGAACGTTCCGCAACGTTCGGAACATTGAGCATATCTATCATGATCTCGGCGCCGTATTTCCTTGCGGCCATGACCGCTTCCGATATCGTGGAATCGTCGGCTAGCCCCATGACGGTAATGACGTCGGCACCGGCCTTTGCGGCGATCTCCACTTCAAAGGAGCCGACATCCATGGTCTTGGTGTCGGCAACGATCTTCTTTCCCGGGAACTCGCGGCGCATCGTACGGATCGACTCGGCCCCCTCACTTTTTATAAGGGGCGTACCGACCTCTATCCAGTCAACGCCGCCGCCAACGGCCTCATGGGCTATCTCCACGCCTCTTTTCAAATGCATGAGATCAAGGGCAACCTGCAGAACCGGCCACATACACGGTCAATTGCGTTGCGGGTCTAAAACCTTTCTAAGACGTATGCGGAAAGGCCACTCAGCTCGCCCGTCTATCATCACGTTCAGCACAATAACGATCATCATCGTGGCATCCGTTGATGCGCGTGCACGATAATAACGATTTGCAAGAAAACGTTTAACTTTGATGAATGATGCACATACGAGAAAAATGCTGAGAAAGAAGAAAAAGAAGGAAAGCGCGGTCTGCAGCGGAAAGACGACCATTCTCTTTGTTGATGAGATGAACGACCTTCAGTCGCAGATAGCCGAATATTTCCTTACCGTGATGTACCCGAACGTTTACGAGGTGCGGAGCGCCGGACCCAGACACGATCACGTTGACTGCGAACTCGTCGCGGTGATGTATGACAACGGATACGATATGAGACGCGCAACATCCAAGGATTTCAATGCGAATAATATGATCACGTACGATTACATAGTCTTCCTGCAGAAAGAGACGTACGACAGGATACACGAGATAATACCGTTCACCGGAAAGCACATACTGAAGGACTTCGGAAAAAAGGAGGACTGCGGAGCAACCGATGACCGTGAACTTGCCGCGTGGTATTCGGATCTTACGGAAACGGTCAAAGAATGGGTGAAGGAAACATTCTCGTCACCGGACAACCTGGAAAAACTGGTAATCCGATGATACGCGTGTTCGTGCACGATAAATGTCAATGCGATCCTAAAAAATGCACCGCAAAGAGAATGATGAAGTTCGGTCTTGCCAGGAACGTCGGCGAATCATCGGTACCGCGCGGATCCGTTGTGCTCTCGCCGTTCGCTGACAAAGCGCTTTCCCCGGCGGACCGTCAGTATGCGGAGAAGAGCGGAATAACGGTAACGGACGTCACGTGGACGAATATAGACGAATTTCCGCGGCTGAAAGGTATGAATGAGCGCGCCCTTCCTTTTCTGATAGCGTCGAATCCGGTGAACTGGGGAAGGCCGATGGAATTGAACAGCGCCGAAGCGATACTGGCATCACTTATCATATTAGGAGAACGGGAACAATCCGAAGAATTCAAAAGAAGATTCGGCTGGGGCGAAGAGTTCATGAGGATCAACGGTGAGATGCTTGGCGAATACGCAAACGCAAAAGACAGTGCGGAAGTGGTCAGGATACAGAACGAATTTCTTGAATCGATCGGGCAATGAGATATAGACGCCGTGACCACGGAAGCGATCCCGACGGGGATAATGAACGATCCAAGAGCCGGATGGGTGCGGATATACGGATTATAACGAGGCCGAAGACCGGATATTGCATCCATTTCAGTGCACATACTCAGCGAAAACACATATGCGAAGGCAAAGGATCTGCTATCACCGATTCCGAACCCGGACGAATTTCTACAAAATCGGAAGCTGAGTTCCTATAATATCGGAATTTGGGTTCCGAAATTGTAGAAAATGAATAATATGTGAACACGCATAAGCAATCATGAGCGAAGAGTATCTTCCGCGGCTGATCGATTCGTATCTGAGCGAAGTGCTTGAGCATTCCGGCGCTGTCTTAATAGAAGGTGTGAAATGGTGCGGCAAGACGCGCAGCGCGGAAGAGAGGGCCGCCAGCATGATATCATTTCACGATCCGGAGATGTCGCATTCGCATCTCAGGATGGCGGACATCAAACCGTCGCACATTTTGGAAGGGAACACGCCGAGACTCATAGACGAGTGGCAATTGGCGCCAAACATATGGAACGCCGTGAAATACACCGTGGACAAAAGAGGAAGGCCGGGACAATTCATCCTGACGGGTTCAGCCGCTCCGCCCGATGACGATTCGCGGCATCCGGGAACCGGAAGGATAACAAGAGTGAGAATGAGGCCGATGAGCCTCTTTGAATCACGGGAATCGAACGGTTCCGTCTCTCTGAACGATCTGTTCGAAAAAAAACATGACATAGAGGCGTCTTCCGAACTGTCCGTGAATAAATTGTCATCAGCCCTGGTAAGAGGAGGATGGCCGTTCCTCATGGGAGTGCAGGAAAAATTTGTAATGAGGGAGATGCAAAGCTACGTTGAGTCGATAATCAACAAAGACATATCAAAGGCGGACAACGTTCAGAGATCCTCGGCGATCGCCAGAGAACTTATGCGCTCCCTGTCAAGGAACACATCAACGGCTGCAAACATGTCCGCCATAAGGAAAGACATGGCAGGCGATGACGATACGGCATCCGATAAGACGGCGTCGTCATACATCAATGCATTGAGAAGGATCTTTGTTGTTGAGGATGTTCCGGCGTGGAATCCCTCCCTGAGATCGAAAGCCGCTGTCAGAGTATCTCCGAAAAGAAATTTCGTTGACCCGTCAATAGTGGCGGCGGTGATGCGCGCATCGCCTGACGGTCTTCTAAACGACCTCAGAACATTCGGCCTTCTTTTCGAATCACTGTGCACACGCGACCTGAGGATATATTCTCAAATGATCGACGGCGAGGTCTTCCATTATCATGACAGCTACGGCCTTGAAGCGGATGCGGTCGTACATCTAAACGACGGAAGATGGGGCGCCGCGGAAATAAAACTGGGTCACGACGAAATAGATAAAGCCGCTGAAAATCTGAAGAAGCTGAAAGAACGCGTGAATACGGATAAGATGAAGGAACCGTCATTCCTCATGGTGCTTACCGGGACCGAATACGCATACAGGCGCGACGATGGCGTTCTGGTGGTGCCCGCGGGCTGTCTCAGACCGTGATCGGATGAGGCGTATTAACGAATAGAATGCAAGACTCGCGGAATTATTCGAAGAACAGTGAACTTTTTATCGAAAGTTCACGTAACCGTGATGATGTTCGGAGAGATAATGCACGCGGTTTGGCTGGTGTTCGGGAACGACCGCCTGACCACCAAGGAAATAGAGGATAAACTGGAATCGATGTTCAGTTACCGCTGCCCGGACGATTTCGCAAAGACGCTGACAAAGATGAAACAGGCGGGATTCGTGAAAGGCGAAGTGTCCATCGAGGACGGAGGATGGGTCTGGTGGGTGGACGATGAATGCAGGGCGTCGGATCTTTCCAAGATAATGTAAGCGGTCATTTCATATATTTGCGGCTCGTGTACACCGGAGGACAACATGGATTTCAAGGATGAGGAGGTGCTCGCAGGATGGGAGGACATACTCGCGAAAGGATACAGGCTGAAGATAAACGATATAGCTGACAGCTATCCGGACAAAAAGAGCATCTACGTGAGTTACAAGGACATCGATGAATACAATCCCGATCTGGCGATGTTCATAGCGGACCGGCCGGACAAGTGTCTTGCGATCGGCAGGAAGGCGATAAAGAATCTGATGCCTCCCTCATGGGATCAGCGCGGAAGCGTAAACCTAAGGATAATCGAACTTCCGAGGGACGTACGCGTTGACATACGTGAATTAAGATCAAAACATCTCGGTAAACTGGTTGCGATCGAAGGCCTGGTAAGGAAAGCGACGTCCGTTAAACCAAGGATGACGAAAGCGCTTTTCAAATGCACAAAATGCGACGCCGAGATGTGGGTCGACCAATTCGGAATGCTGATACGCGAACCGACGATGTGCACAAGCACCGACGGCAGCTGCAACAGATCGACGGCGCAGTTCCTGCTGATCGATGAAAGATGCTCTTACGTGGACACTCAGAAAATAGAGATACAGGAGTCCCCGGAAGGTCTTAGGGGAGGAGCGCAGCCGGAAAGGATATCCGGATATCTTGAAGACGACATCGCCGGAACCACGTTCCCGGGCAACAGGGTGACACTCAACGGCATAATAAGAGCGGTGCAGAAGAGCGAGAGGGACAAATCATCGGTCTTCGAGACGTTCATCGAAGTACATTCGATGGAGTTCGAGCAGCATGAGTATGATGAGATCCTTATAACAGAGGAAGACGAGAAAAAGATATTGGAGATGTCCGAGGACCCGGATCTCTTCGACAAGATGATACGTTCGATATCACCGACCATCTACGGTCTTGAGACAGAGAAGGAAGCGATCGCCCTGCAGCTGTTCGGCGGAACGCACAAGGACATGGACGACGGCACCGTTATCAGAGGGGACATACACATACTTCTCGTCGGCGATCCCGGCGTGGCGAAAAGTCAGCTGCTTCGGTATATGAGCATGCTCGCTCCCCGAGGGATATACGCGTCCGGCAAATCCGCATCGGCGGCCGGTCTATGTGTTGACGGAAGCACCGTAATACACACAGAATCCGGCAGCATCGCAATAAAGGATTTCGTTGAACCCAGAATGACGGCGCCCGAAGAATACAGACATGGAATATGGAGACAGAGCGCATCCGGTGACAGGGTGCTCGCAGTGACCGAGAACGGCTTCCCGAAGGGACTGCCGGTGTCGTTCGTCTGGAAGATAAAGACCCCTTCATTTCTGGTGGAACTTGTCACTGAAAACGGTGACAGACTGCTTCTTACACAGGAGACGAAGATATTGGCAGGGAACGGTATGATGTTCGATTGGATCGAATCGGGAAAGATCGAACCCGGAATGCTGGCAATGACGGCCGGCAAGGAAAAGATGACACTGCGCTCTGTTGTGATCGACCGTGTAAGCAGGATAAGCGAAGGACTGCCGGAATATGTTTACGATCTGACGGTGGAACACGCGCACTCGTTCATTGGTAACGGGTTTGCGGTGCACAACACCGCCGCCGCCGTGAAAGACGATTTCGGCGACGGAAGATGGACCCTGGAAGCAGGAGCACTTGTACTTGCGGACAAGGGACTGGCATGCATTGACGAACTGGACAAGATGTCCGAACAGGATACGTCGTCATTGCATGAGGCCATGGAATCGCAGAGGATATCCATCGCAAAAGCGGGGATAACGGCAACGCTTCAGTGCCGCTGCTCAATGCTTGCCGCCGCCAACCCGAAGCGCGGAAGGTTTGATGACGAAGGGGACATAGGCGCTCAGATAAATCTGCCGCCCGCTCTGATGTCCCGTTTTGATATGATATTCACGCTAAAGGACAAACCTGAGAACAACAACGACAGGAAGATAACGGAACACATACTGAACGCGCACAGAAGGGGACAGGTAAGGAGAAGCGGCAGCGCCGAGGACGAGATCAGCAGCAGGATACTGGAAGAGACGGGATCGATAATACCGGTCTATGACATCGACATAATGAGGAAGTACGTTGCATATTCAAAACGTATATTCCCGATAATGTCCGACGAAGCCTTTGAGAAGATACGTGACAACTATCTTGACATACGGAACACCGGCGGAGGGAAAAGCAGGTCAGTACCGATAACCGCGAGACAGCTGGAAGCGTACATACGTTTATCAGAGGCGTCCGCAAGAGCGAGACTCAGCAGAACGGTCACCGGCTGCGACGCGGACCGTTCAATAAGGATAATACACTACTTCCTGAACAAGGTCCTCGGCCGGGAAGGCGAAACGGTATGGGACATCGACAGGGTGGCGACCGGAATGCCGGTGAACGTCAGGGACGGTATGCGGATGGTGACCGACGCGATACGCGAGCACGTGGCGGAAAGAGGAACGGCAATAACCAAGGGGGAACTGCTCGGAATGTTTGCCGATCAGATAGGCGAGATCGAATTGACACGGATACTGGACACGCTCGGGAAGGCCGGCGACCTGTACAGCCCGACATTCGATACTTACAAGATCGCGGAGTGACCATGATATTCATAAAGATACATGTCAGGGGAACCGAAAGGATACTTGCGGCATGCGACGAAGAACTTTTAGGGAAGACGTTCAGGGAAAAGGAAATGTGTCTGAAAGTTTCGGAAACATTCTACCGCGGCGAACTGATATCCGAAGACGTACTGTGTGAACGCATGAAGAGCGTGACGATAATGAATCTGGTGGGCGAACGATGCGTTGCCGCGGCGCAGAAGGCCGGATACATATCCGCCGTGGTGACAATAGACGGCGTCAAACACGCGCAAGCGGCGGTAATGTGATGTTCTGCGTAAAATGCGGGAAAGAGGAGGAAACATTCAGAGGTCTCTGCATAGACTGTTTCCTTGACGGAAAACAACTGATAACGCTGCCTGTGCACATAGATCTGGAAAGATGCGCGAACTGTGAGGAATTCCGCATAAACGGGCGATGGGTCAAAGAAACGGCGGCGGCCGCGGCGGAGGATGCCGCAATATCTCAAATGTCAGCGATCGACGGTATGCGGATCATCACCGTCGGCGCGGAAGCGGAAGAACTGGACGAACGTAATTTCCATGTTATGGCGGACGTAAGCGGAGAGCTGAGCGACCGCGCCGTGACCGCAGCCGCGGAGACTATCGTACGAATAAAGAACAACGTGTGCCGAAAATGCTCCAGGCAGCTTGGCAACTATTATGAGGCAACATTGCAGATACGCAGCGGATCCAAGGAACTGAGCGCCGAACTGAGAGATGAGACGGTCCGTTACGTCAGGGAAAGGATAGAGAACATATCATCCATAAACAGGCAGATATTCCTTACAAAAGTGGAAGAGGTCCAAGGCGGAGTGGATATGTTACTGTCATCAATATCATTGGCGAGATCGCTGGCAAAGGAACTTTCCGATACATACGGAGCGGAGACGAAAGAATCATCGAAGCTCGTCGGAAAAACGGCCGGCGGCAGTGACATGTACAGAATGACATATCTTGTCAGAATGCCCGAATATCATCTGAATGACGTTGTGATATTCGAGGACAAGGTGCACAAACTCTCCGGAATAACCAAAGGCGGCGGCAAGCTGACGAGACTCGGTGATTTCAATGCCTCAACGGTCAGAAGGTCGCGGATGACGGAAATGAAGGTGCATACATCTTATGACAGCCTCATGGAAGCGACCGTGGTAAGCAGGTCCGCAGGCGAGATACAGATACTGCATCCGCTGAATTATACGACCGTTGATGTACGAATACCGGACGGCGCGGAGATCGGTGACACGGTGAACGTTGCGGACATAGACGGAACATTGTTCTTCGTGCCTTGAGACCGCATTGTTTTTCTTTCATATTGCAATGTAGCTGCGATGATCAGGGTTCCCGAAAGGATAGAGGACGCCGTTGTCAATCTGCTGCGCTTGGCGAATACAAGATTACCGAAGGACGTCGGCTGGGCGCTGGAGGCGGCCGCGGCGTGGGAGACCGGCGAGGCTGCGTATCTGCAGCTCGGAGGCATAATGGACAACGCAAAGAAAGCGGAGCTCAAAGGCAGACCGATGTGCCAGGATACGGGGGTGCCGGCGTTCTACGTCACCGGAAAGATCATTCCGTCAATAGAGGAACACATAAAAAACGGTCTGCGGAAAGCAACGGAAACGATACCTTTGAGGCCAAACACGGTTCACCCGTTAACAAGGCGGAACAGCGGTGACAACACAGGGGAGGGGATGCCGATAATACATTACAGGCCGACGGATGCTGAATACACAGATATAACGGTAATTCCGAAAGGAGCAGGTTCCGAGAATATGGCGAGACTTGCGATGCTCAACCCTGCGGACGGTGTTGAAGGAGTAAAGAGATTCATAGTGTCCGCCGTTCTGGAAGCGGGCGGAAGACCGTGCCCGCCCACCGTCGTGGGCGTGGGAATAGGCGGAACGGCCGATACGTGCATGAACATGGCAAAGGAAGCGCTTCTCAGACCGACAGATCACGTGAACGGGAACAAAGACGAAAGAGAACTGGAAGAGGAACTCTTCACAACGCTGAATTCAAGCGGACTGGGACCAATGGGACTCGGCGGCGATTCAACCGTTCTCAGGGTACACATAAAAACGGCGTATTGCCACACCGCAAGTCTCCCGGTATCGGTGAACATGAATTGCTGGGCGGCAAGGAGAGCAACCGTCCGGATAATGAAGGACGGCACAACGGAGTACGGTCAGTGATACCATGAAGATAACATCCCCGCTCGATGAAAAGACCGCAAGAGGGCTGAAGACAGGCCAGGTCGTCTTTCTGAACGGGATCGTAATGACCGGGCGCGATGAGATGCACATGCGCGCCCTGTCACGCCCGGCAGAAGGATTGAACGGTGCAACGCTCTTCCACTGCGGCCCGATAATGCTTCTCAAAGACGGCAAATGGGAAGTGATCGCCGCCGGGCCGACCACGAGCGCCCGCATGGATTCCGCTGCACCGGAGATCATACGCAAATACAGGATACGGGCGATGATAGGCAAAGGCGGAATGTCGGATGACGTACTGAAAGCAATGAAAGAGGTCGGGTGCGTATATCTGGCGGCGATCGGCGGTGCCGCTGTGTCACTCGCGGAAGGACTGACGGCGATCGGTGTTCACTGGGAAGACCTGGGAATGGCAGAGGCCATGTGGAAATTCAAAGCCGAGAACTTGGGGCCGCTGGTAGTGGCGATGGACGCCGACGGAAAAAGCATTTACAAAGAGATAGCTTCAAAGACGGATTCGTTTCACTCCTGATCCTTCTTTTCGGAATAGGAGCATATCTTAGAATCCTCAGGATGTCTGCCCAGATGTATCCGGTAGAGGACCACCACAATGAACATGAGCAATCCGATTATCCCGCCGATGATCATGAGCGAATGCGGAAGGTCGAAATCGAACAGGTACGTGGTACCGCTCCTGGCGGTCAGCTCAAAGTCTATGTTCTCTAAAATTTCCCCATGATATTCCAAGCTCACGGTAACCGTTCTGGAATCATGGAAAGAACTGCCGGCAACGATAGTGTATGTTCCGGTCGGAAGTATCATTGTGTACTTTCCGTCATCGTCGGTTCTTTCCGTGAGCAGAACATTGCCCGCAGAATCGACAGCGTCAACGGAAGCCCCTCTGACGGGAGTGTTGTTATGCGTAACAACGCCGCTTATCGTCCCGAACGCGGTCGCCATTATGTATTGAAGATCCGAAACGCCTCCCGCGGGAACAACGAGCGAGGTCTGGTTTCTGAAGAGGGGATCGGGATCGACAATATTTCCGTTTTCGATCCACAGCTCATAACCGTCCTTATTGAACGTCAGCGTATATGCTCCCGGAGCAAGACGAATTTCGAATTTTCCGTCAGATCCGCTGACGGCGACGTAACCGGCTCCGTTATCATTGTAGGAGGTCTTAAGTTCGAACACTATCTCCACTCCTCCCAGTCCGAGTCTGTCATGGAGAACCTCGCCGTAAACATCGGCCTTTCCGTCGGAAGGCTCGGCAGAAGCCTGCTGGCTCATCAGCGGAACAGCTGATACCAGCACGAGGGAAAGCAATGCAACAACGAGCAGAAACCGGTTCTTCATCGAAAGACAATCATGACAAGGGCTTAACTACTTTTCCTCTGCCGGATAGTGCGTTTTTCTTTTCTGAGTATTGAACAAAGTATAAAGGAGTCCGAATCAATATGTTGTCCGGAGACCAGGACCTTGGACAAGAAAGTAACAATTTTTCCGAAAAGTCCGCTTTGTATCGCACTGTGGATCATCTCTCTGATCTTTCCTGCGGTTTTGATCATCATAGCGTTCATGATGCTGACGGACGGCGATGTTGCTCTCTTCGTACCATTGATGTCGTTTGCTGTGGTGGGAGGTTACCTATGCATAAGAACGGTGCTCTTCTGGGTAAGTTTCATCGGCAGCAGAATTACAACGCCTAAACACTCATGTCAGAGAGAACCGCTGGACGTTGAATGCGATCGATTGATGATATGCAGACTCGTTTCCGGAGGCGCCGAAGGCGCCCCAAGATCATATCTTCATTTCAAATGCAGCGACGGCGAAGACAGACGAATGTATTCCGATCTTTTTACCGAGAAGCAGCTTTCGCAGATATTGGGATCAATAAAAGAAAGAGGCGGTCTCCCGGAGCAAAGCATCGAGGAGATCATGAGTAACGCATCAGACGCGAAGAAAGAAAAACAAAGATCGGCCGGACATCAAAGCTGAATCCATGCGTTATCGCTTAAGTCCGGAAATTTCGATTGAAGCTAAGTAAAGGATGAAACGGTTCTTTATTGTTGCCGAACCGTCCGGCGAAGATTCGTAAGATATGGAGGTAAACATCCGTAAAGTACATTAAATGACACGCCGTAAGGTGTACGGATTCACGGTGTACATATGGAAACAGCGGATAAAATATACGGTAAGGATGAGGTCATGTCCGTCATGGAACCGCTCGTGTCCGCGTGGTTCAATGAACGGTTCGAATCATTGACGGAGCCGCAGGCGAAGGCGATACCGCTCATCCATGAAAGGAAGAATGTCCTGGTGTCGTCTCCGACCGGATCCGGGAAAACGCTGACCGCTTTTCTTTCGATAATAAACAGACTTACAAAGTATGCGTCCGAAGGAAAACTGGAGGAGCGCACGTACTGCATATACATCTCTCCGCTGAAGGCGCTTGCGAACGACGTCAACCGAAATCTAAACACGCCGCTGGATGAAATGAAGAAGGTTGCCGCGGAAAAAGGAATGACCGCGCCGGACATCAGGGTGGCCGTCCGATCGGGCGACACATCGCAGTACGAAAGACAGAAGATGCTCCGGAAGCCTCCTCACATTCTTATAACGACACCGGAATCATTGGCGCTCGTGCTCGAAGCGCCTAAATTCAAAGAGCGCCTGAAGAACGTTGAATGGGTGATACTCGATGAGATTCACGATATATGCGATTCAAAACGGGGCGCATTCCTGTCTATCACGATGGAAAGGCTGAGAGCACACTGCGAGAATGAGATAACGCGCATAGGATTATCGGCAACGCTTGCGCCCATAGAGGCGATAGCCGGTTTTCTCGTCGGCGTTGACAACGGAAAGATGAGAAACGTTACCTTGGTGGAATCGGGAACAAGGAAACAGCTTGATCTGAAGGTCATATGCCCGACCGACGACATGACCGCAATGTCATCCGAGATCGTTAACGCAAAGATGTACGATCAGCTGAAGGAACTGATAGACCGGCACGATACAACGCTGGTGTTCACGAACACCCGGTCGGGCGCGGAAAGCGTTGTGTACAAACTCAAAGAACGGGGAATGGAGAACATCGAGGTGCATCACAGTTCTCTAAGCAAAGAGACAAGGCTGGACGTGGAGGAACGTCTGAAACGCGGCGAGATAAAATGCGTTGTGTCATCAACATCACTTGAACTCGGTATTGACATAGGGTCCGTGGATCTCGTGTGCCAGATCGGCTCTCCCAAATCGGTTGCCAAAGGGCTGCAGAGAATAGGGAGGAGCGGACACAGCATGGGCAAGACCGCTAAAGGAAGGCTGCTGGTGTTCGATCAGGACGATCTCGTGGAATGTGCGGTCATGTGCCGCGCGGCGCACCGCGGCGATATAGACAGGGTCGGAATACCGGAGAACTGTTTGGACGTACTTGCGCAGGCAACGGTGGGAATGAGTCTGGACAGCAGATGGGACGTCGATGAAGCATACGATCTTATCAAAGGATCGTACTGCTACCGCGACCTTCCGAGGGAGAAGTTCATCAACGTCCTGAAATACCTGGGAAGCAAGGACGAGTTCGAAGGCGTATATTCAAAGATATGGTATGACGAAGAGGAAGGAAGATTCGGAAGGAAGAAAGGGTCAAGGATGATCTATTTCATGAATCTCGGAACGATACCGGAAGAGGCCAATTACAGAGTGATATCGAACCACGGGTCGTCGCTCGGCGAACTGTCTGAAAAATTTGTTGAAAGACTGTCACCGAAGGACATCTTCGTGTTAGGCGGCCGATCCTTCGAATTCGTAAGGACAAAAGGAATGAGCGCATATGTCAAAGAAGCATCCGGCCGGAAGCCGACGGTGCCGTCGTGGGCCGGTGAGATGTTACCAAGAAGTTTCGATCTTTCGATGGAGGTCGCCAAGTTCAGAGGCGAACTTTCCTCAAGGATCGATGACGACGATACCGATCTGACCGAGATATGCGATGAATTCGACATAGACGAAGGGTCCGCCCGGTCATTGGTGTCATATTTCAAAGAACAGAAGGCCGCCGCCGGCCTTATACCGGACAATAAAAAACTGGCGATAGAGGAATACATAGACCCGTCCGGGAATCAGCGTCTGGTGTTCCATTTTCCGTTCGGAAGACGCGTGAACGACGCCCTGTCAAGAGGATACGCGTTCAGAATATCCGGCGTTCTCGGATGCAATGTATCCATAACAATGTCTGACGACAGCTTCATGATCGGAACGTCGAGACGCATAGACATAAGCAAGGTCGGATCAATGCTGTCATCATGCGATCTTGAAGGCATACTCAGGAAAGCCGTCAGGGATTCGGAGATATTCAAGATGAGGTTCAGGCACACCGCATCGAGAAGTTTCATGATACTCAGGAACTACATGGGACGGTCGGTATCCGTGAACAGGCAGCAGATACGTTCCTCATATCTTCTGGAGACGCTCGGCAACATGGATGAGATGCCGGTCATAGAGGAGACGTACCGTGAGGTCCTGGAGGACGACATGGACATAAAGAACGCGCGCATTGTCCTTGATCATATAGAGAACAAGGATATGCACATAGAGACGATACCATTCAACGGAACGCCGTCCCCGTTTGCACACAATGCTATTTTATCAGGATTCTCGGACATCGTTCTCATGGAGGACAGAAGTGCTTTGCTCCGCGAACTGCACAGAAAGGTTTTACATCGTGCGATGGGCGACTCCGTGAAAGAATTTGAATTCGAAGAAGATCACGTGATCCCGTATTTCAGAGAGAAGATAGGACGCATATCCTGCAAGAACGATATCATTCCGATGCTGATGCGCACCGGACCGTTGCAGGCGTTCAGGGAAAGAGGACGCAACATATACGCGTACGCGGACGCCGATAAGAAAACGGTCGACCGGTGGTGCCGGGAACTTTTGAATGAAAAGGCGATCGGAACGGTGTTCCTCGACGATCCGCATATAATGGCATCCGATGAGATAGGATATTACGCATCCGCCGTGAGAAAGGAAAGGGAACTGAACGATGTTGACTCTAAAATACTTGAAACGCTGAGCAAAGAGATGACGCTCGCTGAAATCGTTGCGGCAACGGGAACGGACGAGGACAGTGCTTACCGGTCCGTAAGAAAACTGGAATCCATGTACTTTGTGACGAGAACCGACATCGTGAAGAACAAATGGCACTTCTCGCGATCCGAGCACAAGGAACAGGACAGGGACGCGTCTCTCGACAGAGTGGTAATGAGACATCTGGACTGTTTTGCGCCGGCGACCGTGCATGAAGCGGCGTTCGCGCTTTCCATACCGGAAAGCGATGTGAAAATGACGTTAGAATCACTTGTGGGCGATGAAAAGGTCTCACGCGGCAGATTCCTCGTTTCGGAGAACGACCAGTACATGAAACGCACGGACCGGATGCGTCTGAAAGCGGGTCACAGCAACATATACAGCCACGCGATGGTGGAACGCTACAGACGCTCCAAAGGAAGCAGGTTCCGTTCAACCGAGGACTATTTCAAATTCTACGGATCGGCCGGAAGCGTCTTGGACGTCTTCAATCGTGTTGAGAACTTTGACATGAGAGAATGGGCGTCGATGAGAGAGAGCGGAAGGATATTGCTCGGAAGATTTGTGCGCGGAAGGGTAAGATACGTACTTTCGGAGGACGGAGAGAGATACGCTTCGATGCGCAGCGAACCTCTGATGCCGACAGACGAGAAGGTAATGGCATTCATATCCGGGCTGGGAAGGGCCACGACAAGACAGCTGGTATACGAAATGGCCGCCGACAAGGAAGAGATCAAAGAATCGGTGAACAGACTTGACCGTGCGCTCAAGATCGTAAGGGCCTACGATGAAAGAGAGGACTGGGGCTCCGAGAATGTGTATGAGATATACAAACCCGGAAAACCGTCCGGGGACACGGTTCTAGAACTGACTGAACAGGCGGTCCGCGCGTACGGTCCGGTGCCGGCGATGGGCGTGAGATTCGTCGTCGGAATATCGCAGGAAGAGGTTCCGGCGCTAATGAAGGAGATAGGAGCATCAACGATATACGTGGGCGAAGGACAGGTGCCGATGTACATAATGCCTGAAGAAGTACACATGATCGAAACGCAGCCCGAGATCGAGGATGAGATGCAGGTGCTCTCCCTATCCGATCCGGTACTGGCATCGAAGTGGGCCGAGATATCGTCCAGATACGGAGACAGATGGATATACCCGGTGATACTCGGCGACCGGATCACAGGAGCGCTTGAGATATGGGAGATGTCGGGATGTGTCGAGATAAGATCTGTGGACATAGAGCATCCGGAGATGCTCGCCGATCTGCTGGATGCCGTTGACGGTCTGATGAGATTCTTTGAGATGAAAGGTCAGAATATAATAAGGATAAGAGAGGTCCTCGGCGCCGACTCCGCAGAATTAAGTGAGAACATATCAAATATACTAATATCAAAAGGATACTGCTTCATCAACGGATTCTATGCCAAAGGAAGGTTCGTGACATGCACATTCACGGATGACGAGATACTCAGCTACGCAATAAGGAAGCAGAGAGCGTTACCATCGATCAGATACAGGACCGCAGCCGAAGCGATAAGCGACCGGGGATACATAAGAACGGACGCAGAGATGCTCACGCGCGTCACGGAGCGCACCCCGCTGAAGAAACTTGCGGAACGCAGCAGCATGATGCAGATGTCCCTGGTACCGGGATTCCAGGGATACACGACGGATGAATACGCGAGCCTGTGCAGAGCAGCTAAAAATGCGGACGTTGACGATGAGATGCGGTCTCTTATGAAACTGATAAAGGATCGTCAGCCGGTATCAAGAAAGGATATCTTGGAACATTCCCCGTTCTCATACGACGCAACGCTGGACGCGCTCAGCAGGCTGACCCACGCTTCAATGATCTGCATGGACGGCAGCCGTAAATATTCTCAGGTCAACGAAAACAGCGTCAGTCAGCGTGAAGCACTGAAGGAAATAATAAAAATGCACTTCAAATGTTTCGGTATATTCTCGGCGGAACAGCTGTACCGATTCATGATGTCATTCAGAATGGGCGAGCTGAGGTCAGCGCTGGCCGCTCTGGAGGACGAAGGATTCCTGGTAAAGGGATTCCTGAGAGAAGGCGATTCAACGGTCATGTGGATGCTGAAAGAGGATATCGGCAAAAATATTGAGGTCGTGAATGAAATATTCATTCTGAACACCCAGGACAATCTTCACGTTTACATGAGGGATCTTGTGAAACAGGAATGCGGTTCTTCGGAGAATGCGGTTTTCAAAGGCACGAACATCATCGGCTCGTTCAAAGGAAAGTTAACGGTCACCGGCGCAAAGATTGAAGATCTTAAAGGAACGGACGAAGCGCTGAGATTCGTAAAGAACACGGCGATGTCCCTCGGAGTTTCGGCCGACCGCCGGAACAAAGAGGAGGACAAGGATTGGGACGTTTGCGAATTTTATCATAAAACGCACCCCGGGAGCATGAAATAGTTAAAAACATACCTGTTAAGAGGTTATGTTTTAAATAACTTTAAAGGCTATCCCTAGTATCATGAAGATACCATGCGAACTTATCGTCTGGTACGTCCTCCCGACAATCAGGAGAGAAGTTGCCAAAGAGCTCGTAGAGAATCACGGAATGTCACAGGCCGAAGTGGCAAGGCGCTTCGGAGTGACCGACGCGGCCATATCACAATATCTGAAGAAAAAAAGAGGGGACAACCCGATGATCGACTCCAGTCCGCAGCATGAAAAGTTCATGGAAGAGGTGCGTAACGCAGCGAAGAGGATCGCCGTAGAGAAGGCAGAGTTTGCGAAAGAGATATGCAACATCTGCATCGTGGTCAAAAACACGGGCATGCTTGCCAAGATCTATGAGATCCAGATGGGCTGCGATCCGCCGGCCTGCGCCTGCGACCGCAAGATAATATCGCAGTGATACAGCAGTTCCTGGGCATATCCGGCGTATCTGCCGAATCTTTCCTCCGCGAATTTCGACAGTTCCCTGTATTTTCCGGAAACGCCGTACCGTTCCCTCAGGATCCTTTCTATTCTTGCGTCTATAGGAAACGCATTAAGATGGCCGAACGAGAACAATGAGACGCAGTCGGCCACTTTGTTCCCTATACCGTTTATTCTGCCGAGAGCGGCGAAACATTCTTTGTAATCCATCTTGGCAAAGTCGCCGGGAACAATGATCCCGTTTGAAACCTTATCCGCAAGTTCGATGAACCTTTTCTCTCTGTATCCGAGCCGGCAGCCGGATATCAGATGCGGATTCTCTGCAATCTCTTCAGGCAGCGGGAACGAATGGCGGCCGCCGAGATCGTTCCCGAATGTTCTGCAGACGGAATCCACCATCGCACCGATCCGTTTAACATTGGCATTCGTTGCTAAAAGGTATGTGGCGATACATTCCCACGGATCCTGTTTCAGTATGCGCATACCTTGGCAATTATTTGCGAGCATGCGAACAAACGGGTCGGATGATATTTCAGCGTAAATAAGATCGATATCGTCCTTGTGCCTAAGATATTCGAGTATCATATTCTTATCGTCGGTGCCCTCGCACAGAACGTAACCGCCCGCTTCCTCCAACGTTATGATCTCATCTCCGAGAACGCCTTCCCACTTTCCGTCCTTTTTTATCCAGCGGTGGGCCTGCCCGCATCCGAGTGTCGGGTCCAGCGAGATCTTCAGTTCGAGTTCCATACGTTCTTTCCGTAAACGGTCGGAAATAATAGATGTTGCTCCGAACATAGATATACCGTTCCGCCGTTCCGTAGAGTATGCGTTTCGGACCCGCGGGATATCCGCAGAAGAGCAAAGATCCGAAGGATGCGCTGAACATCATAGAAGATATGGGATTAGACGCATTGGAGATGGAGTTCGTAAGAGGTGCAAGGATATCGGAGGCCAAGGCCAAAGAGATAGGAGCGATAGCGGCGGAGAAGAACATAAGGCTGAGCGCCCACGCTCCGTATTTTGTAAGTTTCAACTCGGACACGCCGGAAACAAGGGAAAAAAGTGTAACGTGGGTCATCGACACGGTAAGGGCTGCACACAATCTCGGTGCGTATATCGTTGTGATACATGCGGCGTCATACGGAAAGGAGCCGTCAAAGGCCACGGATTCGGTTATAACCGGGCTGAACAGATGCAGGGAGATAATGGACCGCGAGAACATAAAGGATGTGATACTGGGCCTTGAAACAATGGGGCGTCCGGCAACGTGGGGAACACTGAAGGAGATAAGCGAAGTTATGGACAGCATTGACGGGATACGCCCGGTCCTCGACGTTGCGCACGTACACGCGAGGGAAAGAGGCTGCCTGAGAACGGAAAAGGATATGTTCGACCTGACGGAAGAATTTTTTTCGATGGCCGGGGACAGGCCGCATTTTCACATAAGCTGCATACAGTATACGTCCAAGGGAGAGAAGATGCACCTTCCGCTGTCGGCGTCCGATCCGGACATGTCGCTTCTGGCAAATGTGCTGAACGATCGTCCGGAGGACTGTACGTTCATATGCGAATCCCCTTTACAGGAAGAGGACGCGGTTGTGTTCAGGAACATGTTCAAACGTTTCGCGCGGGAAAACATTGACTGAAGCGTACACGGTTTCCCCCGGTACGGAACAATAAGATTAATATCATCCGTCCACATCCACCATTCAACGCCACTGTGGCTCAGCGGTAGAGCGACTGATTCGTAATCAGTCGGTCGGGGGTTCGATTCCCTCCAGTGGCTCCACAGATCCCATTCGTATCATTTGCTGAGGTACTTGTCAACGATCTTTATCGCGCATACGTCTCCGCACATCGAACATCCTTCGTCCTTTTCCGTGTTCCCGCGCGCTCTGTATTTCCGAGCCTTATCCGGATCCAACGCGATCTCGAACATCTTGTCCCAGTCCAGCGCTCTCCGTGCGCATGCCATCTGATTGTCCTTGTTGTTATCCTTGCGTCTGCAAAGATCGCCGACATGCGCCGCGATCTTCGATGCTATGAGGCCTTCCCTGACATCCTCGACGTCCGGCAGCGACAGATGCTCCGCCGGTGTCAGATAGCAAAGGAAATCGGCGCCGTTCTGCGCCGCCACGGCGCCGCCGATCGCTCCGACGATGTGATCATATCCCGGCGCGATGTCGGTCACCAGCGGCCCAAGTACGTAGAACGGTGCGCCATAGCACAGTTTCTTCTGAATATGCATGTTCGCAGGCACCATGTCAAGTGAAACATGACCCGGCCCTTCAACCATTGACTGTACGCCCGCCTCGCGGCATCTTTTAACGAGTTTTCCCAATATCATGAGTTCCGAAAGCTGGGCCGCATCCGTTGCGTCGTCTATGCAGCCGGGTCTGAACCCGTCGCCCAGCGAAAGCGTTATCTCATACTTTTTAGCAAGTTCCAAAAGGTAATCGAAATTCTTGTACAGCGGATTCTCCGTGTCGTTGTGAAGTATCCATGCGGTCAGGAAGGAACCTCCTCTGGAAACGATGTCCATCTTCCTTCCGGAATCTTTCAGCCATCCGACGCTCTCTTTCGTTATTCCGCAATGCACGGTCATGAAATCAACGCCGTCCTTCGCATGCACCTCGATACCGCTGAATATGTCGTCCTCGGTCATATCGACGACCGCATTCTTCCTGGCGGCCACAAGCCCGGTCTGGTATACGGGCACCGTACCGACGATCACATTGCATTCGGAGACGATCCTTCTGCGTATCATGTCGATGTCGCCGCCGGTGCTCAGGTCCATGACGGCGTCCGCGCCGTATTTCAGAGCGACGGACAGTTTCTCAAGCTCATCGTCAATGGATGTCATATCACGCGATGTGCCTATGTTCACGTTCACTTTTACAGACATGCCGTCGCCGATGGCGCACGGAACGGGGTCATGGATGGGATTGCACGGAACGACTATGCGGCCGGCTGCGATACCGTTCCTGACGAATTCCTCACTTACCTTCTCCTTCTTCGCAACGCTTGCGATAAGGGGAGTCACACCCTTCTTGGCCTGCTCCATTATACTGCTCATTGATGGTCTTAATGAAGGCGGTGTATTTTATGGTTACAGAGGAACATCCGTCTTAGTCCGGTGCGTTTTACGATCAAATTTTGAACAAAAAGCATGGTTATACGGCTTACCGAAGCCTCAAAGGACCGATTCACCGATCGATACGGCAAAAGTGCTGGCTTAAAGATACCTCGCACGTATATGCGCGCGTGTGCGAAGTATTATATGCAAGTGAGCTATTAGCGTATAACACAGCCAGTCAGGTCAAATGATGGCACGGGATGGGAACATGAGCGAAGATGCTGGGCAGAATAATTATGATGCGAATGGAATTGTTGTACTTGAAGGCCTTGAGGCTGTAAGGAAACGACCCGGAATGTATATCGGAAGCACCGACTCGCGCGGTCTCCATCATTTGGTGTATGAGGTCGTGGACAACAGTATCGACGAGGCTATGGCGGGTTTTGCGACGCTCATCTCAGTGTACATAAACAAAGACGGCTCGGTCACCGTTGAGGACGACGGCCGCGGGATCCCGACGGGAATGCACGAAAAGGGCAAATCCGCTTTGGAACTTGTGATGACGCATCTTCACGCGGGCGGAAAATTCGACCACAACAGCTACAAGGTGTCGGGAGGACTGCACGGAGTCGGTGTGTCCGTGGTGAACGCACTCTCGTCAAAGCTGACGGCAACGGTCGACAGGGAAGGCAAAAGATTCAGGCAGTCGTACTCCTACGGAATACCGGACGGGCCTATTGAAGAGATCGGGGAATCGGACGCAACGGGAACGTCCATAACGTTCTATCCGGACGGATCGATATTCGAGACCGTGGATTTTGAATATGATGTCCTGCAGCTCAGATTCAGGAACCAGGCGTTTTTAAACAAGAATGTTGCCATTTATTTCGAAGACGTGAGAACGGGAAGATCGGAAAGGCTGCACTTCGAAGGAGGCGTGTCGGAATTCGTATCATTCCTGAACAAGAACAGATCGCCGATCCACCCGAATCCGATATACATACACGGCGTAAGTTCGGAAATAGAGGTCGAGGTGGCGCTGCAGTATACGGACAGTTACCACGAAACAATAAATTCATTCGTTAACACGATAAGCACAGCGGACGGCGGCACGCACATGGCAGGGTTCAGGGCCGCCCTGACGAGGACGATAAACGATTATGCGAAATCGAACGGTTTCCTGAAAGACGGGGAACCTCTCACCGGCGAGGATGTGCGTGAAGGATTAACGGCAATACTGAGCATAAAGATCCCGGAACCGCAGTTCGAAGGTCAGACCAAATCCAAACTGGGGAACAGCGAGGCGCAGGGCGCGGTTTCATCGGTAATGGGCGAGAAACTGTCGGAATTTCTGATAGAGAATCCGAAGATCGCCGAGACTATAGTCAAAAAGTCGATATTCGCCGCACAGGTCAGAGAGGCGGCAAGGAAGGCGAAGGAACTTACAAGAAGAAAAAGCGTCCTCGAAGGCACCAGTCTTCCTGGGAAGCTTGCGGACTGCACGGAACGCGACCCCGCAAAATCCGAATTGTACATAGTGGAAGGAGAATCGGCCGGAGGAAGCGCCAAACAGGGCAGGGACAGGATGTTCCAGGCGATACTTCCGCTCAGAGGAAAGATATTGAATGTGGAGAAAGCGAGGCCTGACAAGATCCTCCAGAGCGAGGAGATAAAGAATCTTGTGATCGCAATAGGAGGAAGCATAGGCAACGATTTCGACGTTTCCAAAGTAAGATATCACAACATCGTCATCATGACCGATGCGGACGTTGACGGTGCGCACATAAGCACGCTTCTGCTTACGCTCTTCTTCAGGCAGATGAGGCCGCTGATCGAAGCCGGTTACATATATCTCGCGATGCCGCCTCTTTACCGAATTCACAAAGGGAAGAAGGAACAGTATGCGTACAACGATGCGGAAATGGCCAAGGCCGTGGAAGAGTTCGGGGCAGGTGCGCAGGTCACGAGATACAAAGGTCTCGGTGAAATGGATCCGAAACAGCTTTGGGAAACGACCATGGACCCGGAGACAAGGGTCATGAAACAGGTAATGATAGAAGATGCGATGCGCGCCGATGAACTTTTCACGATGTTAATGGGCGACGCGGTCGAACCGCGCAGGGATTTCATAATCGAACATGCGCATGAAGTGATCAATCTGGATGTGTGATATCATGGACGAGGAAAAGATAACACCGAAAGTGGTCTCACAGAGCATCGAGAAGGAAATGCAGCGCTCGTACATCGATTATGCGATGTCGGTGATAATCGGAAGGGCGCTCCCGGACGTCAGGGATGGTCTAAAACCGGTGCACAGGAAGATATTGTACGCGATGCAGGACATGGGTCTGACGTATAACCGCGGACATAAGAAATCGGCGAGAGTGGTCGGTGAGGTTTTAGGTAAATACCATCCTCACGGCGACTCGGCCGCATACGAATCGATGGTAAGGATGGCCCAGCCGTTCTCTCTCAGATATCCGTTAGTGGACGGACAGGGGAACTTCGGGTCGGTGGACGGCGACTCAGCGGCCGCGATGCGTTACACTGAAGCAAAGCTTTCAAAGATAGCGGCCGATCTTTTGGCAGACCTCGATAAGGACACGGTGGATTTCGTTGACAACTTCGACGGCTCGCTGAAGGAACCGTCGGTGCTTCCGTCGAAGTTCCCGAATCTGCTTGTCAACGGTTCCGACGGTATAGCAGTGGGAATGGCAACGAAGATGCCCCCCCACAACCTGACGGAAGTGGTCAACGCTCTCATATACACGATAGACAACCCGGACGCGGAACTCAGCGATCTTATGAACTTCGTGAAAGGTCCCGACTTCCCGACCGGCGGAACGATATACGGTCTTGCCGGGATAATGTCGGCGTACATGACCGGGCGCGGAAAGGTCAAGATAAGGGCGAACACGCACACGGAACAATCGCCGTCCGGAAAATCGAAGATAATTGTTGACGAGATCCCGTATCAGGTCAACAAAGCACTTTTGATCGAGGAGATCGCCGAACGTGTGAAGAACAAGGAGCTTGAAGGTATTACCGATCTCCGTGACGAATCCGACCGGAACGGTATGCGTATTGTCATAGAGCTGCACAGGGACGCCATAGAGAATGTTGTCCTTGAGAACCTTTACAAACAGACGAGGATGGAACAAACGTTCGGCATAATCAATTTAGCGCTGGTGGACAACAAACCGAAGACCCTCAGCCTGAAGGAGATGCTCTCCCATTATCTGGGCCACAGGAAGACCGTTATAACAAGAAGGACGCAGTTCGATCTCAACCAGGCTGCGAAAAGGCACCATATCCTCGAAGGTCTGATGAAAGCGTTCAATATGCTGGATGAAACGATAGCGCTGATACGCGCATCAAAGACCGGAGAAGAGGCGAAAGAGGGCCTCATGTCACTTCTGACGATAACGGAAGAGCAGGCGAAAGCGATATTGGACATGAGGCTTCAGAAGCTCACGGGGCTTGAGATAACTTCTCTGAAAGAGGAATACGAGGAGATCATCCGTCTGATGGAGGACCTCAGGAACATCCTCGACAGCGAAGCGCGCATAATGGCGATAATCAAGGACGAACTCACTGAAATGAAAGATGTGCACGGCGACGACAGGCGAACGGTCATAGATCCGAATGCGATAGACACGGATGAAGAGGACCTGATACCGCGCGAGGATGTTGTTATAACGATAACCGGTGACAACTACATCAAACGGATACCGCTGAGCACATACAAACAGCAGGGACGAGGAGGAGTCGGTTTAATAGGCATGCAGACCAAAGAGGAGGATCACGTTGTCAATCTGTTCGTAACATCAAGTCACGACTATGTGATGTTCATAACCAACAAAGGGCGTCTGCATTGGCTGAAAGGATACAGGATACCGGAAGGAAGCAGACAATCCAAAGGAAAACCCATCGTTAACCTGCTTTCCGATCTTGAGGAAGGCGAGAAGGTGATGAACACCATATGCGTCAGCGATTTCCCGGACGACAAGTATCTGGCGTTCTGCACGCGCAACGGTCTTGTTAAGAAGACATGTCTGAGCGCATACGGCAACGTGAGGGCGAGAGGCATCAAGGCCATCAAGCTGGAGGAGGACGATGAACTCGTTGAAACGCACCTGACCACCGGAGACGCCGAAATAATAATCGCAACACGGGACGGTCAGGCATGCAGGTTCAACGAGAACGACGTGAGACCGACCGGCCGCGACACGATGGGCGTGAAAGGAATAACACTCAACGCAGGCGACGCGGTGGTGGCGATGGCACCCGTTCACAATGAGGATATGCTCCTTACGGTTACCGAGAACGGATTCGGTAAGATATCGTCGGTTGACGATTACCGCAAGACACGCCGCGGCGGAAAGGGCGTTATAACAATAAAGACGGGAGGCCGCAACGGCAGCGTAGTGACCGTCAGAAAAGTGGATCCCGCAGATGAACTTATGATAACAAGCAAACAGGGAAAGATCATAAGGATAAAAGTTGCTGACATACGCGTCACGGGGCGCAACGCGATGGGCGTTAAAGTAATGAATTTACATGACGGCGACCTCGTCACCGCATTGGAACCGATAGTCGGATCGGGAGGGAACGGAGACCCGGGAGGGAACGGAGATGAACAAGATATCCAACGCTAAGATATTGGTCGTGGTGATAGCGACCACGCTGTTCATATCATCGGTGATATTCGCAATGATAATGGTCTCCGACGAATCGATAATGGCGGACCCGTCCAGAGCGCAATTCTATGCCGCCGTATTCATAATAATAATACTGGCGCTCAACGTACCGCTTCTGGTGATAGCGTTACGGGTCTCAAAGAAACTGAAGGCGCGGATGAGCAGCGAGTGCATCTCATGCGGTTCGCCCATGGATCCGGATGAGCGTTCATGTTCAGTATGCCGCACCATACAGCCGGCCGATGACGATGTGTATCTGAAGCCCGAAGATGCTGATGATGAAATAAGACCGAAGAAGTGAAATGCCTATCTTCGACACCCTTGAGAAAAATATGAGTTTTTCCAAAGAATAAGCGATCAGCGAGGGGTAATTCGGTCTTGTTTTGATATTCCCGAGTTTGTTGATGCGTCATTTGCATAGCATACGC
>Ga0123352_10000516_pt1 | contig 46791 bp, 44 predicted proteins | sample TergutLab28metaG_FD_89700 | JGI IMG/M metagenome (GOLD analysis project Ga0123352, IMG submission 89700) | Labiotermes labralis P1 segment gut microbial communities from Petit-Saut dam, French Guiana - Lab288 P1 | ecosystem: Host-associated > Arthropoda: Insects > Digestive system > Gut ... | reverse complement strand
GGAAATTTTTATTCCTGCCACGAAAAGAGACCGCAGCCTTACCAATGTAAGGCAAGGGCTCTTGACAAAGGCAGGAATAAAAATTTCCAACTCAAAACCGTGTTGTACATTGTATTGCAAGGGCAATGAGCGCTAGTACATATCTAGCAAATTCCGCAACAATTTGGAGGAAGAAATTATGATACTTGCTGTAAGCTGCGGAGGGGTGGTTATACACAGAGGCAAAGTTCTCTTGTTATATAAAAATCAAAACGGTAAGTATATAGGTTGGGTTATGCCAAAAGGTACAAACGAAGAGGGGGAAACTTACAAAGAAACAGCAGTAAGAGAAGTTAAAGAAGAAACATCGGTAAGCGCAAAAATTGAAAAATACATCGGTAAAACTGAATATAACTTCAAAGGCTCTGAGGATACTGTTAGAAAAACCGTTCATTGGTACTTAATGTCATCCGACACTTTCCAATGCAAACCCCAAGCTGAAGAATATTTTGCTGATGCCGGGTATTACAAACAACATGAAGCTTATCACTTACTTAAATTCAGCGATGAAAAGCAAATTTTACGCCGTGCTTATGCGGAGTATAATATTTTGAAACGAAAGAAATTCTAAAAACAAAACCGAATAGAAAAGGAGAATAATCAAAATGAAGATGTTTGGTGAAGATGCAACAATTTGGGGTATGAAACAAAAAATGACAAATTTGAGCAAACAGCACAAAATAGCTGTAACGGTTCTTTGTGTACTTGGTGTTCTTGCGGCGATAGCACTTATCGCACTTATGGTTTCAAAGTTCTGTAAAAACCGTGAAGATTATGACTGCTGTGACTGTTTTGATGAGGAAGATGATTTTGGCATTTTTGATCATGATGATTTTGAAGAACCTGGCGTTCATCATATGGAACACGGGCTTGCCGGAGACGCCAACAATTTGTAATTAGAATTTTTTACAACCTATGCAAGTAGGCTAAAATACCCCGGCGGCTATACCGGGGTGTTTTAATTTATAAACAAAAGAAGAGGAGCCTCTAACATGACTCAAGTATATAACCCCGGATGCGCACTTTTGCTCTACAAGCCGCATTATGCTGATAAATTGCTTGCAATGCTTAAAGTAAACAGGCACGAAATATGCTGCCATCATGAACCAAGGCTTACCGAGGGAACAGAAATTATTAATACCTGCCCGGGATGCGACAAGAGGTTCGGCAGTTTGTATGAAGGAATAAGCACAATATCTCTTTGGGAGATTATTGATGCTGATGAGTCATTTGTTTTTCCTGATTATAAGGGAATAGATATGGCTGTTCATGATGCTTGCCCCGTACGCAAGCGCAATGAGGTGCATAATGCTATACGAAGCCTTCTTAAAAAGATGAATATAAACATAATTGAAGCCGAAAAAATACGTGATAGGTCTGTTTGTTGCGGCGACAACTTCTACCCTTCATTACCAATTGATAAGGTGCATGAAAAAATGCGTGAACGTGCAAATTCAATGCCAACTGAAAATGTATGCGTTTATTGCGTTTCTTGCATTAAGTCAATGAATATCGGGGGCAAAAAGCCAAGATACATATTAGATTTGCTGTTTAATGAGGAAACTGAATCAGTAGTATGTGATACTGCTGCGTGGCATGAGCAGGTTAAGAAATTTATAAAGTTATCCGAACCTACTCCTCATCTTCCATCTTAACCTCGGACATAAGCGACTCACTTGACGGACCAAGTATAGTCGGCTCGCTGAACCTTGGGCGCAAATTGCCCACTGCCCCTGTAAGAAACAGCGCATACACAACAAGCCCTATTCCAAACAACATCGCATATAAAGGGCTGCCGAATAAGAGCAAAAAAACTACAAGAGCTTGGAATATAAGTGCTACTACTCCAAGACCTATAAGAATAGGTGCCCTTTTTGGGTTTTTGGCAAAGACAATACCTAAAACCCCAAGCAGCAACTGATATAGCCCAGCAACAGCGAAAGCTATACTCAACACACTAAACATAGCCAAAATATCATCCATCGACAAACCCGCTGATCCAACAATTTCTTCTGCACCTATTTGCATAAGCAAATCAGCACCGCCCGACCCTGTAAATACAAATGATGCAAGTGACATTATAAATGAAAAAACAGCGAACATAATTATACATATGGAACTTATTAAAATGAGCTTCCTGCCTCTTGGATACATAAGATACACCTGCGACTTTCTTGTTATAAATTATAAATTTTTTAAGTAATCTACCTCTTCGTCTGTTAAGTATCTGTACTGCCCTTGTTCTAAGTTTTCAAGCTTTAGGTCGCCTACTGCAACCCTTCTAAGCAGTAGAACTTTATGTCCTACAGCATCAAACATTTTTCTGACCTGTCTATTTTTGCCTTCTCTAAGCGAAATTTGGACAAGGCTTGTGCTATCATCCGTTCTAATTATCCGGACTTTTGCCGGAACTGTTTTATAAGGTTTACAAACAGTGGCATACGACTTATTGGTCTGATCCGGTTTCTCTTCATCAATAACGACTCCGTCTTTAAGACGCTGTACTTCTGAATTTAACATCTTTCCGGTAACTTTTGCAATATATATTTTGTCTATATTATGCTTCGGATGTGTTAGTTTGTAAACGAGATCGCCATCATTCGTTAAAAGCAAAAGACCTGAAGTATCAAAATCCAACCTCCCTATAGGCACAACCCGCTGTTTAACATCTTTTAAAAGATCCAAAACCGCAGGACGGTCGAACTGTTCCTTAGCAGTTGAAACGTAGCCTTTAGGCTTGTTTAGCATAATGTAGACTTTTCGATCTTCAAGCGAAACAACCTTTCCGTTTACAGTAACAACGGCACTATCTTCATCAATCTTCGTTCCAACCTCAATTACTTTTTCCCCGTTAACGTAAACACAGCCCTCATTTATAAGCTTTTCAGATGCCCTGCGGGATGCAACTCCACATTCGGCTAAATATTTTTGCAGTCTTATTTCCATTTAATGTACCTTCTTGTAAATTATTACGCCGGAAATTAAATATATCAATTTTCCAACACAACCCTTTCTATCATTGCCTTTGCCAATAACCTGAATTTCTCTACTATACCGACAGGGCAATAATGATTATATCTGAATATTGAGGATATGTAAAGAGTAAGGTTACAAAGCGCACGAGAATCTAATTTGTAACGAATATGCCTAAGCCCTGTCATTCCGGGCTCGACCCGGAATCTTCATGCAAAAAATTTCAACATCATATTTATCACTATTAACGCAAATGGCGATTGAACGTTGTAATATTGCGCCGCCAATTAATTCATTCCGACATCTTGGCGGCGCAACCTCCTTTCCAAGGGGGCTGGTCGTTCATCTTCGACGAACTGCTCGCCCATGCAACCTGGGTGATTAAAGTTTTCTAAGGAAAACTTTAATCGGGGGATCAATAGCAATGAACATGGCTCACAGTCCACAGCATGAAGATAGCGGGTCAAGCCCGCAATGACGGGCTTTTGAGCGTGTTCGCTCAAATTAGATTCACGTGTACAAAGCGGGAGCGATATTTTTGCGAAAAATGAGGAAATATGGTACAATAACATCAAGCGTGTGGCAAGATTTTGTGTTTGTGCTTCGCAAACGTTGATTAAAATGGTAGAAGCTCTACTCATCATTCAGCTGTTATTTGTTTTGTGGCTGCGAGTTCTCTGCGTAATGAGTTGCCACACGCGTTTTATGATGTAAGGTGATTGACATGAAAAAATTCAGCAATATTACAACAAGAAATGAACTGGCTGATTATTTAGAAATTCCTAGAAAAGATCTGGCACATATTTTGTACAAGCAAAAGGTTGATAGCTATTATATTTCATTTGATATACCTAAGAAAAATGGAGGAATAAGGCATATCCATGCCCCGATCAGTGATCTAAAGATTATCCAAAAAAAGCTGTCTGAAGCTTTATGGGAACATCAAGAAACCATATGGGCTGAAAAAGGGATAAATCCCAATATATCCCATGCATTTGAGAAGGGCAAAAGTATTATTTCAAATGCGAAAATTCATAGAAATAAACGATTATTGCTGAACGTTGATTTAGAGAATTTTTTCGACAGTTTTCATTTTGGGCGAGTTAGAGGATATTTTAATAAAAATAATGATTTTCAGCTTCCGATTGAAGTAGCTACAGTTATTGCGCAACTTTCATGTTACAACGGCAGCTTACCACAAGGGGCTCCGAGCTCGCCAATAATAACTAATTATATTTGCCAAATATTCGATTTCAGAGTGCTGGCAATAGCTAAAAGGTTCAAATTAGACTATACAAGATATGCGGATGATTTAACATTTTCCACAAACAACAGAGCTTTTATAGATACTCAGGAGGATTTTCATAGAGAATTAACAAAAATAATTGAATCCGCCGGATTTCGGATTAACAAAGATAAAACAAGGCTTCAATATAAAGATTCAAAGCAAGAAGTTACAGGTTTGGTGGTTAACAAGAAATTAAGCGTTGATAGAGAATACTGCCGCAAGACTAAGGCAATGGCATTTAACCTTTATAAGCAAGGTGACTTTACTATTAACGATGAAGAAGGCAGCATTAAGCAATTAGAAGGTCGGTTTTCTTTTATCAATCAGCTTGACAGGTATAATAACAAGCTTGAAAATAGTGATCGGTGTAATTCCAAGACACTGAATGGTAGAGAAAAACAGTATCAAAAGTTCCTATTTTATAAATATTTTTATTCAAATGATAAACCGCTTATAATAACAGAAGGGAAAACTGATATTGCCTACTTAAAATCAGCTTTAAAAAAATTTCATTCGGATTATCCATCTTTAATAACGAAAATAACAAATAACGAACATAAATTCCATGTGTCATTTTTAAAAAGATCTGATCGTCTGAAATATTTTCTTAACATTGCTATAGATGGTGCTGATACTATGCAAAATATATATAACTATTTTTCATCGAACAAATCACATAGAAAACGCAATGAATGGAATTTTCCTGACTACTTAAGCTACTTTAATGATGTAAGCGGCGGTCAGCCAAAACAACCGATAGTATTAGTTTTTGATAATGAGCTTGAGAATAATAAGAAACCTTTGAAAAAATTTGTTAACCATGCAAAACTTAATGAAGAAATGAAAGATGAACTTGCTAAAAATTTATGCATCAAGTTAGCTGATAATGGCAATCTATTCCTCATGACTAATAATTTAGTCGATGATAAAAAGGAATGCGAATTGGAAGATTTATTTGACAAGGAAACGCTTGACCATAAAATAGGTATAAAAACCTTTTCACGAGAAGATGGCTTTGATGAAGATAAGCATTATGGCAAAGCAATATTCTCAGAATACATATCAAATAACTATAACAGCATCAACTTTGAAGGATTTAGAAATATTCTTAACATTGTAAACAGCATAGTAGAATCATACTAAAAAATCTTTTTAAACTATTGACATTCACCACTGCAAAGATGTATACTCATAAAGTTAAAAATAACTTGTTAGGTGAGGCTCCTAAAAGAACATAGGCTACTGCCCTTAAATGTCGAGAGACGCCATAGGGTAGAACAGGCATAGTCGGATTAAGGCGTGCTTAATGTAGCTGATTGGCTTGCAATCTACGTCTTTTAGTGCTAAAGCTCATACGAGGGGTTTGTTTATGTGTTTATATGCAATAAAATGCTACAGGATAACCCTGTGGTTATAAGTGTGTGGATAACATTAAACAATACGACCTCTTGCGGTCGTTTTTTTATTACAAAAGGGGGAATATGATGGATCCAGACAGTAGTGATTATCGAAGTAGAAATTTCGGCAGTCAAGTATTAATGCGTATACTAATATTCAACTAGGGCGTGTTCCCATTATCTGAAACGCTCATCTTTTTGCAAGTTTTGCGCCACTCTTCGTTAAAAATTCTTGAAATACGCTCAGTATTTCTGCAAATTTTTGCCTCGATTGACACAAAACCTGCTGAAAATCTGTGCATTCCCGATAGTGGGAACACGCCCTAAAATAGTATCATCAATCTCTGTTACTCATTTGGAACAAACAAATTTGTTACTGTTTTAGTTGGATATTAGTATACTACAAAATCACAAAACACGAGGTTAGTTAATGAGTTTACTGGAAGCAATAATTTTAGGGCTGATACAGGGAATTTCAGAATTTTTGCCTGTATCAAGTTCGGGGCACTTGTTAGTGTTCCATCATATTTTTGGCATAACAGCAGAGGATAACCTGACGTTTATAATCGTACTTAACATGGGAAGTCTTATGCCGCTTTTATTCGTTTTTCGCAAAGACATTTGGGAATTGGTCAAAAACCCTTTCCAAAAAACTGCGGCTATGTTAATAATCGCCACGATACCTTTGGTGGTCGTGACATTACTGTTTGAAGGGTTTATTGAGTCAATGTTCCATATGGTACGTTTCTTGCCCTTTGGATTTATAGTTACAGGCGTAGTTTTGCTACTTTCGGACAAACTAAAAAGAAATGACAAGAATATAGAGAAAATGAGCTTTTTGGATGCCGCTATAATTGGATGTGCTCAAGCGTTAGCCGTTTTCCCCGGGATATCTCGTTCCGGAAGCACTATAACGGCTACAATGGCAAGAGGTGTGGATCGAGAAAACGCCGCTAAGTTTTCATTTCTTATGTCTGTTCCTGCGGCTATAGGGGCTATGCTGTTTCGAATAAGCCGTATAGTTTCAGACCCGGAACTGATGGAAGGATTAAACTTCATTAACTTGGGTGCAGGTTTTATAATTGCCGCTGCAACAGGATATATAGCGATAAATTTCATGTTAGCTATCGTGAAAAAAGCTAAGCTTAAGTATTTCGCACTCTACTATATTTTTGCATTAGTTGTATTGATTGTTTTGTTTTTTTAGAACTGTAAGGTAACGATTGCCGATGTAATATCAAAAATCGGAGGTGTAACATAATGAAAGAAATAATTTTAACACATATTAAAAATAAGGATATGGAAACCTTAAAGACTCTGCTTTCAACCGCAGAGGAATTGGAAATACTATATGCATTTCACAGCTTAACTTCTGACGAGCAAGTAATTGTGTTCCGGCTGTTATCCAAAGACCACGCTCTGCGCCTGTTTGAGGAGCTAGATACTGATATGCAGCAAAACTTGCTGCATTCGTTTGCTGATGATAGAGCAATAGAGTTCGTTAACGAACTTGCTCCTGACGACAGAGTGCGTCTTCTTGACGAACTGCCTGCAAGCGTAGCCAAAAAATTGATTAATGCCCTTTCGCATGAAGAAAGAGAAATCACAAACCTGCTGATGGGATATGCGCCCGAAACCGCAGGACGTATAATGACAACCGAATATATATCTCTAAAAAGGGATATGACGGTGGAACAAGCCTTAGAAAAAATAAGTGCGCAGGCTAAGGATAAAGAAACCGTCTACACTTTGTTTGTAACAGACTCAGCTAAAAAGCTTGAAGGTGTTTTAACATTGAAAGGCTTGCTGATTGCCAGAGGCATATCTGCCACAAATATAGGTCATACTGACGGCAATGCCCTTGTTGGCGATATTATGTCTAAAAATGCTATAAGCGTTCCTACTGACACAGATCAAGAAGAAGTTGCGCGTATTTTACAAGAGCTTGACCTTCTTGCTATTCCTGTTGTTGATAAAGAACATCGGCTGGTTGGCATCGTAACGATTGATGATGCTATTGATATTCTGGAAGAAGAAGCTACGGAAGATATACTTGACGCAGCGGGCTTTGTGGATGTTAAAGGTAACGAAACCGGTAGAAGCGAGCTGTTGGTTAACGGCAGCACATGGAAAATATGGCGGGTTCGACTGCCTTTCTTGCTGATAACTTTAGGCGCAGGCATACTTGCCGGCGGTGTTATTGAATGGTTTGAAGATGCGCTGTCTCTTGCCGCAGTAGCAGTTTTTATACCTTTGATTATGGATATGGGCGGAAATGTAGGCACTCAATCTTCCACTGTGTTTGCTCGCGGTGTCGTTTTGGGGCATATCCAGCCTGCGAAATTCATGAAGCATTTTGTAAAAGAAATTTGGATTGGGTTTAGTATGGGCGTGTTAATAGGCACTGCCGCCGGAATAATAACCGCATTATGGCAAGGAATACCACTGTTAGGGCTCGCTGTTGGGATTTCTCTTGTGGCGACTATGACATTAGCGTCATTATTGGGTTTTTTGGTTCCGTTTGTGCTTATCAGGTTCAACGTAGACCAAGCAGCTGGATCAGCACCAATAATCACTTCTATTAAAGATATTGCGGGGCTTGTAATTTACTTTGCATCCGTTAGTATTTTCTTGGGATATATGCTTTAAAGCGAGAATGGAAATATATGACGATAAAAGCTATCAGTTTGTTAGAAATTGATAGCTTTTATCGTGAAAAATATGTTTATTCAATGCACAATGCACAATGCACAATGCACAATGCACAATGCACAATGCACAATGCACAAAATATTTTAGCATTTGAGGAATTTTTCGCAACCCTTAATTGAGCATTGTTAATTGCCAATTGTGCATTGACAATTACAAACAGGCTTCAATACACTAACCCCAAGCGGAGGAACAACAATCTCTATACTATAATCACGCCCGGTTATCGGGATGTTTTCGCATTTAATTATACCTTTATTTATAAGCCCGCTGCCGCCGTATTTTTCATCATCGCTGTTTAACACTTCTTTATAGCTAGCGTTGAGCGGAACACCTATTTTGTGAGCATACCAAGGCACGGGAGTAAAGTTGCAAACAAAGATCGTAAAGTCGCCTTTATCATCAGCTCGGAAAAACGAGACTAAGCTGTGTTCAGCATCGTTGCAATCAAGCCACTGAAATCCTGAACTGCCAAAATCATCATACCAAAGAGGAGGGTCATTTTTGTACAGGTGGTTAAGATCTCTTGTGAAAAGCATCATTTGTTTATGATGGTCAAAATCCAACAAAAACCAATCCAGAGGGCGTTTTTCATCCCATTCAATGAATTGACCGAACTCGCCGCCCATAAACAAAAGTTTCTTACCCGGATGCCCGTACATAAAACCTAGCGCACAGCGCAGCCCTGCAAGCTTTTGCCATAAATCACCCGGCATTTTGTTAAGAAGCGATTTTTTGCCATGCACTACTTCATCATGAGAAAGAACGAGGATAAAATTTTCTGTGAAGTTATACATCATACCAAATGTAAGATTTGTGTGATGACTTTTACGATAAACCGAATCCAGCTCGACATATTTCAAAAAATCATTCATCCAACCCATGTTCCATTTAAGGTTGAAACCAAGCCCGCCATCGTTTAGCTGACGTGAAACGCCTTTCCATTCCGTCGATTCCTCGGCAATCATTAAAACATTTGGATATCTTTCTTTCATTATCGAGTTAAGATGCTTGATAAATTCAACCGCATCAGTATTATCCCTGCCGCCATATTTATTAGGTATCCATTCGCCCTGTTTTTTTGCATAATCAAGGTAAAGCATTGAAGCAACTGCATCAACTCTAAAACCGTCAATATGATATTTTTCAGCCCAGAAAATAGCGTTTCCTATTAAGAAATTCTTAACTTCAGGCCGCCCATAGTTAAAAATCAGCGTTCCCCATTCAGGATGTTCGCCCTGTCTTGGGTTTTGATGTTCGTAAAGCGCACTGCCGTCAAAACGTATAAGTCCATGAGCATCTTTAGGAAAATGAGCAGGAACCCAATCCATTATTACTCCAATTCCATTTTGATGGCAAATATCAACAAATTGCATAAATTCATGTGGGCTGCCGTATCTACTTGTAACCGCATAATGCCCAATAACTTGATATCCCCATGACCCATCAAACGGATGTTCCATAACCGGCATAAGCTCTATATGTGTGTATCCCATATTTTTTACATATGGAATTAACTTCTCTGACAGTTCAACATAGCTTAAAAAGCGCCCGCATTCAGCTCTGTCCCAAGAGCCCATATGGAGTTCATATATATTCATAGGTCCATCAAGCGGGTTTTTATTAATACGATCATCCATCCACTTTTTGTCGTTCCAATGATATCCATTTATGTCATACACGAATGAAGCCGTGTTCGGACGAAGCTCTGCAAAATTACCATATGGGTCTGATTTTAGCAGTATGTCTCCCGATATGGTTCTAATTTCATATTTATATATGTCGTAATTTTGTAGCCCGGGAATAAAAATCTCCCATATACCGGAGTTCGATAAAAGACGCATTTGATGACGGCGACCATCCCAACTGTTAAAGCTTCCGACAACGCTTACTCTTGCGGCGTTCGGCGCCCAAACAGCAAAAGAAAACCCGGAAACGCCATCTATAACCCTATGGACAGCACCTAGCTTATTAAAAATTTCATAATGAGTTCCCTGACCTATTAAATGTCTGTCAACATCTGTAATTGTAGGCAAAAAGGAGTAAGGATCGTCAATTGTAAAAATATGATTGTCATGATATTTTATTTCAAGAAGGTATTCAAATATGTCTTTGCATCTAATAATCGTTTCAAAAAAACCCGCATTGTGGACTTTTTCCATATTATATCTAATTGATGTGTCGTGCTTATCCAAAACCGTTACCAATTCAGCGTCGGGATAAAATGCTCTTACTGCAATACAATCAATACTGTTTGCGACAATTTTATGCATCCCAAGAACACGATGAGGGTCACCATGAGACGCTTTAATGATATGGTCAAGCTCTTGCAGGCTTACGGTTGAAATCATAGGCTCGCCTCCATATTTGTGTGTTTAAAATCTTACCCTAGCAGCATCCCTATTATCCCAAGTGCAAATAAATGCAGCGGATAGAATGCATAAAAACCCCATTTAAAAGATGTTCCACGCTCGCCGTTATATAGATAAATCGGTATAACCGCAGCAACAGCACCGACGAGCAAAAATATTTGGTTATAAAGCAAAAATGCTAACAACACGATTGGAACTATTCTCGAAAGTCTCTTATCACAGAAATAGCTTAAAAATATAATCAAAACCCCAATAAAGCCATAATCTGAATTTATTACGCTAGCAACAGTGCCCATAAATATAACAGATAAAAACCCTGCGATTATGTTATTAACATTATTTCCATCTTTATGCCAACTTTTATATAAATGTATAGCTAAGACACTTAAAAATAAAGTGAAAATTACATTTTGATGCTGCAAAAACTGACCATTAAAAGACCACGACAAGCCCCAGTTTTCTACTGTAACATAGCTTGATAAAAACATAGCCGGTGTAAAACCCCATGACGCAGCAGACAGCATATCAAAAGCAAATTCTGAAACAACCGCAAATATCAGTAATCTAAACAAGAAGCGGGTTATGTTGCTGGTACGCCGACAACCCTCGGCAATGCAAAAAACGAAAATAGGAAATGCAATACGACCTATTGATCGCATAATAATATAAACATCAGGCGGCAAAAAACCTGAAAAAGCCACAGCACTGTGGTCGATAAACATAGTCGTAACAGCAATAATCTTAAGAACAAACATCGACATAATGATACCTCAGTTAATAGATAGCCGTGAACAGCTTTTGCTTATTCACTATTACCTATTATTATGTGTGCTTTGAAGGGCGGAAATAACGCTATCATCTATCCCATTCCTTCTCTGTTGCTTATTCTGCTTGTCACATATTCGAGCCAGTCATCAGGCTCTATCATATTCGACAATTCAAAAAGTTTCCGTGCTTCATATATCGCATACACAAACTCATTTACATCAGCAAAAGCTTTGTGATTAACCTTGTGAAACGATATAGGACGTATTGCAAATGGTCGCCCTTGCTTAACTTGTAGCCCAATCGGATATTTTGTGGCTTTTCCTGTTATTTCCCACAAATTTTTGAGGTAAATGCTTTCTACCTTGAACCCGTGTGTTGTAGGGCTATATCCAAAAATCAGATACTTTGCGTACAGCTTGGCAGGACTGTTGTATATTTCACGATAAAAACCATCAAAGTTTGATATATCAAAAGCTGGATTATTAGTGTAATTCCAACATTTTATCTCCATATCGTACTTCTTGCCATTAATGTTGGCATTAAAATCAGGAAAGGTTTGTGAGCTAGGGTTTGTTTCTAACTTCAAGCCGTTATCTTCAAGCCATTGCGGAATCCATTCCTGTACGCAGTTGCCTATAATATCGTTTGAGCGGCTTGTTTTTGGTATGCCGCCAATATTTATTGTGATAACTCCCTTTTCGCCCCTTATATCGTTTAACGCTTTTTCATATAGCTGTTCGAGCGATTGTAACATTGGACATACTCTCCTTTGTTAAGGCAGATTTGATTACATGACTTGATACATGTGTTACAACAGGAATGCTAACCGTATTGCCCAGTAAGTCAAAAGCGTCTTTGGCTTTTAAGAAGTCTAGGTTGTAATTTTCGGGGAAGCCAAAAAGCCGTAAGCCCTCCCTAACGGTTAATGACCTTATTCCCTTGCCTACAGGAACACCAAGCCGCATAACATCAGTCGCAACTAGCGTTGGAGCAATGTCGGCAGGGTCTAAAATTTTGCTGTACTCAAAAGAGAGTTTCCCTGTAACTATATTGTAGCCTTTAGGTTTATTGGTATCATATACCCTTTTGTTACCTTCTTTCTTTTTAGGGTGCTCGTATGCCAAGTAGCCCTTTGCAACTAAATCATCAAGAGTATCTTTAAGGTTGCTGTCGTTATAAAAAGATAAAATCATCTCTACAGTCAACGGCATACCATCCATCCAGTCGATGTCGTAAATGTCAGCCCACTTTTTATTTCTTCGTTGCTTAAGCAACAGCTCCAACAACTCTTTTTGGCTTGTGGAAACGTCACCTTTTAGGGCAAAGTTCCAACTATGAATGTTATCAGCCCCGCCCCGCTTATCTTTGATTTTTTTACCAATAACATCTTCAATAGCATAGTATTTTAGTAATTTTTTCGTAAACTCGGTTTCTTTGGCGGGTATCGAATGTTCAATAATATCCGACAAACTGGAAAATCGTGGTCTTATTGCTCCAAGTGTTACCGCTTGTGAAGATGTGCCGTAGATATAAATGCGTTTTCGCGATTGAGCAAGCCCAAAGTCCTTGCTGTCAAAAACTTGCCAATCAACAGTATAGCCAATATCTTCTAACACGCCAATCATTGTATCCAAGGTTTTTCCGTTGTCATGTGAAACCAAACCTTCTACATTCTCTAACAGAAAACCTTTGGGATTTTTTGCTTTTAGTATTCGTGCAACATCGAAAAAGAGGGTTCCTCTGGTGTCCTCAAAACCCAAACGTCTACCCGCAGATGAAAACGCCTGACAAGGAAAGCCCGCCAATAAGAAATCAAAATCTGGTATGTCTGTGGCTTCAATTTTGGTTATGTCGCCATTTGGCGTATCTCCAAAATTATATTTATATGCTTCAACAGCATACCTTTTGATCTCTGATGAAAAGACATGTTGTCCTTTTAACCCCGCAGATTGTAGGGCTGCTTCAAATCCAAGTCTTAAACCGCCTAATCCACAGAAAAGGTCTATATACTTAATATTCACAAGCAATCCCCCCAGTGCTAATATGCATTTTCGCACGTACCACTCTTGTTGTGGCACATAAGTGCGCTCTCCGTTTTTGCTTGTTCAGCCAGTAAAGTCATTTTATCATAATTTTTTGCCTTTGTTGTGAAATTATCTGAATTGCGCTATTTACACCCTACACAGACTAAGTTCTACTCTTTACTTGCTTACCTACCTGTCCCCTGTTCCGATCACAATTACGATATCATAATTGCCAAGCAAGCTTTCATCAACCTCTTCAACCGTGCTGTTAAAATATTGCTCAAGATCATATGACAAACCGGGAGTTCTTACAATGATTCGCGTTTCTCTGTTTGACGACCCTAAATAATTATCAACATTTACAATATTAAAACCGCCGGCAGAAAGTGTTTCTCCAAATGAAGCGGCCAATCCGGATACTCCGGCTCCGTTAAGCACTTGTATTCTTGTGTTAGCCCTGTCAATAGATATTCTTCTTGATGTCAGATGCTCCGGTTCGTCGTCTTCGCTCTCGGGTAATTCAGGAGGTGCATAGAATATTTTGTCAATAAGCTCCCTTGTTGCCGCAGTGTCTATTTGATAAATTGCAGTTCTAACACCACCGGGATAAATAGTCGTGCCTACCCCGGGGAGCATATGGAACGTCAAGGAATCGCCGCTGATAAGAGGTATAAACGATATATATTTAGGTAAATCAAGAACTACGTTAAAATCTGTGTTGACATAACTTATCATTATACCTAAGAAGCTTAAAGCATTTTCTCTCAGCATTTCTCTGTCAAGAAGCTGCTGCATGAATGCAGTCATAAATTCTTGCTGCATTCTAACCCTTCCTAAATCACCATCTGCATAGCCACTTCTAAAACGTACGACACCTTCCGCCAGAACACCGTCAAGAACTTGCCGCCCGCCGGGTACGTTTATACGGAAGTTTGCAACAGGGTCGAAATATTGAAAACCTTGAGGGCGTATTTCCATTTCAACTCCGCCCATAGCATCTACTACTGCCCTAAATCCGACAAGATCCATTGACACCCAATGATGTATGTTTATACCTAACATTCGTTCAACATGTAGTTTAACAATTTCGCCGCCTTCACCGGGAACAGCTCTGTTGTATATGGCATTAAGCCGCATACTTCTACTTCCCCATTGTGAGTTAAGACGTTCGAACAGATCATCATCAAGAGTTATCCAACTGTCTCTCGGAAGGGAAATTATGTCAGTCTTAAGAGTTTCCCTATCAAAAGTTGCAAGAAACATTGTATCTGTCAAAGATGCTTCATCATCAACACCTAAAATAAGCACGTTTGTTTTAACAGGAGGGAGAAGATTCCAGTCTATTAAAGTTTCATCATCCGTACCCAAAACTCTTTGAAAAAAGCCAACTACTGCGTTTTGACCGTCATCACCGGTTGGTCTGAACCCAAACCAAACCCCTGAAAGTAAAAGCACAAATACAAGCATTATTGAACCAAAAACAACCAAAAATCTGATAGCTAACCTCTTTTTGTTTGAACTTCTTGATTTACGGCGACTTTCCCGGCTTTCTGAACGCTCGCTGTTATGCTCTGCGGCAACATCAAAAGTTTGAGCATTATCTTCATAATAATTTTCGTATTCAAAATTTTCATTAACAAATTCGGATGAATCATTATTTAAAACAAAAGAGTCTCTGCTAATAAATTCGGGTTCTACATATTTGACTGTAGTTTCTTCAAAGTATTCGTTATATTCGTTGTGTTCTTCATCAGTATGTTCATAATACTCTTCATATTCACTATGGTTTTCGTCAGAATAATTGTTATATTCTTCATCGGGATAACCATCGTATTCTTCCCCCGAGTATTCTTCGTTTTCGTAATCATCGTTATAATTATTATTCATTAAAATCACCTTGGGCATGTTGCCAACATCGCTTAACGCCCGTCTTTTTGAAAATTTTGCCATCTATAAATAAAGGCGTCTATAAAAGATTTAAAATATTCAAATCTCTTCTGTTAAGAAGGTCGATAGCTTCTCCATTTTCCAACTTAACTATTGGTCTTGAAAGAGAGCTTTGGTTTATAAAAAACACTTTTGCTTTTCGTCCATCTGAAAGTCTTACCCAATGCCCTAAAAAGCTGTTGGTAACTTTATTTAAAAATATCCATAGATACTTAGGGTCCATAACCGCATATCCATCACGTTCAAACACTCTTATAATATCAAACGGACAGCGCTTGTCTTCTCCCGGTGGGGCATGAAGCGCATTTTCATATGCGTTACAAATCTGGACGATTTTAGCAGCAGCCGAAATTTGATCGCTTTTAAGCCCGGAAGGATATCCTGTGCCGTCATGCCTTTCATGATGTTGTAAAGCCGCAAGTCTTACTTCTTCAGGCAAGTTAGAAAGCTCAAGAAGGCTGTAACCATAATGCGGATGCCTGCGCATTGCCGCTTCTTGACGCTCGCTTATAGGTTCACCAAGTACAGGTAAAAGATCTGAAGATAGTCTTGTTTTCCCAATATCATGGAACAATCCTGCGAGGGTTAATATATCTATATCGTCGGCATTTAAATCAAGCCAATGTCCAAAAAGGTTGCAAAGCAGCGACACATTATTAGAATGAGTAATCAAATCTTTGTCTTTGATTTCCCCAACATAAGCGTATATGTCACTTTTATTTGCAAGTGATTGCATAATTTTATTAGGCATCTCACAAAGGTCGCCAACAAACACATCTTCGCCGCTGCATATAGCCGAGATATAACCCTCTGTTTTTTCAGAACCTGAATCATATAAATTTTTGAAATTTTTATATAAAGGAACTGATTCTAAACTTGCGGGTTTATCAGGGATATTTTTAGGGGTTTCATCTTGAGCTTCTTCCGAAGAGCCTTCTTGACCCGGAACTCTTACGAAAATATGATCAAGATGTTTAATTGCTGATTTTGGAATATCTTGTGCCAAAGTTTCACGGGCAACAATAAGCTGACCTGTGTCTGTAACTATATCTCTGGCGAGAATCATACCTTTTTCGAGTTCTGCTGGCTTTATACGAATAATATTTTCGTTTTTCATGCATTGCACCCTTTCAGGCAAATTTGTGTTATGATGCATACCCTTGCAATACAATGTACCGTGTTGTACATTGTATTGCAAGGGTAATCTACTTATAATCTTTACCAATCCCTATGTCTTAATACCAATTTTTGCATTACGGACAGCAGGGAACACGTCCTTATAATATTACAAATATCAAGCTATGTCAAGGTTAAAAGGTAATTATTCCGTAAAACCAGACCTTTAACGCTGTAATTTGATAAAACATATTTTCCAAAAAATATACAATATATTTTTGTGTAGATTCTTGACATTATGCGTAATAAGCTATAAAATATACAGTAGAGATTTACCGCTATTTCGACAATTTTTAATGATGGACAATGTCCGTCTGTATACCAACCTGCGGTCAATATTTTACATAATGGAGGTGGTTGATATCAACCCCAACTCAAACAACCAAGGAAAAATTCCCGGAAATACTCTGGATTTCTATAATGAGGGCATGTCACGCAAAGCAGTAGAAAAACTTTTCGATGAAACGCCTCATGAAAATAATGCAGCTTCTAATTATACTGATATGGACGATAACTACGGAGCATATCGCAGACCTTCGCCGCAACAAGAGCAATTTGCACCAAGACCTCAAATTGCAAGAAATTCAAACGGCTACCCTGACTTTAATGCTCAAAGATCTGAACCAAAAGGAAGAGCATCTTATGACGGCGCAGGGCATGATGATAGAGATAGAAAAAGAAACCCTGCGGATTCCGGCAGATATAGAAAAATTCCGGATCTACCTAACAACCCAAACCCAAGAACTCAACAAGGTTCGCCTCAAGCTACCAGCAAAATTGCTACCGTACCAAGATCTGTCCCCGGTGGTTCACCTCGCCCTCCATCCGAGGGGCGGAAGTATGTCGCTAATGACAACAAGTTTATTGATACGGAAATAATGGATGATGGAACTCAGAAAATCCTTAAATATGTTTTTGCAGGTGTGCTGTTTGTTCTTGTATTAATCCTTTTCCTGCTTCTTTTACGCATTAACGGCTTGAACGGGCAAATAACTGATTTAAGAAATCGCTTTGAAGCCATTGAGTCAGACATTGAATCAGCTACGGCTTTGACAATAAGGCTTGAAGGCTTAGACTTGGATATCGGAAATTTAAGAACACAAGTAACCGAAATGGTAACACCGCCGGCATTCCCGAATGACCACGGTTCTGATAATGAAGGCGGACAAGCTACAGGGGAAACATCTGACTCGCAAGATACTACGACGCCAACTGATGCACCGCCAACGGGCGGAGGAACAGCCGCTACCGGGGTACAAACGCATGTTGTCCAAAGCGGAGATACTCTTTCAAGCGTTGCTCAAAGATTTTACGGAGCTTCAAACCCAACACTTTGGGCACTAATTAGAGAAGCAAATGGTATGACTTCCGATGCTTTAAGAGTCGGAGATACTATTACAATACCACAAAGACAATAAAGATATTTATTGCAGTTATAAAACCTGTGTTCAGATTAACTAACACAGGTTTTATAACTGCTAAGTTAAAAGTATTATTCCATATTTAATCTTAAAATAATTCTAATTTTTTCGATATTTTCAACTTTTGCGAAAGCAATATTGAATTATACACTTGAAACATGCGTATAATTTAATACAGCTATTACCTCTCATTTAACCCTTAGACACACTGAATCATATACCCAAACTTTAATTTTATTTCTTTAGGAGGATATAAATGAACCTTTATTTGCTTACCTTGGCTCAGTTACGAGAAATGGCAACTGAAATGGGACTTAAATCTGTGCAAAAATATAGAAAAGCGGATTTAATTGCGTGGATTTATGATACTCAAGAGGCACAAGCAGGCAAAAAAAATGCTTCATCCTCTGCAAAAACATCAGCTGCCAAAGCCCAAGATCCGGAAGAGAATTTTGCTGAACAGACTACGGTTACAGCTATCGAAGCTACCACTTCATCCGAAGATCAAATTGATAATTCAACCTCCAAATTAATATCTGAAAACGAGCCTATAGAGGTTGACGCTGCCGAAAACCCGGCAGTAGCAATGTCTCGTGAAAAGGTACGAGAATCTCTCGACAGTGGAGTAATAGGATCCGGGATTTTAGAAATTATGTCAGAGGGCTTTGGATTTTTACGTACCGCAAATTTTCTGCCCGGCAATAAGGACATATATGTCTCCCCTTCTCAAATTCGGCGTTTTAACTTAAAAACAGGTGACCTTGTTTCCGGAAGCTTACGAATTCCAAAGGAAAACGAAAGATACAGCGCACTTTTATTTCTTAAAACTATAAACGGTGATCTGCCGCATATGTCGGCATCCCGACCTAATTTTGAAGATTTAACACCTATATTCCCAACTGAAAGACTTCATCTTGAAACATCCCGCACAGACCTTGCTTCACGACTCATTGATTTGATTTCGCCTGTTGGTAAGGGTCAGAGAGGTATGATTGTTGCACAGCCAAAGGCGGGGAAAACTGTCCTGCTTAAAAAAATTGCAAATGCGATAATTAAGAACCACCCGGATGTAGAGCTTATAGTGCTTTTAATTGATGAACGCCCTGAAGAAGTAACAGACATACAACAGTCAATTATCAGCGACAGAGCAAGGGTTGTTTATTCAACATTTGACGAAACGCCTGAACATCATAAAAGGGTTTCAGAAGTTGTTCTTGAACACGCAAAACGCATGGTGGAGCAAGGTAAAGACCTTGTTATTTTACTCGACAGCATAACCCGTCTTGCTAGAGCGTACAATTTGACTGTGCCTCCTAGCGGTCGAACTTTATCCGGCGGGCTTGATGCTTCTGCGCTTCATATGCCCAAGAAATTTTTTGGTGCTGCTAGAAATGTCCAAAATGGAGGATCGCTCACAATTTTGGCAACTGCGCTTGTTGACACAGGCTCAAGGCTTGATGATGTTGTCTTTGAAGAGTTTAAGGGAACCGGCAATATGGAGCTTGTCCTCGATAGAAAGCTTTCAGAAAAACGGATATTCCCGGCGATTGATATATTAAAATCCGGTACAAGACGTGAAGAAAACTTGCTGTCTGACAGTGAGCTTGATGCCGTTTACACAATCCGCCGCTTATCCGGCAATCTTCCAACAGCGGAGCTTACTGAGCAAATCACTGATATGCTTACTAAAACGGTTGACAATAAGGAATTTGTTTCCGGAATTAATTCATTAGGAAGACATTATAAAAACTAGACAGTTTCACAGCAATAGGGGGCATCAAGGATTCTTGATGCCCCTATATTGTAATTAGGTTATTAATAACCTAAATCATCCTTAGCAAGCGTAGGCAAACTGCTTAGATTATTACCTTCCGAAGCGTCAGGCAGTGACTTTAAGTATTCGTTTCCATTTCGAATTCCGATGCCGACATCTGCAATTTCGCCCGATCTTGCAAGGTTTACGCCCTCTTCTTTTGAAACTATGCGATCATCCGACAACTTGTATCCGGATATTTTACCGCCTTCTTTAACAAGTGCGACTATCTGCTGTGCATTTTCGTTCGGGTTTGGTATTTCTGAAAGGGTATTCATCGGTAAGCTTGTAAGCCCAAGGGCCCTGTTTATATTGTGATCATTCATGATTTTACCCCTTCCTTCTTATGTTTTGACCTAGCCCAATATTTTTTGCGTTATGATTTTGATTTTTATTATCACCAGGCACAGAATCCGCATAATCTTGCAGCTTGTCCTGTGTATTTTTCTTTTTCGTAATATCTTTTGACAATTTAATCCCCCTATATATTTATAATATTTGACTATAGCTTTCTCTTATATGGTGAATTTATTCGTTGCCAAATTGTGTACTTCTAGAAGCTTCTAACAGTTCCCGAACCTCCATAAGTTTAACTAAAAGATCGACACTACGCTGGCTAGTTGGCGGCAAATACTCTCTTACAACAAACAATACCTCAATAACGCTTTCGCAGTTATCAAGCGAATTTTTAAGCTCGAAAACTCTCATAAGTTTTTCAAAACCCTCGTCTGCGTAAGGATTTTGAGGACTGCTTTGCATATTTAAATTTTCCATCATTTTAAACATTTCAAAAAATTTTGTGTCCATGTGAATCCACCTCTATATCTATACTCAATGAATATAATATGCTTACAGGTTACATTTGTTGTTTGGCCACAATAAAAAGCGAGTCAGAGAGGGACACTGACTCGCTTTTTTATATCTATCTGGATTTACTATATTAGCTTTGAGGGGGTTTTCTATATTATATCGTAATATTCGGTGGCGAATCGCCTGATTGTGGATCATCATCAGATGCTGCGGAAATATTCGGATAGGAACTAACTTCAAGCTGAACAAGCGTACGCCTTAAAGTTACTTGATCTTGCGCAATTTCAAGGTCAGTCTTCTTGCCCTGGATTTCAGCGGCTTTTAAAGCAGCTTTTGCCTCTTCAACATCAATATCTCCCGGGCTTTGTGCCTCACCGGTCAATATTGTAAGTACATTGCTGCACATTTCGGCTATGCCGCCAAACACAGCAATTCCATATTCCTTGCTGTTGTTTATAATACGGACAACTCCGTAATCAAGAACAGCCGACCGAGATTCATGTCCTGCCATAATACCCATAGCACCTGTTGTGCAGCGCATGATCACCATTCCGACATCTTCATCAATTTTAATTTCGTTCGGAGTTAAAATCCGTAATCTAAATTTATTTGTGATCATTTAATCACCCGCCTGTGTATCTTATTTCCTTACTTTATTCCTCTATTTCCCTACTTCTCACTTCTCTTGGGTGGACGCTTTGAATCTATCAGTTACATCATCGATAGTTCCGGAGTTTAAGAAGAATCCTTCCGGGATATCGTCATGTTTTCCTTCAAGTATTTCTTTGAATCCGCGCACTGTTTCAGCAACAGGTACATATTTACCGGGGATTGATGTAAATTTTTCAGCTACAAAGAAAGGCTGAGACAAGAATCTTTGAACTTTTCTTGCACGGTTAACAATTAACCTGTCGTTTTCAGAAAGCTCGTCAATACCGAGGATTGCTATGATATCCTGCAAATCTTTATAACGCTGCAAAATACTTTGAACCGCACGAGCTGTGTTATAATGCTCTGCACCTATCGAATCTCTTTCAAGCAAACGAGAAGTTGATTCAAGCGGAGAAACCGCAGGATAAATACCTTGCGCAACTATCGCACGAGACAAAACAGTGGTTGCATCTAAGTGAGCAAATGTAGTCGCCGGTGCAGGATCTGTGAAGTCATCCGCAGGAACGTAAATCGCTTGAACGGATGTGATAGAGCCCGTTTGCGTTGATGTAATACGCTCTTGAAGCTGACCTATTTCCGTTGCAAGAGTCGGCTGATAACCAACGGCAGACGGAACACGTCCAAGCAGTGCCGAAACCTCAGAACCGGCTTGAACGAAACGGAATATATTATCAACGAATAAAAGAACGTCTTGAAGGGCAACATCACGGAAATATTCAGCTATTGTAAGACCTGTAAGAGCAATTCTCATACGCGCACCCGGAGGCTCATTCATTTGCCCAAATACAAGTGAAGTTTTTTCGATAACACCAGAGTTCATCATTTCATGATAAAGATCGTTACCTTCACGTGTACGTTCACCAACACCGGCAAAAACCGAATAGCCACCATGTTCCGTTGCTATGTTACGGATAAGTTCCATTATGAGAACTGTTTTACCAACGCCTGCGCCGCCAAACAGACCGATTTTCCCGCCCTTAGAATATGGGCAAAGAAGGTCAATTGATTTAATGCCTGTTTCAAGCATTTCAATTACAGCTGTTTGATCCGCAAAACTCGGTGCAGGGCGATGTATCGACCAATATTCCTTAGCTTCAGGATTTGGTTTATTATCTATAGGCTTGCCGAGTACGTTCATCATCCGCCCTAAAGTGCCCTCGCCTACGGGCACCGATATTGGCGCACCTGTATCTAAAGCTTCCATGCCCCTTTTAAGACCGTCAGTAGGGTCCATGGCAATACAGCGAACGGCATTATCGCCCAAATGCTGCATAACTTCCAGCGTACAAAGGCTATCGCCGTTTTGTATTTCTATTGCGTTATATAACGCAGGCAATTCGTTATCAAATTTGATATCAAGAACTGCCCCTATAATCTGCAAAACCTTGCCGATGTTTTTGTCTGCCAAAAGAACCGCTCCTTCTCAGATGTCAGATATCAGATATCAGACGTCAGAAAGTCTGACTACCTTATCCTTAACCTAACAAAAGTAAACTTAATTTATATTTATTTTGTTACATTCGCACCGCTTACAATTTCAGTAATTTCCTGGGTAATCGCTGATTGACGTATGCGGTTGAACATAAGTGTTAAATCATCAATAATTTCAGTTGCATTTTTTGTCGCAGAATCCATACTCACCATACGTGATGCCTGTTCGGATGAACCGGATTCAAGCATCGCATCATATAGAAAAGCATTTAAATACGCAGGAATTGCATGAGTTAAAAAATGATCAACATTTGGCTCATATTGCATTGAATCTGCACGAAATTCCGGTTCAAGACCTTCTTCACCAAGGGGTAAAAGCCGAACAACTTTAGGCACATAAGACAATGCCGATTCAAAATACGTATACGCTACATACACTTCATCAACTTTTTCTGAAAGATACATGGAAAGCAGAACGTTGCTTATAACCTCGGCATTTTCATAGTATTTAGATTCTGAAATATTTGGATATGTGTGAAGTATTGTCTTTCTGCGCCGTCTGAAAAAATCTCTGCCTTTTGAACCAAAAGCTATTATTTGCTCATTTGCTCCTGATTTTTTCATATGATCGTATGCCGTTTGGGATACGTTTGTATTGTACCCCCCGCATAAACCTCTATCGCTTGAAATAACCACATAGGCAGTGCTTTTAACCTTACGAGGTTTAATAAAAACATTGTCCGCAGCATCTTCATTTACTCTAAGTGTATCAATAATACGCTGTGATTCTTCAAACAAAGGACGTGATACGCTAAGTCTGGATTTGTTCTTTTGAAGCTTCGAAGCTGCGACCATGTCCATAGCTTTCATTATATGCTTTGTTGTGCCAACGCTTTTAATTCTGCGCTTAATGGTCTTTTTTGATGGCATTATTCTCCGCTCCTTAAATAAATACTACTTGATGTAAGTTTTTCCGGCAAGTTCATCCGGAAAACCGCAATTTGATTTTGCATTGAACCATTCGCAAAAGCCTAATACTTCACTAGGGAAAGTTTTTTCCGGAAAGTTCACCAGGAAAAACCGCAATTTGATTTTGCGTTAGACCGTTCGCAAAAGTCTAATACTTCACTAAGGAAAGTTTTTTCCAGAAAGTTCACCCGGAAAAACCGCAATTTGATTTTGCGTTAGACCGTTCGCAAAAGTCTAATACTTCACTAAGGAAAGTTTTTTCCAGAAAGTTCACCCGGAAAAACCACAATTTGATTTTGCGTTGAACCATTCGCAAAAGTCAAATTGCTACTTTAATGATAAGAATGGTTTTGCTTAAATTCGGTAATTGCCACTTTGATTTTTTCTTCAAGATCTGTCGTAATTTTGCCTCTGTCGGCTATTTCATCTGTAATTTCACCATGACGAGTTTCGATAAAATCAAGAAAATCATGTTCAAAGTCACGTACACGTTCAACATAAACATCCGAAAGATGTCCATTCATAAGCACATACATTATAATAACTTGCTGCTCTACAGGCAAAGGTGCATATTGCGGCTGTTTAAGCATTTCAACTATACGCTCACCTTGTCTTAATCTTTCAAGGGTATCTTTGCTCAGATCAGAACCAAACTGGGCAAACGCCGCAAGCTCACGATATTGAGCAAACTCAATACGCAACGGACCGGCTATCGCTTTCATGGCACTGATTTGTGCCGCACCACCAACTCTTGATACTGAAAGACCGGGGTTAATCGCAGGTCGTATGCCTTCATTAAAGAGTTCTGTTTCAAGATAAATCTGTCCATCAGTTATAGAAATAACGTTCGTTGGAATATACGCTGAAACGTCGCCCTCTTGAGTTTCAATAATTGGAAGAGCCGTTAAAGAACCTCCGCCAAACTCTTTTGATAAACGAGCTGCACGTTCAAGAAGCTTTGAATGAAGATAGAAAACATCACCCGGATAAGCTTCACGACCCGGAGGACGGCGAAGCAGAAGTGATAAGGTACGGTATGCAACAGCATGTTTAGACAAATCATCATATATGATGAGAACGTCTTTCCCTTGTTCCATCCATTCTTCTCCCATTGCACAGCCTGCGTAAGGAGCGATATATTGCATCGGAGCAGATTCACTCGCAGAAGCAACAACTACCGTTGTATACTCCATAGCACCTCTGTCCTTTAAAGTTTTAACAATTCTAGCAACAGTTGAAGCTTTTTGACCAATAGCAACATAAATACAAAGAACATCTTGTCCTTTTTGGTTAAGAATCGTATCAACGGCTATAGCAGTTTTACCTGTTTGGCGGTCGCCAATTATAAGCTCTCTTTGCCCTCTTCCAATAGGAACCATAGCATCTATCGCTTTAATGCCTGTTTGCAAAGGAACGTTAACTTCATAGCGTGTAATAACGCCGGGGGCGATACGTTCTATCGGGCGCATAGCAGTTGCGTTAATAGGACCCTTTTGGTCGATCGGCTGACCGAGTGCGTTAACAACCCTGCCAAGCATGGCATCGCCGACAGGTACTTCAGCAACCCGACCGGAAAGTTTAACCGGATCCTTTTCTTTAATATTGGCATCAGAACCCATAATAACAGCACCGATTGAGTCTTCATCAAGGTTTAAGGCAATACCTTGAACCCCGCCGGGAAACTCAAGAAGTTCACCGCTCATTGCGTTGTTAAGTCCATAAACACGGGCAATACCGTCACCAACCTGGATAACGCTGCCAGCTTCTGCCACATCTAACTTTGTAGAAAAGCCTTCTATTTGCTTTTTAATTACAGAACTTATTTCATCAGGTCTTAGGATCATCAAATCCCTCCCCTATTTTTAATGCTTTTTTTCATTTCACCTAGCTGTTCTCTTATAGTGCGGTTAATATAACAACCATCCGCATAAATACAAAGTCCGCCAATCAGAGAAGGATCGACTTCTAAAGACATTTCAACCTGCTTGCCCATTTTCTTTGATAATACATCTTGCAAAGCTAACATTTGACCATCATCAAGTTTTATAGCAGATGTAACGCTAGCCTTTGCTCTTCCTCTGAATTTATCAACCATTTCGATAAACGCTGAAAGAGAAGAAGTCATAATGCTTTCTCTGTTTTTTGATATTAACAAATGCAAGAAACTGCTTAATTGTTGGTTTAGACCGCCGGAAAATGATTCATGTAAAAATGAACACTTTTCCTCGTTTGAAATATGTGGATGTTCTAAAACTCTACGGCATTCGTCAGCTCCAAGAACATCATAAACAACAGAGGCTTGGTCAAAACATTCATCAAGATTGTTGTTTTCAAGTGAAAGCTCAAAGAGTGCAGTTGCGTAGCGTGCGCTTAATTCGGCCATGCTGCTTCCTCCAGTTCTTTAAGCGTTTCTTCAAACAGCCTGTCCTGGGTTTCCTTATCAATAGTGTATGAAACAAGCTTTTCTGTCATCGTTGCCGCAACATCAATAATGTGAACACGAAGCTGCTCTTTAACAAACTCTTGCTCGTTTTTAATATCAACCGAAGCACGGGCTCTTATTGAATCAGCTTCTTTCTTAGCATCAATTAAAGTTTCTTTGCTTTGTTCTGTGGCAACCCTGCGTGCTGCTTCAAGTATTTCAAGCCGTTCTCTTTCAATGTCTTTAAGGCTTGCTTCATATTGAGCTTTAAGCTCTGAAGCTTTAGCCATATCTTTCTCAGCACGGCTTAATTGACCTGCAATCTTTTCGGCACGCTTTTTAAGGAAATCTTGTACAGGTTTGTATAAGATATGCGACAGCACGGCAGCCAAAATACATACGTTAAATAATATTAAGCCTATTTGAATCGCTGTCTGAAGGTCAAGCCCAAAAGCACGACTGGAATCGGCAGCCGAAAGAACAAATACTGTCATTGCATCCAAAGAAAAAGCCTCCTTTCGTACCAGATGTCAGATGTCAGATGTCAGAAAATGCGTTAGCAAATTTTTGATATCCGGCTTCTGTCTCCGGCTAAGAGTTTAAAGCGCTAATTTTTCCTAAATACTAAAAATTAGCAAGAAAGATTGGTATCAATGGATTAGCAAACAGCATGATAAATGCTATCAAAAGACCGTAAATACCGGATGTTTCTGCCATCGCAAGACCGATGATCATTGTGGTTCTGATTGTTCCTGCTGCTTCCGGTTGGCGTGCGATTGACTCTACAGCTGTTGCGGCAATTTTACCTTGCCCGATTGTGGTCAAAACACCGTTAAGAAGAGCTATGGCAGCTGCAAAGTGAGCTGACATAATGACTAAAGCCAAAGGATCTGTTGACATAATTGCTTGCATTGTAATTCCTCCAATACAATTTTTTATTGTGCGGAACACAAGTTCCCCTATAACAAACGGCTATTTGCCGCTATGTTCTTATAAAGCTGAGTGATTATAGCAGACAAAAATTCAATTAGCTATTCACTATTACCTGTTTAGCTAATCAGTCGCTACGGTCGCTGCAATAAACGTCATACTAAGAGCTATGAAAATATAGGTTTGTAACGTACCTGAGAATATATCAAAAAACGCATGAAGCGGTATAGGCAGGAAAAACTGTGCAACAATAGGCACAAGCGTATAGAACAAAGTTATAAGTATCATGCCCGCTAAAACATTTCCAAAAAGACGGAAGCTAAGTGAAATCGGACGAGCGAGCTCTCCTATTAAATTAAGAGGCAGGAACACAAAGTTAGGCTCAATAAACGTTTTAAGATATTGTTTCCCTTTAAATTTAAGACCAACTATTTGAATTAAAGCAAAAGTACCAAGCGCATAGGCGAAAGTCGTCGCCCAGTCAGCAGTAGGCGGGCGCATACCGACTAATCCGCTTAAATTCGAGAAAAGGATAAAGAAAAATGCGGCGAAAAACCAGTTCCCGAGGAACATAAGCCTTTCATCTCCAACTGTATCTTTAACAAATTTGTCGAACGCCTCGATTATAGTTTCGACAAGATTTTGAAACTTGCCCGGAACTTCTTCAAACTTACGAAGCTTTGAACGAACTATAAGGGCAAACAAAATAAGAACACCCATTATAATCCATGTATTAATCAATGTTTGAGTAATCCATACCTCAACACCGCCAATATTTAACACCCAGATATTTCTGATATTAATATCCATGAAAACTTCACTCCCCTGGAATTAACCTTTAATCTCATTACTTTCATTGATCTGACTTATCGCTTGCTCATCAACATCTTTATAGTTTCTTATGGAAACAGCGGCAACCTGCAATGTTAAAATTCCTACCGCTGTGCCCCAAAGGCTGACATAATCGTTGATAGCTGCCGTCGCTAATACAACACCTGTTAAAATAAATCTTGCAAAGACTTGGATTCCGATATAATTTTTTGCATCCGCTGCTTCTAATGTAAGAGCCTTAGAAACAGTTCGGTCTAGTAAAATAACTTTTAAGGCACTAAGCATACATCCAAGCAAAACCCCAATTGCAAAAGGCAAAGGCTGGAATTCAGGAAAGTACAAGGCTTGTGCCACAAAGCCTGCGGCAGATATAACCGCAAACGAAATACCTATTACAACTATCATTTTTTTAGCAGCACCAGACAGCTTCATTACTCGTAACCCCCTATTTGCCGCCAGGCATCATATCAAACAGTGACTTAAAAGATGCTCCAACGCCTAAAAACGAAAAAACAATCAATAGCCACGGAGAAGTCCCAAGTAGTCTGTCCAAAAAATTACCTAAAAATACACCAATAAATACACAAACAGCCATTGTGATTGCAATTTGCGAAAGAAAAACAATTGCTTTTGCAAATTCACCACGTTGTTTGTTTTCATCTTTCTGATCCGGAAGTTTCATTGTAAAACATCCTCTTTGAAAAAATTACCAACGACAGGATATCATGTTTTTTATAATGCTGTCAACATCTTTTTAAGGTATTCAAGGATTTTTTGACTACAAATTTAGTTTGTCGAATAATTATCGAAAAAATTTGTGTTAATAGTGTGCCATCACGCCAAGCGCATGAAGGGTCAAAACACGTAACCGGAGCACTGTCATTGCGGGCTTGACCCGCAATCTTCATGCTGTAACCTACACATACAGATTTATCAATCTTAACATATGTGAAATTTGACTGTGATTATAGCGATGAACTTGATTTTTAGGCTACAGCCTGGAGATTCCGGGTCAAGCCCGGAATGACGGCAACAGCAAATTACACGTTTTGACCCTTCATGCGCTTGCTCTGAGTGTGTCATTTGCGGCTATTGTTTTTTTCAAAGAAAAAGAGTATAATAAACTGGATAAACAGTTAGAAAGAAGGAAACTTAACCGATGAATTTCAAGGAAATAAGCATATCAGACAAACCTGAATTTGATAAATTTGTCTATAATAAAAACCATATAACATGTGAACTTGCATTTGTAAACTTGTATTGTATGCGAAAAAAATATGGAACACAAATATTTATTGATGACTTTTTATTTATACGGCAAACAACTAAGGCTTTGCCCTGCGTATTCCATTATTTTGTACCAATTGGAGACGGAGATATCAAAAAGGCAATTTTGCAAATAGAAGAAGATGCAAAAGAACATGGAAAACGTGCCATGCTTTGGGGAGTTATTGAATCACAAAAAGAAATGCTCGATCAACTTTATCCTGGAAAATATGTGTTTGAAACATCACGCGACTGGGCAGAGTACATTTATTTGTCGGATAGATTAATAAATCTCGGCGGGTCAGACCTTAAAAAACGCCGAAATAACTTAAATTTATTTTTAAATAAATACGGTGATAGATATCAATTTGTGCCGCTTACAAAAGATAATTTAAAAGAAGCATTTGATTATCAACATCGTTGGCTTGACGAAACTGACCAAGAATATGGCGAATCTAAAGCACTTCATCAAGAAAATGAAATAATCGAAGATGCATTTGAAAACTGGGAAGCACTTGGACTTCAAGGCGGGCTTGTTAAAATCGATGGAGAAACTTTAGGCTATACGTATGGGTCTAGGACGTATCAAAACACGCTTGACGTTCTCGTTGAAAAAGCCGATCACACAAAAAATGGAATTTATCAAGCAATTAACCGTGACTTCGCAAAATATGCAGGCTCTGACGTAATGTACATTAATCGTGAAGAGGATCTTGGGGTTGAAGGGCTGCGAGTGTCTAAAATGGGCTATAAGCCGGAAATGCTTCTTACTAAATACGAAGTGCATTTATCAAAGGAAGGAAAACCTGTATGCCCATAAACAATTTCAATAGTTTTTTCATAGATTTTCCAACACTTGAAACAGATAGACTTCTTTTGCGCCAAATTCGTGAGGAAGATGAGCCATATTTGAAAGAAATGTCAGAAGATTTTGAAACTCAGAAATATTTTGGTTATTATGACCCTGAAACGGGTATAACTTACTCGGAATTTGAAGGCGAAGATGCAAAAAACCGTACTTACGCTCAAAACGTAAATTTTTGGTACAAGGAAAAAGCAGAAATACGCTTTATAATTGAGTTTAAAGAAAATGGAAGAGTTATCGGCGAAGTTTACATGTTTGATTTTGCCGCAGAGCGAATGGCAGAGATTGGATATCGTGTTAACCGCTATTTTTGGGGACAGGGCATAGCAACTGAGGCAGTTAAAGTAGTTACGGACTTTGCGTTTGACAAAATGGGGCTTAAACGGCTTCATTTGAAATGCTTCACGATAAACCCTGCCTCAAGCCGGATAGCTGAAAAGGCTGGATTTAAAAAAGAAGGATTGATTCGGCAGGGGCTTGCACTTAAAGTTTTTACTGATTATTTTGTTTATGGGATGATTGAAGAGGATCGGACATTTGTCGTGGAGTAACTGTAACACTCAGTTGACATTGTGTTAGCATATAATATACAATGGCTCTAAATGCTATTAAGCTCTGAGGGATATTATGGCACAAGTATCGGCTTGTAAAGGGTATTATAGTGAATGAATCAAAGATGATATATTGATTGGTGATAATTGCATACCCTTGCAATACATTTTTAATAATAATACATCAGGAAAGAGGGATAATCATGAAATCAGCAACCGCAATAAGTTACGAGCTGGACAACATTGCAGCTGCAACAAAGGAACTAACAACTCAAATTAAGGACAAGCTGACATTCGGAAAAAATACTGTCGCTATTTTGCATGGACAGCCGGAAATGGAAATAGGTGCTCTTTCCGCCGCTATCAGCCGTGAACTTGGATGTCAAGTCATAGGAGGAACTACAGCGGCAGGCGCATTGTTGACAAACGAGGGATATCATGAACTTGCTGTGGTGCTTCATGTGCTTTCAGACGATGACTGCCTATTTGCCGCCTCTATAAGCGAATCGATGGCAACTGACCCGGAAAAAGAGATCACGGACACATATCAAAAAGCGTATAAACGCCTTAAAGAGCAGGATTCTACCGCTGAACCTAAAATGGTTATTTGCATAACATCAATTATGCCACACATTGATTCTGACAGCATTTTGGCGAAAATTTCAGATTTATGCGGCAGTTTGCCCGTTTTTGGCTTTAACGCAGCTGATGATTTTGAATTTCTCAGACAGCAAATCTATCTTGACGGTGAAGTCGGCGGCGATAGATTAGCTATCTTGCTGCTATCAGGTAATGTTAAGCCAATATTTCAGACAGCGCATCTTGCCGGGAAAAAGGCACTTGAAAAAAGGCTTGTTACGAAGTCACGCAACAACGTAATTTGTGAAATAGAAGGAAAACCAGCGTACGACTATATCAAAGGGTTTCCTTTTATTGACGATCAAACAAAAACTTTATTTAACTATCAGTTTTTTGTCGAGATGCAATGCGACGAAGTTAACGACGGTATTCCTGTGTCACGGGCATTGAACGTCTATGACAAGGAAACGGGCGAAGTCGCATGTTTTGCTCATATCCCGGAAAATTCTTATATCGGTCTGCTTTATTGCGACGGAAAAGATGTTGCGACTACAAGTGAAACCGGCATTAAAAACTTTCTTGATAAGTTAAAATCGCCGGACGATGGCTATGAATATACAACTGTTCTTGTCGCTACATGCAGCTTACGTAATATGTTCTTAGCAGACATGAAGAAAAAAGAAGGCGACCTTATTGAAGAATTATTCCCATCAAGCTTGACTGTGTCAGGTCTGTACGCATTTGGTGAATTCGCACCAACCAGCGTTCGCAATGATAAAGCAGTGAATCGATTCCACAACGCAACGCTTACACTGTGCGCATTTTAATATTATTTTGCAAAAAGGGAAGGGTTCCTCATGGACAGTCATATAAAAAATACGCAGGATAATGGAGAGGCATCCTATCTTCAAAGTGAATTAAACGCACTAAAGCGCAAATATGCAAGACTTCAAAAAGATCTTGAAAATGCTATGCATTTATATAAGCAAGCTGTTGCATTGCGAGATTTTAATGAAAAAGAAAAAGAAAACCAAATACAGTACAACCAAATGCTTCGAAACAGCAGCCCCGACGATATATTTTTGCTAGACATGAAGTTAAATATCCTGCTATACACTTCATCGGTAAAAATAAAATTTGGTCGTGATATAACAGGTGAACCAATCTTGCATGTTATAAAAGAGATGTTCGGAGATGATTTTTCTCATAAGATGGAAGAAGCTCTTAGCAAGATACTGTTTAACCATGAAAATCTCTCCTTTGATGCCAACACTCATGAACTTCACCTTGAAACTGACAACGAAAAAAAATCTTTTTATTCAATTAAAATTTCGCCCGCTTTTGACAACAACAAAAAGCTTACAGGAATAGTTGTTCTTGCTCATGACAACACCGAAATGCATGAAGCTAATGTAAGGGCAGAAGCTGCTACACAGGCTAAAAGCAATTTCTTAGCGAACATGAGCCATGAAATCCGCACGCCATTAAACGCCATAATCGGTATGACTAGTATCGGAAAATCTTCTGAGGATAAGGGACGCAAGGACTATTGCTTTGGGAAAATTGAAAATGCATCAAACCACCTGCTTGGTGTTATCAACGATGTTTTAGATATGTCTAAAATAGAATCTGGCAAATCTGAACTTTCTTTAACAGAGTTTGATTTTGAAAAGATGCTCCAGAAAGTTATAAATGTGATAACCTTTCGAGTGGATGAAAAAAATCAAAAATTCAAAGTATGCGTTGATAGAGAAATACCTAAGTTTATAATTGGTGATGATCAAAGAATAGCACAAATCATTACAAACTTGCTTTCAAACGCAATAAAATTTACACCTGACGGCGGTTCAGTCAGTATAAATGCGAAATTTTTAAGCGAGGAAGAGGGCATGTGTACGATACAGGTAAGCGTGTCCGATACCGGAATTGGAATAAGTGTAGAGCAACAAGCACGATTATTCACTTCATTTCAGCAGGCAGAGAACAGTATGGTGCGGAAATTTGGCGGCACAGGTCTTGGTCTTGCTATTTCTAAAAGCATAGTCGAAATGATGGATGGCTGCATATGGATAGAGTCTGATCTTGGCAAAGGGGCAACTTTTTCTTTTACGATCAAAGTTAAGCGGTCAGACAAAATGATTGATTTTATCCCTGATTGGAGCAATATCCGTGCGCTAATCGTAGACACTGATTCAACTGTACTGGCATTTTTCAAAGAAATTATAGAGCTATACGGAGGTTCATGCGACACAGCAGCACATAAAGAGGATGCTTTTAGATTTAAAGAGCAAAACGATTCTTACAATATATATTTTATTGATTACAGAATGTTTGATGCTAACGATTTGGAATTAGCCAAAGATCTTAAAGAAAATGATCAAAGCAAAGCACATGTGATTATGATTTCCGAAGATGATAGGAGTATAGTTGATCAAGAATCAATAACATCGGATATTGATAAAATTTTGCTTAAACCTATTTTTCACTCTGACATTGTAGATTCAATGAACAGTTTTCTTGGCGTGGATCAACAAAGAGTTGAAAAAGCGGATATCAGGCAAAATCAATTTGAAGGATATCGAATTCTTCTTGCCGAGGATGTCGAAATTAACCGTGAGATTGTACTTGCACTTTTAGAGCCCACCTCGTTAATTATAGACTGCGCAGAAAACGGTACAGAAGCCGTGTATATGTTCGCCGAATCACCTGATAGTTATGATATGATTTTCATGGATGTTCAAATGCCTGAAATGGATGGGCATGAAGCAACTCGGCGTATCAGGTCACTTGACATTCCTAGGGCTAAGGATGTTCCTATAATCGCTATGACCGCAAATGTATTCCGTGAGGATGTTGAAAAATGCATTGAAGCCGGTATGAACGGGCATATTGGAAAACCACTTGATTTTGATGAAGTTACAAAGGTGTTACGTATGAACCTAAAACAACGGTAAAAGTGATATTTGACTATAAAAAACAGGGTATGGCTATTCTAACCACACCCTGCTTTTTTGAAACTATTGGTCTGAGCGCATTATTACTTAACAGTAACAACTGCCCCTGCTTCTTCAAGCTTAGCTTTAAGACTTTCTGCTTCGTCTTTTTGAATTCCTTCTTTAAGCATTTTAGGAGCTCCGTCAACGAGCTCTTTTGCTTCTTTAAGACCAAGGCCTGTAATCTCTCTAACTGCTTTGATAACTTTGATTTTTTCAGCACCTGCGTTTGTAAGTTCAACGTCAAATTCTGTTTTTTCTTCAGCAGCATCTCCGCCGCCACCGCCGGCAACTGCTACAACGCCTGCTGCTGCAGATACACCAAACTCTTCTTCTGCTGCTTTAACAAGGTCGTTAAGTTCTAAAACGGTAAGTTCCTTAACCGCTGCAATAATTTCTTCTATTGTTAATTTAGCCATTTTATTTTACCCTCCAATAATAAGTAGTAATTTAATTTTTACGAAATATTCAATTTTACGCTTCCGTAGCTTCAGGCTGTTTTTCCGCTATAGCCTTAACTACGCGGGCAAATGAAGCCATTGGCGATTTGAATGAACCAAGAAGTTTTGAAAGAAGAACTTCTCTTGATGGTATATCCGCTATTGCCTTGATTCCTTTTGCATCATATACCGTATCAACTACGAAACCTGCTTTAAGTTCAAGCTTTGGCATTGCCTTCATTTCTTTCGAAAAAATCCCGGCTGCGTTTGTATCATCATAAACAAATGCAAATGCGCTCGGACCCGCTAAAAACGGCTTAAGTCCTTCGAACTGTGTGTCGTTAACTGCAAGATTAACCATTGTGTTTTTGTAAACTTTATAGTCAACTCCGCTTTCACGAAGCTTTTTACGCAAAGCAGTATCCTGATCTACAGTAAGACCTCTTGCATCAACCATTACAACGGATTTCGCTTTTGCAAGCTTTTCCTTTATTTCGTTAATAACAACTTGCTTTTGCTCAACTTTTGGCATCTTTGTATTGCACCTCCTTGACAGACGTCTGAAATCAGACATCAGAAATCCTTAGAAACCCATATTACAGGTTTTTAGGGGCAGATATCTGATTGTAAAATATCCATAAAAGACCCCTCTTTGCATAGACAAAGAGGGGTTAATGTTTTAGAAAATGTTCTAATTATCAACAACCTCGGCAGGTAGAAGCTATCGTTATGCCTTTTGGCACCTGCTGTCTATGGCTTATTTTTAATTCAACCTTATAGATTATATATTATGCGGCTTGAAAAGTCAAGTCTTTTTTGGTGTATCTCTTACGAAAGTTTCCCTTGGTTAAGTTTAACACCGGGACCCATTGTAGTTGAGATAACTACGCTTTTTAAATATTGACCTTTTGCAGCCGAAGGTTTCGCTTTAATAACTGCACCAATTAATGTGTTAAAGTTTTCAGATAGTTTTTCAGCTCCGAATGAAACTTTACCTATTGGGCAGTGAATAATGTTAGTTTTGTCAAGACGGTATTCAATTTTACCGGCTTTAATGTCAGCAACTGCTTTTGAAATGTCGGCAGTAACTGTTCCTGCTTTTGGGTTAGGCATAAGCCCTTTAGGACCAAGAACACGACCAATTTTACCAACAACTCCCATCATATCAGGAGTTGCGACCATTACGTCAAATTCAAACCAATTTTCAGATTGAATTTTAGTAATAAGTTCTTCCGCACCTACAAAATCAGCACCTGCCGCTTCTGCTTCCGTTGCTTTGTCGCCTTTTGCGATAACAACAACACGAACTTTTTTACCTGTACCATGCGGCAAAACAACAGCACCGCGAACTTGTTGGTCAGCATGGCGAGAATCAACGCCAAGACGGATATGCGCCTCAACAGTTTCATCAAATTTAGCAACAGATGTTTGACCTATTAATGCAAATGCCTCATCAGTATCATAAAGCTTTAATTTATCAACAAGCTTCGCTTTTTCTAAATATTTCTTTCCTCTTTTCAACTATAAAACCTCCTTGTGGTAATATCGGAATTTCCTCCCACTAAAGTAGTAATTTGATCTTTGCGAACGGTTCAACGCAAAATCAAATTACGGTTTTTCCGGTGATTTTCCGGAAAAAACTTTCCTAAACATCAATTTGATCTTTGCGAACGGTTCAACGCAAAATCAAATTACGGTTTTTCCAGTGGTTTTCTGGAAAAAACTTTCCTAAACATCAATTTGATCTTTGCGAACGGTTCAACGCAAAATCAAATTACGGTTTTTCCGGTGATTTTCCGGAAAAAACTTTCCTTAATATCTGACAGTACAATAAATTCCTACTCTTCTACAATGATTCCCATACTTCTTGCAGTTCCCGCTATCATGCTCATAGCTGTTTCAATCGTTGCCGCATTTAAGTCCGGCATTTTAAGTTCGGCTATTTTTCTAACCTCTTCTTTAGGGATAGTGCCAACTTTAGTTCTGTTTGGAACAGATGATGCTTTGTCAAGCTTCATAGCCTTTTTAAGCAGAACAGCTGCTGGCGGCGTTTTTGTAACAAACGTATAGCTCTTATCTTGATAAACAGTAAGAACAACCGGGATTATAAGACCTGCTTGTGCCTGTGTTCTTTCATTAAATTCTTTGCAAAAGCCCATAATGTTAACGCCGTGTTGACCAAGAGCAGGTCCTACAGGCGGTGCGGGCGTCGCTTTTCCGGCTTGAATTTGAAGCTTAATATAACCGGCGACTTTTTTTGCCATTTTCTTGCACCTCTTTCTTAATAAGTAGTGATTTGATTTTTGCGAACGCTTCAGCACAAAATCAAATTACGGTTTCCTCGGCGGTTTTCTGAGGAAAACTTACATTAAATCTTAATAATATTCATAAAATCAACCTCAACAGGAGTTTCCCTGCCGAAGACGGTAAGCATGACGATAACGGTCCGCTTATTTTGATTGATTTCTTTGACAATGCCTATGGAATCTTCGAAAGGTCCGTTAGCAACTTTAACCGCTTCGCCTTCTGCTATATCCATACTCTCAAAATGAACCGCAATACCCATTCCGGCTACTTCCGATTCCGTTAAGGCAACCGGCTTTGAAGCGGGACCAACGAAGCTTGTAACACCACGGGTATTTCTGACGACATACCAAGTATCGTCATTCATAATCATATTAAGAAGGACATATCCGGGAAAGACTTTACGGGGAACAGTTTTCTTGACACCGTTCTTAATTTCAACAGAGTCAATTATAGGCACTGCAACTTCAAAAATCTGATCTTGCATACCCCTGTTGTCAATAATCTTTTCAATATTCGCTTTTACTTTGTTTTCATATCCCGAATAGGTATGAACAACATACCACTTGGGTTCTTCTGACATTAAACATCAATCCTCAATTTCACAACTTAAACTGAATTATCTAGTTATCTGTTACCTGCTGATAACCCAATTTGTAAATTGGTCAAGCCCTAGACCGAAGCCATAATCAAATACGATTATGATAGCACCGACTATAGCACAAGCGATCAAAACAGTGATTGTTTTTTTCACAAGCTCTTGCCTGCTTGGCCAAATAATCTTTTTAAATTCGCCTTTAAAATCATTAAGCGTATCACCGAGAGACTTTTTGCTTGATTTTTTTACCTCATCCACTATATCACATCCTTAGATAACGCATCGGTAAAACTTATTTTGTTTCCCTATGCATTGTGTGTCTGTTGCAAAATCTGCAATATTTCTTGGTTTCCATCCTGTCCGGATGATTTTTCTTTTCTTTCATAGTGTCGTAGTTTCTCTGCTTACATTCAGTACATGAAAGAGTAATTTTGGTTCTCAAGTTACACACCTCGCCCCTTGTTAAAATTCATCTGCTGTAATGTATACTAATATCCCGCTAAAGCCTGTGAATTTCCAATAGCAGCAGCAATCCCAGTATATAATTCGCAGCAAAAAAAAAGATACTTCCTCGTGGAAGAGATATTACCACACTAAAGGGCAAGTGTCAACTAATTTTTGAAATTTACGGCATATTTTGTATATCGTAATGCCAGGTTAGAAAACAGTCAATAAAAAAACAAGAGCGGTGAACGAAAATTCGACCGGCTCTTGTTTTTGTGGAATTTAGTTATTGTCCTCAGAAGACATATATAATTCTAAGCTTGTATCTAGCGACATATTCTGCACCGCTATGATCGCTAAAATCTCCTCACTCGTAATAATCGAGCCATTATCAAAGGCGATATGAGATATCCGGCTGCGTGCCACGGTGAAGAAAGTTCTGAATTCAATAATCCCTCCGGGAATAGTAATCTCAAGATGGTTTCCTACACGCTCGAATGACACTCCACCCGGGGTTATACCACCTGTCAGTAAAAGAATATCCCTTGATGTGAGATCGGTGTTGCTGTTTGCGTTTATTTGATTCCATCCGGACCCACTGCTAATAATAAAGGTATTTACGCCATTGGCACCACTGTTTATTATATTATTACCCGGTCCGGGATCAACTCGGCGATTCCCGCCGCTTTCGAGTGTGATCCTGTTATTACCGCCGATGCCGAATATATGAGAATTTAAGCCTGATGAAGCAGTGATTACGTTATCGCCCTCTGTGCCAAAGATAGCAAGACTTAACGCCATAATTTCTTCCAGCGTAATAACTTCACCATTATCAAATGAGATATGTGATATACGATGGCGTCCGGCAGGAGCAAAATTGAAAAAGCTATCAAATACAACTCTATTTGTTGATGCAGTTATAGCGTTAAGAGTTTGTCTGTCCAATGCATCTCTTGATATACGACCTTCATCATCGGTAGGTAATAGATGAACGGTGTTTGATGTATCAACGGGTGCGCCGGTAAATGGGCTGTCTAAAATAATAACCTCAAGATGCCAACCATTACGAACAAAGAATACTTCATCCGGTGTTATACCGTCTTTAAACATAAGAATATCTCTTGGTGCAGCATTGCTATGAGAGCTCGCAGCTATTTGGTTGCGACCATAACCTCGACCAATTACATATGTGTTCGTGCTGTGGGCATCGCCAGATATCACATTATTACCAAACCCTGGATCAATCCAGTTGTTGCCGCTTGAAACGGTTATATTGTCATTTCCACCGAAGCCAAATATATGATTACTGCCAATTGTAGTTCTGATTGTACTATTGCCGGTTGCACCAAAGATAGCAAGACTTAACGCCATAATTTCTTCTAGCGTAATAACCTCACCATTATCAAATGAGATATGTGATATACGATAGCGTCCGGCAGGAGCGAAATTGAAAAAGCTATTAAATATAACTCTATTTGTTGATGCAGTTATAGCATTAAGAGTTTGTCTGTCCAATGCATCTCTTGATATACGACCTTCATCATCTGTAGGTAATAGATGAATGGTGTTTGATGTATCAACGTGTGCGCCGGTAAATGGGCTGTCCAAAATAACAACCTCAAGATGCCAGCCATTACGAACAAAGAATACTTCACCCGGTGTTATACCGTCTTTAAACATGAGAATATCTCTTGGTGCCGCATTGTTATGTGAGCTTGCAGTTATTTGGTTGCGACCATAATCACGACCAACAACATATATGTTCGTGCTGTGATTGTTACTTAGTATCACATTATTCCCCGGTCCGGGTTTAATCAAATTTATACCGCCAGTGGTTGTGATTCTATCATTACCTTCAAGCCCATGAATTATATGCCCTCGTGAATTTGGCGTTCTTAATATATCATCATAATCCGTACCCCAAAGTTCATAAGTAGGCAGTCTTTGATAAACAGGATACAGATCTATGTCTGAAAACAGTGGTCGTAAGAAACTGAAGAACCTTAAAAAGATGTTGCCAACAGGCCTGTCCTCTACCCAACCCATGAATATGTAGCCATCACGTAAGCGGCATGGTGCAGGGAAGGCGCTAGTTACCGAACTGAGGGATTGTCCGTGTGGGACTTCTATTATTCGGTAGGGGGTTGGGGTGCTGCGTTGTAGCGGGCTTGCTTCACGGTGAAAAATAGCAGTACGTATTTGTTCCCACGGCGGTATGTTTTGAAAAAATGAGGTTGAACCACTAACTGTAGTACGCCTCAAAGTATCGAGCGAATCTGTAACTCTAAAACTATATCTCCCACGCAAGAAAGGTGTTGTTGAACTAGACCCTTGCTGAACCAATCCTTCAAGTCTGATTCTATGACCATATTGTGTTAAGCGTTCGTTTCCTGTATTAATACATATACCCCGATTGAGCTCTCCTCTGAATCGTTCACGTTGTGCATCAATTGTAGTAGGAAAAGGGAATGTGCTATCTCCGTTAGGTACAGGCTCACCTGGGTTCAGATGGTTAAAAACACTAATTGCAGAGTCCAGTCCAGAGCCAATTCTAGGTATATATGGCACAAGAACTAAAAAAGAGCTTAACACAGCTTGTCTGTTTTCAACATGCACTGTTTGCTGGCTTTCAACAAAAAAACTGTGATCATTAGTATCATGATCCGGCAAGTAAATTATCAGTTCAAGATTATCAACCCTTCCACCGGTATTTCTTCTATTGAAGGGTAAATCTACCTGCAATGTATTGCCATCAGGCATAAGCTGTGCTGTAAATCCCCCTATATATTCTGCATGAATACGCGCATTCCAATCTCCGTCATGATGGTTGGGTGTGGCAATTTCGCGCATTGTAAAACTTACAAGTGTCACCTGGACAAACGTTCGTTGATGCGAATCAACACGAGTGTGTACAGATGCATGAAACGATAAGGTATTTGGATTCCAGTTAAATTGACGGTCATGACTCCATCCATTAGAGCTAAAAAGCGATGGGGAAACATCAAAATCGCTAAGTCTTATGTTTCCTCCATCTGGCAAATTATTGAAATCTTCAATTAATTCACGCCACCTTGGAAATGTATTGAATGGTAAAATTTCTGCTGCACTCAAATCTTGCGCAAGAAAAGAAGAAGGGCTTTCGTAAAAGCCCAAATCCCATTCATTGTCTCCATCCCAGTATTCATCTTCAATAAGAGATGGATCTACAAGTAAAAAGTTAGAAATGTTTCCTAAATGCAATAATTTTTCAAAAAACTCCATGTCAAAATCGCCGGAATGGTAAATTTCGCTGTCCATGAAGAGTTGATTTTCATTTCTTACAGAGTTACTGAATAAGCTAAATAACTCACTATTAATGGTTAAAGGAAATTGTATTATATGGTAATGATCAACTCTTTGAAACATGAGACTGCCAGTATAATTTAAGTCAAAGCCTTTTACATCTGTTCTGAGCATTGAGAACCCAACAAAATTGATATTTTCAAAACCATTTATATCTCCTAAGATAGTGATCTCATGGAAGTCTCCAAAAAGAAATTCTTGGCTATATAATACCCCATTAGTCTCAAATGCGGTCATGCCATCTCCATAATCTAGCATGCCAGAGATTATGATGTTGCCGTTCTCAATCGACATGGATACATCGGTTAGTGTTGGCTGAAACATCCTTCTTTGGGCTCTGTTCTCCCAGTTGTCCCACACTTCCTCCATAGTTGCTCCGATTACTCCGGTTAAACTTGGTAATTCAAATGTAACCTCTGCGCCATTTTTCGCTTCAACAAGCATCAATAGTTCCGGCTCTTTGTCGCACTCTAGTTCATAAGGATTTTCCAACTCTATGTAGTCTTCATCCTCTAAACCATACTCATCTCCATATGGATACTCGTCGGGTGTCTCCACCCCTTCCTCAATGGTGCTTGTCAGCACAACCTCCTGGTCGCCAGGAGTTCTCATAGCTAAAATAGCTATTGGCACTATTAGCACAAACACAACTGCTGCTAACAGTATTCCAATCGTTTCTTTAGATAGCTTTTTAATAATAATCAGTCCCTTCATTTTGTAATATCTACCTAGGCGCATATTTTACCATATTATGAAATATTTAGCAACTGTTTATGAAAAATGCACAATGCACAATTAACAATGGACAATTAAAACCTTGGAAAGTTGCGGGCTTTTCTTTTAGGTTTTTGATCTGTTAATTGTGCATTGTGCATTGTTAATTGTTAACTGAAGAACCTTAAAAAGATGTTGCCAACAGGCCTGTCCTCTACCCAACCCATGAATATGTAGCCATCACGTAAGCGGCATGGTGCAGGGAAGGCGCTAGTTACCGAGCTGAGGGATTGTCCGTGTGGGACTTCTATTATTCGGTATGGGGTTGGGGTGCTGCGTTGTACAGGGTTTGAATTTTGAAGCCAGAATGTAACACGGCTAAAGAATTCCGGCGGGATGGTTGGTATTAATGGGGTTGCGCCGGTGATTGATGTTCTGTGCCCGAAGTAGCCGGTAGCTCTAAAGTTATATCTGCCTCGCAAATGCGGATTTGTAGCATTTCCTTCCATCCTTACTATCCCAGCAATACGAATTGTATGACCGGTTTGTGTCAGACGGCTACTTCCTGTATTAACATTTATACCACGAATGATATTTCCATTGAAAGTCCTATGTTGGAGGTCAACGCTCATGGGGTAATCGAAAGTATTATCACCGCTAGGCATAGATGGACTTGGCTGTAAATGGCTGATGACGTTAATTGCTGCATCTAATCCTGACCCGATCCCAGGAATAAACGGGACAAGAGCCATAAAAGCATTTGGAAGAGTGTTGCCTCCATGCACGATCATAGTTTGGGTTCTTTCGATGAAAATATTGCCGTTTTCGGTATTAGGATCAGGCATGTAGATAGTCAGGTCGAACTGGTCAATTATGCTGCCAGCGTTTCTTTGAGTAATGGGGTGATTCATGCTAAGTGTTTCGCCAATACTAGAAGAATTGATGTTGCCAAGGAAAGCCATAAATCCACCTGCATATCTAGCCTGAATACGCGCATCCCAATCTCCTCTAGGATGGTGAGGGGCAGGAACTTCGCTCATTTCAAAGTGAATAAGGGTTACTTCAGCAAAAACTGCACCATCAAGAGTCCTAAGCCAAGTATTTACAACAGCATGGTACGACATTTCACTGCCCCAACTAAAGTGGCGGTCATGATGCCAACCTAAGGTGCTAAAAAACCGAGGATTAACATTAAAATCTGCGACTCTAATACTCCCTTCACGAGGCAAACCATTAAAAGCCGCTATTAAGCTTGTCCAATCAGACCATTCTCTAAATGGTTCAATTGTTTCTAATCCAGATTCCGATGCAAGAGAAAAAGAAGAGCTTTCGTAAAAGCTCCCCTCATCTTCGTACCATTCATCTTCACCAAATTCATTGTGAAGCCACGTTCCAATCATCAACTTTCTTATTTTATTCCTAAGTTCTTCGGCTTCTTCAAAAAACCCTGCTTCATAGACTATTTCAAGGTCATCGCCAAAAAACTCGTAAACAAGTCTATTTTCACTTCTTACAGAGCTGCGGAAAGCATCAAATAAATCAAATGACATTGGCAACTCAAAGCGCATCAACTGATGGTTGTCAACTCTTTGCAGTACAATGCTATTAGTTAAAAGGAGATTATCTCTAAAAAGGAGATCATCTCTAACGCTAAAAGCATCAATATCTTCTTGCCTATTCGAGTGATCGGCCGTCGTCATCATAAAACCAGCAATACTTATATTGCCAAACCCATTCATGTCAACAAGAATACTGTTAAACATCGGGCTTTGCTCATGATACAATTCGCCAGATGTCTCAAAAGGTATTGGACCATTACCGTAGTCCAACACACCTGAAATTGTAACTATGCCATCTCCAAGGGAAATGGTCACATCTGTTAACGTTGGTTGGAAGCCTCTGGCTCTATCTCTGTTAAACCAGTTCTCCCACATTTCTTGCGTAGTTTCAGCGGTTACGCCTGTAAAGCTTGGCAATGCAAACGCAAACGCCGTCCCATTCTGCGCTTCAACAAGCACCGACAGTTCCAGTTCTTCATCGTTCTCTTGTTCATCAGAAGTTTCCAACTCTATGTAGTCTTCATCCTCTAAACCATACTCATCTTCATATGGGTACTCGTCGGGTGTCTCCACCCCTTCCTCAATGGTGCTTGTCAGCACAACCTCCTGGTCACCAGGGGTTCTCATAGCTAAAATAGCTATTGGAACTATTAGCACAAACACAACTGCTGCTAACAGTATTCCGATCGTTTCTTTAGATACCTTTTTCAATAATAATCAGTCCCTTCATTTTGTAATATCTATCTAGGCGCATATCTTACCATATTGTGAAATATTTAGCAACTGTTTATGAAAAATGCACAATGCACATGAAAAATGCACAATGCGCAATTGACAATGGACAATTAAAACCTTGGAAAGTTGCGGGCTTTTCTTTTAGGTTTTTGATCTGTCAATTGTGCATTGTGCATTGCGTATTGTTAATTGTCCGGCAGGCATAGAATCCCAAACAAAAAACCGCCGGACATCATTGATATTCGGCGGTTTTTTGTTTGGCGAACTTTAGTCAGCGGGTGAAGGGAATCGAACCCTCGCTCTCAGCTTGGAAGGCTGATGTTCTACCATTGAACCACACCCGCATTAAAATGTGTTTTAACACCTTGAAGATTATAACATGTGTTTTAATGTTTGTAAAGTGCTAATCGTCCGAAATTTAAAATTTTGTCCGTTTTTTATAAAAATCAACCCCAACGCCTAAGTGCTCGAACCATAAAGCCTTTAACATCCATATCAAAAACCCGGGGCAATATTTCTCCTGACATTAATTCTTTGATATCACCAAAAAATTCTTCTTTCCCGCCGTTCATTAAAAGCACATTGTTTGAAAATTCGGCGGCTATATTTATGTCATGCATTACGCTTATCACGCTCTTTTTCCCGCTTTGCCGCCATTTATCAAGCTGTTCCAGAAATTCATATTGATATTTAATGTCAAGATGGTTAGTCGGCTCATCAAGCAGTAGTAGGTCAGGATTTTGTGCAAATGCCCTGGCAAGAAAAGCTCGTTGGAATTGCCCGCCGGAAAGTTCTGAAATCATCTTATCTTTTTCCTTAGTCAGTCCAACGGATGAAATTGCATCAAGCACTATGTCTTTATCTTCCAAAGTCATCCTGCCAAACGGAGAATTGCTTGAAGCATATCTACCAAATGAAACAATTTCAAAAACGGTATAAGGGAAGTAAATATTCGTAGTTTGCGTAAGCAAGGCAACTTTTTTTGCGGAGTCTTTCCGCTTCATATTTTTCATTTCAACCCCATCGAATGTTATGCTTCCACTGTATTCAATTAAATTTGCAATCCCACGCAGAAGTGTTGTCTTTCCGCATCCGTTAGGACCTATTATGCTAAGGCTTCCATCCAATGGAAGATCTAAAGATACCCCATGAACTATTTCTATGTTTCCGTAACCGATTTTTACATTATTAAGTTTAATCATCCTGCTGTTTTCCTCCTTCCGGAGAAAAAGATGTAACAGAAGAAAGGGACACCAACAGTCGCCGTTACAGCACCAACGGGAAGCTCTGTCGGTGCAAGAATTGAACGTGCAGCTAAATCTGCTAAAACCATCATAGTTCCGCCGATTATTACAGATGCAGGCAATATGTAAATATGCCTAGATCCAAAAATCCGCCGGGCGATATGAGGCGTTACAAGGTCAACAAAACCAACAATACCACATACGGCAACAGCCGCACCTACAAGCAAAGCGGAAAGAGATAAAACCACAGGCATAACAAAAGATGTATTAACGCCAATAGACCGGGCTTGTTCATCACCCATTGTCATAACATCAAGTTCCCTGGTGAAAAACATAAGGCTTATTACGCCGACTATAAAAAATGGCAAAAGAGTAAAAACGAAAACCCAGCCTCGCATAGCGAATGAACCCATCTGCCACAGCGTAATCTCACGTATACTGTCTTGATTTGTAGCAGATATAAGTGTTTGTATCGCATTATAAAACAGTGACAAAACCATCCCTGTAAGAACGATAGTCATGCCTGTTGTACGCTTATCAACCGCCATTGTAAAGGCAATTACTGAAACAACTGCTAAAATTCCCGCTGAAAAGCCCACAAGAGGTCTAAAAAATATACCTAAAGCGGGAATAGTCAACCCAAAGGCGATAACAATACTTATTGCAAGAGAAGCCCCCGCAGAAACACCCATTGTATAAGGCGATGCAAGCGGGTTTTTAAGCGCAGACTGAACAACAGCACCGCCAAGTGCTAATGCTCCTCCGGCTAAAAAAGCAAGAAGAACACGAGGCAGACGAATGTTCCAAATTATTTCTTTCTGGACATCAGATATATGAGGTGCTTGTATTCCAAAAAGCCTTTCGCCTATAATCGAAAGGATATCGAAAGCATTAAGAGCAACACTTCCGACCAACACGGATATGAAGATTGCGGCAATGGCTATCACTACTATTAAGAGAAGCTTTATTTTTTTATGCATTTTTATAACCCACTACCCTTGTATAGGTATTTTAAAAAACCTAATTCCAGTCTATATTATCACTACCCTTGCAATACAATGTACAACACGCCTAAAGCAGCTAAAAATTCGCTTCTTCATGTATCGGAAAGAAGTCCGACGGCGTTAGCCGCTTTTGCCGTAGGCAAAAGTACTGAATTATTCTC
>Ga0123352_10000513_pt1 | contig 46943 bp, 45 predicted proteins | sample TergutLab28metaG_FD_89700 | JGI IMG/M metagenome (GOLD analysis project Ga0123352, IMG submission 89700) | Labiotermes labralis P1 segment gut microbial communities from Petit-Saut dam, French Guiana - Lab288 P1 | ecosystem: Host-associated > Arthropoda: Insects > Digestive system > Gut ... | reverse complement strand
GCGTGGTGTCAGAACCATTGATCGAATTGTGGAATTATGCGAAAGGGATTTAGCATTTATCTGGCTAACCAAAGGGCAAAAACCTCAGAGGGATGCCTTTTATGATTTTAAAAAAGATAAATTAGTAGATTCCATTCTTGAAGACTTGCACTATCAGTTTCTTCGGTGTTTACAAAAAGAAGGACTGATTACTTTGGATGTCCTCTTTCAGGATGGTACCAAGATTGAAGCCAATGCCAACCGCTACACCTTCGTATGGCGTGGTACTATTAATTATCATTTAGCAGGACTGTTGGATACAATTAAAACCTTGTACGAGCGATATAATAAGCTAATTGATGAACATGGGTACGATGCGAAATATCAACTCTCACAGATGCAAATGTTTGTAGTTGGAGGTATGGATAAAGTCAAGGAAACCATTAAAAAGAACCGAGAACGAAAAATCACCAAGCACAAAAAGTTATCCAATAATTCCATCATTGAAATCGATAATTGTTCTCCATTGGAAATGCTAAAACTCCAGAAAAATATCACGACAATAGCGAATGGTGAGGGCATTGTTTTTGTACATGGTAAAGGTCAAAGAAAGCCTGAAATACAGCAACTGCATGAAGAAATCGAATCGTGTGGTGAACGGCTTTTGAAGTATAAAGATAAGTTTGAGGTCATGGGCTCTGATCGAAATAGTTTTTCAAAAACAGATGTACACGCTACTTTCATGCGGATGAAAGACGACCACATGATGAATGGCCAATTGAAACCAGCCTATAATGTACAGATTGCCGTTGAGAATTATTTCGTTATTCACAGTTACATCAGCAATGACCGGACAGATTATAATACTTTGATTCCGGTATTGAAAAAGCACAAAGAAATATTTGGTTTTTATCCATCCGAATGTACTGCCGATAGCGGATATAGTAGCGAAAAGAATTTAATGTTTTTAAAGGAAAAAGGGATTCAAAGTTATATCAAACTACAAACACATGAAAAAATGAAAACCAGAGCTTATAAAGAGGACATTGGAAAACACTATAACATGAGTTATGTCATAGAAGAGGATGCTCATTATTATCAATGCCATGACGGTAGGCGTCTTGAATATATCCGAACAGAAATAAGTCCTCAAGATGGATATGCTCGTAAAATTGATGTGTATGCTTGCGAAGATTGCAGTGGGTGTACACACAAACCAAAGTGCCTCTATAGATATGATCCGGTACGCCATATGGATAAAAATAAAGTGATGAAAATCAATAAAAACTGGGAGGATTTGCGAGCCGAATCTCACGAAAATATTTCTAGTGAGAAAGGGATTTTAAATAGACAGATTCGTTCAATTCAAACCGAAGGACACTTTGGTGATATAAAAGAAAATGAAAACTTCACAAGGTTCAATCACCGTGGTGAATCAAAAGTGAAAACGGAGTTCATGCTTTACATCATCGGACGGAATCTAAATAAATACCATCGCTTTATGAACGGAGCTTTGAAGGAATATTCACCTAAAAAGGCACTGGCTGCATAGGCTCTAAGAGTAGTGATGGTTTTAATGATGACCTTTCCTTATTGTACTCAAAAATAAATCCAACCGTTACTCATGATGATAAAAAATAGAACTAGCCCGACTTGGAAACACTACAGGCTCCAATGTTGGCTAGTTCTATTTCATTTAAATTTTAACTTATGTGATGATAAAACGCAATAAATCTTTTATGGAAATATAACGATGAAAGATGCCCACAATGCCCACTTGGGATGTGCTACCATGAAGTTGAAACAAAAGTATTTAATCTTTTAATGAAGAAAGAAGGTGATGATTTGTCAGAAAAAGTATGGTTATTAATTCAGGATAGTATATGGGATATAGGATTAAATTTAACGTTATCTGGTATATCTGAGGCGAAAAATGAGCTTAGTGCGGTAAATGCGATGGTAGCAGAAAATAAAGCAGGCATGGAATCATTAGGTGAGGGAGTGCAATATGCTGTTGATTCATTTGCCATGTTTTCCAAAGTAGAATCCGAAATAGTTGATGTTATAGGAAGCATTAGTATAAAGACGTTATTAATATTGGGTTTGATAGCACTTTTAGGTCCTTTGTTGTTTTTTGCTGGGTTTGCTTTTGAGAAGTTTGGTAAGAGTATTTATTATGCAGGAACAGGTATTTATAAATTTGTTGAAGCATTAAATATGTTATCTGAAATTACGCCAAAGACATATATTACTATGAGTCTTATCATAGCAGATCTTGGTGGGATGGCAATAGGAATACTTGTTGTGAGTAAAAAGCTTAAGCTTGCAACAAAGGGCTTTTTGATATTTGGTAAAGCGGTTGCCCTTGGTGGTATTGGTGTTCTTGCAGTTGCCGCTGGATTTTGGCTTTTAGCACATGCTATGTTGATGTTAAATGATGTAAACGAAACGGCTATAGCAGCTTTTACTCTCATAGCAGCAGTGATGGGTGGTGTTATTTTTGGCCTGATTAAATTAGGAGCTGTTGCGATAAAAGCAGGAAAATGGATTCTTCTTTTAGGTGCAGGTGTTCTTTTATTAGGTTTAGGTTTTATAGCAATGGCAGTTGCTGTTGTTATTGTTTCAATGGCCGGTATGGAAGCTGTTGGCGTGATATTATCTTTATCAAAAGCACTGGGTTCTGTAGCCCTTGCCGTGGGCCTACTAGCATTGGCATGTTTTGCATTGTTTTTATCCCTATTACTCCTAGGCGGGTTCGCTTTAGCCACTGCAGTTATGATAGCAATCTTTGGTGCAGCCATAGGCTTTGCGTCGGTTGGTGCTAGACTTATGGCAGTAGCTTTGCGAGTAGTGGATTCCAGTATGCGTTCCATTGCCAACAACGCCAAGTCAGCCAGCAGTTCTTTATCTGGTATGGTAAGAGCAGTTGATACAGTCAATGCCGGTCTAAGTGCCCTAGGCAACAAAGCCAAAGGTGCAGTGCGGGATTTGGTGAATGCGTTCAGAGGCGGTACGGGTGATGCCGGTTCAGCAGGAAGAGATGTGGTAGATGCCATTCGCACGGGCATTGAAAGTGGCGTAACACCATTGCCGATGATGGCATTGGCAGCGATGGCTACTTTTGCAACCGGTATTGGAGCGGGAGCTCCCTTGTCCAACGTGGCAGCGGTTTCTATTGCTACAGTAGTGGTGGCGGCATTGGGCTCGGCAGAGCGTGGTGCTTTGAAAAGTGGTATGCGCATTGGTGCAGGTTTTGCCGGTGGTATGCGTTCCATGTTAGGACAGGTACAAGCGGTAGCGACACAATTGGCAGCGGCAGCGGATGCAGCGGTTCGAGCAAGGGCAAGGATTAATAGCCCCTCTCGTATGACGATGGAGCTAGGAGAGTATTTTGGTGAAGGTTTTGCCATTGGGATTGCTTCTATGAAGAAATATGTAAAAGATGTTTCAGAAGATTTGGTTGCCATTCCCAATATCAATACCAGTCCGGAGTTATCCTATTCTGGATTTGGTACTTTGGGTGGTAATGGTTTGCAGGACAATTACGCTTATCATACCCAAGCTAGTTATGTGATTCACACCCATGTAGATTTGGATGGTCGTGAAATTGCCCGGGGCACAGCCGAATACAATCGGGAAGAGCAGGAAAAGTTAGAGCGTCGTTTCAATCGGAAGCAAGGAAGATGGAGTTAATTTTCGGCAAATGAAAAGATGCCCACAATGCCCGTAGCGTTTATGTTATGATTTCCTTGAACCAAAAACAGTATGTACGTTCGATAAAATGATATAAAATTGGTTCGAGGAAATGCAAAGAAAGGAGGAAGAATGTATCGAGTAATCAAAGGGTTTATAGACTTTCATGATCAAAATCATAAGTACAAGATTGGCGATACCTTTCCCCGTGTGGGGATTCAAGTTACAGACAGGAGGATTGCAGAATTGGCAGGCAGAAACAATCGTCAAGGTGAGCCCCTTATTGCATGTGAAAAAGACACGGCAAAGTAATAGAAACGGTTCAACAAAAAATGAAAAATACCCGCCAAGACGGGTACACAACAGGAGGAAAAAAGAATGTTAAAATTTGATTTGCAGTTATTTGCAGAAGCAGTAGAAGGAAGAAAAATTGTTTATTTGTATCGTTTGTATAAAGATGCAATCAGTGCAGAAGCTCAAGGAATCGCTTTTACCACAGAAAACAGTCGTAGCATCAGCAAGGATGCAGAGTCAACACCAACCAAAGATGGTACCGTGCGTACGTTAGGTATCGCTGAAGTAGAAATCAGCTGTACAAGTCTTTTGGCAAGAGGTGATGAGATGATTGAAAAGTTGGAAGATGCGATGGTAAATGGTGAATTGATGGAGATTTGGGAAGCCAATTTAGATGAGCCGGCCACCGGTGCAGATAGATTCAAAGGAAAGTATTTCCAAGGTTATTTGACCAGTTTTGAAAAATCTTCTAATTCCGAAGATGGGGTAGAGATTTCTTTAGACTTTGGCATCAATGGTACAGGCCAACGTGGTGATGTAACGGTAACAAAGTTGCAACAAGAAATGGCAGATTATGTATTTGCGGATACTCAACCGGTCGCATAGGTAAAATTGCGTGGTGGCGGGAAAACCAAAGGGTAATGTACCGCCACCGATATAAGAGATGGCACTTTATAGGATTCTTTTATTATAGATAGAGAAAACAAATTATTTTGAGACAAAAAAGGAGAAAAATATGTTTGAATTGACGATGAATGGACAAGTATATCAGTTTCATTTTGGAATTGGCTTTTTAAAGGAAATAAATAAGAAAATCAGTACAGCGGTACCTGATGCACCTAGTATTAAGAAAAACATTGGTTTGCGGTATTACATTGCAAGTATCTTTGATGGAGATATTGAAGCCTTAACGGAAGTTTTGTTTGTAGCAAACAAAGGGCAGAATCCACGGCTTACTATGGCGGCAGTGGAAGCTCATTTAGAAGATGACGATACAGATATTGATAAGGTTTTTGAGGATGTGATGGGTTTTTTGGAGCATTCCAACGTAACGAAAAAGACCATGAAAACCATCAAGGAAGCAGTTGCGTCAGAGATGGCCAAACAGGAGAAGAAAGTAAGTTAGAAGATTTTGATGAGATATACCGTGAGATGGCCATTGTTTGTTTTCGTTATCTTGGTATGAAATCCTTTGCAGAGGTAGATGCTTTGTATTTAGAGGAATATCGAATATTAATCAAGGCCTTGGAATTACGCAAGGTGGATGAAGAACGAAACATGCACTGGCAGGCTTTTTTAAATTTTGCGGTCAAAGCAGAAAAGAAAAGTGGAAAGAATAAAACAAAACCGGTGTATACAAAGTTTGAACAGTTTTTCCATTATGAAAAAGCAATTGAGCGATTGAAGAAACGAGATGGGCAGGAAAAAGGGAAAAGTGTATTGTCAGGACTAAATAAGTTTTTGAAAAAGGAGAAGAGCGATGATTCGGGTGCGAAAAGGAAATCAAACGATAAAGATAATAGGCCACGCAGGATATGATCGGCATGGTAAGGATATTGTTTGTGCCGCTGTTTCCGTATTGTTTCAAACATTGATTAAGTCCATGGAAACGTTAAGTGATGATGAAATCACATATTATATAGAAGAAGGGTCGGCCAAGTTGAAGTATGAATACCAAACAAAGACAACAAAAACCTTATTGGAATCATTTTGGCTTGGTTTAGGCCTATTGGTGAAAGAATATTCGGACTATGTGTCCATTGAAGATGAAAGGAGTGCTTAGATGTATGATTTTATAGATACAACCAGAAGAGCAGGGGGTGCGACGTTAAATTTGCCGGCGGAAGCACTGATGATAAACGGCAATTATATTGAGCATCAGGTAAATGGGTTTCGCACCCTTTCTGTTCGTGGTAGAGAGCTGATGGGAGCAGAGGTGACAGATACAGAAATAGGGGTTTCTCATGGAAGTCGCTATCAGAGAAAACGTTATCCCTCTCGAACCATTATTTTGCAATATTCCCTGTCGGTTTCTGATAACAGAGCGTTTCGGGAAGCGTTTCATCAATTAAACGTTATTTTAGATATAGAACAAGCAGAATTGATTTTTAGGGATGAGCAGGATAAGTTTTTTATTGGCACCAAAGCGAGTGTGGGGGAAGTAGATCCGGGAATCAATCATGTGATTGGTGAGATAGAGTTTTTTTGTGCTGATCCATTTAAATATTCGGTACAGGTACATGATGTTGTGCCAAATATGGATGGTGGTAGAACTATTGCCGTGAATTATCAAGGCGATTTTCCGGCAGCACCGATTTTTGAAGCAGATATTCATAGTGACAATGGTTTTTTGGGTTTTGTGGATGCCGGACAAAATATATTACAGTTTGGTAATCCTGATGAAGCAGATAGAGAGCAGTATCGGCGCAATGAAAACTTGATTCATGTGAATCAACGGGGGTGGCAGCATTTTCAAGATGGCAGCGAACCTTTTCGCAGAAATCCTACATGGGGAAGAAATGGCTCTTTTGTTACACGGGCAAGAAATGGGAGGCAGTGGTTAGAATTGGCAAATCAAGGCAGTGGTGCAACCAATACAGGTGGTTCCAGATGGAATACAGCGGTTTGAACCATAACCTTACCTCCGGATAGTGTTGGTGAACGAGGTGCCCTTGATTGGTATTGTTATACCCATCATTGGTTTGAAACAGGGCTGATGGGGCAGACAGGGTTACAAGGAATTTCTTTTTTGGATGCTGCTGATAGAGTGATTGTGAGTATGCTTATTTTTAAAGACGACATGACGGGAAATCATGCGGAAGTTAGATGGGAAACCGGTCCGGGACAAGTCATTCGGAAGTTTGGTTTTCAGCCTACCGCACGAGGTGGCAATCCTTTTAATCGTGTGCATGGTGATAACCGGGGGCATAATGATTTTTTAAAGCAAGGAAATAGATTGCGGATTTTTTGGTATGGTCGGTATTTTACACATACATTGCCGGAAATTGCCAATCGTCCTGTTGCAAAGATTCAATTTGTGGCGGGTCAGTTGGTAGGGCGAAATCTGGGTAATCAATATGTAACCATCAATGGTCTGACCCAGTTGCTGTTTCAAAAGCAAAATGTGACTCGTTGGCGGGATGTACCAAATCAGTTTACCGAGGGTGATACTTTTTCGGCGAATGTAAGAAATGGACAGGTATTGTTGCGTGGTATGCCGGCATTGGGTCTGGGCGCACTGGGCAATGATTGGGAAAAGATGAGATTGAAACCGGGGCTGAATCAGATTCGTTGTGTGCATTCGGATTGGGCAACCACAACCCCGGATTTTAGAATGAAATATCGGGAGGTGTACTTATGATGATGTATTTTGCGGACCGCTCAATGCATATATTGGGGCAAGCCAGTACAAGTTTGCCGGAGGGCTTGGCGGTTTATGGAGATGTAAAAACAGAATCCATTGACGTTGGTGTGACTTCTTTGGAATTTTATATTGCTTATGATGCAGATAATCAGATGGAGTTGGAATCTTGGTTGGATACAGGTAATTATGTACTGCGGCAAAACGGTGATGTGGCGGAGTTGTATACGATTATTGAAACAGAGAAAGATACGAAGAAACAAGAGTTGCAAGTTTATGCGGAAGATGCAGGTCTTGACTTGTTGAATGAAGTAGTAGGTAGGCTTGAAACAAATCAGGCCCATCCCATTGCTTGGTATATCAATCGTTTTGTCGCCGGTAGTGGTTTTGAAATCGGTCTAAATGAAGTAAGCGATTTGACGAGACGTTTGAGTTGGAATAATGAGCAGACGGCAACAGCGAGGATTTTAAGTGTGGCGGAGCAGTTTGACGGCGCAGAAATTTCCTATGGTTTTGAAGTGGAAAATATGGTAGTACGGCGAAAGCTCATTCATATTTTTCGAAAGCGCGGTGAAGATCTGGGTGTGGGGCTGCGGCTTAACCGAGATATCAATCAGATTGTGACCAAAAAATCTGTTGCCAACCTTGCGACAGCCCTTGTTGTCACAGGAGGAACACGGGAGGGGCAACAAAATGCCGTTACTTTACAAGGGCATCATTTTGATGATGGAGATTTTCATGTGGTAGGCAATCAATTGCGCTCCCGAAAGGCTTTGGAGCGTTGGAGCCGATTTGCCAACATAGATCAAGCAGGACATATTGTTCGCCCGTTTCATTATGATACCACCAATCAAACGGAGCTGCGCAATCGGGCGCGGGCGTATTTGGCAAGGATTTGTGATACGGAAATAAATTTTGAAGTGGATATAGCCATATTGCCGGACAATGTGCAGATTGGTGATAGAATCAATATTGTAGATGATGCAGGTGCTTTGTATTTGTCCGCTCGGGTGTTGAAATTGGAAATATCTGTGGCAGAGCAAAAAGCAACAGCTACCTTGGGGGAATACTTGATTCGGGAAAGTGGTATTCATCAGAGAATGGAAGAATTAGCGGAACGTTTTGCAGAGCTTGCGCAAAACCGGACACTTTACACATGGATTGTGTACGCTTTTGATCGCCAAGGGAACGGGATATCACGCGATCCAATGGGGCGTCCTTATATGGGTGTGGCGACAAATCGTTTTGAAGCGGAGCCGGATTTTACAGATATATCTATGTTTACTTGGTCTCGAATCCAAGGAGAAGATGGAGACGAACCGATTGTGATTGATTTAGGAAGAGAAGCTGTAGTGATACCAACGGCAAGCAATGGTCAGGTGATGTTGCCAATGCAAATTCAGATTCCATTTCGTGCCTTTCGGGGTAATGTGCGCATGGAGTGTACGGCGGAAGTAGGAGCATTACCATCTGGTATGACCGTATTAAGTAATGTAAATGCTACTTCTGTAGCAGATGGTTTTATCAGTTTGAATGTAGCGGTTGGTGCGGATTTAGGCGGAATCAGCGGAGAGATTGCATTGACATTTGTAGTGGGTATGCAGACTTTTTATCGTTTGTTTGCGTGGGGGAAGGCGGTATCCGGGCAACAAGGCGCGGCAGGTGCACCGGGTGCACAAGGTCCTCAGGGAAATCAAGGTGCACAAGGTCCCCAAGGGAATCAAGGTTCTCAGGGGCCACAAGGTTCGCAAGGTCCAACGGGGTCTGCCGGCGTAAATGCTACAAGTGTATGGATTGGGAATGAAGCAACGGCTATACCGAGTATTGTGACTGGGATAACCAAAGCTGCGATGACAATCAATATTCCTTTTAGTGGAAGTGTCGGTGCCGGACGAGTTGCCGCAACTGTTGCGGTAACGGGTCTGCCGGCAGGTATTACAGTTCAGACCAATACTGCCGGTACGGCTACGGCCAATGGAAATTTGATTCTTGCGATAGCGGGGAATCATAATTTGGGCAATGCGACTACCATGTCAGGGCAGATTACGTTGACCATTACAGCCAATGGAATCGCTTTTGTGCGTTTGTTTACATGGGTTAAGACTTTAGATGGGGCGGTGGCATTGTTTGCAACTTCTACAACGGTGACAAATACACAGGCAAAAGTGGCAACGCTGGCGGGGTTTGTTCGCCATACAGGAGTGATGGTAGCCGTGAATTTTTCTCAGGCAAATACCGCAGCAAATCCCACATTGAATATAAATAGTACAGGCGCAGCACAAATCCGTATTTTTGGCGGAGCTTTGGCAGCGAATAGTCCATATAACTGGCGGGCAGGGGCAACGGTGACAGTTTTGTTTGACGGAACCCACTGGGTGATTATCAATAATACCCTTGAAACTACACCGCAGCATTTTTTCCAGACCACAGCAGGTGCTCATATTTCATCTGTGGCCGGAAATCCCAATAGTGGGCCGAATTTATTGATGTCTACAGCGGGTATGGAGATAAGGCAAGGTAATCGTTGGCAATCAAGATTCATGCAAAATCAGGTTGATTTAGGGCGTTGGGAGGGATCATCCAGCGGAGATGGTGCTCTTATCAATTTGTTCGAGGGTGCAGGTAGAATTGTATGTCAGCGAGGTGCGGCAGGCAGGGATGTATTATTCATAGAGGCAGATGATATAGTGATTCGTCAAACACCTAGCAGACCCGGTGGTATCATGAGCTTAAATGGTGCAAATGCGGATAATATACCTTTGCCAAGGAGGGTAGTTGCAGCCACTGCACAAGCTGTATCCCCTAATGGCCGCGTACTCGTTCCTTTTCCCCATTCTGTAAGGGCTGATAGTGTTATCAATGCTTTTCTTCACGCTCCGACGACTTCTAGCCCTTTGATATTTGTGGGTACGAGGGATACGGGTCTTGTATTTTCAAATACGAGTACCGGAACTTTTAATATAACAACAGCAATGTCTTATATAGTATGGCATCGTCGTTAAAATTAAAAGGAAACGAAATTTACAACCTTATATTACAGTTTTTATGTGGCGCAGAACTGCATAGTACATGGAAAGGAAACGAATGCTTTTAATATTTAAAATTATATTAGGCGTTGCAATACCGGGGCTACTCGTATATATTGGTACTTGCTAAAAACAGAGTGTAAAGTGGGCTTGCCCACTTTGCGCACATTTTGCGTATCTTGCGAATTTTTAAGACGGGCATAATGGGCAAATATATGGCAAAAACTTGACATTAATTCCTTGAACCTGTAAGATGGAGATGTAAATAAGGGATGTTGCACAGGGGATGATATTTTTCATCTCTTTCCTTAACCCTAAGATTTACTTTCATTTGCAAAGGAGATGATTCTATGTTAGCACTTAACAGAAGTAATAATATTGTTGAAGGATTTATGCAGGGCTTGACATATGTTCGGTATCCGTCTTTTTTTGTTGGTAATAATCAAATATTTAAAAGAGATGAACGTAGTGACATGGAGAAAATAAGAGATGATTTTAATATAGTTTCAGAAGATATTCGCAAGGAGGCTATAAAATTTGAGTGTTCCAATAAATGATAAATACATTAATAATCAAAATCAAATAGATAAAAGCGCAGTAGGGGAAGCTGATAAACAAGTTATGGCGATACAACAAGAAGAATTCTTTAGTGGACCACTCCCTCCTCCTAGTCTTTTAAGTGGATATGAGCAAATATGTCCCGGTGTCGCAGAAAGAATTATTAATGGTGGTCTTGCTGAAGGCGAGCACAGAAGAAGCATAGACCATAAGTTAATAGATAAAGAGTTTGCCCTTTCTATGACGGGAATGATATTAGGCTTTATTCTAGCATATAGTAATTTTGGGTATTGGTGTATTATTAATTTTTAGCGGCTTACCAGTAGCTGGAATAATAATAGCTGTTGGTGGCTCAGCCTTTGGGGCTGTGGGATATTTTACTGGAGGACGAAAAAGTGGCAAGCCCGACAATAAAGGCAATAGTTAGATGACTTGCATCGTAAACTTAATATGACCTGTCTTTGGTATTAGACGTTAAAACATGGTGTTAATTTTAAAATTAATCAATGGAGCTGCCGGATAAATATTTTCCGGTTGCTCCATTTTGCATCTAAAGGCGCAGAACCGCTTAAATGATAAGTGGTAGTTCCTTTTATCCTTAGAGTGTAGTATAATAGTTTAAACTATCATATTTAAAACTACTATGTAGAAGGAGGCACTATGTTCGTTGGCAGAGAAGAGCAACTAGGCATGCTCAACAAAATATATTCAACCAATTCTTTTGAATTCCTTGTATTATATGGACAAAGAAGAATCGGAAAGACAACTCTACTTGGGGAGTTCATCAGAACCAAAGAAGCAATCTTCTTCACAGCCAAAGAAGCCAATGACAAGATGAATCTCCAGGGATTCACGGACTGTATTATTGATTTCTTTAAACTTGCTTCCGGAATATCTTTTAAGAGTTGGCAGGATGCTTTTGAATTCATCGCGAAAGAATCTGGTGGAAAGAAGACCATCATAGTTTTTGATGAGTATCCTTATGCAGCTTTAGCCAACAAAAGTCTTAACTCTATGCTTCAGATAGCAATTGATCATACGTTGAAGAACACATCTATCAAGCTAATCCTAAGTGGGAGCCATGTTTCATTTATGGAAAATGATGTATTAGGAAACAAGAGTCCCTTATATGGGCGTAGAACAAGAGCGATACAATTAAAACAATTTGATTATTATGAAGCTGGGTTGATGCTAGAAGAGTATAGTAGCATCGATAAGATTCAATTCTACAGTGTGTTAGGTGGTGTCCCTTACTATATATCACTTGTAGATAAATCTCTAACATTTGAGGAGAATCTAGTTGATATGTTCTTTCGGATTGATGGAAAGCTGTTTGATGAGCCATTCTTTCTGATGAGAGAAGAATTCAAAGAACCTGCTACATATAATTCAATAATCATGGCAATCGCCAAAGGAGCTAACAGACCTCACGATATTCAACAGGTAACTGGCATTGATTCAAACAGTACTCCTTTTTACTTAAAGCAATTATTGGATATTGGTTTTATAAGAAAAGTGATTCCTTTTGGCGAAAACCCGTTAAAATCAAAGAAAGGGATATATGAAATAGCAGATAATACATTTAGGTTTTGGTATCAATATGCATATCCAAACAAATCTTCAATTGAATTAGGATTTGGAGATGTCATTGCTCAAACTAAGGTTTTACCATATTTAGATGATTTCATTGGAAAAACAGTTTTTGAGAGTGTGTCTCAGCAATATCTTGTGCGTGCCTCACAAAAGAGGCTACTCCCATTTACCCCGACAGGAATTGGTAAGTGGTGGGGTAATGACAAGCAAGAAAAGAAGGAAACAGATATTGATGTTATATTAGAATCTGACAAAGAAGTAGTCCTAGGTGAATGCAAGTGGAGAGAGTCTTTCCCTGAGATCCAAGATATAGATAATCTACTTGACAAGAAAAGATTACTTCCTAGATATGAAAAACACCATTACGCCTTTTTTTCAAAACATCCACTTTCAAAGAAAAGTTCCAAATATTTGAGAGATGCAGTGAAGAATCCTACCTACCAAATATCAACAGATGATTTGTTTCATAAAATGATAAACTATTAAGTGGTAGTTCCTTTTATCCTTAGAGTGCAGTATAATAAAAAGGTAATGCGAAATAGCAAATCAGTGAGGTTGTATATGAGAGCAAAGCTATCCCATGAAATACAAGAGTTAGACTGCTATTTATTTGGAATGGGGACACATTATGAGATATATAAAAAAATGGGTGCGCATATTGTAGAGCACGATGGAAAAAAAGGCGTGTATTTTGCAGTTTGGGCACCTCATGTTCAAAGTATATCCGTGATTGGTACCTTTAATCAGTGGCAGGAGGAAGCTAATTATATGACCTGTGACAATGAAGTTGGTATTTATACTTGTTTTGTAGCAGGTGCACAAGCGGATGATTTATATAAGTTTTGTATTTTGACTTGGCGCAATCAACGTATTTATAAAGCAGATCCCTTTGCCAATTATGCAGAGATGCGCCCCGGTACTGCCTCCAAGATTACAGATATATTTGATTTTAAATGGAATGACAAGGATTGGTTAAAAAAGCGTAAAAAACGTGATCATAAAACCAGTCCTATGTCTATCTATGAGGTACATATTGGTTCTTGGATGCGTCACCCGGGAAAACCGGATGAGGGTTTTTATAATTACCGTGAGTTTGCCCATCGTATCGTGACATATGTAAAGGAGATGGGTTATACCCACATTGAATTGATGGGAATTGCAGAGCATCCCTTTGATGGTTCTTGGGGTTATCAAGTGACAGGGTATTATGCACCGACTTCGCGATATGGTACCCCGGTGGATTTTGTTTATTTGGTTGACTATCTGCATCAACATGAGATTGGTGTGATTTTAGACTGGGTTCCGGCACATTTTCCAAAAGATGCTCATGGACTGGCTGATTTTGACGGTACACCAACGTTTGAATATGCAGACTCCAGAAAGGGGGAGCACCCGGATTGGGGCACCAAGGTATTTGATTATAGCAAAGCCGAGGTGCAAAATTTTTTGATTGCAAATGCTTTGTTTTGGGTGGAGCATTACCATATAGATGGATTGCGGGTTGATGCGGTAGCTTCCATGCTTTATTTAGATTATGGCAAGTCAGACGGTCAGTGGGTCGCAAATCAATATGGGGGCAATGAAAACTTAGAGGCCATTGCTTTTTTTAAGCATCTCAATTCGGTTATGCATAAGCGCAATCCGGGTGCCATGACCATTGCGGAAGAGTCTACAGCTTGGCCAAAAGTGACAGGTGAAGTAGAAGCGGATGGTTTGGGTTTTAGTTTAAAATGGAATATGGGCTGGATGCATGACTTTACAGAATACATGAAGTTGGATCCATTGTTTCGTAAAGATGCTCATGGTATGATGACCTTTTCCATGGTATATGCCTACTCAGAAAATTATATTTTGGTTCTGTCTCATGACGAAGTGGTTCATTTGAAATGTTCTATGCTCAATAAAATGCCCGGACTGGGGTTGGATAAGTTTAAAAATTTAAAAGTCGGTTATGCCTTTATGTTCTGCCATCCCGGCAAAAAATTATTATTTATGGGTCAGGATTTTGCGCAACGGCGGGAGTGGAGTGAAGCACGGGAATTAGACTGGTATTTATTGGGAGAAGAACCCCACAGTCAAATCCAAAGTTTTGTTAGAGATTTACTGCATTTATACCGTTCTCATCCTGCGATGTATGAGCTGGACACAGTGGAAAAAGGCTTTGATTGGATCAATAAAGACGATGTGTTTCGGAGTATTTTTAGTTTTACACGTCATGCCCAAAATAGCAAAAATAGCCTTTTGATTATATGCAACTTTACACCGGTAGAACGCTCGGATTATAGAGTTGGAACGATGGGAAGCGGGCGGCATAGATTGATTTTAAATAGTGATGCCATTCGTTATGGCGGCAGTGGCAAATCGGATACGGCGTTTTATGATGTAGAAAAGCAGGCGTGTGATGGGAGAGAATATTCCTTTGCGTTTCCATTATTGGCTTATGGCGTTGCAATTTTCGAATACAAATCAGTATAATGGATTGGAAAGAGAAACAGGAGGAAAATAAGAAAATGAATATTCAAAAATGTGCTGTGATTGGATGCGGTGGAGTAGGGGCAACATCAGCTTATACACTGATTGAAAGTGGTTTATTCAATGAGATTGTTTTGATTGATGCAAATCACAAAAAGGCGGAGGGCGAAGCTTTGGATATTGGCCATGGCATTCCCCTTACCGTACCTTCTAAGATTTATGCAGGGGATTATGCAGATTTGCAAGATGCTTATTTGGTGATTATTGCCGCCGGAGCAAATCAATTGCCGGGTGAGACAAGATTGGATATTTCGGCAAAAAATGCGAAAGTATTTAAGCAAATCGTGCCGGAAATTGTAAAGTACAATCAGGACTGTATTTTATTGATTGTAACCAACCCTGTAGATGTGTTGACCAGTTTAACGTTGAAGTTGTCCGGTTTTCCTAAGGAACGTGTCATTGGTAGTGGTACTGTATTAGATACAGCCAGATTAAAATATCTCTTAAGTTCCAGATTTCATATTGATAGTCGCAATGTTCACGCTTGGATGATTGGGGAGCATGGGGATACTTCCTTGGCCGCTTGGAGCAGTGCGACCATAGCAGGTTTGCCGGTGGAAGAGTATTGCAAACAAGCAGGTTGTACCAAAGAAAGTTTAGAGCTGAATGCAATTTATGAAGAAGCACGGGATAGTGCTTATCATATTATTGAGCGAAAAGGTTCGACTTTTTATGCGATTGCCATGTCTGTCCGCCGCATTGCAGAGGCTTTGGTGCGGGATGAGCGTTCTATTATGACCATTTCTTCTTGCGCAAAAGGATATTATGGATTGGGTGAGATTTGTTTAGGTTTGCCTACAATTGTAGGTCGTGCCGGAGCCAAAAGTATCATAGAGATTCCTTTGAATGAAGAAGAGATGGCAAAATTGAAACATTCAGCAGCGGAGTTAGACAAAGTGTATCAAGAGATTTTAGGAGAGTAAAAAAACAAAAAGGAGATAAAATGTATGAACAAACAAACAGATTGCTTTGAACTGAGTAATGGTGTGAAAATGCCTTGTGTAGGTTTTGGCACGTGGCAAACCCCGGATGGTCAAGTAGCAGAGGATGCAGTGCTTGCTGCGATTCAAGGTGGATATCGTCATATTGATACAGCTGCTATATATGGCAATGAGGAAAGTGTAGGCATTGGAATCAAAAAGTCGGGCGTGCCTAGGGAAGAGCTGTTTATTACCACGAAATTGTGGAATGATTCCCACGAGTATGCCAAAGTAAAAACGGCATGTGCAGAATCTTTGGAAAGACTGGGTTTGGAATATTTGGACTTATATTTGATTCACTGGCCCAATCCGCCACAGTACCGTGCTGATTTTGTAGGGTCCATCCAAGATACATGGAAAGCCATGGAAGAGCTGTATGCAGAGGGAAAAGTAAAGGCGATTGGCATTAGCAATTTCTTGCCGCATCATATGGATGCCATCAAATCTGTAGCAAAGGTGATACCGATGGTTAATCAGATTCGTCTGTATCCAGGTTTTGTAGACCATGATACCATTGCTTATTGCAGAAAAGAAAATATGATTGTGCAAGCCTATAGCCCGTTGGGAACAGGTGAGCTTTTAGAAGCACCGGCTTTGGTAGAATTTGCTGAAAAATACAAAACAACGGTGGCAAAATTATGTTTGCGCTGGAGCTTGCAAATGGGTTTTTGTCCATTGCCAAAATCAATCACAAAATCTCGTATTTTGGATAATATAGATATATTTGATTTTGAAATTTCCGGGTTAGATTTGGAAGTATTGACAAATATGAAAAATTTTGGTGAAGCAGGCACGGATCCGGATACAGCATCATTTTAGGGAAAGATACAAAGGAGATAGAAACTAAAATGGACTTATTAAAACAAAGAATATTAAAAGATGGCCACGTAAAGCCCGGAAATGTATTAAAAGTAGACAGTTTTTTAAATCATCAGATTGATGTTGCCTTGATGGATGCGATAGGGGCAGAATTTAAGCGATTGTATGGGGATGCTCCGATTACCAAGATATTGACCATTGAAGCGTCCGGTATTGCGGTGGCTTGTATGGTGGCACAGCATTTTAATGTGCCTGTGGTATTTGCAAAAAAAACCCAAAGCATCAATTTAGATGGTGAATCCTATACCACAAAAGTAGAGTCTTTTACCCATAGACGTACCTATGATGTGATATTGTCTAAAAAGTTTTTAAACAAAGAGGATCATGTACTTTTGATTGATGATTTTTTGGCAAACGGGTGTGCGCTTTTAGGTTTGGTTGATATCGTAAAAAATGCCGGCGCAACCATTGAAGGAGCCGGCATTGTCATAGAAAAAGGGTTTCAAGAAGGAGGAGCCAAAATACGTGGGCAAGGGATTCGTGTAGAATCACTGGCGATTATAAAATCGATGGGTGACAATGTGGTGGAATTTCAGGAGTAGGCACATCAGCCTAAGGACAATCCAGAATAATTTCCGTCAACAATGCAACACCTTGTTCCAATTCATCCAAGCGGGCAAATTCGTCCGTGCTATGGACTTGGTGCATGGAACAGGATACGACGATACCTGCAATACCATGCAAAGCAAAGTTGTTTTGGTCACTGGCACCTAAGGTAGATTTTATGTTTGCTGTAATATCTATTTTTTGGCAAGCACGCACAAAGCGTTCTACCACAGCACTGTTTTTGGGTGTTTCATAAGCGGTTACTTTGATATCACCTTGGATATCTAAGTGACCGTTTCTTTTTTTTGCGGTTGTGTCAAAAATAGTTTGAATCAGTTCCCATTGTTCCAATACGGCTTGATGGTTTAAACTACGAATTTCTCCGGTGACACTGCACTGTTCCGGAACAATATTGCCGGCAAGTCCTCCGTGGATGGTTCCGATGTTGACGGTAAGTCCGGGTGTTGGTTCACCGAGTTCAATTTGTGCAATGGCATCTGTAGCAATTTTGATGGCGTGAATGCCTTTGTGTGGTGCAAAGCCTGCATGCGCTGCCTTGCCCTTTACAGTTATGATGAAATTCAGTACCGTTGGGGCAGCATTGGCCGCATCTCCGATACACCCGCTTAAATCTAAAGTATAGGATTCTTTGGCTGTTATTTTGTTATAGTCAGCAATGGCCGAGCCAAGACAATAAACTTCCTCTGCCACTGTAAAGAGTAGTTCAATGGGTCGATGCATTTGACCGGATTCTTTTAAGCGTTTGAGTGTCTCTAAAATAACGACAATTCCCGAAACATCATCAGCACCTAAAATGGTTTTCCCGGCAGAAGTGATGACGCCTTTTTCATCCACAACAGCTTGTTTGCCAATGCCGGGGGTTACGGTATCCATATGCGCAGAGAGCAAAAGAGGTGGTTTTTTTAATGCACCGGGATAAAAGCCATAGAGATTTCCGGTATTGCCCCCCAGCTGCTTTCCGGCAGAATCTTCAAAGGTTTCCACACCCAGATTTTGTAGCTCTTTTGTGAGTGTGTCGCAAAATGTGCGCTCTTGCAAAGAAAGGCTGTCAATGGTGGTCAATGTTTTAAAGGTATTCCAAATACGATTCATAATGTTGTGTTCCAATCTTTTTATTTGTTGTTTCTTGTGGATATTATATCAAAGATTGTAATTGTGGTATAGATTAATTTTTTAGTGCAGTAATAGGCAGTACAAAAACGCCATCTGTTCTTTGATAAGCGGCATTGGACATACCACAAATCACACATAAAACAGAGGGTACAATGCCACCGCTTTTTTTGATGGTATCTCTAATATGGATAAGATTTGCAGCAGCTTCATCTATCTTATTTGCACCTAATTTAATTTCAAAGGCACACCAATTTCCATCAGGAAGTTCGATTACAGTATCTAGTTCACGATTTGTATAATCTTGATAATGATACATACTTGCTCCAAAGGATTCGGCATATATTTTTAAGTCTCGTTCGCAAAGAGCTTCAAACATAAATCCAAAGGTTTGAAGGTCATGCATGAGTTTTTCGGGTGTGGCTTTTAGTAATGCACATGCCAGTGATGGGTCAGAAAAATGTCTTTTTTTTGCTTGTTTGATACGAGTGGATGAACGAATATTGTTAGAAAAAGGTAATAGGTCCTCTGTTAGAAACAAACGCTCGAATACATCCAGGTAGGATGCAACAGTATCAATGTCTATATCGGTATCATCTACTTCTTTTACATCATTTTTTAGAGTGCGGTTTGTTGCAGTAGTGCTTTCATTTCTGGCCAAAGAGCGTAACAATAAATGTATTTTTTTGGTGTCACGTTTTATATTATCTATACGGGCGGCATCATCATCAATTACAGCATGGATATAACTTTCCGGAAGCAAAGCAATATTTTTAAGAGGCACATCAAGATTTGCCGGCCATCCCCCTCTAATGGTAAGTTGTGCGAGTTTTGCTAGTTCAACTTCGCCTGTCATGGTTGGAACTATTTTACCGACACATAAATCTTTTAGGCTTATGCTACCGCAAGAGTCACCGGATTCGTATAATGACATAGGGCGCATGCGTAGCTTTCCAATTCTACCGGCACCGCTGTGTAAAATACCTTTTCGCCTAGGTGTTGCAGAGCCCGTCAAAATAAATTGCCCTTTTTTTTCTCGTTCATCAACGGCATATCTGATGGCATCCCATAGAGGCGGTACTTCTTGCCATTCGTCAATGAGACGTGGTACATTCCCTTTTAAAATCAAAGAGGGCGAAAGTAGTGCAAGGGTACGGTTTTGAAAATTGTTCGTAGGGTCGCCTATCATGATTTCGCTTTTGCAGTGAAAGGATGAAGTCCATGTTTTGCCACACCATTTTGGGCCTTCGATGCAGATTGCCCCAAAGGTTTCAAGATATTGTTTTAATGTGTTATCTATGATTCTTGGTTTGTATTTTTCTGAGTTCACGGTAATACCTCCATGGGTATAGCATAAGTCATCCCGTGTGATTTGTCAATTTCATCCCGTGCAATTTCTGATTTTCATTCCGTGCAATTTCCAATTTTCATTCCGTGTGATTTTTTTATACATTACAGTAGTAATACTTGACAAAAAACACATTTTCACGTATAGTTGTTTTATAAATCCGAAACGTTTCGGATTCAACTGTAAATCACCATAAAAGTAAGGGAGTTTTTCCGATGGCGGCTACGATAAAAGATATTGCGCAAAAAACAGGTCTGGGATTAGCTACCATTTCATCATACTTAAACGGTGGTAGTGTTCGGGAAAAGAATCGCTTAAAAATTGAAGCGGCCATCGCGGAGCTAGATTTTGCGGTGAATGAAATGGCACGGGGTTTGAAAACCAATCGTAGTAAAAATATAGGTGTTATTATACCGGAATTGGATAATACATTTTGTGCACGGATTATCAGTGAGGTTACAGATAATCTGCGCACCCATGGTTATGCTACGATGATTTGTGATTGTCGCACAGATGAAAAACGGGAAGCGGATGTCATAGAGTTTCTTTTGCAGCGTCGGGTAGATGGTATTATTATTATGCCGACTGAAAAAACAGGAAAGCTTTTAAAACAGGTACTTGCAGCAGGTAAACCGGTTGTGGTGATTGACCGCCGGTTAGAACATATTCCTTGTGCACAAGTTTTAGTAGACAACCAAGGTGCTGCTTATGATGCAGTGCTTCGTTTTATTCAGAGCGGACACAAAAATATTGGTATGATAGGTGGACCTACCGATATCTACACTGCACAAGAAAGATATAAAGGTTACCAAAAAGCACTTGCAAAATATAAGTATTCGTTTGATAAAAAATATTTTGCTTGTGGGGATTATACCATCACAGGTGGTGCACGTGCCATGAAAGAGTTGCTTCAAAACAATGCGGATTTAGATGCTGTATTTGTGGCAAATTATGAGATGACGGTAGGTGCTATGATTGAACTCAATGAGCAGGAGATTAAAATACCGGAGCAACTTTCTTTGATTGGATTTGATAACTTAGAATTTGCCAAGGCCAGTAACCCAAGTTTGAGTGTTGTGATACAGCCTTTGAAAGAAATTGCGGAAGAAGTTTCCCGTATCCTTTTAAGTTATTTAGAGCATGCAGGAGAACAAACATGTGAAACAGTGATTTTACCCACATATTTAAAAGAAGGAAGGAGCATTCGCAAATGAAGAAGTATTTGTTAGGTATAGATGCAGGTACAAGTGCCTGCAAGGTTGCTGTTTTTGATCGTAACGGCAAGGTGGTAGAGGCGGCAAATGCGGATTATCCGATTTACTATCCTTATCCCGGTTGGGTGGAGCAAAATCCGGAGGATTGGTGGATGGCCATTTGCAAGGCAACAAAGGAGCTTTTTGCAAGGGGAAATGTCAGTCCTTCGGACATACAAGGGATTGGGATTGATGGACAAAGTTGGTCTGCGATTCCCATTGATGATAAAGGAAATGTATTGGCAAATACACCGATTTGGTTAGATACGAGATGCCAAGACATTTGCACAGAGTTAAATGCAAAAATTGGTGCGGATGATATTTTTCAATTGACGGGTAATTCTTTACAGCCTACTTATACCACTGCAAAAATTCTTTGGTATGAAAGAAATCTGCCAAAACTTTATCCGCGTATTTACAAAATATTACAGGCCAATAGTTTTATTGCTTATCGTTTGACAGGGGCCATTACCCATGATATGTCTCAGGGTTATGGTGTGCACTGTTTTAATATGCGTACCGGTCGTTGGGATGAAGAGATGTGCCGTAAATTAGGTATCCCTTTTGCTTTTTTGCCGGAGCTTGTTCCTAGTCATGCAGTGGTGGGAGAAGTCCATGAAAAGGCTGCAAAAGAATCCGGTCTGGCACCGGGAATCCCTGTGGTTGCGGGAGCTTTGGATGCTGCTTGTGGTACTTTGGGTGCCGGTGTGATTGATGTTGGTGAAACCCAGGAGCAAGGTGGGCAAGCCGGTGGTATGAGCATTTGTATGGACGAATATATTGCAGATCCTCGCTTGATTTTAGGGTATCATGCCATTCCCGGGCATTGGTTGTTGCAAGGTGGCACCACCGGAGGTGGTGGTGTGATGCGTTGGTTGGAAAAAGAATTTGGTGCTTATGAAAGGGAAGAAGGGAAAAAACTTGGGAAAAGTTCTCTTGCACGATTCAATGATTTGGCAGGAGCCGTACCGGTGGGTAGTGATGGTTTGACATTTTTACCTTATATGGCAGGAGAGCGTTCCCCCATATGGAATCCCCATGCCAAAGGTGTTTATTATGGTTTGGATTTTAATAAAACCAAAGGTCATTTTATCCGGGCGGCGATGGAGGGTGTTGCGTTTGCTTTAAAGCATAATTTAGATGTGGCCAAGGAAGCCGGTGCAGAAGTAAAGATACTTCGCGCCATGGGTGGAGCGGCGAACTCATTGCTTTGGACCCAGATAAAGTCTGATATATGCAATGTGCCCATCGTAGTGCCCTCTTCGGATACGGCAACAACGTTAGGGGCAGTGATTTTGGCAGGGGTCGGAACCGGTATGTATTCTAGTTTTAAAGAAGCGGTTGCGTTGACTGTGATTGAAAAAAGGCGGCACACACCGAATCTAGAAAATCAAGGGACTTATGCATATAATTATAAAATATATTTAGAACTATATCGAAACCTAAAAGTTATGATGACAAATGGAAAGGAAGGCAGATGATGAAAGCAGCAGTGGTATGTGCAAATGAAGATGTGCAATATATAGATTGGGAAGAGCCGATTGTTGGCGAAAATGATGTGAAAGTAAAGGTGATGGCTTCAGGGATTTGTGGTTCGGATATTCCGCGGGTTTTAAATAACGGCGTACATTTTTATCCCATCGTATTGGGGCATGAGTTTTCCGGGGATGTGGTGGAAATCGGAACCAATGTGAGGAAAGTAAAGGTTGGTGATAGAGTGACGGGTGCACCGTTGTTGCCCTGTTTGAAATGTGATGCTTGTACGACCGGCAACTATGCCCTTTGCAAGGATTATAGCTTTATTGGCTCTCGCAAACAAGGAAGTAATGCCCAGTATCTTGTTTTGCCGGAGCAAAATGCAGTGGTGTTTGATAAAAGTATTTCTTATGAACAAGGTGCAATGTTTGAGCCTTCTACCGTTGCTTTGCATGGATTATTTTTAAATGCGTATCAAGGTGGTGGAGACGTAGCCATATTAGGTGGTGGTACCATTGGTTTGTTTACCATGCAGTGGGCAAAAATCTTTGGATCCAAAAAAGTGGTTGTGTTTGATATTGATGATGAAAGATTGGCTTTGGCCAAAGATTTAGGTGCTGATGAAGTGGTCAATACCGGCGACGATGCTTATCCGGACAAAGTACAAGCAATTACCGGTGGCAAGGGTTTTGCTTATGTGTTTGAAACAGCCGGGCAAGTGGCAACGATGAAAATGGCCTTTGCATTGGCCGGAAATAAAGCGAAAGTATGCTTGATTGGAACACCCCATGAGAACCTTACATTTACCCCTGCCCAGTGGGAAAGTATGAATCGAAAAGAATTTCAATTAACAGGGTCTTGGATGTCTTATAGTAGTCCGTTCCCCGGTAAGGAGTGGGAGCTGACGGCGCATTATTTTGCCACCGGCCAGTTAAAATTTGATTCACGTCTGATTTTCAAAAAAATGCCTATGTGTCAAGCCGGTGCGGCTTTTCAAATGTTAAAAGAACCTGGTTTGGTGAAGGGAAAAGTTATATTAATCAATGAGGAGGAATAAGGAAATGACAACATGGATAAATCCGAAAGACGTACCAAAAATAAAACTTCATACAGGGGAAGAAATTCCTTGTGTGGGAATGGGAACCTTTGGCTCAGACCGTTTTAGCCCGGAGCAGGTATCTGCTGCTGTAGCCGGTGCCATTCGTTGTGGTTATCGTATGTTTGATTGTGCTGCTTGTTATGGCAATGAAGATTTGATTGGTGCAGTGTTTGCCGGTGCTTTTCAAGAAGAGGTTGTAGAGCGCAAAGAACTTTTTATTATGTCAAAGGTATGGAATGATATGCATGAGCGTGTAGAGGAATCTTGTGATAAAAGTATTGTAGATTTGCAATGTGATTATCTAGATATGTTTTTCATTCATTGGCCATTTCCCAATTACCATGCACCGGGCTGTGATGGGGATGCACGCAATCCGGATTCAAAGCCCTTTTCAGTAGAGCAATTTGTTAATACCTATAGACAAATGGAGGCTTTGGTAGAGGCAGGAAAGGTTCGCCATATCGGTATTTCCAATATGACCATTCCGAAATTAGAAGCGGTGTTACCATTATTGAAAATTGCACCAAGTGCCTGTGAGATGGAAATACACCCTTGTTTTCAACAACAAGCATTATTTGATTATCTTGTTGCCCACCATATTCAACCAATTGGTTTTATGCCTTTGGGTTCTCCGCAAAGACCGGAGCGAGATATTTTTGAGGATGATGTAGCTGATTTGCAAATGCCGGAAATGCAAGCGATTGCCAAAGCTCATGGTGTCCATCCGGCTTTGATCGCAATAAAATGGGCGTATCAACGTGGTCAAATTCCCATTCCGTTTTCGATTCATGAAAAGGAATATATAAGCAACTTGAAGTGCTTGACAGAGAATCCGCTCACAGAAGAAGAAATGCAAATCATTGCTACATTAGAGAAAAATAATCGTTTGGTCAAAGGGCAGGTATTTTTGTGGGAAGATGCCAAAGATTGGCATGATCTTTGGGATGAAGCAGGTTTTATCGTAAAATAATATTCCAAATAGGAGGGGATGATGCGAAGCGAAATCATTACGTTAAATAAATCCAGAAATGTGACATTAACAATCTATTTGCAGTCGGTGGGTGGAGAATTTTCGTATGTGCCAAAACGTCCGGCGATTTTGATATTACCGGGTGGTGGTTATCAGTTTTGCTCTGACAGAGAAGCAGACCCTGTGGCAATGCCTTATTTAAAGGCGGGGTATCAGGTATTTATACTACGTTATTCGGTTCAGGCACACAATCAATGGCCCAATCCTTTAGAGGATTATGAACAGGCGATGTGTTTGATTCGTGCAAAAGCAAAGGAATGGAATGTATATGAAGATAAGGTTGCAGTTATCGGTTTTTCTGCCGGTGGTCATTTGGCGGCAGCAGCGGCAACCATGGCAGAAAACAAACCCAATGCAGCGATTTTAGGATATGGTGTGATGGGCAAAGATGTAAAGGGATGCAATGCTTCAGCACCTGATACGGTGGACGCGGTAGACCAATATACTTGTCCTTGTTTTATATTTTCGACACGGGATGACGGTCTGGTTCATATTGACAATTCTCTTGATTTTATGAAAGCATTGTCAAAGTACCAGATTGCCTTTGAAAGCCATATTTATGCATTTGGTCCTCATGGTTTTTCTACTTGTGATGCTTCTGTGCAGAATCATAACAATAGAGACATCTGTTCCAGAATACCAAATTGGGTGGAAGATAGCATTGGTTGGTTACAAGATATGTTTGGCGGATTTGGAGAAGGAAAATTAAACGAAGCTGTGTGTAAGCCACATGTGACGGATAATTACAAAGCGTTTTTGTCAGTAGATTGTACCATAGGACATTTGTTAATGAATGCTGCGGCAAGGGCGATACTCACTTATTTAAGAGAGCAAAGTCAAGGAAGTGGCACTGTGGATGATATGGTGCAGAACATGACTTTGCGGGAGGCGATGCATTGGCAGGGCGTAAAGGAAGAGATAATAGTTGGTGTAAATGAGCAACTGGGAAGAATAGAAAATAGGATTTAACTTTTCTTAATGGTTTCTTATAGTTTCATTCAGATATGTTCTTTAAAAATCCTCTATGATTTAAGATGTGAAACAGAAATCAGGGCCAATTTAATTAGATGTGCATAAAACATTTAAAATTTATAGTTGACAAATACCTAATCATAAGTTATATTAGATATAAATCTAATCGAAATAAAAAATGATTAGATGATTATAAACTTAAATGCGAGGAGAAAAAATGAAAAAGTATTTTTTACGACACAAAGGATTATTGGTATTGGTTATGATTACAAACATCATACTTTCAGGTTTGTCAGCCTATGCGGCTTTTATTTTAAGGGACGCTTTAAACGTTGCCTTGGAGATGGATATGAGTGGATTTCGAGGTGTTATGATTATTTGTGCCATTTATTTACCATTATTTGCGCTTTCCCGTTATATGGTGGAGGTCTTAAGTGCCAAGTTAGCAGGGAAAATGATTCGGGACATTCGAAAAGATGTATTTACAGGTATTATGAATCGTAATATGAGCAAGTTTAATTCTGTAAATTCAGCCGATTATATTTCAGCTTTGTCAAATGATATCAAGTTAGTAGAAGATAATTATTTTACACAAATTTTCACAATGATTTTTAATATTATAACACCGATTTTTTCCATTGGTATTATGTTTTATTTAAGTCCTATTGTGGCAGGCTTTGTATTATTTTCTTTGATTCTTTTGGTTGTGATACCCTCTTTATTTGGTAAACAAGTACAGAAAAAGCAAGAAAAACTTTCCGGTCGCCTGTCATTATTTACGGTTAGATTAAAAGATATTTTTTCCGGTTTTGAAGTGATTAAGTCTTATCAAATGCAAAAGCAAAGTAGGAAAGATTTTGATGAGCAGAACAAGGGTGTTTTTAAGGCACAGCTTTCTTTTGATTATATTGCAGGATTAACGGCTAGTGTTTCTATGGTGCTTGGACTGATGGCACAAATTGGAACCATTATGCTTGCTGCGTATTTGATCATCCAAGGGAATTTGTCAGGTGGTGCATTGCTGGCATTGGTGCAAGCAAGTGGCAATATTTCTATGCCATTACAAATGATTTCCCAAGCGGCACCGTTGATTCAAGGTAGCAAACCTGTGATTGCGCGTTTATTAAGTTTCACAGATCAAGAGAAGTCCGATAGAGGTGGTGACAGCGCAGCGTTTCATCAAGCTCTAACCATCAGCAATTTGGAATTTGCCTATCCGGAGCAAGAAACGCCGGTTTTAAAAGATGTGAATTTTACCTTTGAAAAAAATAAAAAGTATGTTTTAATTGGAAAATCAGGTTGTGGAAAAACCACGTTGACCAAAGCGATGCTTGGATACTTGGAAGATTATCAAGGACAAATTACTTATGATGATATGGAAATGCAAGGATTATCCGAAGAGAGTGTGGGCAAACTTTCATCCATGATCCACCAAAATGTTTATATGTTTGATAAAAATATTGCTGAAAATATTCATTTGCACAAAGCCTATGATGAGGCTGATTTACAGGATGCAGTAGTGGATAGTGGAGTCTCTCTCTTTTTGAATGAAGAGAAAAACCTACAAACCGAAGTGGGTGAAAATGGCTCTAACCTTTCAGGTGGTCAGCGTCAGCGAATTGCCGTTGCCAGAGCTTTGATCCAAAAGAAACCGTTGATGATTTTAGATGAAGGAACCTCTGCCATTGACCGTCAGACAGCAAAGGATATTGAAAGTCGTTTGCTAGAGCGACAAGACTTGACTTTGGTTACAATAACCCATGCCTTGGATGGAGATTTATTGCGTCAATATGATGAAGTTATTTACATGGAAGATGGTACAATTGCGGAGCATGGACATTTTGATGCTTTGTTGGAAAAAGACGGCAGATTCTCGAACTTCTTGGCGTTGTCGGCATAAGTGTGTTATACTGTGCATAAAATATGGGCTGACGTAGGTTCTATGTCAGCCCAAGATATCAAAGGAGCATACCATGAAACTAAAGATTACAAGGGAGCTTGATGAAATATGGGAAACCATGGAATTGCTGAATATGTATTGCAATCCGGAGATGTATACAAAAGAAAAATACGATCAAAATCTTCTGGAATATGGTATGAAAGGGAGCAAGCTTTTGGAAGATGCCTATTTTTTGACAGAGCGTTATTTTGAAGCTTTTTCTGAAAAAGCAGTGGTTTCGGAGGAGGACAGCTTCTTTTTTTCTAACAAGGATGCGGTTTTTGGAACTTCGTTACATTTGATTTTTGGATTATTGTTTCATGCAAATACAACATGGTTAGATGGGCTTTCGGATGTTCTGGAAGTGGATATTCGGGATGCTTTAGCGGAAGCGTTATTATTTGAGCAGACACCCACATCGGCTTCCCAAGTCATAGCCTATCTGAATGAAAATGAGGTTGGATTAAGTCCGGAATTATGTTGGAAAATAACCTTGGTTTTTGAGAAACCCAAGGTATATGTAGAGAAATATTTGAATGTGCTTCATAAAAATTTGGATGCCTTTCATTTTGCAATCCATGCAATGAAAAAGGATGTGGATATATTGTTGGACCAGTTTATGAACATGAAAGAGGAAACTTTTATTGAAGAGATTCGTAAAGTTGCCACTTTTTTACCGGAGGGGGAGATAGAAGTTTGTCCGGCCATGGCTACAGTAGGTGGTATTGTTTGCGCCGAGAATACAGTTTATATGGGATTGTGTTATCCGGAAATATGTAAATATTTAAATCAATTAAATGAACCCCAGGAGGATATTGCTCCTATTTTGAAGGTGCTGGGAGATAATAGTAAATTTGAAATTCTAAAGCTTTTAAGAAAAGCACCAAGCTACAATTTAGAGATAGCAAAACACCTTGGTATTACACCGGCGACAGCATCACATCATATGAATGTGTTATTTGGACTTGGTTTGGTATCTATGGAAAAGATTAACAAAAAGGCGATGTATACCGCCAATGAAGAGATGTTGCGAAAAGTGATGGATGGAATGGAACGGGCATTTGAGATGATTCGTTAAAAGATAGAATCCCGCATCTATGTTTTGTGCAGATGCGGGATTTTGCTTATAAAAATATCTAGACAAAAAGTATACAAAAGTATACAATTGAAATAAAAGTATGAAAAAGTATACAAAAAGAATAGAAGTATGAAAAAGTATACAAGAACAATGAAAGTATACAAAAGTATGAAAAAGGGGTATGATTTTATGCAAAAAGCTGATGTGAAAAACCCATTTAATCCATCCTTTGGCAAACCGCCGGAATTATTTTTAGGTAGGGATGATATTCTCCGTTCTATTGTTGACTCCATTGAAAATCCAAATAGTCCGTGGAGAACCACATTGATTATTGGTGTTCGGGGAAGTGGAAAAACTGCTTTATTATATAGTGTACAAGCAAAAGTGCAAGCTCCTAAAATAGTGACTGTAACGGTGGCACCTGAGAGGGATTTTCTGAATGATATCTTAGGGCAGGTATACCGACAAGTACCCAAGTCTAGGTTGAAGTCTTTGCCTAAATTAAAAAGTATTTCGGTTAGTATAGGTGTGACGGTTGGTTTGGAGAGCAGAAAGGATGAGCCATCATTTACAAAGTCATTCCGTTATCAGTTGACAAGTATGTTAGATGAGCTACAAAAAGATGGAATTTATACAATTTTTTTGATTGATGAATCACAGAAGCATACAGATGAAATGCGCACATTTATATCTGTTTACCAGCATTTGGTTGCAGGGGAGTATTCCATTGGTATGGTTTTGGCAGGATTGCCTATCGTAATTTCGGATATATTAAATGATGATGTATTAACATTTCTTAGAAGGGCGAAGCGGGTTGAATTGGAGAATGTGGAACTTTCCCTTGTTCATTTAGATTATCAGGCTATTTTTGCTTACGGAAGCCATTCTTTAGAAAAAGAATTGATTCGGAAAGCGGCAGAGTGTACACAGGGGTATCCTTATTTATTTCAATTGATTGGATATTATTTGTGGGAAAATGTTGAAAAGTTTTCAGGGCGCATTGCTTTGGAGAGAGCTTTGGTAAAGTCGAAAGCAGAGTTGTTTCGTACAGTTCACGAGTTGGTTTTTTCGGACTTATCAAATAAAGATAGAGAGTTTATATTTGCTATGATAGAAGATGAAAAGCAATCTAAAATTTCAGATATTATGGTTCGTATGGGAAAAGAGAAGTATTACGTATCAAGGTATCGAGAGCGATTGATTTCCGGTGGAGTGATTCGGGCAGTGGGGCATGGATTGCTTGGGTTTACTTATCCTTATATGCGGGAGTTTTTGATTGAAAAGAAGTTGGAGTTGGGGTATTGAGAATATAATGGATGATTTAAGCTTCTTTCCGTGCTTTTATTATTTTTAACCTTGTAAACTCTTCTCGTTCCTTTTCTTCTAAGGCGTTAGAAATATGATAAACCAAAGCAGCGTACATAGGTATGGTGATATTTTGCAAAGCATTGACTCGTTTTTGCGTTTTTTTAATACTAGCGGCCAAACGATAGGCAGAATTTTCTACCATGGAAAGTTTAACTGTCAAATCTTTTACCCTATGAAATGCCTTTGTTGCCATATCAATAGATTCTTTTGTTGTACTAAAAGAATAAGTCGGTAAACCAACTCTAGGTTCATATTTCACATGAGGAATTTCCGTTCCCATAATACTCCGTGTTTGTATGGTCACGGAATCTTCAATGGGTACGGTATAAGCAAGTTGAGCAACCAAGCTAATGCCATGTTCTATATTTGCACGTTGCAAACATTGATAAGCATAAGTAAAGGTGCTGTCAATCTCATCTTGAATCGTCCGCGCTTCATCAATAATCTCCATCAACTCCCGAATTAAAATATTTCGCTTTCGATCCATCAAATCATAACCCAATTTCGATAAAGAAAGAGAGTTTTTTGCTAGCATTAAATTACCCTTAGTCGGAAACGTACGAGGATCCATACAACCACCTCACTCAATAAATTAAAAATATTTTGTAAAGTATAATTTACAACATTTATTCTGCATCCGTATTTTCTGTAACGTTATAATATTTCTCCAACAACTTTGTATCCACCCGATCCAACTCTTCTTTTGGCAATTGTCCCAGCAACTTCCATCCCAAATTCAGTGTTTCAAAGATAGAACGATTTTCATCCTGTCCTTGTTTAATATATCTGTCTTCAAAGGCTTTCCCAAAGGCCAAATATTTTTTGTCAATGGGAGATAATTCATCTTCTCCGATAACGGAGGCCAAATTTCTTGCCTCTCCAACTTTTGCATAGGCAGAGAATAGTTGGTTGGCTAAATCTTGATGATCTTCCCTTGTGTATCCCTCTCCAATGCCATCTTTCATCAAACGTGAAAGCGAGGGCAATATATTAATAGGGGGATAGATGGATTGTCCATTCAAAGGTCGGTCTAAAACAATCTGCCCTTCGGTGATGTATCCGGTTAAGTCAGGAATGGGGTGAGTAATGTCATCTCCCGGCATGGTCAGTATAGGTAATTGTGTTACGGAACCGTTGATGCCCTCTACGATACCGGCACGTTCATAGATGGTAGCCAACTCGCTATATAAATAGCCGGGAAATCCTTTTCGACTGGGGATTTCCCCTTTGGAAGAGGAAACTTCTCGCATAGCTTCTGCAAAAGAGGTCATATCTGTTAAAATAACTAAAATATGCATATTTTCTTCAAAGGCCAAATATTCTGCTGTAGTCAAAGCAACCTTAGGTGTAATCAATCGTTCGACCACCGGGTCATTGGCTAGATTTAAAAACATGGTTACATGGTCGGCAACGCCACTTTCTTCAAAGGTACGGCGGAAGAAATCAGCAACATCATGACTAACACCCATAGCACCAAATACAATGGCAAATTCATCGCCTGATTCATCACCCAAAGAGGCTTGCCGCACAATTTGGGCCGCCAATCTGTCATGGGGCAAACCATTGCCGGAAAAAATAGGTAGTTTTTGGCCACGGATTAAAGTGGTCAAGCCATCAATCGCTGAGATTCCGGTTCGGATATAATTTCTGGGATATTCTCGTTTTACAGGATTTAAGGGAAGTCCATTTACATCTTTTTTTACATTGGAAACAATGGCTCCTAAACCATCCATAGGTTTGCCGATGCCATTAAAGGTACGCCCGAGCATTTCTGTAGACAAATTGATTTCCATAGGATGCCCGGTCAAACGTGTGTGGGTATTTTGCAGAGACATATTTTCAGAGCCTTCAAAAACCTGAATCACTGCTCGGTCTTCATATATTTCTACAATACGTCCTAGTTTTCGTTCAGTTCGATTTACAACAAATTCAACGATTTCATCAAAGAAAGCGTCTTGTATGCCCTCAATGGCAATCAGGGGGCCGTGAATGCTACTAAGTCCTAAATATTCGATTGACATGTTCACTACCTCCTTACGCATTTTTCTCTAAGACTTGTTGATAAAAACTGTCAATATCCATTTTATAACGAGCAAACATATCCGGTCTGTCATTGGGCACATCATATTTAATGGCAATGATTTTTTCAAAAATAGCTTCATTTTTCATCACCGACATAGGATGCCCCATGGTAACCAATGCCCGGCATTTTTTAAACAAATAAAGTATGGTATCCATCATCAAAAACTGTTTTTCCATAGAAACACAGGTATCATCTTGATGAAAGGCATTTTGCTGCAAGAAACCCAAACGAATGACCCGTGTAATTTCTAAAATCAATTTTTGGTCATCCGGTAATACATCGCTGCCAATCAATTTTACAATTTCCATCAAACTGCTTTCTTGATTCAAAAGAGCCATCAAGCGATTGCGATAATCAATAAATTTTGGCGATACATGGTCTGTATACCAGGGTGCCAAATCGGTTAGATATTCACTGTAGCTGGTCAACCAATGAATGGCCGGGAAGTGTCTGGAGTAAGCCAATGACTTATCCAATCCCCAAAAACAACGGACAAAGCGCTTGGTATTTTCTGTAACGGGCTCAGAAAAGTCTCCGCCTTGTGGGGAAACCGCTCCGATAATGGAAACGGATCCATCTGTTCCGTTTAGGTTATGCATCATGCCGGCACGCTCATAAAAACCGGATAAGCGAGAGGCGAGATAAGCAGGAAATCCCTCTTCTGCCGGCATTTCTTCCAAACGACCGGACAATTCCCGCAATGCCTCGGCCCAACGAGAGGTAGAATCAGCCATAATGGCCACATGATACCCCATATCCCGATAATACTCCGCTAAAGTGATACCTGTATAAATGCTGGCTTCCCGGGCAGCAACAGGCATATTTGAGGTATTGGCAATCAAAGTAGTCCGTACCATGAGTGGATGACCGGACTTTGGATCCACCAATTCACCAAATTCTTCTAAAACTTGCGTCATTTCATTACCCCGTTCCCCGCAGCCAATATAAATAATGATGTCTGCATCTGACCATTTGGCGATTTGATGCTGAGTCATGGTTTTTCCGGTACCAAAACCGCCGGGCACAGCAGCGGTGCCACCTTTGGCAATGGGAAACATCGTATCCAAAATCCGTTGTCCTGTGATTAATGGAATCGAAGCACTCATGCGCTGGGCTGTCGGGCGTGGTACCCGGATTGGCCAATGTTGTGTCATGGAAAGTTCTTTTTCTTCACCATTTACCAGTTCCAAAGTAATCAAAGTCTCTTTTATGGTATACGCACCATCCATTGCAATTTTTCGAACAGTACCCTCCAGATGAGGCGGTACCATAACTTTATGAATAATGGCAGGAGTTTCCGGTATTTCGGCGATGATATCTCCACCATGCAGAAAATCCCCCTCCTTAACTGTAATTGTGGTTTCCCATTTTTTGCTGCAATCCAATGAATCCACGTTGATGCCACGAGAAATAAAAGCACCTGCGGAATTAGCAATGGATTCCAAAGGTCTTTCGATACCATCAAAAATATTATTTAAAATACCAGGTGCCAAAGTGACAGAAATAGCACTGCCGGTTGCGATTACTTCTTCGCCGGGGCGTAATCCGGAGGTTTCTTCGTAAACCTGGATAGTGGTTATATCTTTATCTAAAGCAATAACTTCACCAACAAGTTTTTCCGTTCCTACATAAACCATTTCTGCCATGCGAAAGCCGGTATTGCCTTTTAGATAAATGACGGGTCCATTTATGCCATAGATGGTTCCCATTTTAACAGCGTCCAATACCATCACCTCCAAACGTAAATGTTTCAAATGCATTATTCATTAGGATATGGAATGAATAATCAATTAAAATATGGCGGTTTTCAATGACACCACGAATGCCGCCTACAAAATCACGGTCACTAATGCGGATATCTGCTTTGTTGGTAGCGATAAGGGTTGCCAATTTATCCTGATCAGTGGGATTGATGTAGAAAATAATCGGGTCGTTGCCGGCAAAATTCAAAGCACTTTGGATTTTTTGCACCAAGTAATGTTCATATGCCTTGGTAGTCATAAATACATTAAGTTTTTCTTTTGTTTCATCAAAGATTTTTTCTTTTAGTTCTTGCTGTAGCTGGCTATATTTACGTTTTGAGTCCAATTGACCTTTGATTAAGGCCTGGTTTTTTTGTTGTTTGGCATGAATGCTTTCGGTTTTTATCCGTATTTCCGATTGCTTTTTAGCATCTATTTTATGATTTTCTAAAACTTGTTCCAGGGCAGCACGATAATCAGTAATAATGCGATTACCCTCGGCTCGTGCTTCTTCCATAGATAAGTTTTTTAGATGTTCTAATTTTTCTTCTAAGGTCAAGGGAGTTCCCTCCTTTTTCGATTTATAGATTTAAGCCAATGGCTTCTGAAATATAGGATGTAATAAAATCTTTGCTACGTCCTGTTCCGTGACGATCCGGAATTTCTACTAGCAATGGTATTTTACGTTCCAAGCGAAATTCATTTATAATGTCAGGGAAGTCTGTACCTAATTTCTCAGTTAATAAAAGAATACCAATGGTGCTGTCTTTTAAAGCATGTTCCAGAGCATGTTTTACTTCTTCCCGTTCATGGACAACCACACCGTCCACACCGGCAAGACGCATACCTGTATAGGTGTCAATATTATCGCTGATGAGATACATTTTCATTATAACCTCCCCAGAATCATGAAAGAGATAATAAGTCCATACAGGCAAACTCCTTCCGCCAAGCCTACATAAATCAATGACTTACCAAAAACGCTGGAATCTTCACTGATGGCGCCCAAAGCGGCACTGGCGGCTCCGGCAACAGCAACACCGCCACCGACACAAGATAGACCTGTGGCAAGTGCAGCGGCAAGAAAACCAAGCCCTGTTCCCAGGTCATTTCCGGAAGTAGCCGTAGTTGCAGCCATGGCGGCAGGTCCTGTAAACATCAGGATTGTTGCGACAACCATAGTACCAAAAAAGAAAAAAACATTGACAGCCAACGATTTTTTATAACGCTTTTTGTTTTTCTCCCCAATGAGGTAATATCCAAAAGGGATAAAAATGCTAAGGATTAATGCGAGAACGAGAATAAGTTGAGTTGCGAGTGCCATAATCAATACCTCCTTGTACCATGAATGTGAATGTTTACTTTTGCTTAATATAAGGTGTAAATGCTTTGCCCGTTCCTTTATAGAAACGGCTAAAAACTTCATTAAATTCCAAACGTAATACTTGAATGCCTACAATCAGTCCCTCCATACCAATGACGATGATATTGCCAACGACAATGACAATCCAGTTAATATTTCCTTGCTCCGCCCCGGCCAACATCAAGACGACTTGCATCATGGCAGCGTGACTGACAGCAAAAGCACCAATTCTGACAAAGGAAATGGTGTTAGAAAAATAACTAAGTAGGACTTCAAACATTTCAAAAAATCCTTGCACAAAAAACATGGCAATACCACCTTCAAAAAGTTTGGGCTTTTTATGAATCAATCGCAATAGTGGTTCTTTTAAAAACATGAGGAGAAAGGGGATTCCAAACATCACCGCCAATATAATGCCGGCTGGTAGAGGATTGCCCGTCATAAACAACAAAATACTAGCAATTGCCGTGCCATAAAAAACCAAACCTGTTATTCCATTTGCATCAATCAAAACACTACCGGCATCTTTGCTACGTACGCCGTTGATGATGTGAACGATCATCGAGAGGATGATAACGCCCATGCCAAAGGCTACGGCAATGATAAAAATCGTATTTAGTTTTCCAAAAAACGGTATTTCTGACATGGCATTAATCGGCCGCATCCAAATAGGATGAATGACATCTTCAAAACCGAAAAAGCTACCAAACATGAAGCCAAAAAAAGTAGAAGAAATACCTGCAATGGCAACAATACCTGCCAGTTTTATTTTCTTTGAAAAGTATAATAAACTACCTGCCAAAAACAAGACCAATCCTTGCCCCACATCACCAAACATCACGCCAAAGATGATGGGATAGCTCAAACCAACCCAGATGGTAGGATCCATCTCGTTGGCTGCGGGCATACCATACATTTCGATAAACAATTCAAAAGGTTTAAATATTTTGGGGTTTTTTAATTTGGTAGGTGGTGTGCTAAAAAAAGCATCTGTGTTTTCTTCTACCACTACAAATACCTTGTGGTCATCTTTCACATCATGGCAAAAATCATTCACATCCTTGGTTGTCATCCAACCGCAGAGTACATAATAATTGTCTTCTTTTTTGTCATCCATTTGAGCGGCTAGTTTTCGGATATCAAAATGGTTAGCCAATTCTTCCAGACGATTGCGTGTACCGATGATTTGTGGGGCATGTGCTTCCAAATCTGTCTGCATTTCCTGATCCAAATCATCCATTTGTTTGGAAAGAGCTTGTATTTGTGCTTCCAGATTTTGATAAACCTCACTTGCGATACCGCTATACTCTATAGGTAGTTCAATGGTTTCAAAATGCAAAGCATTGAGCGTTGAAGTGACTTTTGCCGATTCTTTTGGTGGTGCAAAATAGGCACCATAAACAAATTGTTCATCTCGTGTTTCTTCGTAAAAAACGGTGGCCATATCATCAAGCAAATATTTTTCCAAACGAGCAAAATAGGCGATGGGAATCTTCCCAAAGCGATAGGCAATAAAGTGAAAGGCATGAATTTGTCCCAAATCAACGTCTAAATCTTTAAAAGGAGATAAATTATGTTTTTTTATTTTTAGTGCATCTATTTTATTTTTGAAATCCGTTTTTTGTGTTTGGCAATCTTCATAATGTTCTCCTAGTTTACGGATAAAAGCAAACATATCATCTAAGTCAAGGCTTTCATCCGGTGTATATCTTTTTTTGTTTGGCAATAGATGGACAAAGGCATTGGCTCGATTCAAAGATTCCCGATAAGGATTAATATCTAAAAAAGGTCTCAAATTATCCGTGGTTTTTAATTCGGATAAGGCCGACTCTAATTGAATCTCGTATTTAGAAAGATAAGTTTCAGTCATGCGATCGATATCATCGCTAGGACCGGTGATGCTGATAAACTGCATTTTTTCAATCATCTTTTTTACCTCACACACTCATGTAATCCACGCCAATGTTTCATTTGGGTTTAGGTTATAACGGATACATTCCATTGCGGTTGTAAGTTTGTTGAGCTCTTGTTCCTTTCGATATAAGTAGGCATTTATGGTTGCGATGGAATAGGGATCTTTTCGTTGGCTTGAAATGTATAAACGATATAAAATTTCAGTATACATATGTTCTAATATTTGTTTTTGCTCCGCATCAAATGGATGACCATATTTGGTTTCTTTGATGGCTTTGATACAATCATCTAAGGTAGGGGCTTCCACAATGGCTTTCATTTGTGCCATGGAAATTCGGTAATGATTGGGCACAATGATGGTATAAATGTCCACCGGGCTCATTTGATAATATTTTTTAGCACGGTAAATCCATTCTAAATTTAATAAATCAATCTTAGTGCCCCATTCTTTGGTAAAGCGGGTTTTATCTTTTATTTTAAATACTTTACTACGTGCCCGCCAAGCCGTAGCATAGCAATATAAGGTCAATGCCAAATCGTAATCAAATAGGGTTGTGTTACCCTTGTCTTTTAAAGTTTTTAAGGTACTGTAGTATTCGGTTCCCTTTAAGTTATCAATGAGTTGCTCTGTTGTTCTGGCACTGATTAGTTTGTCTATAGAAAGACTGGAATATCGATCAAAAAAAGGTTTTTTATACTCTAAATCAAAGGGTTCTTGATAATGGTTCATTACAATGCGCAAACAGTAATTAATCAAATCGACTTCGTAGTGCCGGAGGTAGAGTTTTAAGAATGTACGAATTTCTAAGCTTGCAAAACGATAGAGTTTGGCAAAATCATCATAAAGTGTTAATGTCATAATTTTTTCGATATCACCACGATGAAAATGCTCTTCTGTTAGGTTTTCTAAAACATCTGCATAAGCTGTTTTTTCTTTTAGATATGCAATCAATTGGGGCACGCTTTGTAAGTTGGAAATTTCTTTGAATTGAGATTCTTTTAAAAGCTTTGCCTCCATGGCTTTTGTTTTGGTGATGATGCCGCCATATGTAATGATGTTTTTCATAAAGTTTCGACTCCCATCAGCTTAAATCATGGTCACCTGTTTCAGCAGTTCTTCAGCATATTTGCTATGGTTTGTATCATAGTCTTCTTGTAAAGCTTTAAGGGCATACGCATGACAGTTTGATTGTTCAAGCAAAAGTTGAGCAATTTCCTTATCATGGGCATCTTTTATTACTTGTAGTTGTTCTGTGGTGCTTTTTTCCAAATTTTCATCAAAGGCTTTGGTTTTGTTATGATACGTTTCATCTAGGGCTGCTTTTTGGTTTTCAGCACTGGTTATGATGGCCGAGGCAGCGTTTTCTATTTCAGAAAGTTTTTTTACAATTGATTCCATAACCATTCTCCTTGCAAAAGATATCTGTTTAATTAAATTAATTTTACTCCTTATTTGGAAAAAATGCAAATTATAAATTAGAATTAAATATATTAAAGAAAAAGGTTCCAAAATGCTTTGACCCATTTTGGAATGCGTGGTATATTATTAGAGTGATTAGCGGAATATAAGCTTTTAAATCTGAATGATGAAAGAGTTAAGGAAATGCGACTAAGAAATATACCACATGCGGATGATACAATAAAAAATCATAGTTTAGTGATTCAATATCCGGCATATCATAAAAATAAATGGTCAGAAGTGTTTGGCAATGATAATCCCATACACATTGAAATCGGCACGGGAAAAGGGCGGTTTATTTTGGCGTTGGCAAAAGCACATCCGGATATAAATTTTATCGGGATTGAACGTTACTCCAGTATTTTGCTTCGTGCTCTGGAGCGGAGAGATTTTGCGGATGTACAACAATTGACCAGTGAGGCTTTTGACACCGCGGATTTACCGGATAAAGTAGCAGTAGCGACAGAGGAGAAGTTGGAAAATGTACGATTCATTTGCATGGATGCAGCGGCTATTTGGGATATTTTTGGTAAAAATGAAGTATCAAAAATCTATTTGAATTTCTCGGATCCTTGGCCCAAGGCAAGGCATGAAAAAAGACGTTTAACATCAAAAGAGTTTTTGCGGCGTTATGAAAAAGTTTTGATACCGGATGGGAAGTTAGAATTCAAAACAGACAATGTCGGCTTATTTGAATTTTCTTTGCATGAGATAGAGCGTTCAGAGTGGATTTTAGAAAGTGCTACGTATGACTTGCATAAGGATGCCGCTTTAAATGAAGGTAATATCATGACAGAATATGAGCAGAAATTTTCATCAATGGGCAAACCGATTTGTAAATTAATTGGTATTAGACGTCCCTCGAAGTGAGGGACGTTTTCATGGGAGTTAACCATAAAGTCGTGATGTCTTATATATGGACGTAAGTGTCAAAAACTGGAGTAGGGAGGTCATACAGGATGAAAACAGAGATAACAGAAATTTTGGGTTGCCGGTATCCAATCGTGCAAGGTGGCATGGCGTGGGTGGCAGAACATCGTTTGGCAGCAGCAGTTTCAAATGCCGGAGGTTTTGGGCTGATTGGAGTTGGTGGTGCATCTTCGCAATGGGCGAGAGAGCAAATTCAGAAAGCGAAAGCATTGACGGATAAGCCATTTGGTGTCAATTTGATGCTGATGAATCCTGAGGCAGAGGAAATTGCAAAGGTGATTGTGCAAGCGGGAGTCAAAGTAGTAACAACAGGTGCCGGAAGTCCGGAAAAATATATGAAGATGTGGAAAGAAGCGGGTATCAAAGTGATTCCGGTGGTGGCATCGGTGGCGATGGCAAAACGCATGGCACGCGCCGGGGCGGATGCTTTGGTTGCAGAGGGGAGTGAAGCCGGAGGTCACATTGGTGAAAGTACTACCATGACTTTGGTTCCTCAGATTGTAGATGCAGTGGATATTCCGGTGATTGCGGCCGGTGGTATTGCAGATGGCCGTGGAATGGCAGCAGCTTTTGCTTTAGGAGCAAAAGGGGTGCAATTGGGCACACGCTTTGTTGTGGTCAAAGAAGCGGTTGTGCATGAAAATTATAAAAAGGCGATTCTCAAAGCCAAGGATATTGATTCCCGTGTAACGGGGCGTTCTACCGGTCATCCGGTACGTCTTTTACGCAATCCTTTGGTAAAAGAATACTTACGTTTGGAACAAGCGGGTGCTACTTTTGAAGAATTGGAATTGTTGACATTAGGTGGTTTGGAAAAAGCAGTGGTAGAAGGTGATATGGAGTTTGGTAGCATTATGGCAGGCCAAATAGCCGGTTTGATAAAAGAAGAATTATCTTGTCAAGCATTGATTAAAAAATTAGTAGAAGAAGCAGAAGCCTTGCTAGGTGATAGACTATAGAGAGGGTAATTGAGGAATTATGCCGGAGAAAAAAATCGCAGTTGTAACAGGAGCATCAAGAGGAATCGGACGAGCCATTGGCTTACGATTGGCTGCAGAAGGAAACTTTGTTATTATCAACTATTTTGGTTCTAAGAAAAAAGCAGAGCAGGTTTTAGAAGAAATACAAGCCGGGGGTGGACAAGGAGCAATCTATCCATGTGATGTAAGTGACTTTACTGCCTGTGGGAATTTTATCAAAGATATCATTAAAACCTATGGAAGAATTGATATATTAGTGAATAATGCAGGGATTGCAAGAGATGGTCTTTTGTTAAAAATGTCAGAGGAAGCGTATGATGCGGTATTGAACATCAATTTAAAGGGCTGCTTTAATACCACTCGTTTTGCAACCAGACAAATGATAAAGCAAAAAAGCGGTAGAGTGATTAATATTTCTTCTGTTTCCGGTGTTTTGGGAAATGTTGGACAGGCAAATTATTCTGCCTCCAAGGCAGGTGTTATTGGTTTAACCAAGGCTGTGGCACGAGAGGTCGCAAGCAGAGGGATTACAGTCAATGCAGTGGCTCCGGGTTTTATGGAAACAGATATGACAGCGCATCTTAATGAACGAATCAGGGAAGCGGCGATAAAGCAAATTCCTTTGGGTTACTTTGGAGAGACAAAAGATGTTGCGGAAACAGTGGCTTTTTTAGCATCAGAGCAAGCAAGATATATTACCGGACAGGTGATTTGTGTAGATGGTGGTATGGCAATGTAGGATAGGTGTTGGTTATGGATTCAGACGGCATCGTGGAGGTTAAGAAAATGAATTATTTAGACATAAATGGAATCAAAGAGATTATTCCCCATCGTGACCCATTTTTATTTATAGATTATATTGAAGATTATCAGGCGGGTGAATATGCCATTGGTTATAAGGTGGTTTCCAAGCAGGCAGATTTTTTTGCCGGACATTTTCCCCAAGAGCCGGTGATGCCGGGTGTTTTAACCATTGAAGCACTTGCGCAAGTGGGTGCAGTAGCAATTTTAAGTGTGCCCGAAAACAAAGGAAAGATTGCTTATTTTGCAGGAATCAATAAGTGTAAGTTTAAAGGAAAAGTGAGTCCCGGAGATAAAATCAAATTAGAGACCAAGATCATCAGACAAAAAGGGCCGGTGGGTGTTGGTGAAGCGGTTGCATCTGTAGCGGGCAAGGTAGTTGCAAGTGCTGAATTGATGTTTATGGTGGGTCCATGATAAAAAAATATGAATTGCTAATCTTGAATCCTTTGGTAAAACGTGTTATCTTAGGAGAGAAAATATCTACGATATGAATGGAGAGGAGCACAGAATCTGTGGATACACGTGAGACAATTAATGATATTCTTGTTAATCTGATTCGTGATATATGGGATTTAGAGGAGCAGGCAATCATTACAGAAGAGTTCCAAGACATTAGTAATAATGATATGCATATTATAGAAGCCATTGGTATGGGTGTGGATAGTACGATGTCTATGGTGGCGAAAAAACTAGGGATTACAGCGGGTTCTCTGACGACTTCTGTGAATGGTTTGGTCAATAAAAAATATGTACTGCGTGAACGTGGTGAAGTGGACCGAAGAGTTGTTTATATTTGTCTTACAGATAAGGGGCAAAAAGCTTACCGGCATCATGCCCATTATCATCAAAAACTCACAGAAGCTGTGGTTGCATCTCTGGAACCGGCAGAAATACCGGTTCTTTTGAAAGCGTTAAATCATTTATCGGATTTTTTTAGAAATTATAAAGAAGACGGAAGTGAAACAATATTTTGACGTAAATAGAGAAATGATGTACAATATTATGAGAAACTAAAGTGCGTGGAGGGTATGAAATATGGCTGTGAAAGAGACAAGCGCAGTAAAAATTGCGACAACCAAAGATGCAACCAAAAAGATTGAAACCAAAGCGGGTGAATTAAAGGATGCAGGAAGTGCAAAAGCGGTAGATTCAAGCGAACAAGCAACTTCTAAGGTGGTATTAAAGACAGAGATATTTTTACAGCTTCCCGGTAGGGACTATACAGAAAAGGATTTGATTAAAAAGGTAAAAGAAGTTTGGACGAAAAGTTTTAAACGTAAGGTTGAAGAGATGGAGACGATTCAAATTTACTTAAAACCGGAAGATAACAAAGCGTATTTCGTAGTGAATGGAAATACCGATGGAGATGTTGATTTATAAGGGAGATGGCATATAAAAACATAAGCTTCTGACTGACATTTATTTGTAAGCTGGAGGCTTATATTTTGGAAATGGGAGGAAAATGTTTAAACCAAAGATATTTACAATATGGTCTGATTATAGCAAGGAAAAATTTGCTGCCGACTTTATGGCGGGGATTATTGTCAGTATTTTGGCGATTTCTTTATCTGTTGCATTTGCTGTATCTATGGGGGTTTCACCAGAGATTGGGCTTTATGTTTCGGTGATTTCATCATTTGTGATTGCAATACTAGGAGGTACATATGTGAGCATTGGGGGTCCCAGTGCTGTTTTTATAGTTACAGTTGCAGGTATTATGGCAACGCATGGTATCGAGGGTGTGATGATTTCTACCTTTATTGCAGGTATTATTCTGGTGTTGTTAGGTCTCTTTCGATTAGGCGCATTGATTAAATATTTGCCTTATCCGGTTACAGTGGGTTTTATGGCAGGTACAGCGGTGGTTATTTTTACCACCCAAGTGCGCGGTTTTTTGGGCTTACATGAATTAAGCCAGGTACCCTCCAATTTTATTCTGCGTTGGGGTACTTATTTTAGCAATTTGGGTAATAGTAGTTTGCCGACGATTGCCATTGGTGCATTGGGTTTGTTGATTTTGATTTTGTGGCCCAAGGTGACCAAAAAAATTCCGGGTGGTTTGATTGTTTTGATTGTGACAACAGCTTTGGTTGAGATTTTTCAGATGCCTGTTCAAACCATTGGTTCTCAATTCACAGAATTGGCATTGGCGGCACCTAGAATTCAGTTACCGATGCTGAGTGTTGAGACAGTTATTTATTTTTTGCCCAATGGTTTGACCATTGCATTTTTATGTATTGTTATGTCACTGTTGACGGCTGTGGCATCAGATACCTTGATTGGAAAGAAGCATGAGCCAAATACAGAACTCATTGCCCAAGGCTTGTCCAATATTTTGATTGGTCTTTGGGGTTGGATTCCGGCAGCAAGTGTTTCTACCAGAACGGTGGCAAATATTGAAAATGGTGGACGTACCCCGGTTTCAGCTTTGGTTCACTCTGTTGTTATGTTGGTGTTTATTGTGTTTGCTTTGCCTTTGTTGCGTTTGGTTCCTATGGTCACGTTGGCATCTATGCTGATGATGGCGGCTTATAGTATGAGTGGTTGGCGTTCCTTTGTGAAGTTGTGCCATGGTCCCAAAACGGATTTGCTTGTCTTGATGGTTACATTTATTTTGACGGTTATGGTGGACTTAGGTTTCGCGGTAGGTATCGGTATGGTATTGGCGGTTGTGCTTCACATTCATGATATACGTAAAAAAATGAAAGTAAAAGAAGTACCGCATTTAGAAGAAGAGTTTCCTGGGGAAGTTCGTATCTTCAAGGTGAGTGGACCATTGTTTTTTGGAGATTCCACAAGGTTTTTGGACTCAATTCGCTTAGAAGAAGGTTTAAAGGTTGCCATTGTTGCGTTGAGTGGGGTGAAAAATATGGATGCTACAGCGATTGAAACCCTAACCATTTTATTTGATAAATGCAAAACCCATCATGTTCGTCTTGTGATTACAGAGATACCGGTAGGTACATTCCGTTTTATGAAAAAAATGAAAATGTCTAATGTGTTTGGTTCAGAAAATATGTATCCGCGTTATAATGATGCCATTGAGGCGGTGGCAAAGGATTTGAGGTCTTATCATGAAAGTTAAATTTGCGCATAAAATCCGCAATCATTCTTTGATAGATGTATTATTTACTTGCAAAGGCAATCCTAGAATTTTATTATTTATGGAACCTTTGTGGGGCATACCATTTCAGCTATTGGCACCTTTTGTTACATTGTATATGTTTGCCCAAGGTGTATTGGATATAGAGATTGGAATGATTTTATCCATTACCATGGTATTTCAAATGATATTTGCCTTTTTTGGAGGTATTATTACAGATAAAATAGGGCGCAAGAAAGCAACCATTATGTGTGATTTTTTTGGTTGGTCTGTGGCTTGTGCCATATGGGCGATTTCCAATAATTTTTGGTTGTTTTTAATTGCAGGTTTGGTGAATAGTTTTGAACAGATTGGTCAAACAGCTTGGCAATGTTTATTGGTGGAAGATGCCAAGGAAAAGGATATGCTTGGTATTTATACTTGGGTTCATATTGCTGCTTTGGTTGCGATTTTTTTTGCACCCATTACAGGATTTTTGATGGAGCAGCATTCTTTGGTTCCGGTTGTTCGTGGTGTCTATATATTCTTTTCGGTTAATATGGTGATTAAAGTGTTGCTTACATGGCGTTTTTGCAAGGAAACACCCCAAGGAAAGGTCCGTAAAAAAGCAACCAAAGGTGTTCCGGTATATACTTTGTTATTAGAATATAAAGGTTTGGTACCAAAGTTATTACGTAACATAGCGACATTAAAAGTGATGGCAATCAATGTTATTTTGCATATTGTTATGATGATTAGTAATAGTTTTATGAGTTTATATTTGGCAGAACGATTGGGCGTTGCAGAGCGTTACCTGGCATTTTTTCCCATTCTCAATGCCGGTGTTATGTTGGTATTTATGTTTTTTGTTCAGCATAAACTTGCCCATTTAAAAGATAAAATTCCCATGTGGTTGGGTTTGAGCCTTTTAATTGGCGGAAATATTATGTTTGTATTGACACCCACAAGCGATAATATGGTCTTTATCATTTTGTATTTGCTGCTAATTGCAGTGGGCAATGCTTTGGTAATGCCCCGCAGAAGCGCTATGCTTCAAGTGGTAATTGATGCCAAAGAGCGGGCAAGGATTATGGGATTATTTACAGCCTTAACGATTGGTTTTGCGGCACCATTTGGTATCGTAGCAGGTACTTTGTCTAATGTTGATCGGAGATTGCCTTTTATATTGATTACATTGTTAGCGGTGATCGCTTGTGTGATTGTAGGATTTATCAAAGAAACAAGGCCGGATGAAAAGATTTAAAAATTGTTCAGTTATATAAAGGAGGAAAAAATAAGATGAAACAAGTACAGGATACTTGTGATTGCAATGCAATTCACGAAGATGTAGTTGTGCGTGTGAAACAAGAGATGCCCGATGGCACTCAATTTCGCACATTGTCTAATCTCTATAAAATGTTTGCAGACGCTACCCGCTTAAAGATCATGTGGGCATTGTCAAAGGAGCGCATGTGTGTTTGTGACCTTGCGGTATTGCTGGGCATAACGAAATCCGCGGTTTCTCATCAGCTAAAATCATTACGTTTAACAAATCTTGTCCACAACGAAAAAGAGGGAAAGAATGTTTACTATTCTCTTTCCGATGATCATGTGCGTGAAATGCTGGAAAATGGATTTGCACATAGTGAAGAGTAAATCCACTTTCCAAATAGTGAAGATATGTCCAAGCCTAAAAGCTGCCTGTTGTTTCTTCCTCTTCGATGTCAACCCATAAATTATAGCGTTTGGTGGTAAATTTTAAGATGCAATAATTAGGGTCATTTATTCCCCCGTTCGGAAAATGCTCTTCCAGTCCCGAATACCATGTTTCTTTTTTTGTTTCCATGTCGGTTGCTACCTCAACATCTCCGACAAGGGTAATGTTGTAGTATGCACCACTCTCATAATCGTCATCAAAGATACACACAGATGCACGGCTATTTTCTTTCGCGCGTTTTGCTTTGTTTGAATCAAGGGTAACTGCAAATGTAATTTGGCGGATTCCATCCGCTTTTGAAATGGAAAGTGTAGACGTAGTGGGGTATCCTTCGTGGTCTAGTAGCGACAAGGTAACGCCAAGGCCCATATTCACCTCTGCTGTCTTGCTTTTGATGATTTCTTCTGCTTTTTTGATTGCTTTTGTGCTCATGTTTTATCCATCCTTTTTTTGTTTTTTATTGTTTAACCGTTAAAGTTGTCACAATCACAATTCAGTATATCAATTTTAACATGACAACAGTGTGTCATATTTGGAATAGATGTATTGGGAGTTCTGAGTTTTCTTCAATAAAATATTTTGTATCATAATGGAATTAACGTGGTATAATTTCCCATCTTTGACACTTGTATAAAGGTAAAAATCTCCTGCCACTGATTACATCAGCGATTGGAGATTTTTTTGTTTATGAAAAAGTGAGTACTGTTTTTAAGTTTTTGTCTTTTTTAAAATTT
>Ga0123352_10000512_pt1 | contig 46960 bp, 25 predicted proteins | sample TergutLab28metaG_FD_89700 | JGI IMG/M metagenome (GOLD analysis project Ga0123352, IMG submission 89700) | Labiotermes labralis P1 segment gut microbial communities from Petit-Saut dam, French Guiana - Lab288 P1 | ecosystem: Host-associated > Arthropoda: Insects > Digestive system > Gut ... | reverse complement strand
TTTTTTTTTTTTTTTTTTTTGATTTGTTGTTTTTTTTTTTTTTTTTTTTTTTTTTTTTTTTTTTTTTTTTTTTTTTTAGTTTGTGACTAAACCTTCTTTGAACTGCTTGGTGTATCTTTACATTGTTTCCTTTGCATGAGCCCTTGGAGTACCAGAATACTCTTGAAAACATCATTGTGACAAAGTAATACTTGATTTCCCAAAATGCGGTGTGATTTATTGCCTTCAGCAACCCTTCCATTTTCTGCCATCTTGCTGTATTAATACAACTGTATCACAAAGTAGCACACTACTGTGATAACACCTCCGGTAATGTCCATGATCTTTATTCGTTGACTTGGCTTGAAGTCTGTTTCTCACTTTAACAAAGTGTGTAGTAATTTCATGTAGCACTGTATGTTCAAAAAATTTTTAGGGATGTTGCACAGAATTGTGGATCATGTTATAATATTGAATTATGGTATAATAAATGTGCCATTGAACAGTAATATAATATAATTCACATGGAAGATAAATCTTTTTTAGCCTGTTATAAGAATTTGTTATATTGAGAAACCCTGTGTCACTAATTGGAATGTGTCTTCATGTGATGAGTTTTCGAGTTTTTGTCATGTTTGCCAAATGTGTGAACTGTTACACTCACTGGAGCAGAATCATACAGGTGCCAGCCTTTTCTCATTTTATGTAACCAGATATTTTATTACCATGTCTACATGGTCCACTGCACGTCCTGGCACCTTCTTTCTTGGATTCATTCCCTCACTTGCACCTGTATTTATCAAGTAATCTCCAATAGTTTTTTTTAACTGAAATTTAGATACTTTTCTCATCTGTCTTTAATCTGATTACTTTAATAATGTTTGGTGAATATTGCAAATTTTGTAGCTCATAGTCCCTAATGGTTTGAACTAATCAGACACTTAATTTACATCATATCTCACTTTTGGGTGTTAGGTAGTAGGTTCTTAGCAATGATTTATCATTACTGTACAGTGTCATGATTTTTAATCTGTATGAGCATGTTTCAGAATGTCTGAAGTAGAAGACTTTTCATGTGTGTTTAGATGATATTGCCTGGGACGGTGAAATAGGTGTCTGCCGTGAAAGCTTGTTTTCTGCCATGACGGACACACGCAGGCGGGTAAAGCTTTATGCTCTTAATGCAGACAGGCAGTGGGATGATAGAGGCACAGGACATGTTTCTTCCTCATATGTGGATCGCCTGAAAGGCATCTCACTGTTAGTTCGAGCTGAATCAGATGGTGAGTTCATGTAATTATTTGTCTCTTTTACTAGATCCACACATTCTCTTTTTAATTACTAGTGAATTAGGTTATCAATGTTCCAGTCCGTTATGTAAGTATATGTGTGTTGATACAGCTGTCCTGTGCTGTTATGTGTTATGTCAGTGACAAGCAGCATTTGTTTACCATTGGTTTATTCTGTCACAGTTTTACGGTTGTTATGCAAATGTCTGACTGCATTTTGCGTGTGCCTTTTCTCTCTCTCTCTCTTTCTTCTGTCTTTCACAAAGTGTCAGGTGTAGCTAAACTGGATTGTAAATTTTTGTCATGTAATGATTGCACTTCCCACCCTCTGCCATGCAGAGAGGGGAAGCTTTCCACTTGTGGCATGCATTTGAGATGTTGCTTAGTACACATCTATTCAGCTAATTAAATTTTTTTTGGCTGCCATTTTGAATAGTTTTCTTAGCTTCAAAACCATTTAACAGCAGAGATATTCAGTTCTTTTTATGTGGTTGTGGATTTTCACACATAATTTCCTTGACTTTATTTCTTTAATCTGTTACCTTAATTACATGCCAGTTTATTGCACTGATTGTATTTAGTTCACGTCTCATATGCCTGCACAGTAAGGATGCCCCTTTTTGGAATTATTCTTTATAGGACTGGCATTTTGTAATTATATAATTTAGTTATTGTTATGATAAAACATTTTTATGCATGTCGCTGTGGTAGAAGTCATTTCAGCATTCAGGCTTATGTGAAGGTAAGAGTATTTGTAATATTTTTGTAAATAGTTTTAGGTATGGCTCCATAATTACAAGTTGCCTGTGGTTTGCTGTGTATTTTATGGAACTATTTTCATCGTAGATTGTTATTAACTTTGTGCTAAATTTACTACCATTTGCAAGCAGGGAACCAGAGTAATACATATTATTTTGCACCTTGCACATGATAGTGTATTTATTTGTGCTTTTAGGCAGAAGGTGAAGTATCCTCACTCGATACAGGATAATTTATTTGTCTGTGCATTTGTACAGAAGATGAAGTATCCTTGTCACATATATTGTTCCAAATTTCAAAGTAGGATATTTTGGTCATCCCGTTATGATATACTGGGTTGATAGTGTTATGAATCACCGGTAATTTACTTTGGTACCTCTTAAGTGGATTGTGGCTTTTTTTTTTTAATACAGCTTATTTTGGTCTATATTTAATAAATTTGCAACAGAACTATTTCAGGTGCAGGAAGCATTGTGACCTTTCAGGAAGAATATTTGGAAAAGCTGATGACTCTGGATTGCAGAGTTTACTGCTTTTATTGAATCTAATAATTTTTTACCACATGTCACTAGCATATAGGATAGTACCAGGATTAAGCTTTCAGATGCACCATATGGCAGCTGATTAAGAATTTCAGGGATGATTATTTTTTGACTTTAACAGTGTAGTCCACTCAAAAAGGGTTAATTGTGTTTACACTTTCAGGCTCACTGTTGTTGGAGTCAAAGATTCAACCTGATACAGCATATCAGAAACAGCAGGTATATGATTTTTTGTAATTTATGAACCCTTTCACAGTCAGGTTTTTTTGGTGTGAAAGTGGTATTCATCAGTGGGGTATTTGCAGTTATTGCAAATTGAAATAATGTCATCCAAAAGCAGTGCTTGTTAACCAGCTTTTGCATACATTTGGCCTAAAATTATTGCATGGTGATTGAAAAAAGGGGACTTGAATTGACCTGAGCTTTGACCTGCATTGTTAGCATTATTGACATTGTTTTGATCATTGTACCTGTTTTAATGCAAAAGTCTATCCACCTTTGGGTCTTGATGTGCTACCACATCTATCATGTATGCAGATGATAAATTGTATTTATATGCTTTTTCAACCACTTCATGTAGTTATTTATGCACTGTCGCCATTTTGATGTGATACTACTGTGAACAAGGATTCAGAACACAGCACCATTTTAGATCTGCACATTGCATTTTTCTAAATAAAGTATGTGTTTAAATCATTTCATGAAATATTCAGATGAATAGTTCAAGACTTGGCCAGAAGAGACTAGTACTTATTGCCGGAATTTTCCATTCATTAATGTGCTTGGAGAAGTGCAGGTCATTTTTTTGATGTCGCCAACAGCCAGTTGTGTTATAATGTGAAGATGATAGAGTCAGGTTCAGAGATTGTGTCACACACTGCATGCTTGCATGCTAATGTCAGAATGCTTATTTCCAAAACTGATGCTTGTTGAGAGGGAATTGGCGCTGCGCAGTACATACAGAGTGTCTTTATTTATGATGCTTGCAACTTGCAGGACACACTCATTGTTTGGTCAGAAGGGGACAACTTTGATTTAGCTCTCAGTTTTCAAGAAAAAGCTGGTTGTGATGAAATCTGGGAGAAAATATGTCAAGTTCAAGGGAAGGATCCCTCAGTAGATATAACACAAGACATTGTGGAAGAGTCAGAGGATGAGCGTTTTGATGATATGTCAGACTCCGCTCCACCGGTTGAGCTACCTCCATGTGAACTTAGTCGTCTTGAAGAAATCAATGAGGTTAGTGTTAAGACGCATCATTATATGTTTCTGAGTTTTTTGAGCTTGTACTTCAGTTATTAAGACTATCAAATGCTGAAGGAACACTTACCTTGTAGGAAATACAGCAAGTCCCACTTTGAATTGTGTGTAGTTTGCTAGAATTGTTATGAACATGTTATGTGTTAGTGGTTACAGTAATTCCTGGCATGTTCATAAATTCAAATAACTAATAGTATTTGGAATTCTTGTAACTGAATTCCTTCTTAATGTTAATTGTGTTATTGTTTCTCTTTATATTACAGTTGATGGGAAGCTGCCTAACATCGCATATGAGAAAAGAGAAATTAGCAGTTGCAATTGAAAATGAAGGTTATGTACGAAAACTATTAAATCTTTTTCATATGTGTGAAGATCTGGAGAATACAGAAGGCCTGCATTATCTTTATGAAATTTTCAAGAACATCTTTTTATTAAATAAGAATGCATTGTTTGAAGTTATGTTTGGGGGTGAGTGATGATATCTTTTATATCAATGTGTTGTTACAGGAACCTGAAACTTTGTTAAATTTTGCGTGATTTTGTTTTGTGAATTATTTAACTTTGATTTACTTACAAGGCTTGAGAATTAATAGCTACATGGAAAAGCTTGTGCTTTCAATTTCACATTTGTATATTAGTGGACTGTGTTATGATTCTTGTTCCTTTTTTCATCTTTGTGTGATGACAATGTATCAGTCTTCTTAAGTACTGTATTTTCTGGAATATGAGAGGACTCTGCATATAAGAAATTTCTACCTATGTACAGGCTTTGAGGAAAACATATATGCTAAAACCCCACTTTTGTGTTTTTATGGGGACCTCCTTCCAGTGGTGTAAAATGTGGGGAACATTGTTCTTATGGGCATTTGGCCAGGACCATACCAGCATTGCTGAAAATGCAAGAATGTAAAATCTGGGTTCTGCTGTATACAGACCATGTTTGACTTCATGCAAAATTACAGGGTGATTCCCCAAACTTTTCAAGAGGTGTATTAGGGAAAATTTTTGTCTAATATTGGAGTAGTGTGGTGTATTGATGGTGTCTCTTTCTACATAGCATCCCCTTGACCCTGCCGTGACCCTATTGCCAAATATTCGTGTGTTTATTGCTCTTTGGATAATTCAAGAATGTGTCCATGTAGTTTCAGCCTGCTTTTTAATACCGTTTACAAAACTGTTGACTTTTTTCATTCTCTCTCACATTTCTTTTGCTTGATATCCTTTTTCCTTTTGTCCACAGCATTTGATTTATTGTACAAGTGGGTCAAATACGTAACACAGTACCTTATCTTCCACACTTAATGTTGTACTGAAATTGTTTCTACTTAATATAATTTTGATATATTGGGAAGAAAGTCATTTTCAGTTCTAATTTTCCCATTTAAATTTGCAGAGGAGACAATATTTGATGTCGTAGGATGTCTTGAATATGATCCAAGTTCTCCAGCTCCCAAACGCCACAGACAGTACCTGAAACAGTTGGCCAGGTAAGTTACAAATGCAGCTGTAATTCAGTTGTTATGTTTAATGTGCTGACTCAGCAGCTGCAAGGCCACTTATAAAAACAGCAGGATTGAAATTCCAAACAATTGGGCTGTAGCCAAATTAAACAGTTATAAGTGGAACATCACTTGCAAAGCCAAATAATATGATTGAGATTAAGATGTAATTTGCTGAAGCATCAGGAGTCACTGCATTTGTTGCATGGTATACAGATGAGATGTCATGTTAGCTTGATATGATGTGTAACATTTGTGATGACATACTTGATACTGGTGTTGAAAATGTGTATCTTTTTATGGACTTGAAGTTTTGAGCGATCGAAAGTAACATTTCTAGTTACTATAAAAGATACAAAATCAAAAACTGTATCAGAACGACTGTGAATGTTATGAGCATTATCAGTGTGTCCAAGTTCTTTTACTTGTCTGTGTTTTGTAACCCTTGGCTTCATTTGCTTGGTTTCTGTGAACAACTGGAATGAATGTAAATTGGTAAGGGCACTTTAAGAGTGTTTTTTCTAATGAAATTTACTTTGTTATAGGTTTAAAGAGGTCATTCCCATTTCCAACCCAGAGCTGCTCGCGAAAATTCATCAAACATACCGTGTTCAGTACATTCAGGATGTCGTATTACCAACTCCATCTGTTTTTGAAGATAACATGCTGTCCACATTATCAAGTTTTATCTTTTTTAACAAAGTGGAAATTGTTACATTAATACAGGTATTCTTCAAGTTTGTTCAGCCATTTGTGTTTGTATTTTGATACAGTTCCTTTCATTTCTGTCATGGAGTTTGAATAGATCGTATACACGGCTGAATGGTTGTGTGAATTAAATGCCATAACTGTTGGCTGAACTGTATCTTGTTATTGAATTACCTTACTGTGTTACTAATTTAATTTTTTTCTGATCTCTCGTAGGAGGATGAAAAGTTCCTCAGTGAACTTTTTGCACAACTAACAGATGAAGGAACTGATGAACAAAAACGCAGGGACCTGGTACTTTTTCTTAAAGAATTCTGTAATTTTTCACAAAACTTACAACCTCAAGGAAAAGAGTCATTTTACAAGGTACATCGTTTTGTACTTTTTCACAGTGAGTTAGTAGATTTTATACTTAAAGCAGGTATATACAATGGCTTATGAATTTTTTACAGACTCTCTCCTCATTGGGAATTCTCCCAGCTTTGGAGATCACCTTAGCAGCAGATGATGCTCAAACAAAAACAGCATCCATTGATATTCTTACTTACATAGTTGAGTTTTCTCCGTCCGTCGTCCGCGACTACACTTTACAGCAGACCAGCAATACAGATGAAGTAAGTTGTTTTTCTGTTGGTTAACAGGCATAAGAAAGACTGTAAAACAGTAATATCATAATGTGTATGTTTATATAGTTATTTTAGTATGGATTTTGTATAACAGTGGGTTTACAAAATAAGGTCACTTGATAGAAAATTGATGCACAGTGATTGTGAATGATGTGGTATATAACTATTTGTTTTCTTGAATTCAGAATTTGCCTGCTGTACTGGACATATTGCATGATGTGCAGGTTTGGCACCTGTGTGGAATATGGATGAGTGTGTTTTTTAGTAAAGTATAAATGTTAAATGTTGGTAAAACTTTTCATAACTTATGTTTGGGCAAAACATTGGGAAATTTGGGAATACTATACTGAGAGATTTCAAGTTTTGTATGCATCACCAATTCCTTCAAGTTTTTTAGTGGTGTGAAATGTATGTATACAGCAGACACTGTGATTCGTGTGTTATATTTCATGTGGGATTGCAACGATTAAGTCATAGTCCGGAGTTCAAGACCGTGTATGGGGAAACGTGAGAGAGAAGTTTATGAAATCATTTCAAAATATTTGTCAGGCTTCTGCGTCAGTTGCAACAGGCATATAGTTTTGAATGATGTGAGGCATGTATGAGAATTCAGAGCATCTGTTGCAATGGTAAGTTATAGTCAGAATTAGTACTTGGTATGGTGATGTGTCTTAGCGCATGTACTCATGTAACTACAGACCTTTCTAACAAAATATTTGAGTCTTGGGCTTGTGAATAAAATATGTGAATAAAACTTTAGAATAAGACTATAAAAATTATGGCTGCCTGATTCTGAAGATAGGACTGTGCATTCAATAATAATGGACTACAGTAAGCCATCCAGTGTGTGTACTGTATTTGTGTGAATATAAGCTGCACCTGAATTTAAGATTAAATAAAGGTACTGAACTTTTATTCGGTTTCCTTGTCAAAATTTTAAATTGATTTGTCCATGAGTACCAGTGACATTCAAAAGATATTGACTGTAGCCATTGTGTCAGTCTTGCAGTCTCATACTTGTTCACTGATATCCTTCACAGTAGTTAATGTGTTTGAAAATAGTTGGGGTTGCTGGACAAGGAATGCACGAACTACACTGGTTTGCAGTCAGGGTGTTGGGAGCTGTGATGATAGGCATTGTGACTGATGATGAGTGAAAACTTTGTGATTAACAGACTCTGTTATATATTCGGTTATGTGTATTTGCTTCTTTCATTAAGGTGCATTGCTGTGTTGTACGTGAGATTGCATATGTAATAGTTATTATAAGCAGTTCTGTGTGTTGCCATGATTAGTTGTTTTTTTCCTAATGTCATGGTTACAAAAATATCAGTTTCTGGTAGCTGTTCTATGTGCCTGAAAATATTAAGTCAAGTTCAATGCATGTTTGTTTACTGTATTATTTTATTGCAAGTTATGAATGCTGTTTTAAATACATTTTATCTGTGGACTGATGATTGTTTGTTACAAGTAAGTGATAAGGACCATCAGGCACAGCTGTTTTGATAACAAAGTAATTTGTTTAATAAGTTGTCATGTGTGATGATCCTTACCACTTTATAATCTGCATAAAAACACAGCAGGATGTCCCACATCAAAATTTGCAATTAGTTGTGTTGGATTACTTAACACAGTACTATCAGAGGTTTGCTCTTTCATTGACTGTGGTGTCTGGCTTTAAACCACATATTGATCAGGCATCCAGAACTGAATTTTAGCTGCATTGGTAACCACCTACAGAAAGCCAGTTTAGAAGGTTTCATCCTTGTACCCAGTTTACCATTTCCTGTTCGAGGGCAGAAATTTTCTTTGTTGCCAAAACATTGACAGTGATTTGACCTTCCAGACCAAGTCATGCTTCTTCTTGTTGCATGCAGTTTCATAGATGTATTCTGTGAATTATTTATTTATATATACTTGTTACTTATTTACTATCAATGATCTCTTTATCAAAAACTGTGGTGCATTTCATAATCAACCACAATACAGACTAGGTTTCATATAAAGAATGATATAATTATGAGCCAGACTGTAGTTTTAGCACAAGAAAATAAAGAGAAAAGATTCTGGCTCGCTTTTATCAAAGTATGGTACAGTATACCTTCCTTATTCATATCTTTGTAGATCATGGTTTTGGACAATTACTGTTGCAACTCTTGTAACCTATGGTGCAGGGCTTTTGTGTGCTGTCACTTGTGCAGGTGCACTGAGTATTACATAAGAAGTTGCATGTATTCACCTATCCCCGTAGCTATTGTCTAGGTAATATGCAATATGGAATGTGCTTCATCTATACTTCTCACCATCTTTGGACATAACTGTCATACTGTTAATTTAATTACCTCCAGAAAGCATGATCTATGTGCTAATGAAGAGCCGTGGTATAAGAAGAAGGTAACTGATGTATTTGTTAGAGAAATGGATGTGCTGAATGGTGGTGTTGGATAAGTTTAACAGGGGAAAGAGAATTGCTGTGGTTGGACATATTATGGTGTAACTGCATACATTTGTTTCAGTAAAAATGAAGACAAGGTCAGGGGAAGCATTAAGACTAATGTTCCATTAGTGGTAAAATTTAATGTGTAAGATGTAGTGACCTCTTTCTTTAAAAGAAGGAAAGGGCAAATTTTATTTTGTAAGGCTGGAAGATGAGGCCCAGAAAGGGTTGCCATTCATTGGTGGTTTGGTGAGGGAGAAGTTCATACCAATAAAGGCTGGTTTGAAAGCTGTAATTGAAGTCCAAGAATGTAGCATTTAAAGTCTTTATTGGCCTTGATGATACCTGGAAGCATTTATAGGATGTTTACCTTACTCATCTGAATATACAGGTCAAGTACCTGTCCAGCACCACCACATCACTCCTGTAGCGGCTCAATCAGGGGGTCATTACAGAATTCATGAGCTGTTACATTTGTTGCACCTTTCACAGTATCTTTGATGCATTTGGGAAGAATATGTTTGTTGGTGTCATTGAGTAATGGAAATTGTGCAGAATGGCTGAATGAACAGTAAATATAAAGGAGTCCGTGGGTGAGCTGATGTCCACGGCTCGGAATTGGTGCTGGTATAAGCTGTGGCCTGCCATGGTGACTAAAGGGGATTCTGCACCTAGCAGGACAAAAGAAGGAACATTTTCAGTTTAGGCTGTGAAGTTCAAGGGAATGATTCCCAGATTTGGAGGAGGCTGATGTCCAGGAAGTTCTTTGCCTCCTTGCTGCTGAATTAGCTGAGGAGGGCCTTGAACAGCTGACAGTGCTCAGTGCACTGCAAGGTGAATCATATATTTTGGAGAGGCTGTAGCTGCTTCGCAGTGCTTTAGAGAAAGGCATTGACTTACTTCATTCTCCTGACTCATTGTTTGCTAAGTAGCTGACATGTTGACTTTTCATGGAATAAATTACCTGTAGTACATTGCAATTCTGGTGAATTCTATCATGCCGAGACCTTGTTGAGAGTGAGGCAGGCTGTCAGCTGATCTGCAGATTGCCCACATTTTAACAGAACCTGAGTCTTCATTTGTGCTTCATTTTATGTATCTGGAGCAAGTTTGTATGCATTTTATTTTAATTTGCGTAACAGTGGTAGATTGAGGTGACGGAGAGTAATAAATGACTGAGATTGTTGAATAAATAACCACTGATTAGCCGAGGGTAAAACTGTGTTAGAATGTACATGTGAAAGTGGAATGGGGAGGACTAAGTTAGGAGTGGCCCCTTTTTGCTGTTATTAACTTCACTTCTCAAAACCAACAAGGCTGGCAGTGTACATGTAACATAATATTGAGGCGCTTTTGCATTACCATTTTTGCCGTGGTAAAGCAATGAGTATTACATATTGTGAGTGTGTTTGTAGCCTTAGTTATCCAGCATGCAAAGCACATGTGCCGTGTTAAATTGTCATCTGTGCCCTGTCTGGCTTTATCATATTTTTTCACACTATCTCATAAACAGCACAATTTTTTAAAAATGGTTATGAGTATAAAATGATTTTCTCCACGATTTTAGTCAGAAATATTTTTCATTCTAAAAAGAACTGAGGGAGATAGTATCATAAATGTACATGGGTGTTCATGGAAAATGCCTGTTATTCTTGTCAGACTCTATTGAAACTTGATTTTTCTGTACCAGTTTTTGAGAAATACTGAAATATCAGATTTAATGAAAATGCGTCCAATGATAGCCAAGTTGTTCCATTCAGACAGGTGGACACACAAATGGACAGACATAACAAAGCTAATAGTTGCGTTTTGGAATTTTCTACACACACCTAAAAACAGAAACTATGGCATGGATTTTGAATTTTGTGGACTTAATAGTACACTGCACTCATGTATGGCCATATGGATAGTTAAAATCTCTTTTACCTAACTTAAATAAATTAAAACATTCTATAAGCCTACACCAAAGAACCTAGCCGATTTAACAGTTCGTTCGCGAATTTTGAGATATGTTGCAGCGTTTCAGAAATTCTAGGTGCAACACTGAAACTGAATGAGATTAGTGAATTTGTAAAGTTGCAGAAGTTTCTTGCACGAGTTCTTGGTACATAAATACCTTCATGGGCCACTCGTTTTCATCTCAAGGGCCATCCATTGCTGGAACTTCAAGATCACCTGCCCCAGGTTCGTAGCTGTAGGCAGACATGTTGATCATGTTCCATATGGGGGATGAGAATTTTTTTCGAAATGAGCAAAGGTCATGAATGATGTTTATGTGGATATTTGCTTGCAGGACCAAATGCTTATCAACGTGGTGATTGAACAAATGATCTGTGATAATGATCCTGAGTTAGGGGGTGCTGTGCAGTTGATGGGCATCCTCAGAATACTTCTAGATCCAGAGAACATGCTAGCTTCCGTCAACAAATCTGAGAAAACGGACTTCCTTAACTACTTCTACAAGCACAGTATACATGTTCTTATTGGTATGTATGCTGGGCCAGCATATAATTTGGTATATCACTGATTCATCATTGGGCCTATGATTTGATTAGTACTTTGAAAACCTCTGTTACAGTATGGTCTCAGAATGTTGTTACCTATCCACCAAATATCATGGCATTATATTAGCCCAAAGAACAGTGATCAGAATCAAGAACAGATCTCATTGTTTTTTGCATAGAGACAGATGGTGAAACTCATAGTTACAAGTTTGCACCTTTTCATTGTGAATGTACAGAAATGGATTGCATCACTGTGCATAATCATATCATTGCTATTGTTGTAATTTTTTAAAGCTAACCTGAATGCAGTAACCAGAATGCAAAAGAGAGAGTGTTAAGAAAAAGCTGGTAACAATTGGAGACACATTGTTTTCCCTTTAGACAAATATGTGGGCCAAGAAAGAAAGAAAGTAGCTGCCTTGCGAGAACAAAAATCTTGTCAAGACTTTGCGTCTTTTGTAATGAATCACAAGATTGGTAGTAAGTCAAGACTCCTCCTTTTATAATCCATCACGGGTTTGTTAGTAAGAACTCCCATCCTTCAGAAGTGTTAATTGATTGCAAGTAAATATTAGACAACTACAGACACCTCTAGAAGCATTTTAAATGTACACGGTGATCAGAGTTATGTTGCAATGAATGTGTTATACATTTAATAACCAATATGTTATATATTTAATAAGAACATTACAGGAAGTGGAATGTCACAGTTGTCAAAGAGAACCTCTTGTATAAATACCTACAACTTGGAAATGTTTGGGCTATTAATTTAATGTTAAAAGTGATCCAGGTGCTTTTACATTTTCCTTTTGTAACTGGGACATACATTTTTTATATATATCTTAATTTTATCAATGATTTGGATGTGTTGGCCTTTCCCATTGTAATTTTTTTTTAATTATGTACCTTAGAGCAGAAACTGATTGAGACTTTTACTTGTAGCACCATTACTAGCTAATACGGCTGAAGACCATCCAGCTAAAGAGGATTACCAGACTGTGCAGTTGTTGGGCCTCATATTAGAGCTACTATCCTTCTGTGTAGAACATCATACTTACCACATCAAGAACTGCATTCTCAATAAGGATCTGCTTAGGCGCATTTTGGTACTCATGAAGTCTACACACACATTCCTCGTGCTTTGTAAGTACAGATTGAGTGTACTTGAAGGAAAAATACAAACTACTATTTGCATGTTGACAGGCCTTGAAGCTCTAAGCAGAGAATGATCTGCTTGCTGATTTATCTAAAGATAAACCAGTAAGCAGATCATAATAATCATTGACTTCATTTTAGGAGTTAGACTTAGTAAAATGGCCATTTTTCTGTTAGTAAAATGGTCATTTTTTAGTTACATACGTATGTTTAAATCCGAATGATCTGTGCCCATTATGTCATAATTCAGTGCTCAGGGAAAACACATATTAGGCAATTCTGATCATGTCTGGGGAAATCCCAGCACTCTGTTTAACACAATTGCTAGAATACTGAGAAATCCCATACTGTTCAGTGCATATTTTGCTGCATGGGCATTCTAGAAAGAAAATCTAATGCCTGAAAGCCAGCTGGTGTGAAGGTGTAATATAGTAACTTAATATTGGCCACTGAGTGACATACTGTAGAGTGATTCAAGTATGTCTTTAGTCACATGAAGGATGTCAGATTATTGGAAATGTGCAATTGCCACATTTTGTATCTGTGGTGTAATGTGATAGGTACTGTAATTTGATAACTTGCTTTTTAGGTGCATTGAGGTTTATGAGGAAGATTATTGCTCTGAAGGATGAATTCTACAACAGGTACATCATAAAGGGCAACCTCTTTGCACCAGTTATAGATGCATTTGTAAGAAACAATGGGAGATACAACCTCTTGGATTCTGCAATATTAGAGATGTTTGAATTCATTAAATTGGTAAGTTTGTGATTGATCTTGTATATCATTTGTACAACTTGGTGACATACTGGTTGTTGCAAGTGTGAAGTGTTTGCATGTAGAAAAGAATGCCAGCAGAATATTATTTGCATGCATTTTTATTCGGCTAAGAATAAACAATTGTTATAGCTGGAAAACGTTGTACTAACAATAATTTAGGTGCTGCAGTGTTCGACATCTGTGATACTTTGGTGATGTGTATTGTCTTCCGAGTTTGGTTTCAGTTATTCCTTATTCTAGAACAGTAGTACTGCAAACAGGAAACAATTATTTTATCAGAATTTCTGTTTTTTTTTCGCATTTTACATTCTTCTCCTGTACTGCATATTTGTTATTCTGATATATTTAATTTATATGAAAAATGTGGGAACTCTGTTGTATACAGTGGTCCAGAGGTTACTGCATATTTTACAGTCGGTCATTATTTTGGTTATGATTTTCATTCTGTTTGTGCAAATGATATGATGTATGATAAGTGTTTTGTCTGCCATTTACATTGTAATAGACCGCTTCATAAGTATTTTTAGCTTATTGGTGTGTTTCAGCAGAGCACATTTTTAACTTTAAAGATTAAATGCAGAGGTTCTTGTATTTGATGGTAATTATATTTCATGTATACTTCGTAGGCTGTTTATTGGATGAACATACAGGCAGATTTTCAGTTGTTCACTATGTAATTCCGGTTGTTCTGGGACATTAGCCAGTATGTAAGAACAGCAGAGGAGAACATTTTTTGCTACTTAAGCCCAAATTGGATTATCCTACATTCAAGAACATTTGTCAGTATGGTTGCATTAGTTGTTAATTTGGAAGTAGCTTTTGCAAATCACTCTCCCCTGAACATTAAGACATCCAATAGCATTACAATAAATTCACTCCTGCACATGCCATTGGAATGAATGAATGGAGACAGTAGAGAAGTAAGCAGATTAAGGAGAAATGTTGTTGTTTCTTTATAGGAAGACATCAAGTCCCTTTGCTCACATGTTGTTGAAAACTTTGGAAAAGTTCTGGATGACATTGAATACGTCCAGACCTTCAAAGCTCTCAAGCTTAGGTACGACCAGCATCAGGACAAACTCAAGGACAGAGATAGAACAACATTAGACAGGTAAATGTGTTGCTGCTATATGGAGCTCAGTGGAGCTCATTTTGACTTAATGGCCTTATTTTGAACTACCCTCAAATGTCTGGATCCATTTTTATGTGTACAAAACAAAATATTACCGTCCACCTGTTACTGGATCATTTTCACAAAACCATGTACACTGAAAATGTTCAACTTCTTGTACAGTTTCCAAAACTCTCATTCTCTGAGCCAGCAGTTTGCATGCCTAAATTCTTTCAGTGTCGATGATTTTGTGAAAATGAACCAGTAACTGGTGGGCAGTAATATTTTGGTTTTATGGATATGAATGTCAAAGTGCATGTTGTATAGTAGTACAAAACTGGATGTAATCAAGGGACTGGAATTTTGAAGTTGAATTTAACATTGTATGTCAAAATAAGCCAGAATACAATGTGTCCCTGGGGAGTTTTTCAGCAGACCAGCCAAAGGCAGTTTTCTGACGTGGAAAAACTTTTTGTTGGGGGAAATGCAAAATTAAGTTAATGATTTTGACTGCACTAGTATAAAGCCATTGGTTGTATGATTAATCAAAGTGTGTCCCAGATCATCTGAAGTAAACAAACACTGCTTTTAAAGTGTTGTACACATTCTACACGTAATATGTAAAGGATTAAGTAACAGGTGTAATCAGGAGAGGTAGATATCATCAATTACGAATTCTGTCTGTTCTTGCATGAAGCTTGTGTGCTTAGTTGTCTTTGTTGTAGAAGGGTATCCAGAATTGATTTTAATTGAATTGTTTGTGTGAAATTATTCAATTTGGAGAGTGCAGATGTTTTAAAGTGTTTTAAATTGGGTACTTAAAGATTGTGATAGTATTATCTTCTAAAGTGGGAAAATGTTGTGCAGGAAATATTAATGTTCCATTTACACATTCTGTGGCTGGACTTCAAGAAGCATACCCTGTCACAGGGGAACACTGTTGTTAGAAGAACTGTTATTTACTGAGGCCCTGTGATGGTAAACATTTTTGGGTATTAGTATAGTTGTGAGTAGATTAATGTACACTAGTTCATATGCTTTAGCGTGCCTTCCATCCTACGGAATAGCCGGTATCGGAGAGACCAGCGTCAGCTTGAGGAAGAGGAGGAAATGTGGTTCAATGAAGATGATGACTTTGATGATGGTGAGGCAGTAGTTCCAGCAGCCAATGATATTCTGGGCAAGAAACTGGAGTCTGATATGGATTCAATAGGTATGAGAGTCTGCAGTCCTGCATATAAAATTATGTAGTGTTGTATGTAACAGGATTCTTCCTCTCAATTTCAGAGATGTTTTCATCTTTGTGGAGTAGTTATTGAAGTTATTTATCCATTCTTTTGTCCGTCTGTATGCATTGCGTCAAGCACTGCTGAATGTATTCTCATGAAATTTTTTATTGGAGAATATGAGACATTTCAGGTTTTATTTGCATGAGATAATTTTAATGATTATTTATGTGAAGATAGTCATGTTTTTTGCACCCACTTTTAGTGTAACTCATGCATAATTTTATTATTAACTTCAACTGGGTAGTTCATTTACTTGTACTTTTTAGATGTGTTTGTGTAGTTGTGGACAGTGCCTCTTAGATTCATCATCTTTGCCTATCCATCTTTCCACCTCTTTGCCTGTCAGGTTTTGTATGAAATTTGGTATCAGAGACTTATAAAAATCTGTTGAGAAAATGCGAATTTGGTTAAAATTGATAAAAATTTGTTGAGAAAATGCTAATTTTGTTAAAATTGGACAAAATTGTTGGGCACTCGACAGGAAGACCTAAGTATATTTTATTGTGTACTGGCAACATAAATTTGCCATCATATTTCTCGCTTTTGAGTGAAATGGTATTAGACTGTTACGATAGCTAAGGAGGTACAGGACTAATGAGTTCTTTTTAGGCACATTTGCATAGTCCTGAAAAGCTTTGTAATTTTTGTATATCCAACTGGCTGGCTGTCTGGGCCCACATATCAGCCTGTCTTGCATCGTATGGTTTTGTGTGAAAGTTGATGTTGGGCACATTTTCAGATCTCTCAGGAAAATCCAGATTTGTTTAAAATCAGAAATGTCAGGCCTGAGTGTACTTTATTGTTGCTAGCACTGTAAATTTGCTATAAAATTGGTCTCTTTGATATGATATGATATGATATGGTGTGATATATTTGTTAATTACAATTGGGTTGACACCTGGTAGCAGTAGTACAGTACGCATTTGCACACAAACAATACATAGAACAACACAATCAACACAGCAATACATAGAACACCACAGTTAACTAATGAGAAGAGTGCAGGCCATGCCCCATCTTTGCGGGTTATACCCTGACATTTTCTTGACAAGTGAGGAAAAAGCGCGGGAAAACCTCAGTCAGGGTAGCCGAAGAATGCCAGGTGGCACAATGAAAACAGAATATACAGAACAGAGCATACATAACAATAAGAGTACATAAACGTAACAATAGGTATACATATCTTACAGAATTAAACAGAAGTATACAAAACATACATTCATATACACAGTGATAAAAAAAAAGAGTGAAACGATATTAGGCTGCTAGGTAATATTTTTTAGCTTAACAACAGTAATAATGCTTTGTTGCTTTTCCATGGCAAGAGTTTGGATGTGTAGATTGTTGACAGCAATGCATGTCCCTCAACAATGCAAAGGGAACAAACTGTTGGATTTCTGTGGGAAGACTTGCAATATTTATGTTGCTGATGATACATGCATGTTATGCTTTGTTAACATTTTGTGTACATTATCTCTTGTATTTATACATAAGCAAAATTTTAATGGTTTTCTAACAGGGATTTTATAATGTGGTGGTAGTGAACAGTTCCAAGTGATGCACCTGTTTCTCTGCCAGTGTAAGGTGTTTCATCTCATTATACTGTTTCTTTATTAGGTATTAAATGACGGATATTTTGGTTCCTTGGCATAACTTGAGAATGCCATTCATAATTCCTTGTGCCAAATGCACATGCAGTATGTAGTTCTGCAGTCTTGTATGTGTTGTTTTCAATGGCCTAGTGCTGTTCCAGAATGACTGAAATTGTGTTAATTTGTGAGTGATTAATTTCAAAGCAAGAGTTTTTGAAAATTACTGTGGATGGGATTCAGAACCATATCTCATTTTGCATCATAGGAGGACAAATTGTGTAAGGTGAAATTGTCCCTCTGCACTCCATGAAACCACCTGGGGCAATGCAGGGACAGCTACACTCATTCTTAACCTTAATGGAGGTGAATGCATGGTTTCATGTCCCCAGCCACTTTAACCTCGGGCCAAAAGTCTCGCAGTCAGTCCATATGCTTTGGCAAATTTAATATCTTTTTCTTTTGTTGAGAATGTGAATTTCTGTGTGTGTTGCGCCAAAAAATTTAAATGAGTGGATCGATTGTTGGTGTTGGATCTTTCAGTGAAGTTGGGGTACTTATAGCATTGTTAAGTGATTGGGCAGAGGATGCTTGCAATACAAGAGAGAGACAAATACCAGGTAATGAAAGCCATAGAACTATGCAGATGCCATCTTGTTGTGGATAAATGGAATGTATGTGTGGCTGGATGAAACACTGTTAAGACTGAATATGTGGAAAGTTACGCTACTGTTTTTACAGGAATGGTAGTTTACCTCATTTTAAGTAGGATTCTTCAGCATGTAAACATTTTATCCACTATCATACTCTCAGACTCAGTTTTTGGATTTGTCAGCAGCTGGTTACTCAATTCCATTGCTGTTAGATTGCTTGCATGTTGCTTCTCTTTTGCATGTGGCCTATTGTTTAAATATAAGTATTTGCGTAGTTTAGGGGTTAGAAAAGAGTTATTGAACCATAATTGGTGAGTAGGAATGCTGTATTATGTGATGAATGTGTAGTTTGATGAAATACTGGCCAAATGCTTGCTTAGTTAGCCTAAATCATGCCCAAAGATGGAATGAGTGGGCGGATGCTTTGTCATGATGAATTTGGCACAAGTCAGATTTTCACAAATGAGACACGTACACACACACAAGACTCAACACTATCGCTGTCGAATGCAAATGTTAATTAAGTCACATTAAATTATGCACTTAAGTAACTGAATTGTCATTTCTGTTGGTTACTTCCAGTAGACATTCATTCCTGTTCGCAATAAGAGTTAATCAGGGACATAACTGTAGATCTTATTTTCATTCCCAAATGCTTTTAATCAAGTAGTAAGTTTCTTTAGTTGTCTTATCTCATTGTTTTTTACCCTTAAATATTGTTAAATAAAAGTGTGACAAGAGCTTCTGAATCGTTGAGGACAAATGATTGAAGTAGTGGAGCAAGCTGTAATCAAACCTTCACATTGAGTAACATGTCAGAAAATGTTCATTGCAGTATCATCGAAGTTCACTGTGATTAATTCTGAAATTTGATTGTGTTCTTGATGCTTTCTGATGAGATCTTGTACAATGTGTTCGTGATACTTTCTGATGAGATCTTGTACAACTGCCATTTGAACAAAATCTATGACATTCAGTATTGTTACTGATGCAGTTATAGTCAGCCGTCACTGCTCTTTTTTCATCCTCCAAACTTTAGCAAATTTATGAAGTGTGTGTAATCTGATCGGTTGTGTTATTCAGTCACGTAACCATATGTAACAGAGACAAGAACAGGCCTTGTTAGGTGAGAGCTGATAGTGGTGTGGGTGTGTGGTTCAGTCTTCTAAACACAAGTAAGGGGAGTTCAGAATAATTGGCTACTGTTTTTTTAACAGTCATTTCTTTGTTTCCACCATACAGACAGCAGTTATTTTGCATCAGAAGATCAACTTTTGTAGGTCTAGATGTGTTTAATAGTTTAGGTTTCCATATTAAGAGCTGAATTTGACTGTGCTGTATTGATGTTGGTTTGCCATTTTCTGCTTGTATCCCTATGTGTAAAGTTGAATTGTGACATTTTATTTGTATCCTGGTGTTGTTAGTACATAATTAAGTATTTTTCTCTCAGGTAAAATGATTGACAAAAAGCAAGATGTTAATAGTCCAAAAATGATCAATAATAGTAGCAAAGCTGGTAATATTCTTAACAACAATTTGAGCAATAATGCAACAGGAGGGTCACCACCAAGTCCAACATCAGGGGATGTTAAGTCAACTACATTGTTCAAGAAGGTAAGTAACAAAAGTTGTTGAAGTTCACTACTAGTTAAGTTGGCCATACATTCATTCCCTAAACCAAGTACCCACTTATTACTCTGCTTCTTGAGTGGTTGTACGTGTATCAGTACACAGTCTGCAGCATGTTCTACAGGCCTTGATGCTTGTTATTGTCTGTCATATCTGTAAATTGCTGTAAATAGGCAGAAAATATTTTATTTCAAACTGGAAGTCTTTGATCTTTCCATAACTTTGGTTGCACCCTTTGTTTCGAAAAGTGTTCTTTATCAGCTGACGTGTGGTTGTAAATAAATTTGAATATGAGTCAGTACATCTCATGAAGGGTAAAGTTGAAGTGCTGTGGATTATGCCTAAGAAGAAATAATTAACAAAAATGAAAACTAAGGTGAAAATGTTGATAAGATGATTTGGATGAAGGTAGGTCCAGAGTTCTAGCATATCAAATTACTGTTTGCTGGAACAAGTAACTGGCAAACCTGTGAGTAAAGTTCATAACTCTTTGTGTTACTCTGTGGTAAAGAGCTTGTAAATTTTACTTTCCAGGAGACCAGAGGGTATGTGGGCACAAATTCAGATCTGTGTGTATTAGTTTAGATCTTGTGTGATGAACTGGGAGCTGTGATTTTACAGGTTATTTTAATAGAAATGGCTTCACTGAAACACCTATATTCACACCAGATGATGTCTTGAGACAGAATGAGACCCATGTCTGAATTTATGCACTTCATTGACCTAAGAATCAATGACAGTTATTCTGGACAACTAAAGCTTTCCAAAATTCATGACCTGGTTGAAATGGCACATCATTTTTAGTCACCATATCTGCTGGTTGCTTGCTTACTAGTGATATTGATCTCACTGTCTGACAACTTTGATCTGGTAACTGACCGCCTCCACCCTTGGTGTCCAAGTGATGAAAGACCCACATGGTAATATGTCAGCCTAAGTGTGAGGAATAGCATAATAGTGTGCCCACATGTCTTGTTGACTGCTACTAAAGTTGTCAGAACAAGAATGTTGATTACAAAACAAGTACTAGCGAAAAGTAGAGACTGAACAGATCATAATAAAACCTTGTTTAGGCCAGAAAAGGATCTTTCATGTGTATCATAAAATATGAATAGATATGGGTGAGAATGGATATTGTCATGTGAAGATTTCTCTTGTTAGGGGAGATTTTTGCATAATGCAGGTCAGCTGTTTTGCCATTTAGCCATATTGACTGATTACATAGCACACTGTTCTGCATGATAATGGACTTTCCCATTGTCACACTTTTTGTTGAATTTTGACATCCACTGTTGTTGAAATATGAATTATGTATGCAGTGGATGGTGTGCTGAAATGCCGGTGGTGTTGAAATTATTTGAGTATGGTGAAGAAAGTGAAATGTATACAAAATTGTGGAATATAATAGAGTGGAGAGACACCACACAAACTGAGAAGAATGTAGGAGGATAGTTTGGTACAACAGTGTCCACTGTTCACAACGTAGCGGATACAGACCAGTAGACATATGTGTTATAATGATAATTTATGCAAGAAATACTGGTAATTCATTCCAAGCCACAAACATGAGCACAAAACTTATTTTTGAAGTAATACCAATAATGTCCAGTTCAACCCCAGAAGTGTGACACTGTCCATCTACATAACAGGAGCTTAAAGTCTAGGAGTTGAAGGCTGTGGTTTCCTTGAGGCAGCACCTCTCTTGCAAGAGGAATTGTGAATTGATTGCATCATGGCCTTTTTATCTCATTGACAGCAGCAGTGGCAGTGACGATCAGAGTCTGTGTCCATTGTGATCTTGTAAGGTCTCTGCATGCAGGTTCTGTCAGAAAGCTCCTTCACTGCCTCAGATTGTTTGAGTACACCCACTAATATAAAAAAAAAAATTTTACCATCTTGTGTTGTTATTCCTCTTAGGCTTTTAAATTGCTCTATTAAACTAGCTCTTTCTTTTCTGCTCCAATATCAAGGGGCTGAGATTGAAAACCCAAAATTTTTACCCTTCTCGACAATCCTTTTCTTCATTTTTTTGGGTGTTTGTTCTTTGTGATTATTTTGTTAGGCATCTTCTCTCAGAAAAGCCATTTTTTATTGATTTTGAAGACCCGTTTTGGATGATGACCTACTGATTAATTTGCATGTGCTGACCGATGTAACTCTCTGCTTCTTGTATATCATTGTTTGCTGACTTACCATGCCCTGCAACCAGATGAATTTCTTTCCCCAATTTAATATTATTCCAACAAGCCCCTGCTTGCACAGATTTCAACCTGACATTATTCTTCAGTGACAGTGAGATTGTTGAAAATCCTCTTAGCATTTTGCTTATGAAAATAGGGCTCTCATCTTTCTTAGCTTACTGAACAGAAATCAAAAACAGTATGAGGTGTCCATTTTCGGTAGAACATTTTTTACTGCCTCTCAAACATTTAACTGTGCCAAGCTCTGCTAATTTTTCAACATCTTTATATATATTTTCATTTATCAGTTACAGTTGTTACTGTTTTTAGTGGTGGTCCAGATTCTTCCCAGTATTGACTGCTCATTTGCCAGCATCAAAAATCAGTGATTCCCCTCCCCTGTACTGGTGGCCTTCCAGCTTTCTCCTATGATTAGCACAAAATTAGTAGAGAACTGGTCCCATACTCTCTCAGTAGGAGTTCTTCTGACACATTACAAGCTGTGGAATCCGGCACTGGATGGTCTCGAAAACTATTGATTGGAAAACAACTAAGAGGCCCATTACATTTCACATGTTCAACTTGAAGCACAACACATTGAAGATGCCCAGTGCTTTTCACTAGTCCATCGCCTGGTCACATGCATCACTGATTCTAAGAATTTGGCCATTAGTTACTGGTGCATTGCTGATTTTTTATTTGGGTTATATACTGATGAAACAGAAAGAGAAAATGCAGCAGGGAAAACGGGACAGGATATCGGGGGACAAATTAAATTTGTGGGTCTATTCATGAGGTTGCTAGATTAGAGAAAGATACAAATTTGGCATAACATAACTTTGAAGTATCCAGAAAATTACTGTATTTGGCAACCAGTTTGTCCAAAAAGTGCAGTTTTTACTATACTCTGATTCTGCTGCATGGTAGGTTATGATATTTCTTGTTGTATGAGACAGGTGGGAACATGATTGATACAAGAACCAATGGGAAATGTGGAAATGGTGGCTGGTGTGTATGGGAGATGATGAATTTGACAGTCGGTGAATGTTAACACATTGCCGTCGGCTCACGCAGAAATGCGTGATTGCTCACCCATGCGTTGTTGACGGGCCCCGCATTTCTGCGTTTTCTTACACGACGTCCAACATGCGCGTTTTCGAGCTGGTCTGACACTGATCGCTTCAAGGTCATCGTCAGCTACATGCAGGATGTTTGGATCTCAAGTTACAAGCAGGCAGACCGCTCTTGAACCTTATTTTAGAAAGATAAGCCTGCAAAACATTATGGGAATGAACATTAAAAGCGTTTAAAACGTCCGGTCACCAGGGGGTATTTAATTAAAAGACCAGCCCAACGGCAATATGTTAAAGGGCCCACTGTGTTTCTTGGAAAGTATGTTGGTAATTAGTGAAATGTAGTGTGCTGGTTATGGCTTGTGTGTTAAAACAATTGACAAACTTTGTGTTCTGTAACAAGAAGTTTCCAAGATAAAACCAAGTTTTATTTGATCATTTCTATACCTCTCACAGGCTTTGGTGGACTACGAAGGAGACTCGGACGAAGAGGAGGAGGAGGAAGGGGGTGATGTCCTGTCCCCTTCCCCTAAGCGTGCCAGACTGACATAGTGCACCCCCCAGCAAATTGTGATAGTGATCAGTTGCTGACTTTGTGCCTGAATGTGTTGTGAATTCTTGGATATTTCCAAGTCCAGTCCATATGTGAGGTTACTGTAACAACCTTATGTTCTGTTCCTCAAGTAATGGAAGCAAAACCTCATTGAAAATGGGTAGGCATAATTTGTGTATCAAATGTTCAAACATTCGGTGAGCATTTGGTGGTTAAAGTGAAGAAATATTGACAAGGCTTTGTAGTTCAGTGTATGATCTCGTACAGACTGTGTCACTGGCAGCAGACATTGGCGGGTGTGTCAACAGGCGGGCTGTACAGTGTTAAGCTGAACATGTATGTGAAAGGCTTATTGTGAGAATGCATTACAGACTTCATACAATTTGTAAGATGCCTCTCAAAATTAGATTAAAGTATTAAACAAGGCATCTGTTGCATTAATATCAAACCAAAGTAGTTGATACTTGCTCCTGTCTGCATAGCGATGCTATGAATGAAAATTGATCCAACGAATCCTGGTCCAGCACTGCCACACATATCACTCATCTATCACTGCGCTTCAGTTTGGATTGGCAGGCCTGTCGGGTGAAATCAAGCTTTTATATATCTGGTGTCATTGTGTCTTATGGCATAATTGATGTCTTTAATGAAAATTGTATGCATTTACTGATTCTGAACGTATCTTGTCTGATAACAGAATTAATTCTGATTGACATATACACACTGACACTTATTATTGTTATTATTATTATTATTATTTTACTATGGGGGTGATGCTGCATTTTGGAAGTGCAACAGAGAGCTTGTTAGTAAACCAATAGAGTGCTGTTTTCAAATTTGCCTATCAATTTGAAACTTTTGAGTGAAATTATTAATAAAACTGAACTGTGTCTGAGGGTTGTGTTATGTGAGCATGAATGAAAACTAGAATTTGTAGTTGTGTGTAAAGGGGACAAAAGGATTAGGAAACCTGATTACATTCATTCCTTCCACTCTTGTGATTTACAATTGTTACTTATTGCAGTTGATTTCCTGTGTCTAGTTATTGTTGGCTTTGAACGCATTCATTGGATATTGCTAAGTATACATTAATGACATTTCATTTTGTTTAGTGAAGAAGGTTTTATTGGGAATACCAAAAATCTGTCTTAGGTAAGTAATTTAACTTGCAGCATGTGTTAAATGGCATACTGTACTAGATGTTGTAGGTGTTGATTTTAACTCTGAGAATGTTTAAACATGCAGTATTTGTCTAAACACAACCTGCATTCTGATTGAAATCTTTTTGATTTTCAAAATTTGTGATATCATTAGTGTTTGTCTCAAAGGTGGGATATGTCATAGTTTAAGTGACCCAGTAACAGTGTTTCACATCACTGTAATATCTGGTGAGGCCACTCACAATTCAGATGCAGTACATTGGTTGTATGTTGTTTATTCTGAATATATAATCTTTCCACCAAAATGAAACTTCATTCTGTTTTGTAGTTCTGCATATATCCATGTTATGAGATTTGGAAACAGTACTTGAATTAGGTATAAGTTCCGGCAGCTTGTATGTTACACATGAAATGTTTTGGGTTTTTTGTAAGTTGACTGCAGACAGTGGGAAAATTCATGTTCAAAATGTATATAAATTCAGAAAATATGAAAATTTTTATGCAGTGTTGCATATCATCATCCTCCATTTGAAGTTTTAGCAGTATAGAAGTTTCCAGAAATGTGTAATTCTGCATTTAGTAATTGTGGGTGATGACATATTTTCTTCCTTGTCATGATTTCACTGTCCACAGTGTGTACAGTACCTTTCAGCTATTTTTCAATTATATTTTTAGCTCTGAAGGTACTTAAATTTACCTGGACATTTTTTGTCTGGGTATGAGAGTTTTCTGTATAAATCATTAAAATCTGTTCTGCAGTGATGAAAACATTGTTGTGAAGTGTGGTTGTAAAGATAGAATGTAATTTCTTCTTATTCAGATCTGCTGTGTCAGGTGAGAAATATATTTATTTTTTTAAGTATGTATATATACATACTGTGTTTATTTCATATACTGTGAAGAAGACAAATCATTTCCAGTGTCCTAGGTTGATTCTATTATCAGACAAAGAATGTAAGAATTCACAAGTGTAAATACAAACAGGAAAGCTCAGGCATCATAATTACACAGTTTTGGATGGTATTTTAAAAATGTTAAACTATAATTATATTGTGGAAGTGTAAGTGTTCCTTGAGCATGAACCATAGCAGATTTTGTGAATTTTCTTGTACAGTTTCCCCAAGGTGTTTTGTATTACAACTGCTACATAAATTAAATAAGGAAAAGTAGATCCCCAGTGGAATTGTGTGGGACATAATTAGTGTTGTCATTTTGTATTGAGAGTTCAAGACCGGCAGTGGACTGTGCAAGTGATGAGTAGAGTGTACATTGTTGTTACTGCATGCGGCATGCATCCGGTTCATCTGTTGCGTGCCGAGTGATAAAGGGTGTGGTGGGCAGAGTTGCATGCTGGGGCTTGAAACTTTGTACAGTACCTGAGTACCAGACCAGGATGAGACTCCTCACATTTTCATATTAAATAGGGCAATGGGTTTGTACTGTAGAGGCTGTAGACAGTTCTGTCTTTATATTTTGTGTTGGAGAGCTCATTATCGTAGAAAAGTAAAAAATGTCTGTCTGGTATTTTGACCTGTTCCTAAATTTTTCATTGTGTATATCTGTCCTTGTAGTTTGGGGCTACATTTGATTTTATTTTCCTCTTAAAGTTACTGTTGCCGTGTTGTTGAGTCTGACAAAAATACAGATTCCAATGTGCCAGTGTGGATTATGTGCTGGAGTAAGGAAGGAAGAGAAATTTTAAGTTAGATGTCAGGTACATTTTAAACTATTACAAATTTTAAGCATTTACATTTACAGTTAAACATTTTATTGGTGTTTTCCTTGCCATTTGAAGATAGCACTTGAAACAGTTACAAAATAGCAGGAAACATCACTTCATTTTTATTTGTACTCTAAACTAATTTTGAGGGCCAGCATTATTCATCCAGTTGACTTGTTGTAGGGAACAGGAGGATTAGCATTCTTGCTCATACATTTTGCACAAAAGAAATTTGATCCTCTAATGGAGAACCAATCAAAGAGTCAGTGTATTATACTGAGTTGAGTGTTTGCAGTATATATCTCTTGTGTACATTTTCATTGCGTCAGCTGTCACTTCATGTTGCTCCCCTATATTTCTGTACTTTGTGTAGGTGTATAAAGTATTTGGACATATTTTGTTTTTATTGTGCCTCTTGATTTTGCCCTGTCAGTTTCTGTGTGGGCTAATTTACCAGGTTTGTGTTTTGAATCGTCGCAGACAACACATTACAGTTGTAGTGCATTGCCATTGATGTATAGGGAGTTGGGGAATAGTGCATACCATGGTGTATGGTTCTTGGAAGTCTGTATTTCTATACATTGTCCCCAACTCTCTGTACCTATCTCATAGGGGCTGAAGCATGACCAATATACCTTGGTTGCTTTGCTCCTCTTGATTTCATCACTCATCTTTCTAACAGCATAATGCCATTGCTGTAGTCTTCATGTTTTGTAGCATCATAAAAAAGGGAATTTTTAATTGTAAATTGTAACCAAGTTATATTCAAGAATAAAAAAGAATATTAATGTACAGTATGTGTTTTGTAAAAAGAACCTTGTGCATATGAAATATCATTTCAGTTTCAAGTTGCTTGTTTTATATTACATACTATATCCTGGTTATGAAAAGCTTTAATGGCCATAATGTCTTTTTCTCTGATAGGACTGTGCCATCACTACGTACTGGTGTCATTCAAGGTAGTACAGTATTAAAATTCAATCCTTTTTCATTCACTGCACTATAATGTAGTACAAAGTTTTATAAACCTATAACAATTGACCAACTTTAGTACTGGTACTGAATTTGTTCATGTAGTTACCATATTTCCTGGTCTTTGGGGTCCAAATGATTCCCAAAATCCCATTCTGAAACCCATCTCAGATATACTCCTGTCCATCTGTTGTTTTGTTTAGTCATTTCTTGAAATGCTGTATACTTTTAGTACAGAAACAGTCTTTGTCCACAGTCCTTCCAACATATGGTGGTGTCATACCTTACACTAGGTCTCGGTGACTTTTTTCCCACATTCTTATGACTTCATCACTCATCATTTGTCCTGTTATTAACCTTTGAACAACCTACGTTCATGTACACAAACACACATTAAAAAACACCCCTAGAATTTTATTTTATCTATTTAGGCAATAAGGAAGTTTTCCTGCACTTTGAAGGCATGTTGCATGATATCTTTTATTTTCCACAAAATGTCATTAATTTCATAATTTTATTTATTTGTTTTTTTCTTGTTCAAATAGCATTTTTCATAAACCATACGCTAACATGTAAATACCAGACTGATTGTTTAAAAATTGAAGTATCATTATGTAAATCAAGCATCAGTCAATCGTTGGTGTTAGGGCAGTTACGTCTGATTCTACTGGGGAATATGTGTGCATGTGTGTAGCTGTATGTAGCTGTGGAAGTGATTTTGTTGTAGCTGAGATGGTTGTCGGGATTCATTAAGATCACACATATCATTTTAGTTTAATCATGTTTCCAATAGAGTAGAAAATTTCTAATATTACAGTCTTAAAAAGAAGAGGTGTTATTTTCAGTTTTCAAGCATCATGATATAGGTAAGATATGGTTGAAAATCAAGAGCTGTTGGATCTTTCATATGGACGAAGAAAATTTTGAATTTTTGCATAAAACAGGCTTATCCATTATGTTATTTAGACATCATATGTGATGTTTACACTATTTTGAATATATGGCCAGTATCATGTTTTTCTGTTTGTACAGAATGAGAAGTCTATGCAGAATTTAATAAAAACAGGTAAAAGTATTATTTGAATTAGCATAAACAAGCAACAAGCTGCTGCATGTTTATGTAGGGTCATAATTTTTTCAGAATATTGTTGAATTTAAAGGTGCAGCTTACAGTGTGAAAAATCTTACTGTCAGATATGTTTAAAAGAGTTTGTTGTTCCTTAAATTGTTGATACTGATTGCAGGTGTAGTCTTGAAAAGTTGGTCATTTATTTGCTTTTGTGACCTCTGAAGTTCATAGCAGTATTTACAAGATCCTGCTCCTATCTGCATCCAGAGCCAGTTAATTAACAATCCATGCTTCTTCTTGGAAGTATTGTCCACATTTTTATATCCAGGGACACGTATTTAAACATCCCCCCCCCCAACAGACATTTCTTTCTCTCTAACTGTAGGTCTTCTTATTTTATACCTAGTTCATTTTTCACTAAAATGTGTTTTGTAAAGTATTTTCAGAAAAATGTATGTCTGTTGTACTCATTTCACATTGAAGACTCCAATTGTAATCCTAAGGTTGTGGAGTGATATTTTGTTACAGTACTAATAAGAAATGAACAAATATTTGTTTACTTCTGCAGTATTGTGCATGCAACAGTATAGCTACATTTCTTGCTTTCAAATGGTGGTTATTTGACATTTCTGGCAGATCCTGTGGAGGTCAAAATGGTGGCATGTGAACATCAAGAAGACAAACTTGTGTATTAATGCCACACAAATTTTTAAACAAAGTTAATATAATAATTACCTGCCACTTTTTCACTACGTGTACTAAGACTGAAATTATATTGTGAAGTGTTAAATGAGAAAGAAGAGAAGACAGCAAATGAATTTTGTTAGTATTAAATTATGTTATGAACTCATTGGCCATTGTATGTACCACATGCATTCGGTACCAATAAATTACAGCAGTGTTCCGAACAGTGAAAGTATTTGCTTATGTGGATACTTGGCAGACTGGGAAGTTACACCGTAACTTGGTGATGAGAGTGCTTCAGTGTCGTGGGTGTGATAGGTTCAGTTGAATTTGCAACTAGGGTGACTCTTTTTGAAGACATAGGATGAGCTGAACAAACATGCTGCTGTGCAAACCATCAGTGAGATGGAATACTTCTGAATAAAATTATGTTAGTAAATAAAATAAACAGGACCTAAAACAGGCTCAGGAGTATGAAAAGTGGATGGAAATTTAATTGGGTATAATGTGTGGAAACCTCCAAGCCCTATTTCTCTTTAAGTGTCATTGTAGTATATTTTCATCCCATAAATGCATAGGTCTACCAAGTGGCCTTTTCCCTTGTAGTTGTCTGACAAAAATAGTGTATGTGTTTCTTGCCTTCCTCATGTATGCTACATGTTCCAGGCCATCCTTGATTTAGTCACACAAACAACAGTATTAGTTGCAGAGCACAAATTGTTAAGCTGCCTGTTAGCAGTCTTCCTAAGGTCCATATATAGTAAGCGCAGTGGCACTTTGTTGTCATATGTGCTCAGTCCATGTTTTTGCAGTTTAATGTGAGGTTGACTGCTGTCCACATCAACAGATAATATTAATTTTTCTTGTATTTTGGTGTTCTGGTGAGGAAATTGGAGAATAAAAATGGTCATCTTCATGCCGTGGCCACTTTACCAAGGAAAAATGCCCCTGGTATGCATTAAGTAGGAGGCTGGGTGGGCCTAACAGCTGATTTGGATATGAGGGAAATCCCTTGCCCCTGCTTGTTATCAAACATGTTTCCCAATTTGAAAAGTCATTTTTTTAGTTTGGTAAGTATGGGCATGAACCTGTTGGAATAGGCTTCCACTGTGTGTTGTGTGATCCACCACGTAGGACCACAGAAAACACATTCAAATTGTGGAAGAGGAGACTGCCAGAGGTTTTGGACATAAAGATTTGGGACATTTGACACATTTACAGAACGTGGAGAGGGGGTTGTTTGTGACAGAGATTATTTGAAGTTACCTTTCAACTTGGCAGTTGTATATAGTGTGTACAGGTGATGGTGATAGGAAAAGTATTTATGGGGGGGATCTTTCAGAAAATGCAGCAAGTGTGCAACTAATGGTCACCAAAACCCATTTATGCTATAGTTTTGGAGTTTGAGTTGCCCTATGAATCGTTCTCATTATAGGTTGCATATATAAAACTCATTTCATTCCAGAACCTCTGTTTTGTTATTTTTCCATACCTTTTGCAAATTAGCCTGCAGAACCATCCTAGTGTTAAAGTATTTGCTAAATACAGACTGTGTATAGTACTAGTCACTTCTTTTTAAAAAGCATTCTTTTCCTAGTATACAATCTTTATAGACACATAGAGGGTGAGGTTGCTCTTGCAATAATGTATGAGTGCATTTGTAGTGTAAATAATATAAACCTGTTGTTAGTGTAACATTGAATCAGAAATACTTGAATAAACGTGTTGGGAAATGTACACTTTGTATATTGTGGCACATTTGCTCGTACATTATCTCCAGATTTTCAGTTTGTTTACAAGCTTTTGATACTCCTGTTTAAGTAGTATAATACATGATTTAAAGCAAAATAGTTACTTTAACCTCTAGCATACTATATTTTTAAATGCCAGTTTTCCACTGCTGGCTGGAGCACTGTTCTCTTTAAATGCCCACTGTGGGAAACTGTTTTCCTGTTTGAAAAGGATGTACATTTAGTGTGTCAGGATTGTCTTGTTTTTTCATTAAAGGTTGAATATGTCTTTCCACATTTTACATAGCAAACACATTAGAGCTGAATTCAGCAATGAGAAGTAACAGTACAGTGCACTTTTTCTTTACAGCAAACAAACACCAAATCCTCATAATGGATGTTTATTGTTAGTGGATGCTTAGTGAAATTTGTTAAAATTCAAAATTGTGTTTACTGATTGAATGTACAAAAAATATTAGTTCCACTAAATAAAAACTATATACTCATACATCATTTCATATATGCCTTTTAAAAGTGTATTTTAATACACCACTACATTAATAGAATACAGGAGACCTAAATACAGTTGAAACAACCAATATTTTCTTTTGTTTCTTGCATGAGAGGTGGTTATGCATGTGCTGCGAACAGCTTTTTAATTTTTCATTGTACAAATACCGAGAAGAGCATACAGTGTCTCTTTCCTTTCATTTTCTCGAAAACTGTCGCCCCTGAGGTTAGATGTGTTCGGCATAAAATGGTTATTACGTTACTTCTGCAACTTCTCTTTGAAACATTTTTCACTCTGTGTACTGGTACACTGGAGATGTACATAGAAATGCATGTAGGTTTTCATGTAAAGTGTTTGTTAGACTTTTCTAATTGTAAACAAAATTGAAATGGCTCAACACTTTTCGTATATATCTGCAATAATAAATTTCATGAATTCCATTTAACATTTCTCTAATTAATATACACACAGACCGTAATCCACAGGGGTGCAAACTTACCTAAAAATATTAGAAAAGTGTCATTCATTTAAGTGCTCATGGTCTTCATAAAAAGAGAGGATGTACTGATCCGGTGTTCTTGCACATGCTGATAACTTCTCTTCCATTCAATGTGACACAAGCTAGAACTGCCTAATAGGTTCCCTACGTGTAGGGCTGTATATGCTGATATGGCACACAAGTAGAAAATTTTTTTGTGTTCGGAAATGGGTTAACGTTTAATTTTATAACCCACAGTAGCTGTTATTCAGTCAAACACGGCTGCCGTCCTGTACTATATATAGAGATGTTAAACACCTATCGTCATGTTAAGATGCTTGGAAGGATGCTTCTCCAGAATATCAGCTCTGTGGGGTCAGTTACAGTTATATTTATTTTTGGAAGCAAGAGGATTTTTTGTGCAGAGTAACATAAATTGAAGAAATTGTTTATGTTATTTGATTAATGAACTATTGTTATGATAGTACAACAGACATTTGCATTAGTGAAAATTAAGGAGACTTGGGCAGACATTGTATGCTTGGAATGTTAATTTGTATGGATGCGTAATGATTTTTGTATCTAAATTGATTTCAGAGTGTTAAAGGCAGTGTAGTTTTGAAAGAAAGAAGAAGTGTATCACAGATTGTGTAAAGAACTAACAGTAAATTTGTGCAGTCTGGCAGATCAGAATTTTGAGTTTACACTCGGATAAATATTGGATGAAATGAGCAGATGTGTTTACTATGTTACTTACAGTAAGGTTTGACATGATGTTGAACAGAGCTTATATGTGTTCAACAAGTGCATTGTTTGATCAGGGTTGGTTTTACTTCATTGCTTTACTTTGAAAAAATTGGGAATTATTTGTTTTACTTTGCACACTTGAATTGAATGTGCTGGCACAGTACTGCTGTACTTTTTAGTTGCAGACAAGGAGAAACCCATGAAATACAGTGAAATATGTGTTGTTTGTGGTTTAAGAATTGTTGTGACCTAATTGAAATGCATTTAGCCTCCAGAGCAGTTTAGTTAATTAAAATTTTGAGTATATTTGTATATATAACTGGAAATCATTCTAATTTCTGTTAGAAATTACATATATGAACATTTGTTTGTCTTGTGCAGCTTTGTTACCCATTACTTTTCTCTCTTTTGTTTGTATAAAAATCTGCTATGACTCAGCAAGACAAATCTGTGGATTCAGGATCCATGAAAATTCTGTTTGTTAAAGTTTTGTGATGATAACCACATGACATGTAATTAGATACTTTATAAATTTCAGCACATACAGGCATGGTCATTGTAGTAGATGCCTTTTAACTGGAAGATGCTGATAATTCTTAACCCTTTCAGTGGTATTTCTAGAACTCATTCATGATTTGTGCATGTTCCTACTTTATGTATACTGGAAAACTTCAGGCTCAGTGTGCATTGTTTGCCATATCCCATTATTTATTTGGGTAGCCTGACAGCTTTTGTTTCTGCAAAGGTACCTCACCATATGGAACTGATACAGCTTCCTGGATGCAGTAACAGTGAGTGTTGTACTTGCAGACATGGAAATTGAATATTAACTCATCACTCAAAGGGTTAATTTTGGAGAACAATTTTTATGTCCCTTATCTGCACAGATCAGGCACTGACTTGCCTTGTGGAGTCATGTCTAGATGTATTTTTTGTACCGTGCTTAGATTTGTGCATTTCTGTGATAGTGCTGATATGAAGTGACTGTATGCGCATAATTTACTAGATCATTGATGTATGTATGCCATTTTATTGTTCATGCCGTCTGATTTACATAGTTTTCCTTGGTATGAAACATAGAGCAAGCAGTATAAATTTCACATTAAGTTACAGTACAGTACTTTCAGTATAAATGCACCTTATGGCTTATAATCTGGGTAAGTCATTTTACATACTTAATGCATGTTTGATTAGGGGTAAGGATAGAGTTGGCTGTATGCTTAATTAAGTGCCACACCATTAAGGCATATGTGAAGTGGAAGGATAACTCCACACATCATTAACTTTGGGACTAGATGGAGGTGAGTGGTGAGTTTCATGTCCCTGCCATTTTACTCCAGGGAAAGATTCCACATTGCCCATTCACTAGGAGGCTTGATGGGCCCCCGAGCCAATCTAGATGATTTCTAGAAAATTCTCTTGCCTATGGTGGGAATCGGACTGTTTTCTGAGTCTTGCTGCACATACCCTAATCACTATACTCACTCTGCTATCCTGGCTCCCACATATATGGTGAATGATGTTACAATACGTGTTCTACTGACTGATCCAGTTCGTGTTGTTGCATATGAGACTGAGTTAAATGGTTCCCGTACAGGTTGTTTCAGAAGTAGATGATAACTTCTGATGTTTTAATGTCATCTTTGCACAGAATGTTAACTGAACACTTGAAGGAGGGGATATTTGTCTGTCGGTATATTTCATCCCATGAATTTTATGTAACATTTTGGTGAATTTTGTCAATGTGATCTGCACCAGAAATTGTTTGGAAAATTTAATTTGGTTTGTTTTGGTCATTTATAATCCCTATTATACATGAAGCACAAATCATATTTTCATCATTTTCTTTAGAAGCAATTTATCTAACAGAGTGGTGCATAACATACAGCAGCAGTGCACAAACCCTGGGTAGCAGGTCACCATGACAACTAACTTGTGTATGGTGGCACCTGATCTTCGTGAATCATCAGTGTGGAACTTGCGTCATTCCACCCTTTGGGCACCTAGAATTTTGCGGTGGCTTTTAGAGTTTTAGAAAATTTGTGCACACTTTATATAAAGCATAGATCTTCGTACTTTTGAAGGTTGATTTGGAACTTTTCGGTAGAATGAGTGTGATGAAATGCAAAAGAAGAGTTGTGACTGTGCAGTATGGTATATATAGTGTCATAGCAGATTTGTGTCTACAGTAAATAAATAGTAAGAACCTTGAAGCATGCAAAATTGCAAACAGTATGTTTGGAAAATGTATACGTATTCTCCAAAGTACACCTTTCCATGTTGCCTGAAAATGTGAAAGATGCAACATTATTGGGACCACCTGTGGGATACAAAATTCCAGAATGCTTGAAAGTATACAGATAAGGGGAGAACTTCCATTTTTGCCTGTTATTTAATGATGCTATATGAAGCAAACAGGTTTTTCATTGCGAGATGTAAAGATGATGTGTGAATAATGGCATAAAGGTGTTGATGTGTTTTAAGTTGAATATTGACATGGGGTGACTGAGAACAGAATAAAAGCATCATACTAGTGTGATATTAACAAATTATATCTAGCAGTTTGAATGGTAACTTTTGCACCATAATATGTGGCGCAAAGAAAAGCACTTTGATGTGGTGTTCATCATCAATGGAAGCCACCAAAACTCATATTTATTTATGCATGGTTGGGCTGTGTATAAAGGAGTAAAATTCAATACCATTGTAAACTACTGTTGATTAAAATTTAAAACCCAAGGCAATCCTTCTTTGTAAATGCCTCTGGGCTACCAGAGCACACCTTCCAAATACCAGTCATCTGAAAGCTAAATTTTTGTTAACATTAAAAACATTTTTTTCCTAATTAGCTGGTGCTTTTTGTGTTTTATCTTATCTATAAACAATGGACAGTATTGTCATGATTTTACTCAGGTGGGTAGATGCTGGCTGCTTATTTTGTGGGCCCACTTTTATTCCCAAGGCAGTTTGTGTGTGTCTTATGATTACTGTATGTCAGGTTTTTCTCTAAGTACTTCAGTCTCGTATAAATAGCTTGCTGCACATGAAATGTGCAGTATGCATTATCAACTAGCTTGATATCACATCCTCCCTCCTTAAACTGGAAATACCTATGGTAAGAATGCTTTGTGTTTTCAATAGTTCATTAACTATATTTTGATGCTTCGATATCCACTTGTTCTAAACCCCACAACTGCAGTCTGTTTTTGGCAACCAGGTCTTCATGTCATTTTCAATTTTCAACATGCAGGGATCATGAATAATATGTGTTAGTATTGAAAGGTTGTGGGAGAGAAGCAAATAACAGCACATTGTGACATGTACATTGGAGCCCTCAGGACACAGACACAACACAACAGAATTGATTGAGTCTGCAGGTTGCAGCATAGAGTGCATAGTATTGATAGTTGTAATGATGGGACCTGGATCATGTAAAGCAGCTGACGAACATCACGTGTAGCCATCAGTTGAGAAAATCTGTACTCTTGCCCTAAAGTTGGAGGCAGTTAATTGTATGCTAGACTACATGGTGTGACTTTCTAGAAGACAGGAATGTGATAAGTATTGCTTTGTAAGGCCTCATTCTTCACTTAAATTTTGTGTGTGTAATTTTGTGTAGGTCTGAACTGTTGTTTATGATTTTATATAAATGTCTTCTAAAGAATAAATAATGAAAGTATTTGAACTTATTGTATATTATATTTACATAAATGATATTCCCTCACGAATTCTGAATGGCAAATAATTAAAGTTTCTCACAGATGCTCCCTTCTGTATTCTAATCTTATACACCTGCTCCTATGGATGGTTTTTTCTATGTTTTGAGGGGAAACGATAACATATGACACAGCACTCCTTTTAGCTGCACAACATTACTCATTATTACCATATTGTCATCATGTGTGATGGACATGTCATTTATCAAGCTGTCTTCCAATTCATCAAGCAGTGGTGGAGTTTTTCTTAAATGCAGGTAGAAATTTCCAAACCTTGTATGTGAAAAGTGTTGCTTTAGGAGAGAGATTGGATGGGTAGGGTCTTCGTTGTAGCTGTGGGTACGGGGCAGATAAGTGAGTTTTAATGTTGCTCAGCTTCTAATAAATGCAAACAGTATGGAATTAAAGTTTGTGTTTGTACATCCTTTTAGTTCAGTTTCAGGTTTATGAATTATGAAAAATAGGTAATAGGTACTTGAATGGACAGGAGGTATCACATACTGGTGATAAATTTTTTGTGCCCACTTAATGTAAAATGTATAATGCTCACCTAATATATAACATATAATATTTAAATTTTTTTTAGGTATCTTTAAGAGTATAATTAGTTGTGTTGTTTGTGAAAAATTTACTTGAAATGGAAATCAGATTGACAGGCATTCCTATCAGTTTTATAGTGAATATGTAAAACAAAATGCCTCAAGCTTCAGAATAGTGGATGTGAAGACAGCCATTTTATAGTACGTGTTTGAAGACAGAGATTATAAACTTAGTAGTTTAGATACATGATATTTGGTTTTAATTACTTTTCTGAATGTGAGATTTGTGTTTGATATCCCAATTACAAACTATTCTTTCAACCTTGTATCTGAGTTACAATGCTACCTCTATATTCTAGAGCCTGAGGGCATAATAGGGCTCAGACTGGGGTTTCTTTATTGTGACATTGTTGATGTTTGCAGATTACTGTAGTGTTCATCCCTTCACATAAAACTAAATGCACTTTGCTATAACACTAAAACTACATTTTAAGTTCTTGAATGAAAGAAATGTACATGCAGAATCATTTGCAAATTTTTCATTTACTTTTTGGGCAATAGAAACCTGTATACATAATTGAGGTATGATTCTTCAAAACTGAAGCACTTAACAGTTACCAATTTGTGGAAGTGGTGGACATTGTCAAATAGAATCCACAGTTTTAATTCCCATTGGCTATTACCAAAGCAATGAGTTTTTTCTCCATGGTACCCAAAATAGCAGAAATGTTATGTTTTTACACTTCACATTCTGCTCTTTAATTGCCATGAAACCAACACAAGCAATAGCACAGATACAATTTTTTTGTTTTCTTCACAAAGATTTTGATATGTAACACCTTGAATGTTTGACCATGTACATGTCGTTTTTTTTAAAAAAAAAAAACCTCTTCTTGATATAGCTGTCTATACATGAATGTGTTAGAAACGTGATTCATCATCAATAATGATTAAGCTGTAAATTGCCGAGGAGTTGCAATTAGATTAAACCCCCAAATTTTCCCTTATATGGATTGTAGTGGGAGTTGGGTTAGCATAGTGTACTTACAAGGGTATGGGCTGGAGGATATGGGTTTCAAATCCCAGCAGGGGCAAAATATTTTTCTCTGCTTCAAGTGTCAGACTGGCTCTCAGGCCCACCCACCTATTCATTGAGTGCCAGGAGCTCTTGCCCTGGGGGTAAAGCGGGATATGAAGCTGACCATTTGCCTGCGTCAAGTATCAAGGGTAAGAATGAGTGGAGTTTTACTTCCATTCCTCCTGTATGCCTTAATAGTTCATGCAAGGAAAACTTAACTTCATTCAATCAGTACGACACTGACTGAAGGTAAACTTACAAAACTTAGGTGCAAAACTAGAAATATATAGCCAGTTGAGCAACAACTAGGATTCAATTATTTCTGCAGGATTAATTGATGAATAAATGTATTATTAACCCCAAAATATAATTGTCAATTTATTAAATGTTTTCCAAATCATTTTCAGTGTGCATGCTACTTGATAAATAGGTACAATCTAGAATTTTTTGCCCACCACTTCAGATTTCAGTCGCTCTGCAAGAGCTTTCCGCACCTGCAGGTTTTGTGCATTGATTTCAGTTTCAGGCTGACCAGCCAGGGCTGATTGTGCTGCTTTGGCAGATCTGGGACGTTGCTTGTTGCTATCAGATTCCACTGCTTGCAGCTGCTTTTCTCGTTCTTGCTTTTTGAGTGCTAGAAGTTTGTCCCGCTGTGCTTTAAGATATTCCTGTCTTTTCATCAATTCTTTGGCATCAACCTGTTCAGAACAGAATGTTGTTGCATCAGTGATGTCAGGTTACCAGTTTTCTTACTCTAAGGTTATAGAACTTGAAACTCCTCAAGACCAAAAATCAAATAATTGTGCACTTATGCTGTACTTTCTGCATTTTGGTCCACAATGTCATGTGTTGGAATAAGCAAGATACCTCACTTCACAATTATATGAAGAACTAATATTTTTTAATCTCATTAGAGCCAAATACTTGGTCAAAGGTGAAGCCCCATCCTACACCTTGTAAACTAATGCCAAATAGCGCAGTCTTTGAAAAGCTTGTCGAGAAAGTCTCTTATACATATAGAACCCAGGGGTTTTATTATCGTGGTCACAAGATCCCAAGGTCCCATTGTGCATAAGATGATTACAGTGCATACTCACACTGTTGGTTTAAGATGTACCACAGTATAGTTCTACCTTCTTTGACCTGGTCTCACAGTGTTCGCTTTAAAATTTTCTGTCCACAGTATTCTGTATATATTTGTCATACCTTTTAAGTTTCCAGTCTTATGTCCATTTTTTATTACTTGGCTGATTACAAAACATCTGTTGAAATCAGAAGCACTGCATAACATTTTGTAGCATTCTAATTCTTTACAGTGACAGGCATCACTTGTGTTTCAACCTTTGTTAATATTGCTGTTTCATATGGAGGTTCATTACAGTTGCAGAATACTGGGCAAGATGTGAGGTTCTCACAGAGATGCTGATGAAGATTTAAGTCTTCTTGGATGTTGCACCATATTGCATGATAAATAGTTTTTGATATTTCGAAGACATTATGTGCACCCTGGAATGTTGGTAACTGTAATAGTTGACAGTGTGTAACATGCCACAGAACCTTATTCTACAGCATACTGCTTTCTTGTGCCTGGAAAGTCAGATGATCTGTAGCACATTACGTATTGCAATTTTTGCCAGCATCTGTTAAACTGAGGGTAATTTACTGTATTGTGTGTGTGTGTGTGTGTGTGTGTATGTAGTTACCTGTGCTCTCATCTGCATTTCATCACCTTCATATTGATTAATCTCTGGCTGTTCTCTGGGTGTTGATGGTTCTGAAACAGACAGTTGTGTTTATTACTCCTATAGCAGGTAAGCTGTACTCATTGCCCAACCTGAGCATTATCTAGAGAGGAGCGTTTCATTGCATGGTATGATGTGTTGGCTGCAGCTGGACATTGAATGCAACCATGCAGTGCGCAGGCAGTCACTCCATTCTCTTTCTGACACTGCCTACTTTAACTGAGGATGGTTTTATTTCAATGTTGAAAGCAGCAGAGCAGAGAAAATCGTGTTGGAGCAGGTAAAGCAGTCATTTGTTAATATGGTCATACTAAATTGCATAGGAGACATGGTGGTCCTTGGAATAAGGCTCTTAATGTGATTGCTTTGCTAATAGTGTTGGGTTCAACACTTTCTAAATACAAATAACATTTTTTGTTCCCCTTATTTGCAATCAATTAAACTAATTAATTATACCCATGGAGCAGTCATCTTTGCAAAGTGAAGAGTTTCTCAGTTAGTTGAGAAATTACCTGCCTGTTTAGAACCCATGGTTCATTGTTGTATTCACAATACTCTGTGTGTGGAACCTGCTGTGACCCAGAAGACTGCAGTGTGTAACATCCTACTTGTTTTTTGTAAGATGGATGTTAATATTATCCTCTCGTCTATGGCTAGGTCTCCCATGTGGTTTTATTTTTATTCAGACTTCCTGAGTATAGTTTTGTATGCTGTTTTCATACCTTCCATATCTGCTACAGATCATACCCAACTCATGTTTTTTATTTTGTCACCATAATTGTAATATCTGATGAAAAGTCCAAACAGTGAAGATCCTCATCACACAGTTTTCCCCATGCTTGTGTTTCCTCTGTCTCACAGACCCATGTGTTTTCCACAGTCTGTTAGTTTAAAACACCCTGGTATTTGGTCTAGGAACTGGGGTAGCATAGTCCGTATAGTGACTAGGCAACAGGCTGAGCAACAGGAATTTTGTAATTTCTGGCAGGGGTGGGGAATTTTTCTTTTCTCTTAAAGCGTTTAGACTGACTGTGGAACCCACCCAACCTCCTAATCAGTGGTTCCTTCCCTAGGTGTAAAGTGACTCAGATGTGACACCAAACACTAGCCTCCATTTAGGGCTGAGGTTAAGAATGATAAGAGCTATTCCTTCACTCTTCTATATGTCTTCATGGTGTGCACAGCAACTTCCTTACCTTGTACGATATCAAACTCTGGTCTTCCCTTAGACTGAGAAGCCAAGTTTCACACCCATTTCAAACAACAAGTAAAATTACTGTTTTGTGTTTTGAAGTGAGAAATGGATGTAAGACATTGTATATAGGTGCTTCATGGAAAAAAGTTTTTAGAATTCTAAAAACTTTGCAATATTACATCACTAATCTGTAACCACACTTCTCATTACTGAATTTTGTCTTTGTCATCTGGCCCAGCTGGTTACAATGCACATCTTGGATATTTATCAGCATATTTTGTCCTACGGCAGTAGACTGTGATGTCTTTGGCTATCCTTTAAACTGTAATTGTGTAGGTCTTCTTGACAGCTGTGTACTTCCTTACTTAAAAGATCATGATATGCAGCTGCAAGATTATACTTTGTGCTATGCTTTGTTTCCAGTCATACCACAATCTCAAAAACTACTAGGGTATCAATTTCATAAAGTACTACTGTTGTATTAATCTAATCACTGTGTGGTAAATATGTAAGGGAGTTCCATTAGAATTCCAGAAGCCTGACTGTTACAGCCATACTGGGGCTTTGAAATGCATAATGTACCAATTGTTTGCTGTAGTGCAGAATGCAGAAGCTCTTTCTCCCTCTTGCACTCTGCTTCCAAACGTTGGCGCTCCTCAGGTGATGACACCAAACTCTGCTCTATCTCTAGGGTTGTGCTGTCCAGCATCTGCTTGCTGATTTCATATTCCTCTAAGGACTTCCTGTAGCATGTTTAAGGTGTCCATGTTATGAACAAGACTGTCAGCTGGTTACTGGTTTCATTCACTTAGATGTTAACCACAAATTTTTTAACAGTGGTAATTATTTGTGCCTAATGTTGTAACATACAAAAACTATTCATTTTGTCTACAGAGTTTGTGTGATTCTCAGAAGAAATGATTATTTGCCTAAACAGCATTAAATGGATGGTCTTTTTAATGAAGGTGCATTGTGTTTACCATGAGGTGGGGCTTGAATTTTTAAATATTAATTTGTTTGTATTATGGCTTCAGAGAAATGATCCATAGATTATTAGGCAATTTTAAATTTTTTTCGTGAAAACTGTATCTTTAAAAAATAAGATTATGATTCTGTTACAAACAAAAGTTTGTCATATCACTGTGAAGGACACTTAAAAAGTGGTGGTCATCCTGGATAGCCACTTCATTTTACACCCAAAAATATGCAGCATAAAGAACTGCATGGAACACATCTTGCTTCTACCCCTACCAATTTATGACATAGAGGTATTTCTGAACTAATGTGAAAGTTGTATTCCATTCAAGTCTTTTGTCAGATGAAATTGCTCAGACACATTTCCCACAAGAAATAATGTAAACAAAAGTTGCTGGATTGCAAGTCCAAATTTGATGGACACATTTAATATGTATTAGATAATTAAACATTATGCAAGTACTACTGTTACTAATCCACTGTTTAATAACAGTTTGTGTTATATATATATATTTATATTTGTTTCTGTTCTAAAAGTAAGCTTCAAAATTGCCATAGATGTAATGTTGTAATATTATTGATAACCATGTCCTTCTGTTTACTTGATAACCTCCTCCATGATTTGGGATTCCTCATCTGTCTGCAGGCGTTCATCTCCATCAGTTGGCAGGTACGACTGTGGTGTGATACCATAGCGCTGCTGAATCATTTCCAGTGCCTGCAGCTGAAGTTCTAAGTTCTTCTGGATCATCATCCTCTTGAAGATTTCGTAGTCATTAGCTGCCCACACCTGTTCAAACAGGGTCTGTAGGAGACAGTTTGCAGTAAGTTTCCAGTTTACAGACTTTGTGCCAACAGGAATTTTGGAAAGAATGTGGGTTTCATTCTGTGTAGTAAGGGTGATTATACCATAATGTTGTCCACATTTGAGTGTAAACAGATGCAAAATAAGGTTTAGCATATAATAAGAACCTTTCATTCACATTATATAAACAATAGATTTCCATAATTTATTCCATATAATATTTCCAAATACGCAGAATATCCCATGAATCATCTGCCAAAGTTTAAGGAGTTTTTCATTGACTTATTTTGAATAAACAATATTATGTCAGCATGGGTTGCAGTCTCAACCATGACATAGTTACCTCCCATTCCAGTAGAACACCCTGCCACTACTGAAACAGTACATTTGCAGGTTCAAAATCCATCTACTAGGTGGCAAGTACTTTGTATTCAGCTGTCAAGGGAAGAAGGTTGCATGGTTCTTCATGAGAAAAAGTGTCTTGTGTCATGAGCAATGATGACTACATGGTTTGCATTCATTCATTTCATTTACAGATACTCTGTTGAAATTTGCAGTCAGCGATTGAAGAATACAGACATCACTTTCTTCATCTGTCACAATCTAAGCAGAATGTTATGTAGTGGTGTACATCAGTGACTTCAACATGTGGGAGTATTCATCACAAGTACCACAGAGAATGGTATATGACGCTGTGTTCATGGCCATTACATTAAACATAACCATGTAATACAATAATGGCTGACAGTGTGACTCATGTTTGATATAAAAGTTTTCAGCAAAGTAAGGGAATGAATAACCACATGCAGTTTTGCAAACGTTTATGAGACACCTATAGATTAAGAAAAATATTGTGACTTAATACTTTACTGTTTTTAATTTTTATATAAATATTTATATATTAGAAGTAGAAAATATATTTTATTTTGTTACAGATTTTATACATTGTGACTAGGACCTGAGCTGTTCAAATAACGCAACTAAAGAAAAACTTACAACTCGATCACTTCAGTGACATAAAAATGGAAATATATGAGAATGTATTTAAATTTTAACAAATAGTTATGTTTACAAAGATATTAACATGGTAATGCTGGGTGTAGGGCACCTTATACCTAGTGTGTGTTATGTTACTTGTGTATGTGCCTGTTACGTTCAAGATAACACGAAATATTACATGCCATAAGCCATATTTTACTTTATATCATCTACAGTGTGTTGAAACATGTAAGTAGTTATGATGTATGAAATAATGTTTTGAATGGAAGTGTGTGGGTTGATTGAACGAGTTCTATATAACAACCTGAAAAGAGTAATAACATGTATTTCTTAACGTAATCAAAATGTTACGTTTGTTATTGTGATTTATTCCATGTTTTGAGTTTTTCCAAGTCTAATTAGCGATTTTGGTATTGTGCTGTAATTTTGCATTGAATTATGGTTGCAGAACATGGAACACATACATTAATTTTTATGTCTGTTTGTTGACCCACTACCTTTTCTGCTATTACTGTCTAAAGCCTTTCAGACCTGTTGTAAGTTAGTGGTAACCTGGTAACTATATATCTTACTCATGCCATCAGTTATTTACCTGTGGTATTAAAGGCTTTAATTTTTGCAGAATATACTAGTAGTAATTATCAGAATTTGGTGGTAGAGGATCACTGTGCTTTCTTGGAAGTATGAATCATATTTTAATAAGTTTTAATGAGTACAGCTCTGGAAATGATTAAGAGCATACAAGCTACATGAGTTGTTTATAAGACAGCTGCTGCAAACTTTAAGTTTTTGAAACTGAATAAATTAAAAGTGTGAGCAAATTTTTTTAAGAGAATTTGCTGAAGAAGTTCAGTACACCTACCTGATGAAATCTTATTTGCAAGCCTCCTGCAGAGGTCTTACTGCATGCCTTTTCAAATTGTTTTGGTGTGATACCAATATCCTCCATATAGCTTCCCAGCATGGAGTCCACCTGTAATGAAAGTTTAAATTATTATTATATAATGTGCACATGTATGAAAGGAGAATCACCTTGATGCACTACAAACAAAAAGATTAATTTACTTTGTAGACGTGCTTTATTTTAATTGGATGTATAAAGTATTAGTAATCTTCAGTGATGGATGCATATGTATGTCTGTTGTTACAAACTGTAAATCTTTAACCCTGCCAGTGAATAAGTTATGCTGACAGAGCAAGGTCTGATAAGCCTTCCATGATCTGATGTGGCTATTGCTTAGAGGTTCATTTTCTGTCGCATGTATGTGTGTTGGCAAGGCACCACTGTTTTAGATATGCAGCCTGATTTGTGTTGCTTATGACTCACAGTAACTGTAGCAGCAGTTACAACAGAGCATAAATTTAAGTGTGGTCAAACACCATGTTGTGTGGAAGTACAGATTTAGAGTTAAGAAACCACTTCTTAATTTTCTTCTGTACCATCTTTACTGCTGGGAAGTGGACCTTGGTGACAACTGACCCTGTTGGGAATAGAGTATACAATATTTTTGGAAGTCTTGGAAAAATTAAGGATAATACATGATAAAAATGTCAGTTGAAATGAACTGGTTCAGTACTTGGATTGATGACTGGTAAGTTTGTGACCATTTGGGTTGGGTAAAAACAGTTAATTGTTTGTGTAGTTTAACACCAACTGACTCTGCATGCATGACAAGTTGTACCAGATACTCCAAGGCATTTTAACTTTAAACGACATTGTGTTCTATAATAGGAGCCCAAAGAGTGTACTTGATACATTCACAAGGCTACAGGCTGGATGTCTGAGGATTTTTGGTTTGATTTTTGCCTTGGGCAGGAGGTTTATCTGTTCTCCAAATTGTCCACACCAACTCTGGGACCCACTCAGCTTCATTTTCCATAGGTGCTGGGGATTGTTTCCGCAGGAGAGAAGTGTTTGGGGCTTGAAGCTGAGCACCTTATTCTACTGCCGAGGTTAAGAATGAATGGATCTATACCTCCACTCCCTCACATGCCTTAATGGCGTTGACAGGTATTTTACCCTTTTCTTTACTTCATGCTGGTGATGCAGGTGGTGGAAGCACTGTGCTACAAGTTGGAAGGTAGCGGGTTCGATTCCAGATGGGGGTCATTGGGATTTTTCATTGACTTAATTCTTCTAGCCGCACCAGAACCCTCGGGTACACTCAGCCTTTTACGGAAATGAGACCCAGGGGTATGTCCTGGGGGGGGGGGGGTAAAGGCGACGGGTGCATAGTGCTGAAAAACTTGCTGTTTGTATGTGCTGATTGTCCATACATTCTGGGAGCAACATCCTGGAATCCTAAGGGCCTGTTCAGGGCTATATAGGGAGAGCTTATTTAGCTTTAGTGCATGCGTCATTGTTATCTGGGCACTCAAAATAAACCGTTTAATTGAATTTGATTTAATTTTCATTAAACCCACACTTCGTTGTCAGTAGCTTTCTGTCATCCAGTTATTGAGGTTGTGTGCAATAACTGACGTTCTCAGGAGGTAGGATTACAGCCAGCCGCCAGTCTGTAAGGACTTAAGAAACGTCGACATTGATTGCCTAACTTCATGCAATAGTTCCGAGGATGAAAAATTCGGACAAAAGGCCACAAAGTTCCCACCATATGTTCAAGTTCATCACACTGTACAATGGATGTAATAATGCCGAAACGCCTTTTTTCATACTTATTCGCCCCCTGTACCGTTTTGAAGTAGGAACCACAATTTAGAAACACGCTATGCCTATACCTGGACCTGCTTCCGGTAATAAATGTATGCGTCCAGCAAGAGAACCAGTTGCTGCTAGTGATTTACATACAGGAAACACGTGCGGTATGGCTGGGGCGCACGTTAAGTGGCAGCCTATCGTTCTGTAGCTGGGCCGAACGTGTGTGCATTATAATCAATACGTACTCGACTGGGTCTGTTACATGCTTAGTCACATTCTGCGCCGATCTTTATTCACGAAAATGTGACTTCTCCCCCACCCCTTCCCCCGAAAAGTAAAGCATTCCGATATCAGTCAGTCTGGTATTTTGTTTAAGAAACAAGGGGCGAATGGTCCATCGCCTCCTGTGATGTATGTTACCGGTACTGTAAGGTAGAGGCCAGTTGAAATGTGATGGCACACGCGCAGAAACCAGATTTCGTCTTTCGGCGAAATGGACGAGTCCATTTAAATCGGCGGGGGCGTCAGTTCAGTCGACTACTGGCAGCCGAGGTGTGCGCATCAGC